>FRDC01001301.1_pt1 | contig 63542 bp, 56 predicted proteins | sample 1106171 | NCBI WGS metagenome assembly FRDC01 (sample SAMEA3930566, study PRJEB13176) | freshwater metagenome | biome: Drinking water system; feature: drinking water; material: water | place: Singapore | collected 2014-12-20 | reverse complement strand
CGTAAAATGGCAACCAAATTGGGATAGCGGCCACCATTTTCTTTGAACAAATTCTTCCCATTTGTTGCCACAAAATTACGATGTGGTGGTGAATACTAGGCCCATAGGTCACCTTCGGACCAGGGCGAGGCCTATTCTCCCTGAGATCTTCGTTTAAAATCTTTATGGCGTGTTTACGCGTGATTTCGCAGATCTTGGTAAACTCATCCAAGATCAAAGTTTTTTGTTTCTTATTCCCTTTTAAGTAGCGCAACCGTACCCGCTCAAGGTATTGTCTTTGTATCTCGTTGGACATGATCCTGCCTCCTAAAGCTTTTAATTTCGCAACTAAAAATTTTAGTCAGTGTCAGGGTCATGATTCAACGACCTTCTTAGTGGCCGCAATGTGAGGCAACTGGTACTTTCGGTACGATTTTCAATGAAGCAATTCGGAGATTTGGTTTGTGGCCAAAATAGGCATACCATTTGCTCTTTTGCATGCGTAAGACATTTATAAATTTTTTAAAGTCTTTAGAGAGGTATATATGAAGAAGTTGCTTACAATTTTTGGCTTTCTGTCAATACTTTCGTCAGTTTCTGCTCGAGCTGATCTTCCATTTCAAGAGACAATTATCAAAGGAAATATGCTTTACATAACCGGTCAAGTTTCTCTTGATAAAAATTTTGAATCTGTAAAAGACGATGTTAAGAGCCAAACGCGCCGGACCCTCGACATCATAAAAAAACATGTTCAGCAGTCACCAGGATTCACTTTAAAGGATTTAGTCGCATGTACAATTCAGTTAAGCGATTTAAAATATTCTAAAGAGATGAATGATGGTTACCAGGAATTTTTTAAAGAAAATAAAGTTAATTTCCCAACTAGAACCGTCATCGGTGGCGTTCAGATCTATGACAATCTTGATGTCGAAATAACTTGTACTGCCCAACGCTAAAAAAGAAGCACCTTAAAACACTTGATTGACTGCTAAAGGCCGCGCTGATTAGTACTGGCTTATGATATTAATGGTACAGCGATCACAAATTCGCGTGATTTGGCCAATTGCAACCGAAAGTTCTGAATGTTTCTTTTTTACTTTTCTAAAAGCTGCCCTTAAAGTCATTCGCAATAAAAGTCAGATGGTTTTAGAAAATACCTGAATTAAGACAAATTTCACAATGCCTTTAAAATTCTAGCCTGGCCACGACAGATAATGAAGTGATTGATGGTCAATCAGGATTAAATCTTGAAAGTCGTATCGACCTTCAAGATTCACATTAAATTATTTGCTATAGCGTAAGCTTGGGTTCTGACAAGTTTTAGGATCTAAAGTAACATCGAGAGCAATTGTAAATGGCTCACTAGTACCATCCATCCCAACAGCGACAACTTTGTAAACTGCTGGATTTCTAGATTCTGTTGATGAAACCACTTGGAAGTAATCGCCTTCTGGAAGATCGTTGTAAGCTTCCATTGCTGCATGAGCAGCTGCTTTAGCGCATTTTCCATCCATTTTTAATTTTGCATTAGCGAATGGGGAAATCAAACTGACGGACGCAAGTATAGTAATCCATTTCATAAATACATCTCCTCTAAAGTTTCACCTGGACTACCACAGGGGGTTCTTTAAAAAAAGACCGATCGAATGAAATGAAAAGTTTTCCTTGGTATGACCAAAATATCAATAGGCCTAAATAGGTTTAAATAGCATTCAGGTTTTCAACATCCTTGAGCATGTGTAATAAGCGGGGATCAATTTTAAAAAGTCACCCATATAACAGTGTTATTATATTTTCCTTTTACTTCTTGAGGGGAAGGAAACTCAGGGCTGTCGATAGTCTTCAAATCTGATAGCCTGCCTTTGCGAGTGTAACGGCAATCGCGACACTATGGGCATGTCCTTATTCAACGACAACTAATCCACCCACAGCTTTATACTCGTCGATTCGCTGGGCAACTAATTTCGCCGCCATCATGTCAGACTCAACCTTGCGCTGAGGAATTCTATGCCAGATTGTGCGGAAGTCGTCAGAAGAAAATAAAGTTGTATCGCTAAACTTAGCAGCGCCCCCTTCTGACCAGGGAGAGAAAATTGAAACGACTTCGTCAAAAGTCTTGGCCACCTGCGCCAGTTCACCCGGGCCAAAATCTAATCTCAAATAAGCCTCCTGCTAGATTTCTTTTCTGACCTCACTCATTGGTTTAAAATTTCTCGCGTTGTCTGAACCTCGGCAAATTCTCCCGACAAGCTTGCCAAAGCCACTCGATGGACCAACTCTGCTTCGATGTTCTCTCCCAAATAGGATACCCTTTGAAAGGTTGCAGTCGCATCAGAGGCAACAACCACCTTAAATCCTAAATTTGAGGCCATTCGAGCACTTGTTGAAACGCAATGATCAGAGGTGAAGCCTGTCATCACCAATGTTTCGATTGTGGCGGCTCTAAGATAGCTTTCTAAGCCAGTTCCAATGAAGGCGCTATTGACCGTTTTCTGAAAAACTCTTTCACCCCGACGAGGAGTAAAGCCATTTATAAATTCAACGCCAGGTTGACCTGGCCGCAGTGGAGAAAGTTTTTCGGTAGAGAGATGCTGAACATGAATAACAAAAACCTCTCTGCTTCGAAAGTTGCCAAGTAACAGCTGAATATTTTCTTCGGCGGATGGGTTGTTTCTTGGACCCCAAAGAGGATCACGAAATCCTTCCTGAACATCAATCAGAACTAGCGCGATGTGTTTATTGTTTAATGGCGGCATAAATCATTGCTACTGCCCTCTAGTTCTTTGAGCTTTGCAAGCAACTTATCAGCCATTTGTGCAAAGTCGTTATCAACCAATAAAGTGCCTTCTGAACCGATAAGCGCAGTCATATTCCCCATCTGAACAACAAATATCAGTCCAATCAGTTGAAATAAGAATTTCATTATAGATCTCGATGCTGGATGTTTTGAATGTAGGTTTCACAGCTGGCGTCTGCTTTTGAAAAAGTCAAAGCATAGCCGTCCACGGCTTCAATCTTTTGAATTCCGTCGATATGCATTTTCTTAGAATGAAACTGTGGCAAGACACGAACTTTTTTCTTCGCTTCTTCCAAATCTGAAGCGACGACAGGTATATTTACATGAAACTCATAAATTCCATCAGAAATCTCCTCATCATAAAAACCACAGTGAATTAAAAATAATGTCATTTGTTCTTCTCCTCAGTTTGCCAAATATGAATTGTCTTGAATTTCAGTAAAAAATCTTCGAACGGTTTCTCTGATCAGGCTTGGATTGTTCTCGATATTAGTCGTTCTTGCTAAATCCATGACATCATCCAAACAAGACGGCAAATCACTTAAAATCAGTGGTTCGTATGGGCGAATTTCAGATTGAGCAAGTTGATCTAGAAGCTCGTGAATGACCCTCGCCCGACCGATTGAGCGATATGAGCCTGATTGAGTTAGATCATCTAGAATAATGCCCGCAAGGTACGGAGGAAGCTGCGAGGGGATGTTTCCGGTATTTTCTTCGTTAAAGTAAGCGCGTAGTTTCGCGCACATTTTATTTGCTAAATTAGAAGCAAAATCCCACCCATCAACTCTGGTACCAGGAGCGTGTTCGACCACATCATGGATACCTTGAAAGACCATCTGCTTTTTTCCAACTAGCTCCGCGTAAAGAAGAACATCATTGTTTTCCAGTTCCCACATTTGATCACGATATTTCATGGTTGCGGGATCAAATGACCCAAATAAAGTTTCTTTAATCCATTGCTTTACAAAGACAGGTTCAACACCATTTTCTCTTAGAAAGTGCGCAATTTTTGAAGGGAAGATGCTGAAGGCTCGACCATCCCAGCTGCAAATATCTACAAGATCTGGATATGTAATCACGATAGAATGTTCAGGAGGGGAAAATCGCACACCGATGAGCCCCTGTAGTTCAATTAAGGCAGTTTTGGTTTTCGATTGGTCGACGGGTCCGCCTGCACTCTCATCGTAAAAATGCCTTAAGAGATTATTATTGGGCCCCTGCAATTCTAGGTAAATTAAATAGGAGACGAGGAGAGAGGCTCTACGAGAATCTTCAAAATAACTAAATACATTATTTTTGGTTTCAACCCATCCCCGAAGGTCATCCAGTGCTTCAGTGGTGACTTGAAACTCAAATGAATTGTTCATAAGAGCCTCTCCTCTGTTTTCTTCAGCAGTCGCCAACCCAAAGACGCGCAACAGCCTTATTGAGTTTTGCGCTATTTTCTCTGACAGCTTTCATCGAAGCTGCATTTGCTTCAGCTAAGGACATTTCCTTAGATGTGCTCTGATCTTTCATATTCCTTCCTTTCATTCCTTCGCAGTTATTTGCGATTTGGCTCAAATTAAGCCTTGTTTTTGTTATTGAATAATTCATCTTTATGATATATTGATGATTTTAAATGAGTTTATTAAGTCAGAATCTTCAAGCATTTGTGGCCATTGTCCAGCAGGGCACGGTCCATGGCGCTGCAAAACAACTTCATTTAACTCAGACAGGAGTTACACAGAGAATCCGTGCGCTTGAATCTGAACTTGGAACTACTCTTTTTCTTCGTAGCAGGAAGGGAATGAAGGTTACTCAAGAAGGAGAGGCTTTGCTTCGATACTGCAGGGGGACTGAGGATCTTGCAGGACAAGCTCTGAGCCAGATCAATGGCGCGGGTCATGATAAACCAGTTTACATATCGATTGTTGGACCCACTAGTGTAATGACGGCAAGAATTGTCGATCTATGTTCTAAGCTATATGAAGACTGGTCCAATCTCTATTTGAACTTCATCATGAGCGACACCGAGGATCGTTTAAGTCTTGTTCGCTCAGGAAAAGCGGCGTTAGCGATTGTCTCTCCTGAGCAAGTGCCAAATGAAATGGACAGTAAACAACTAAAATCTGACAAGTACGTCCTTGTCGCATCCCCCGGTTGGAAGGGGCGACGATTGGTCGACATCTTGGAAAGTGAAAGGATCATTGACTTCGATGAAAGCGATCAAACAACTCTCAATTATCTTAAAAAATTTGATTTGATTTCCAAAGTAAAGAGGCCAAGGCTTTTTGCAAACAATAATGAAAGCATCATCAAGCTATTTTCTAGGGGAGTTGGGTTTGGCACTCTTACACAGGAAATCGCCAAACCCCATTTTGACTCAGGAGCACTCATACAGCTAAACAATGGTGCTGTGATGGAAGATCATCTCGCGCTTACGTGGTATCCAAGACCTGAAATGCCCGAATACTTTAAGTCCGTTATTAGCGTGATCAAGTAGCACTAAGACGAACAAGACCAAATTGCGGGCACTTTTTAGTGTTAGTCCTGAGTGGATTTCATCCAAGCATTAAGATAATCAATCCAAACCCTTGCGTTTCTCGAAAGACTTTTATTTTTTCGCAAAACTAGTTTCAGAGAGAATTCAAAGCGTTCATTGTTATATAATCGTTTTAAGAGCCCCGTCTTAATTTCTTGGGCCACGAGAAATCTTGGAAGAATCGATACGCCTAACCCCTTTAAAACCATGTTCTTGTGGGCTGTTAGGCTATTCGACGAAATCCTAATTTGAACATCGGGATCATCTTTTTTCATTCGTTCAACTGTCGGAAATCTCCTGGTCTTTGTATCATCAACCTCCCTGGATCCAATAAATGTCGACCTAATTTTTTTATCGTTAAATTTCTTCGCTGAAATCACCAAATCATATGGAAGTACTCCAATCTTCTTCATCTCAAGATCGTGGCTAAGGCCGGGAATGTGAAAAAAAAGTCCGAACTCGAATTCACCACATCCTATTTTCTCAAACAGGTGAGAAGATGTTCCACAAAAGGTAGCTGGAATGACATTGGGAAAGGCTTCAATCATTTTTTCATTTATCTCCGGAACAATGTGGGATGCAACGGGTTCAGAAGCGCAAAATGCAAGAGGCCCCTTGCAGGTCGTTTTTTCTCCATCAGCAATTGTTTTTATTTCAGCACAATCCCGAAAAATACGCTCACACTTGCTAAAAATTTCTTGGCCCACTTTTGTGAGAAAGACCTTTCTTTTATGTCTCTCAAGTAGTTTTACCCCTAACGTCTCTTCGAGTTGGCTTACTGCCTTACTGACTCCTGGCTGATTGATGCTGAGTGCGGCTGCCGCTTTAGTAAAGCCCCCGTTCCGTACGACTGAATAAAAGTATTTCAAATGATTTAGTTCCATATATTCCTTAAAAGAATTATTTTTATTAAAACTATATATTTTTAATATTGATAAAATTCAACTAAATAAGAGGCATTAGGGGGTATTCATGAAGATTCTTTTTGGAGTTCTTTTGGTTTCATTTTTTAGCTTACCGACTTTTGCATCCGGAACTGATTGCAGGTACGGCCAAATTGATTACACAAAAAATATGGATGTAACCGACTTTGGATTATTCCGAGGTCGCTTTATGTGTAAAACTCTTTATTGGGATTTAGACAATTCCTACTATACAGGAGTTGCTCAAGCTTCGCCCTACTACCAAGAATTACAGACATCCGATAATCTGAGTAGCTGCCAGTCTATTGAGGCTTTAAGTAAATTAAGATGGTCAGAATTCAAAGACTATGGCTTGCCCGTATCCGTCGACGTTCATTTTTTGAATAAATCAAAACTAGGATCTGATTGCCAACCAATAAAAGTCATTGGCTTTGCATGTTCATTCGCCTTCAGATTCAAAGACTCTAATCTGACATTTCAATCAAAGATCTATGACGAAGAAATCCAAAATCAATTTGGAAGGTGTTGGGACATCCTAGACACAATGATCATCAGGAAATAGGCTTTTTATAAAAAGAAACCTCTATGGTACATTGCGGTTTTTATGACTCTGACATCTTGAATATTCATGATAAAATCTCCTCAGATTTACTTGTTGCAGGCATGCCAGTCAAATTATCGATGAATTTCGTCAAGAAAATTTACATAGTTTTCCTGACTAGGTCACGATTCTACGCCGTACTCTAAAGTTTAACGTCTTCTTAGGCTTCTAGACTAAAATAATTATAAAAATGCAGGGCCTAGTTTCTCCAGTGAATTTAATGTGATAGCACTTTGCCAATGATCGAGAAAGTTGCTGGGACAGTAACACGCTCAATTTGTGTTTTTGCATTTGCCGCGACGACATTGCTGTTGTTGTATTGGTTCACCGATCCTACGAAACTTCCACCTTTTTTGCTCATTAAAGCTAACACCGCTTTCTCACTACTGTTGAGCAGTATCTCACTTTGGTGTCTACGCAAGGGACCTAGTCGCACAGGATATTTTTTTTCTGCAATCGTCGCACTCATTGGAACATTAACCTTGTTTCAGTATTTTTTTAAAATTGATTTTGGGATCGATCAAATTTTAGTTTCCGATGTGATCAACGAAGAAAGCCTTATGTATCCCGGACGCATGTCCCCGATTGCTGCGCTTTGTCTCTCGCTTGTTGGTGGTGCACTATTGTTGATTGATTTTAAATTCACAAAGAAAAATTACTATATCGCTTCGTTTTTTTTAATTCCAGTGTTGTTGCTTTCATTTCTTGCAATCGTTGGCTATGCTTACGGTGTTACTTCTTTTTATACTTTTGGCCCTTATATCCGTATTGCACTACCAAGCTCGATAATCTTGGGTGCAATTTCAATCGGAATTATTTGTGCACGTCCCTCAAACGGTCCATTTTCTATATTTTTGAGCCCCGGAATCGGGGGAGTGATGGCGCGCCGTTTTTTACCACCGGTAGTTGTGTTACCGGTTGTCCTCGGTTGGTTGCGCCTGGAAGGACAACGTCTTGGCTATCTCGATGTTTACTTGGGAGTTGCGGTTCTTGTAGTTACGTTCACGGTTCTGTTTTGCTTCATCATCGGTTTTCAAGCTAAAAATTTAAATGCCTTGAATGCAGAGAAAGAAAAGACTCGCCTACGCTTTGAAAGTATTTTTGAACGCTCGCCAACTGCCTTCGCTTTAATAAGAGCTTCAGATTACAAATTTATTGACGTCAATGCCTCTTGGGTAAAACAATTTGGTTATTCTAAAGCAGAAGTCATAGGCAAAACTGGTGCAGAATTCGGTTGGTACCAAAATTTTGAGGACCATCAGCGCCTACACCAGGAATTCAGCCGAACCCTTAACGTTCAAGGGTATGAAGTACGTATTCGTACAAAATCTGGGCAACCACGCACTGTCTCTAGCAACATGAGCTTGATCGAAATTGACCGTGAACAATTTATCTTGGGAGCTTTACAAGATGTCACCGACCTACGTGAAAGCGAAGAAAAGTTTCGCCAATTAGCCGATTCGATGCCACAAATTGTTTGGACTGCAAATGCCATCGGTCGAATAGATTACGCCAACGCGCGTTGGTATGAGTTTACGGGATTCGATCGAAATATTGATATTGACGATACGCGCGAACAGATTTTTCACCCCGACGACCTAAATCGCTTTCGCTCAATGTGGTCAAGAGCTGTAGAGACTGGACAACCCTATCAAGCTGAATATCGATTTAAAAATAAAATGGGTGGATATAGTTGGTTCCTAAGTCGTGCGCTTCCAGTTAAAAACGAGCAGGGCCAAGTCGTTCGGTGGTTTGGAACCTGTACCGACATTGATATTCAGAAGAAAAATGAGATTGATCTGGCGGAAGCTATTTTTTCGCGCGACGAGTTCATTTCAATTGCATCCCATGAGTTAAAAACGCCAATTACCTCCCTAAAACTACAACTCCAAATGCTACAAAGATCTATAAACGTCGAGAAAAATAAAACTCCTACGGCCGAGAAACTCGCTACATCTCTTGAAATTACCAGTCGTCAATCACGCCGACTCGAAGGACTGGTTGAAGAACTTCTTGATGTAACCCGAGCTCGGTCTGGAAAATTGAAATTTCATTACGAAGACTTTGACCTATCTGAACTTGTTTCTGAAGTAGTGGAACGTTTGCGGCATCAAATCCATGAAGCCAAGATTAACCTCAGACTTGAACTTACTCCTGACATTGTCGGCCACTGGGATCGTACTCGATTAGATCAGGTGATTGTAAACCTGGTAATAAATTCGATAAAATACGCGCCAGGAAAACCAGTAACTATTAAGACGAAGGCCCATGGAGAAACAGTATATTTTTCTATAAGAGATGAAGGGCCAGGCATCCCAAAGGAAAAACAACATATTATTTTTCAGCGTTTTGAACGAGTCACAGACTCTGATAGCATTTCTGGTCTTGGTTTAGGGTTGTTTTTGGCAAAGCAAATTATTGATGGGCACCGTGGTGAAATAAGGGTTGAAAGTGAAATTGGCAGGGGTACATTGTTTTCGGTTTCTCTACCTCGAAATTCCGAACACGCGGAGAAAGTCGAATGATAAAGAAAATCTTAATAGTCGAAGATGACCGAGACATTCTAGTGACACTCGAGGAACTTCTGACTACGGAAGGTTACGAGGTTGAAATCGCTGGAAACGGGCGCGAGGCTCTCGACTGTTTACTTCGGACCAACCGTCTTCCCGACCTCATTGTAATGGATTATTCCATGCCAGAAATGGATGCGCCCACCTTTAAAGATGAGCAATCAAAAAATCCGCGCTTTGCCGAGATCCCTATTTTATTGGTGACCGCTAATGCTGATGCCGAAGGGAAGAAAGCGAAAATTGGCGCGCGGAGCATTTTGAAAAAGCCCCTAGATATTTTTCACTTCCTTGATGCGGTTGAAAGCTGTCTAAAAAAATAAAGTAGTTAAAATTAATTAGTTGCTTTTCGGGAGTTCCGAAATTGGCGCCTCTTTTAATTCTTTCCCATTGAAGGTATAAATTCGACGTTCACCATCCATAACCGTTACAAGATTAACAGGACGCCCCCAGATAGTGAATATATTCTTCATGGTGTCGTTCATATAGTTTGGCTGCATATCCACACCTTCGTGCAGATGATGTAACAATAGTTCACCGCGGTTTTCAAAATTTGCGTCTTCAATTTGAATTATCGGCTGACCAAAATTTGTGAGGTGAAACAATAACTGCTTTTTTATAGCACCGAAGTTTCGAGTTTCAATTTCAAAATGTCCGGTGCGTTGGTTATGTTTGTAAACGAACATTTTATTCTTTATGCAGAAATCTTCGGTTAAGAATTCGTCGATGAAGGTAACATCATTATAATTTCGGCGCACTTCAAATATTTTCTCTCGGCCTAAACCAAGTTTTTTATCCCAATTTTTCTTAACCTTAATATCTTCACACTCGTTCCATTCTTTCCCGAACTGGCCCTTATTCCAACGCTCTTCAATATCACGAAAAAGTTCTATTCCTACTTTATAAGGATTAAAACCCGTCGGTGACATTGCCATCGTTCCACTGTGATGATCGGCATAATCAACTATCTCCGCACTCGTTACTACATCCGTAGTCATAATCTTAGAATGCCAATAGCTAGCCCAACCCTCATTCATGATTTTTGTCATGCCTTGGGGAGCGAAGTAATATGCCTCATCGCGAATAATGGACATAATTTCCTGCTGCCAGTTTTTCAATGGGGCGTTGTAAATCAAAAATAAAAGTATATCTCGCTCAGGACGTGAGGGAAATTTAGCCATCTGTTGGCGTCTACTTATTTCTCTCTGTTCTTGCTCCTTAATAAATTGCGGCGGGTTGACGTATTCATCCATATAATCCCGATCAACTTTAAATTTCTGTCCTGAAATAACCGCATCCTCACTTGTCTCAACATTCTTGCTCGGTATATAAGGGCTGTAACGATCAATTAGATTTTCCAGGCTCAAACACAAATCGACAAAGTTTTCCACTTCCTCAATTCCGTAACGGTCAATAAAACGACGAATCTTTGTCGCATTATTGGCCATGACATCCATCATTTTACGGTTGGTTTTTGAAAACCACTGATTATTTTTAAAAAAATCGCAATGTCCAAAAACATGGGCCATGACAAGCTTCTGGTCGACAAATAAATTCCCTTCCATTAAATACGCGTAACAAGGATCAGTATTAATCACCATCTCATAAATCTTCGACAGTCCGTATTCGTAACCTTTACTCAATTGCTCGTATTCCATACCAAAGCGCCAGTGAGGATAGCGCACCGGAAAGCCGCCACGAGCCGCGAACTGATTCATTTGATCATAGGTAATTACTTCGAAAACCGTCTCAAAGAAGTCAAGACCATAGCTAGCCGCTATCCTTTCGATTCGGGCACGTTCTTTTTCTAACTCAGGCGGCAACGCTCCCATGGGTTTACCTACTTTCCCTTTCCCAGAAAATCTTTGATCGAATCGACTATTTTTTCTCGGCTCGGAATGCGGCTCGTAACAAGCAACTCGCTATTTGGAAACTCTCGCTCTAAGTCTTTTAAAAATTGTCCAGACCCGTATTTACTTTCGACCTGTCCGTAACCAAACATATTCACTCTGGGAAAGAAAAATTCTTTCATCAAGTTTAAACAGAGTCTTGTATCTTCTCCGCTCCAGTTGTCGCCGTCACTGAAATGAAAGGGGTAAATGTTCCACCGATCCAACGGATACTCTTCATCAATAATTTTCTGACAGAGTCTATATGCGGAGCTAATTAAAGTCCCGCCAGATTCGCTCGTGCTAAAAAATGTTTTCTCATCTACCTCTTTTGCCGATGCGTCGTGAATAATAAACCGCGTCTCTAGTCCTTTATAATGGCGCTTTAACCAAGCATTTATCCAAAAACTTTCTAAGCGCACTATTTCTTTCTGCTCATCGCCCATTGAGCCAGAAACGTCCATCATGTAAATGACAACCGCGCTAGACTCAGGCTTCACTACATTTTTATAACTTCGATAGCGAAAATCTCTACGAATGGGCACGATGATTGGATCCTCTGGATTATAGGTTCCCGAAGCAATGCTTCTCTTTAGTGCCTCTTTATAACTTGCTTTAAAGTGCCTTAAACCTTCCGGACCAACTGGAGAGAGCCCCGAGTACTTAATCCGGGTAATATCAAGTTGCTTGTTTCCTTTTGGCTGTATGCGTGGAAGCTTTAACTCTTCTCCAAGAATGTCTGCTAACTCTTCAAGTTGAACATCAATTTCAAGCACATGTTCGCCGGGCGTGTCTCCCGCTTGCCCTCCGCCCGGCCCCTGCTCACCATCGACCGCATCGCCAGGACCACCTTGGCCTTGGCCTACTCCACCACTCTGTTTGGGACCGTATTTAAAACGAGGAATATCGATCTGCGGGATTGGAATTTTTACGAAATCCTTTTCCTGACGACCGATCATTTCGCCATGGGTAATATATTTCTTGAAGTTCTCTTTGATCTTCCCACGCACGATTTGCTTAAACCTGTTATGGTCTTCTCTTATACTCATTTTTTTTACTTATTCTTTACATCCCCTCGAGCAAAAATACTGGCAACGTATTGCAGAACATCGTTCGCGGAAACCTCGTCATAACCGAAATCTTTGATCAGACGTGACTTCACAATATCGATTTTCTCTTGGGTATCTTTGTCCACCACACTCGAAACAAGCGAATTCAATTTAATAGAGTCTTTTTGATCCTCAAAAAGTTTCAATTCAAACGCTTTATGTAATCTCTCATTGGTACGGTAATCAAAGCGTTTCCCGTCGAGCGCTAAGTGACCAATGTGCCCCATAATTTCTCTACGAAAGTCATCTTTTCTCGACTCTGGAATATCGATTTTCTCTTCAATCGATCTCATGAGTCGTTCATTTGGCTCCTCATCTTGGCCAGTAAATTGATTTCGAACTTTCTCCCTTTGCGTGTAAGCCTTCACATTATCTATATAATTACCACAAAGTCGGGCAAGCGCTCCTTCGTCGGCGCTGATGGCTCTCTGCACTTCGGCTTTGATAATATCCTCATATTCCTGTTTCACAACCGCGAGAAGCTCTTTAAATTCATTTTTAATTTCATCGTTTGAAATTAAGCTATGGTTTTTCAAACCCGCATCAAGCTCATTGAGAACCATAAATGGATTCACTGAGCCCTTATTCATTTGTTGAGCAAACACAATCGAGTTACTCAATTTGTCCTGAATATACCTTGGCGAAATTCCTTCAAGCCCTTCGCGTTTTGCTTCCTTCCTTAACTCTTTTACATTGTCTTCTGTAAAGTTCGGAAGGGTCTTTCCATTATAAAGTTTTAATTTTTGGATTCGTGTTAAATTCGCTTTCTTTGGCTTTTCAAGTCTTGTGAGCACCGCCCACATCGCCGCCATTTCAATGGTGTGGGGGGCAATACTAATTCCGCGCATTTTTCTCGAGTTGAAGTCCTTTTTATAAATCTGAATCTCATCGTGCCATTTCGTAATATAAGGAATGTCGATTTTCACAGTACGATCGCGAAGCGCTTCCATAAATTCATTATCCTGAAGCTTACGATACTCGGGCTCATTTGTGTGACCAATAATTACTTCGTCGATATGAGTTTGTGCGAATTTTTTTGGCTTTACACGATGTTCCTGCGATGCCCCCAATAAATCGTATAAGAAAGCCACATCAAGCTTTAGAACCTCAACAAATTCAATCATACCACGATTTGCAACATTGAACTCCCCATCAAAATTGAAAGCCCGAGGGTCAGAGTCACTTCCATATTCGGCAATTTTTCGATAATTGATATCACCAGTTAATTCCGTACTGTCTTGGTTCTTTTCGTCTTTAGGTTGAAATGTTCCAATACCAATACGATCAGCTTCGCTAAGAATTAGTCTTCTTACTCTCACGTGACTCAGAACTTTTGTTAAATCACCTTCGTAACGATTCATAAGCTGAGTAAAAATATATCGGCTTGGAGGAGATAATTCACCTTCAAGTGCAATCCTAAAATCACCTTTGTAACCGCGATTTAGTTCTTCTAAAAATTTAGGCCTAAGCTCGTGTGGAACCAAAAGGAGGGGTTCCTCATGCATGGGGCTGGCAAAAATGCGATTGCTTTTTCCAAATAACCACTCATTTTCTCCATTGGTATCGACCCAGTCGAAAGTATAAAGCGCCCCATTGTCGGTTTTCGAATATTTTTCTACACCTTGTTTTAGTAACCGACAAATTGTCGACTTCGCGCTTCCCACTGGCCCATGAAGAAGAATCACCCGTTTCTCAGTCCCATATCCTAAGGCAGCAGAACGTAAGACGTTCATGAGCTTCATAATCGGTACATCCAAACCAAACACAGCATCTTTTCCATTATTTTCATCGTCATTAAAGAAATGATATCGAATCACCTGTTTTTTTGTGTCGATATAATCGGTTTTGCCTTTTTCCATGATCATGTCGTACATGCGTTGAAAGGCATTGCGAGTGACCTTTGGATTGTTTTTTACAATATTGAGGTATTCGTCAAAACTGCCGCTCCAACTGAGATCACGAAACTTTTCTCGGTCATTCCAATCTTTAAGTAGACCCTGAAGACTTATTCTTGAATCGGCCATGCTCCCTCTCCTTGGATGTAAAGGACCTCTATATTATTATGCCTGTTTGGCGATCTTTCCGCAAATCGCGCCCAGACTCGTTTTATTCTTAAAATAATCGAGCCAGTAAAAGTTATGTCTCAAATTGACTCAAGAGCTTCAAACTTTCGTCCAGTAAAGCCTAGAAACTCCCTATATCCGTTTGAATCCTTTGGGAATGGGTAAGTTAAACGTTTTTTCTGTGAATCTCTCGTCAGGAGAAAAATTATCAAATTTGAAATTTATTGAATAGCCATCACCCAAAAGCTTCACGCTCTTATTCACTCCGTCACGCCCCGTGACTTCTAATCGGGTTCGTTCGGTTGCATTGTCACAATCTTGCAAAAAGCCCTTTCCGTCGGAGTGACATACCCAGCCAACCGCGTTGATGGACTCATCATATAAAACTGCCGGCAAAATTCTGAGATCTATGGCGACACCAAAAACTTCTTTGGGAATTAACTGATGGTTTCCTCTTCCCTCTCTATAAATTTTCTTTTTTATCAAGAGAGCTTGATATGAATTCCCGTCGACAACCACGCTCGCCAAATGAATTCCCAAAATTGCACTTATGTCAGCACGTACTTTTTTTTCCGCCTTAATGGATTTAAAATTGATTGTTAAGGTATGATCCTTACTTTTTCCTTTTATATCAATTTCGACTTTTGCTCGCCATTTACCAGCCTGAACATGGCGATAGTCAAATGGCGCCTTTGGTGCCGATGGACACGCCACTAAAAAAAACGATGATATTAGCAAAAAGGAGAGTGAACTATTTAGATTTTTTCGAAGCCGGTAAACGTTCTTTGGATGTCTGCGACTCCAAGGCCATAAGCTTGGATTTGATTTTCGTAACTTGCTGTTCATTTTTCTCAAGCTCCAGAGCTTTTTTATACATAGCCCTAGCCTTACTTGTCATTTGATTCTTGTAATAGGCATCTCCTAAATGCTCAGCTATCACACTTTCATCATTTTTTAATTTAAACGCCGCCTCCAAAGTTTTGATAGCTTCGATCGTTCGACCTTGCTTGTACAGTGTCCACCCCAAAGTATCTAAAATATATCCATCCTCAGGTTCAATTTCACTCGCTCGCCTTGCCATGGCTTCTGCCTGATCAAGGAGTTTATTTTGATCCGCATATGTATAGGCCACGTAATTCAAGGCTTGTGCATGGTCTGGATTTACTTCTAAGACTTTATTCATTTCTTCAATAGTCTGTTCAATTTTTCCGACTTTGTCATAAAGAGTTCCCAGTAAAAATCGAAGATCTGTATTGTTTGGAAAACGCTCCACACCCTCTCGAATCACATGCATTGCTTGATCATAGTCCTTGTTTTCACTCAACAATGCCGAAAGTGAGCTATAGAATTGAGGAAGATCTTTGCGAATCTTTAAAGCTTCTTTTAGCACTAAAAGCGCTTTGTCCTTTTTATCGGTCGCGCGATAACTATGTGCCTGTAAGACTACGGCCTGAAGGTACAATTGGCTAGTTGGTAATACCTGCTCAAAATTCTTAATGGCTAAGTCATAGTTTCCTTTTTCCATATATACCGCCGCCAAAAAGTATCTTACTTTGTCAGAGTCTGGTACACGCGCTAGCAGTTTTTCAAGCTGATCAATTGCCGCATCATATTTTTTCTGAGTAAAAAGAATATGAGCCATTTTTAATAAAACATTTAAGTCATCTGGGTCGGACTCAGCTGCAATTTCAAATTGCTGGTAGGCTTGGTCAAATTTTTCCTGGTCCATATAGAGAGGGGCAAGAACTTCCGCAACATGAGCATTTGGTCCGTGACGGTCTTGAAAGGAAGCAAGCACATCAATTGCTTTTTTAGGGTTGCTTTTGCCTTGATAAACCGCGGCAAGTGCCAATACGGCGTCAGAGAAGTCAGGCTTTGCTGACAACGCTTTATCGAATGCTTTTTCAGCTTGCTCAGTAGATTTAGGCGTGCCCTGTTGAGCACGGATTCTACCAACGTAATACCATGCTAAATATGTGTTCGAGAATTTTTTATTTCTGGTTAAGCCTTCGAAATATTTTACGGCCTCGTCGTATTTACCTTCCTCTGCGAGTAAGGCGCCAATATAGAGTTGCGCATCCGCGTTTTCCGGTTCGATATTTTTTGCTTCTTCATATTGAGCACGAGCTTTGTCGTACATTTTCATTGAGGAATACATCGCACCCAACAAGAAGCGCGTATCAAGAGTTTTCGGATCTAATTTTACTGCTTGTTCGGCATTCTCTATCGCTTCTGCAATCAAACCCACACGCACATATTCTTTTGCCAAGCGGAAACGTACCATTGCTGAATCAGGATCATAAACTAGCGTATGACGAAACTCCTCAATTGCTTTTTCACTCTGACCTTCATTGGCATAAGTTTCGCCCATCGCAAAATGGTAGTCAGCTTGCGTGCGTCTCGCCATTGGATCTGAGTCTGAATTACTAAATTCAAGGGTGGGGGAAGGTTTTGCAACTGACACTCGGCCACCATTGTCAGAGGTAATGCCTTCCAGAGTACTACATGCCCCGAGCCCAATCATCGAAATTGTGACAAGGCCATGAAGGCAGAATTTCATAAGACCCGCTTTCAAACAGCTAAATCAAAATCAACTGTCTAACTATTTATCGGTGTAAAATTTCTAGATCTTAAATTTTTAGTTGGATTTCTGGAGACTTAGGTCAATCGCTACTTATCATAATTATCAATCTTTTTAATGAAACCAAAGTCGTCGCCATTGAAAATATAATTACCACCATTGAATTGACTTAAGTTGAGGTCTGTAAATCTAGTTTCAATTAGAGAATTTTTTCCTCCTGAAACTAAAGCTAGAACTACGAGATCGCCAGTTTCATTGCGAAAATACTTGAAAGCGTAAGGGTTTCCCCACGGATCATTCCCGATGGTACCTTCGTTAGGAAGAAAGTTTTCGCCCACCGAGGCGATCGAACGTCCCACTTCTTTCGACTTTGACAAGGCCATTTGTTCGGCTAAAATCGCCAACCCTGCCTTAGCGCGACTCACCCGGTAGTCCATAACCTCGATCCAAATGACGCCTAGGGCAAATTTAACAAAAAAAACGCAGAGTGCTAATGATGCAATAATTTCAAAGGTCCGTATTTGAGTAGGCACCGGCTTGAGCATTTGCTCCTCGCAGTTACCCAGACTATCGGCTAACAATCTTAAAAACTTTATTTGAAACTTTGGCACTCTTAACCGTCTTAGTTTCAAGAAGAGTCATACATTTTAATATGTTAACAAAATGTGTCTATAATATTTGCAAATATAATCCACCAGGTTTTCACCACTTGACAGGCTGTGCCGATCATAGTTATTGTCCAGGCGAAATAGATACAAAGGGCTGAAAAGCCTTTTAAAAAGGGAGATTCCATATGGGGGGAAATCCAGTGCAAAATCAACCTAGTACCTCAGTACCAACGAGTGCAAAGGTAAGCGGAAAAACGAAAATTATTAAACGTTACCAAAACCGTAAACTCTACGACACTCAGCAAAGCTGTTATGTAACTTTGGATGATATCGCCAAAATGATTCGTAACAACGAAGAAGTTATGGTTATTGATAATAAATCTAAAAATGACATTACTGCGGCGACGTTAACTCAAATTATTTTCGAATCTGAAAAGAAAGCTTCTCACTATGCGCCTCTTTTCACTCTTCGCGAAATTATTCAGCATGGCAACGGCAGCATCTCTAATTTCTTGGCGAAACTCGGGGCGTTCCCTAAAGAGTACATGACAAAAACTACGCCCTACAAAGAACCAGTAGCTGAGGCAAAACCGGCTTTCGAAGATATCAAACAAACTCTTGAAAACCGCGTAGCAAGTGCTGCCGAAAAAACAGCTGCTGAAATGAATAACGATAGCTTGAGAGAGGACGATACTCCAAGCCTTCCAAGTTCAAATAAGAGCTTAAATAACTAAGCCCTATTATAAAGTAACTCTAAACTTTGGAGACCCTTGGTAGAAAACTATCAGGGGTTTTTTGTTAATGCTGATAAGAAGTCTGATTTTATCATTTATATTCATAGTTTCTGCATGCACTCAACACAATGTACCTAACAAAGGACAGCTCCAAAACCATGCGCAGTCGATGGCGTTCTTGGAGGAACTTTGGAGTTTTGATCCTTCCTTCGGCTCTGCAGTTGGTAGACACGAATACGACGAATTCCTCACAATTAAAGACAAGAAATGGAAAGACTCATTTTTAGCGTTTATTAAAAAGCATGAGAATAGGCGGGTGGTTGAGGACGAAATAGATAATTCCCTCATCCAAAACTTCCTAAAAGAAAGCCAATGGGAACTAGAGATCTTTAAATCTTACGAGTGGGATCCTTCTGAATATAATGTCGCTGCCAGCTTCGATTCCATAGTATCTAACCGCGACCTGAGCGAAGAACAAAAATCAAAAATCCTAAAAAGAAAATTGACCTTCGTTCCGGCCTACTATCAGGCTGCTAAAGAAAATATCCATCACCCGACAAAAGAGCATCTCGAACTTTCTATCCAACAGACTAAAGGACTCATTAAGTTCTTTGACGCAGAAGTTTTGAAGCGTGCAAATAACCAACCGGCGCGAGATGCTGTCTTGGATTACCTGGCATGGGAAGAAGGCCTTCTCAAAAATCCCGAACCTGTTGGTGGTTTTCGTAGTTTTCGTATTGGCGAAAAACTTTACAACGAGAAATTTGCTTTTAACATGGTAAGCACTACGACGCCGAAAGAACTTTATGAATCTGCTCTTAGACAAAAAAAAGAAACTCTAAAAACGATAACTACGATTGCAAAAGCGCTTTGGTCAAAATATTTTCCAGATAAGAAAAGTCCAGACAGAGACATTGATGTCGTCCGCAAAGTTATCGAAAAAGTTTCCCTCCAACATACGCCGGCCGAAAAATTTGTCGAAGAAATAAAAAAGCAGATCCCCAATCTCGAGAAGTTCGTAAACCATCACAAATTAATAACAATGGATCCTAGTAAACCACTCAAAGTTCGAGAGACTCCCGAATATCAGCAGGATGCTACCGGTATGAGTATAGATAGCCCTGGGGTTTTCGAGCCTTATCGTGAAACTTACTACAATGTTACCCCACCAACAAAACTCTCAAAAGAAGAACAAGAAAGTTTTTTACGTGAATACAATGACTATACACTTCAGATTCTAAACATCCACGAGGCGGTGCCTGGCCATTACGTTCAGTTAATTTACAACAACCAATCTCCAAGCGTCATAAAAGCGATTTTCGGTAACGGGGCAACCATTGAAGGTTGGGCGGTTTATGCTGAAAGAATGATGCTCGAAGCCGGTTATGGCAGGGATACGCCTGAACTTTCCTTGATGTATTGGAAGTGGTTTCTACGGGTAATCACCAATACTCTAATTGATTACGGAGTTCATACGCAGAATTTATCAAAAGAAGAAGCCCTAAGGCTAATGATGGAAGATGCTTTTCAAGAAAAACAAGAAGCCGAGGGCAAATGGAATCGGGCAAAGGTTTATCAGGGTCAGCTCGCAACATATTTTTTTGGATTTTCTGAAATCTATAGGTTACGTGAGGACCTGAAGGCAAAAAACAACAATTTTAATTTGCGTGAATTCCACGAAAAATTTTTAAGTTATGGTAGCGCCCCCATATCGACTATTAGATCTGCCATGATTAACAACTAAGCGCTTCAGGACTATTCTTAGAAGTAAACTATTGTTAGTTTAACAAAAGATTTTTAAGGAGGATTTATGCGCTCACTTTTGAGTCTTTTGGTTTTTGTTGCTTCAATAAACTCTTTTGCGATAGACGAAGGTGATGTGCGCTTCGGATTAATGGGCGGTAACGTCTCCCTCCTCGGCGATGTCGGATCCGGCGGCCAAAACTCGTTGGGTGTTGGTGGAATTTTTGGATATCAGATTCTCAACGATATCGTTTTCAACGTCATGTATCTCAGTAGCGATCATAAAAATATAAATATCAAACATACAGACCTCTCGGTTGGTGTTGACTACTACACTGGAGGCGATGGAACGGTTGCGCACTATGTTTCTGGAGGGGCGGGAATGCTATCCAATAATTTTACGCTAACACCTAACCTCGACAGCAGCGCCATGGCATTATATCTTGGCGCCGGAATTGATTTTCAAGTAGGGTCTAATTTCCTATTTGGTTTAAAATTTAAATACAACAAAGCTTTTGACGCCAAAGTTGGAAACATAGCCACCGTACAAGACTCAGTAAATGTGATGGCAGTTGCGGAATTTGTCTTAGGAAAAAAATAATTCTTGTAAAAACCGAAGCAAAATGTCTCGAGTGTTACTTTACAGATCGCCAATTTACGAAACTAAATTTACGTGGCCTAACAACCACCCGCGTTTGCGGTAAAAACTCTCCGCTTGGTTGATTCGTCTGAGTAAGTCCTTGAGTGGTAACATTATAGGTGCCCGCAGGAACTCGAATGCGCGCGATTTGAAACGACTCGGGGAGTGTCGACCAATGTCGAGTATCCGCCTGATCAGCAACGCGCATAACAAGATAGGCCAAATTTCCTAAGCCTTCATTGCGCTGACGAATTTGATCGGCTGCCACCGCTTTTACAACGTGAGCTCCCATACGTTTTGCAATTAACTCACCTATTTGGTCATTAAAAGTTTTAATCGTCACTTCGCTAATATTATATATTTCCGAAGTGGGCGACGGAGGAAAGTTATCGACGATTAAATTCGCGTGTTTGGTATCAGAAAAGGAGCTGAACAGCATGGGAAAAGAGAAGTTTTGCGGATTAGGACGTTTCACAGGCCCCCACCCCTGCTGGTAGACTAGAACAATCTCACCGTAATTTTTCTCATCCCATTCTTTTCGCCAAGTAACTTCGGGAAATTCTCTTTCCCATTTCTTTAGCGCCTCCTGCCGTTTAGCTTTTTTTGCCAAACGAATTAAATCCTCCCTTAGCAAAGGAATATTGGGGTTTAATTTGTAGGTCTCTTCATAGTCGATGTAAGCATCATCAAATTTTCCGTTGCTTTCCCAAATCATCGCCGACAGATAGCGAGCCAAAGGACTCTGCGTATATGGTAATTGAGCATCGTTCTTATATTTCTGAAGCTTTTCGTTGAGCCTCCGGGCTTCGACATTTGCCTCATCCAACTCGTCCAACATCAAATAATTTATGGCTGAAAATGCGTTAATTAGCACTTTCTCGTAGTGCTCGCCTTTATACTGAACCATCCCTTCATTGAATAAAAGCGACCCAGTAATTCTTGAAATACTGTGATAGTCGTTTATTGTGGAGAGTTTATCAGCCCTTTGAAATACCTCATTACTCTTCTTATAATCTCCCGCAAGTTGTAAGGCCGTTCCGTATTCGAAGAGATAAACTAACTGATCTTTGTCTTCGGTCTTTGCCAATGGCTCAAGAGACTTTACAGCAGATTCGTAGTTACCGTTGACGAGATTAGCTCGCGCAACGCTGACTTTCATTTGATGAGTCGCGCAGCCAACCGACGTAGCTAGCGCGACAAAACAGAGGAGGATTTTTAAGCAATTCACTTATTCATTCGCTTAAAATCAAAAACCAATTCTTTTCTTTTTGAAAAGCTTACGTAACTGATCTTGTCCAGTCCATTCTACTAGGTTGGTTTTCAAATTTGTTAAGTTCAAAGTAACCTTGTAATAGACTGTCTTGTCACTTCCTACTTCTTTTGTGATAGAATCAAGTCGGCCATTTAAAATAAAATCTGCTCCAGTTTGTCCACCTTTTGTTTTTTTAGACGCTGAGTCCATGTTTCCCTCCTGGTACTCGTACTCAGCCGCAACATCTTCACGAGCTTCCTTATCGACAAACGCTACGCGCCCCGAATTGGTTAGTTCAACGCGAACCATATCCATTACCGATTGCGTGTCGATATGTTCACTAGTTTTATTTTGTAAATTGGTGACCATGATCACTGGTGGTCTCTTTGAAGCGGAGATTGAACGATGGTTTGTCAGATTTCCCACAAGCTTCTGAACCATTTTTTGCATGTCGGTTTCTGACCATTGGTCGTCAAGAGTGTTTTCAGACTCAACATTTTTGTCGTAGTCACCCTTAGTGAACGCTTTTGGCCCACAACCTGTTAAGAAACCAAGTAATGAAATGGAACAAAAAATAGTAGCTAAAATTCGCATAGTTTTCATGAACGCTCCTCGTGTTATGAAGTCTAATCGTACCTAATAATGCGACGTACAAGCAAGTTGGCCGCCGAAGCGCGGAAATCTGGTTATCTAGTCATCAATGTGTCTGTCTGAACTCTGCATCTAAATTGCAGGCAGACCCGCATGCACTCAATCCTATCGAGCCAAAAGGCTAGTGAAATGCTGCGGCAGCTTTTTGATCCACTTGTCGAAGAAGTAAGGGTAGTTGCCCTAGGAAGCGACAAATCCGTTATAAACCATGCTTGTATATTTCGCGGGACCAGCGACGCCTGCTTATTTCATCCGCGGGATATTTTCCGTTTTGCAATTCTCAACTGCGCCTCAGGATTTATCCTCTCGCACAACCACCCCTTCACTTCTTCGCAACCCTCTCACGATGACGTCGTCGCCACTCAAAGAATTCTAAAAACATCGCGAGTTATGGGTATTGAGCTCGTCGATCACATCATTGTTGGAAAAAGTGATTATTTTAGTTTCGCGGACAAACAGCTACTGCGGACGCGAGGTACTCGGGTAAGCCCGTAAATTTTTATCGATACGAATTTCAATTCCGTCTTTGCGGGCATTTTCTTGTAATTGGCGGATAAATTCTCTGCTCATTTCCTCATTCATATATTCTTCATCTTGCTGCCTTTTGATTTCGTTTTGAATTCGATCCTCAGGAGTAACTACATCAAAATCGCGCGCACTTTTTTCTTCCCTTTCAAAGCGTCTTGCCTGCTCCTGTTCCGCTTCAATTCCTGGCCAGTTATTTGTATCTAATTTTTTATTCGCACTCTGATTGTGGATCCCTTTTTTTGCTTCATTGCGGACCCGGTCGTTGTCAATTTGCATTTCCTGGCGAAGTTTTTTCAAATACAGAGCACGATAATAACGGTCAGCGCGGTCTTCTTTGATGCTTGCTGAGTCGCTTTTCTCCGTTTTAAGAGTAGGAGAGTTTTTGCTTTTAGAGGGTTGAAAGAGAAAATAAAATGAGGCTATCCCTAAAAGCAAAATTAAAAGTGAAAGACCGACATTACTGTCGCGCCTATCAAAATTATTCCTTTTTTGGCTTTTCGCACCCATACAAGGTGCTTATCGGCAGACTCTCGAAATCTCATTAGGGAACGACGGCAAGAAATCTCCAAGGATTTAAGGTCTTTGATCTGGACCAGCCACAGGTAGCTTAACAATAAATTCAGCCCCCTCGCCCGGCTCGGAGTTTATTTCGATTTCTCCGCCATGCTTTTTTATAATCCCATAGGAAATACTCATCCCCAAGCCAGTGCCCTGACCAATACCTTTCGTTGAAAAGAAAGGTTCAAAAATTTTATCTTTTACTTCTTTTGTCATCCCCTGACCACTATCTTTGATAGATACAAACACAAACTGCTCACCAGCTTCCTTATTAACCCAAGTCTTTATCGTAATCTCACCCTCATCCTTAATTGCATGAGCGGCATTAGAAAGTATATTCATAAAAACTTGATTTAAGTTACTAGCGTAACACATCGTTGGAGGTAATTTCGAATAGACCTTTTTCACGACAATCCGATTCTTCATCTCTCCCGATAGTAGCCTCAACGTACCATCTAAACACTCATTGATGTCAGCCTCTTTTAGAGCTGCTTCTTCAAGCCGTGAAAAATTTCTCAGCCCTACGACAATATCACGAGTGCGCCGGGCGCCATCTTGGCAAGATCTAATCAGTTTTGGCATGTCATCGCGAATGTAGTCGTAATCCTTGTCCCTCTCTCCTTTACCATCGATGATATTCATCAGTTTTTGCGAATATTCGTCGAGCTGAGCCATATTGCTGTAAATGAATCCAATCGGATTATTCAATTCGTGAGCCACGCCAGCCACTAGCTGACCAAGGCTCGCCATTTTGGCAGAATGAACCAATTGCACTTGAGCACTCTTCGTTTCAAGATTCGCTTTTTCTAATTCCTGAATTTTCTTTTTTAATTCATCCTGGGCTTTTTTAATTTTTCCAGTCATCTCATTAAAGCTCGCAGATAAATATGTCATTTCACTGTCACCACGAACCGGAAGTTCAACTCCTGTCTCTCCTGCATTTAAGCGGCGAATGCCCTCATAAAGTTCTCGCAGTGGCCGAACCACAACATTTGAGGCAATCCAGGTCAATATCACAACTAAGAAAGCTACGGCGATCAAAACCCCTAAAAAGGCAGTTTTGATATTTTGAATTGTTCGGTTCGCCTCCGCTTTTGACGCCGCAAGAATCACGAAAATTTTTGCCTCGCCCCATGACGCAGGGTAAACTAAAAACCCGAAGGGTTCTCCACGAATGTTCAAATCAAAAAGTTTATTGAGGTAGTCACCCTTTAGCTTCGCAAAAAAGTCCTGAGAATAAAGCAAAATATCATCGTGAGTTGCAGCTGCAACTTTAAAATCTTCACTCATAAGAGCCATTTCAACGCCCATGCGATTTTTAAAGGTATCGAGAAAATTTTTGTCAAGACTCAATACGACTTCTAAAAACCCAATGGTACGATCAGCTCTGCTAGAAACCGGAAAATAAGAGATAAATTCTAACTTTCCCTTTTGCAAATCAGCCAGTTTAAATCTTACCTTCTCTTTGAGTTGCTTGATAACGACATCAGAAATAAAAATGCTTTTATCTTTTCCAAAATCCTCGACGCGAACTTCTCCGCTTGTATCTTTAAAGGCAGAAGCAGCCATGCGGCCGTCAGATTCAATTACCGACACGCGGGTCGCAATCGCCCCGTTCAGCCAATCCGTCAAAGTCGCTTTCAAATTAGCCTCTTGATTTGTCGAGACATAGAAAGCAAAGGCGCGATCTTTAGCCAATCTTTCGGCTCTTGTGTTTATTAGCTTTTCCATATCGCGTAAGGTTGCTTCAATTTCACGTGTGTTACCCTGGACTCGCTGATAAAGCTCTTTATCTAGGGCGGCACGCGATTTTTGCAGGGAGAATCCGGTCACGAATCCAACAGGTACAAGAGAAAAAATCAAAAACCAGAAAACAAGTTTATTTCTGAGAGTTCCTGTTGCGGCTTTTAAACTGATCCGTCGTAATACCATTTAAATCTTAACTGCCTTCAATCCATAAAATGTAGCGCTCTTCCCCTTCGGGCATAACGCGAACGTGGGGATCTTTAACTTCAGTAAGTGCGCCATAAGTTTTTAAAAATTCTATAAGTATCTCTCGGTTACCTGTAGGCATGACGAAGTGATAGTAGCGTCCATTTGGTTTTTTCCAGCCCAACTCTACCTCGCCGGCTTTTTCGCCACCTAGCTCGACAATTTTGGCCGTAATTTCCGGTGCAATTGTTTCTAGATCAGTTAAATTCATAAATTGTTTGTAGACGTAACCTTTGAGTTTTGGAGCCGGAGTTACAATCGGACTAGGCTTCGTTGCGGCTGGCGTAGTTGTCGGTTCTGCCTCTGCAGTTTTTTTCTCTTCAACCTTAGCAGCGGTTTCTACCGGTGCTGGCGCTGTTTTTTCTGGACCGGGCTGTTCAATTGCGTCAGTAGCCCCTTCAGCTGGAGTCTGTTTTGCCAGAGTCTTGTGAACTTCAGCAATTTCACCTTGATCGGTAATGGCAATCGCGTCGTTGTCTTTATGAATTTTTTCACGTGCCAAAACCATTTCTTGTTTCTGTGGCAACAACGTTTCGATGTTTGTCCAAAACAACGCCAGCGAAACAGCAGCAACCACGGCAGACACAATAAAGGCCTCCAGTCCCCATTTTACAGGGACCGGCCAATTACGGGGAATTATAGTTGTACGAACCTTATCCACAACACTGACCGTGCCGCTGACATCAGCCAAGAACTTATCACTGACTTCGATTTTCGAAAGTAAAGTGCAGTATTTACTACTTATACCAATTAAATTCTTTTGATGTTTCAATTCTTCATCTCTATCAACTAACTTTTCAATTGCTGCGGCCCGATCAGCGTGAATATGTCCGCGCATACAATCAAAAATCATTTCCTTCGCAAAGAATTTTGAAGGTTCTTTAAGTTTTACAATTTCTTTAAAAGGAGTTTGGCTTTCGATCTCAGGCATTTGCTCTCTCCGTATTACAATGAGATCCAAGATGAATTAAACCTTTAGAGACTCTTGTGCGAATTGTTCCTTGACTAACTTTCAAAGCTTTACCAACAATTTCCTCAGAACGGCCCAAAATTTCTGTCCAGATTAGAGGGAAGACATTTTCCTGTGACTCAAGTTGTAAGAATTTTTTCCAAGCCTCTAGTCCCACGTTGTTAGGAAGCTTCCAAGTTTCACTTGCAATCACTGAACCGATTACTTGGCCTTTTTCTTCAATTGTATTTTTCCAAGCCATAAAGCATTCGCTTATCAACGAAATGTTGTGATCCACCGATTTATCTGCAGCCCATAATTTTTTTAATTTTTTTACGACAGATTGAGAAAGTTCAGTTCCTTTTTTATCATCCAAAAAAGCCAAGAAAAAAAAGAGAGCTATGGATCTGATTTCCAGCTCACTCATGGCTTTCCTTAATCCGTGGTAAGTTGACGTAGCAAATCTAATTCATCAAGAACAGTTCCCGATCCCATGACCACACAGGTCAACGGGTCTTCAGCGATGGATACCGGTAACCCAGTTCTTTCTCTTAACAAGACATCAAAGTTGCTTAAAAGAGCTCCTCCACCCGTCAGCACAATTCCGTTATCAACAATATCAGAAGCAAGTTCTGGCGGCGTTTTTTCTAACGCCGTTCGAACAGCATCCACAACCTCAGACAACGGGTCCATCAATGCATCGTTAACTTGGGAGCTTGTAATTTCAATTGTTTTTGGAGCACCTGCTACGAGATCGCGGCCTTTTATTTCCATGGTTTTTTCTTCATCGCCAGGGTAGGCATTGCCAATCTGAATTTTAATTAACTCAGCAGTTCTTTCACCAATTAACAAATTAAACTGCCGCCGAACATAATTCACAATCGCTTCGTCAAACTTATCTCCCGCAACTTTGATCGATTTACAATAAACAATTCCGCCAAGAGAAATTACCGCAACACCGGTAGTTCCCCCACCCATATCAACAACCATATTACCACTTGGTTCAGTAATCGGTAGACCCGCGCCAATCGCTGCTGCCATTGGTTCTTCGATCAAATAAACTTCTCTCGCTCCGGCAGAGTGCGCGGCCTCTTTTACGGCACGTTTTTCAACCTGAGTAATTCCATAAGGAACACAAATAATAATTCTTGGACGAATAAAACTTTTCTTATGACCGATTGTTTTTTGAATAAAATACTTCAACATCGATTGCGTAACCTCAAAGTCAGCAATAACGCCATCTTTGATGGGACGAATCGCAACGATACTCCCTGGAGTTCTTCCCAACATTTCTTTGGCTTCCTTACCAACGGCAAGTACCCGATTCTGTTGACCACGATAATTTTTTTGAACGGCAACAACGGAAGGTTCATCAAGAATAATTCCACGCCCCTTTGCATAAACCAGCGTGTTCGCTGTGCCTAGATCAATTGCTATATCATTTGAGAAATATTCCGAAACTTTGTTAAAGAATCCCATCTAAACCTTCTTATAAAGAAATACTTTGGTTAAAGTTCCCCTTATCTTTGGATTTTATTCGCAAATAGTCAATTTACTTTGGGATTTTTACCACGTAAAGTGTCGCACCTTATCGCGATTGTTCTCAAGGCCGAGCATCGCTTCGATACCAATTTCAAAGTGTATCTCTGTGTATTTTGAAAACACCTTTTTTGCCGATTTACTCGACTTAATTTCCTTAAGTGGCAGATCGCTCACGAGCAATAATGCGCCGCAAGGGACTTTACAAGCAAAAGCGGTGATGAAAAGCGTTGCCGTTTCCATTTCGATAGCACCCACCTTCTCCTGTTTTAAAGTTTCAACAAAGTTTTCATCCATTTCCCAGAAGCGATAGTCGGTTGTGTGTACGACCCCAGCAAAGTAATTTAGACCCTTTTCGACTATTACCTGACTTAGATATTTTTGAATTGTAAAAGTAGGAAGCGCTGGAACCTGATCAGGTAAATAGTGCTGTGAGGTTCCCTCATCGCGAATTGCCGCCATAGGTAAAAACAAGTCCCCAATCTTTAAATCCCTGTGTAATCCCCCACACATTCCGAGCATAACCACGCCCGCAGGTTCAATTGAAGAAACAAGTTCAATCACAAGTGCCGACATCGGTGCACCTATATTAAAACAAATCATTGAGATGTTAGGCTTTTTACAGTTCACGATTTTGAGAGCTGACCCTGATTTGATCGGGACCTTATAATTTTTAGAAAATCGTTCTAAATAGTATTCAAAATTTGTCAAAACGATATGTTTAGAAATTTCCGATGGATCGCAACCGGTATAACGCGCCAACATGTCGAGGGCGATAGCTTTTTTCTTTGCATTATTCCATGTACGTGCTGGTTCTTTTGGTAAAATTCGCAAAATTAGACTCCCATTTTTAAATAGATCTACTAGAATTGTACCTATAGTAAGCAACTCAAACCACTAATTTTACTAAGAACATGAGCCAAAAATTTGACGTGTTAAAAAAATTTTTCGAGACCAACGCCACTTCAAAAAAGGCGCTAGGACTACTGGCCAAAGGTACGGAAATTGGAATTATCTTGGAGAGCGGAGAAACATATGCGCTTATCGCCTCCCCCAACGGGCCCCAATTCGTCGAAAGGCCAGCTCAAGAGCCCGACATAACCTTTCGCTTAAATGATGTCGCAATAAGTAATGTTTGCCTTAGCCCGAAAGAAAATCCCGAAGAACTTGCGGTACAAATCCTTAAAGAAATTAAACATAAGAATGTCCATCTAATGATTACTGGAAGTTTTGTTTCTATCGCAACCAAAGGATATTTCTCTATCATTCGTCTAGGTGGAAAAAACATGTGGGACTTTCTGACTGAACATGGGATCACAAGTTTTTTTAAGATCACTAGCCTTATCAAAGAGATGATAAAATAAGGTTCCAGGTTCTTTTTTAGGACAATCCCTTCCAGGCCAGCTGAGTCTTCTGATATTTCAAAAACTCTTCCATTTGCTTAGCCATATCATTAGAAGAAATTTTTAAAGCAGAGGCAAAGACGTTCGCGACATCTTGCAATTGATAATTTCCGTGGTCAGGCGACGCTAAAAATAAGGGAACCCGTCTTACCATGTAATCCGTAATATTCATGCACATAGTCTCGAAAATTGCATGATAAGCTTCGAGTTCCCATACAGACAGGTAACGCCCGTACTTTGCCATCATTTCAAACGCCTCGGCTCCGTGACGATGAATCAAAAACTCCATCTCAAGTTCCGGGCGATCAAAATCACGCGCTAATTCTTTAATTCTATGTTTTAAATCTTCAAATCCATCTTTTGTAATGCGACTATTTAAAGGAACTTTTGTATTCGATTTTTTAAAGTTTACTTTCGCTTCGAAAGCAAAATTCTCTAAAACCTCATCTACAATCTGCTCCGCCATTTTTCTGTATGTAGTATACTTTCCTCCTGCCACAAAAGTAATATTTCTGGGATCATGAACAATTGTATGCTCGCGGCTTGTTTTGCCCTCGGTCACCGAACCGTCGTCAACTAAGGGACGGACACCGGCATAACTACTGATGATATCTTTTGTTGTAAGATTTGCTCCAGGAAAGTACTCCGATAAAAGTTCAAGCAAATACTTTACGTCATATTCATCTGTCGAAACCTCTCCCGGATCTCCCGAATAATCTGTGTCTGTTGTTCCAACAATCACCATATCAAACCGAGGGATCACAAAAACAATCCTTTTCTTTTCGTCGTCTGACATGACCACCACGTCGCGAATTGGTAAACGCTCCTTTGAAAGCGTTAAGTGAATTCCTTTTGTTGGCCGAAGGGTCCTCTTCCAATCAGGTAGAACTTTGCTACCAAAAATATCTGTCCACGGGCCCACGGCACTTATAAAATGTTTACCGCGAACGCGAAAAGATTTTTTAGATAACTCGTCCGTCACCCCGATACTGACTAGTTTTCCCTTCACAAACTCTGGATTATCGGCACCACAATAATTAGCTGCTGCCATTCCTAAATTATGTGCCGAGCGAAGAGTTTCATAAACCAGGCGATCATCGTCCATATAGGCATCATAGTAAGAAAAAGAACCAACTAAGCCTCTGGGATTTAAAATCGAAATCTCTTCAATCGTCTCTTTAGAATCAAAACGCTGATGCATTTCTGGAGCGTCAAACTGGGACAGAATATCGTACAACCACATCCCCAAACCAAGTTTAAACATTCCGACACGACTATTCTGGTATAATGGCAAAAAGAATTTCAACGGATGCACGAGGTGGGGAGCGATTTCAAGCAAAGTGCGCCTCTCGCTTAAGGCTTCAAACACCAAATGAAATTCTAAGTTCTCTAAATACCTTAAACCGCCGTGAATAAGCTTGCTTGAACGAGAACTTGTTCCCGAGGCAAAATCCTTAGCTTCAACAAGAGCTACTTTCATTCCACGACTGCACGCATCTCGCGCCACGCCGGCACCAGTGATTCCGCCACCAACTATTACCAAATCAAAAATCTCGTTTTCAAATCTTGCTATGTTATTGGCTCTGTCCTGAAAACTAAAACTCATAGAAGTTGTTTCACATTAATTTTTTTTGAGAGCTCGGAGATTTTTCCGAACTCACCAAGTCTCTGCACCAACGCAGTTTCAGATTTACAGTCAATCCCGCATGTTGATGAAAACATAATCTGGTTATTAGAAATTCCTTTGACCGTATCAAAAAAATCATTGAGCAGGAGCGGATCAAACGCTTCAATTGCTAACGCACTACTCGACAAAACCCCGGACACAAGCCACGATCCACGATTAAAGTACTTTTCAAAACTCTCGCGCCAATCCTTGGGGTGCTTCGCTGAAAAGTTTACACATTCGTTCACATCAAAGTGAACAACCTGCCAAGGCCACTCAAGCCATTGCGCTTTAAATTCACCACAGCTGTGCAAAGCAATTCCGTAAGGCCTATACTTGTCAAGACTAACAATAACATCCCGCCACAGACTTTCCACCTCAGGCACGAAAGAAGCTGAAGGCTCATCAAAACAAAGCACAACATTCCAAGCAATTTTGGATAAGATCTGAATTTGCGCAATTGCTGCTTCGACAACAAAATTCACCAAATGGTCATTCGACCCCATGCTGATTTTGTTTTTCTGTAAACACCACTTCAGAGTTGCAGGTCCGATCATTTGGCCTTTTATTAAGTTCAACGGGCTCCCCGAAAACCGACTGTGAAATAACTTAATCCCTGGCCGCTTTGCAACGGCTTCATCTAACTGAACGCGGGGCCCTTCGGGGTTCAACCACTGCGTGTAGAGTTGGGTCCAGAAACCATCTAATGTTTCATTTTCGCCAAAACAAAGAAGTTCTGGCCAAGCCGGCACATCATAGTTCGATAAAATAATTTCACAAATATTACTAATTTCACCGAGCGTAAAACCGCCACTACACCAAGTATCGCCGAAATTATAGCCAGCGGATCGCTTATCAGTTCCCTTTTCCAATGAGGGCCTCGAGATCAGAAACTTCTTTAGGAGCACCAGTAGTCAATACTTCTGCTCCCATATTGGTAACTAAAACGTCGTCTTCTATACGAACACCAATACCCCGATAATCCGAAGGCACTTTGGTGTCGTTTAACGGAATGTAAATACCCGGCTCAATGGTAAAGAGCATGTTAGGTTCAAGTTTTCGGCTTTCGCCTTTGTACTGATAAACCCCGGCATCGTGCACGTCCATACCCAGCCAATGCGACACGCCATGCATATAATATTTTTGATAGCTTTTGTTTTCAATATTTTCAGATGCTTTTCCACTTAAAAAGCCAAGATCCAACAAGGTCTGTACCACAAGCTTAATACATTCTTCCTGCATATTTTTTTGTGGAATTCCCGGTTTTACTAACTCGATCATCTTCTTTTGAATATTCAGCACGGCTTCATAAACCTCTTTTTGCGCCTTACTGAACTTTGCATTGACCGGAAAGGTACGCGTAATGTCACCGGCGTAATATTGGTATTCGGCCCCGGCATCAATCAATATCAATTCGCCCTTTTTTAACTCCTGATCGTTGAACCGATAATGCAGAACCGTAGCATTTGCTCCCGAAGCGACGATCGCTCCGTAAGCCTCGCGGTCGGCGCCACGCTTCATGATCTCCGACAAAAACTTGCCATAAATCTCCCGTTCATTTACCCCGGGACGTACCGCTTTCATCATCGCCACGTGAGCTTCAGAGGAAATTTCGCAGGCCTTTTTAATCAAGGGAATTTCTTCTGGCGTTTTAAATAACCGAATATCACCTAAAATTTCGGTAGTATCAAAAATTGGTGGGTAGCCCCTTCCCGACCTACCCCGTTTCTGTTTTAAGCTATCAAGAACTCTGAATAGCCTGCTATCAAACTCATGATTCCAATTTAAACGATAATAAATTTTTTCAACCGGCTCCAACAAATCTACCATTACACGATCAAAGTCATTGACTGGATAAGCTCGGTCAGCCCCAAAAACAGAGGCTGCCATATCAGGACCAAAACGAAATCCGTCCCAGGTCTCACGTTCGACATTTTTCTCGCGGACAAATAAAATATACTCGGGATCCAAGCCGGGACGAAATACCATCACTGACTCCGGCTCTTCAAATCCAGAAAAATAAAACATGTTGGAGTCCTGGCGATAGGCGTGATGTACGTCATTATTGCGGATGAATTCAGGATGCGCGGGAATGACTATCGCGCTTCCCGGAGTCGCCTCGCCAAGCTTTTGGCGGCGCTTCTTTAGAACTTTTGGATCGACCAATGAGTTTCTCATAAACAGTTAACCTCTAAAAACCAAACTTGTTGGAAATTATGTTGATGTGATAACGACCTTCATTTGCTCCCGCCTGCATAGCCCCACGCCACTGACCAAAATCCATCAAGCCAATTCCTTTTGTGTCTACAGGAATCACATAATCGACTAATCCTGCGGACTCTGCTAAATTCTTACGAACTTGAATCCACAAGTTTCCAATAACCGGCTGCGAGAGCAATTCATCGTCGCGCATAAACCTTCCCCCAGAAATGGGATTTACTAAAATCACAACATCACACCCATTCAGGCGCAAGTAATCCACGGCTTCTTTTATGTAAGATACTCCAGCAACTCTTTCTCCGGTCGGTTTAAAAAGTGGTGGATACGGAATGCAATTTTTCAAAGCGTTAATACTTGGTCCACTGTCAGTAATAACAGCTTTTTCTTCGCGCATTGAAATCGATATGCAACCAAACGTGCGCCGGTATTCATTGATGCTTCGCGCGCCTAGTTCACGCTTCGTAAACTCCAAAAGATTAGTTACCACGCCGGGCTTATCTTTTGCCTGAAAAAATCCGCGCTCGACTAAATCCTCTTCTTTCATTTTTGAAAGCTTCCATTCTGCTTCGTTGGCACTGCCCGTACTTGCATAAAAGGCCCCGATCAAACTCCCCATCTCAAGACCAACAACTGCCTTAACCGGAATTCTAGCGCGCTCAAATTCTTTCAAAACTCCCAAGTGCGAAAATGCCTTCACTCCACCAGGTCCTAAAATTAAACCTATACTGAGCTCTTTGGCTTTCGCCTTAGGAGCATCTTCTAATTTATTGTCCTCAGATTCGGGGGTAACCGTTGGTGTTTTTTCCTTTTGTGACGGCTGCGTCCGTCGCGACGGTGTTGGACATCCCGATAAAAACAAAAAAGATATTAAAAAGAAAAATAAAAAAAATTTTCTAAACCCAATTTGAAATTTTCTTAGCATAAATAAAAAATTCCTTATTCCCATCGCCACCGCGTACGGGGCATTCAAATTGGCCAATCACGTCTAAGCCCGAATTTAAAAATAAATCCGTCATTCTTTGGCGTAATTCACCAAAATTTTCCGATTCACGTACGACACCTTTTTTATTCAAAGACGCCGAACCAAGTTCAAACTGGGGTTTGATCAAACACAAGATACTCCCAGATGACTTAAGGAATTTTAGCACCTCTGGTAATACTTTAGTCAAAGAAATGAATGAAACATCCACAACAATCAAATCAAACGGGTCAAGCCAACTAAAGTGTGAGAGGTCTCTGGCATTGACGCCTTCATATAAGCAAAGACGCGAGTCATCACGTAACTTTGGCGATAGTTGATCGTGCCCAACATCAAGGCCAACAATATTGTTCGCTCCGCGTTGTAATAGGCAATCACTAAACCCACCTGTTGAAATGCCAACATCCAAACAGCGTGAACCTCCAACATCAACTCCAAAATATTCCAATGCCGATAGCAACTTTAAGCCACCACGAGAGACAAACCGATTCATATTCCCATTTTGAACAAATAATTCATCATTCTTCCCAACCAAAAGGGAAGGCTTAACGACTTGAATTGTCCCAACATAAACCTGCCCCGCGTCGATCAAGCGGACCGCAAGAGTTCGGCTGGCAACCAGCCCTCGACTCACAAGAGCGGAATCAACTCGTTCTTTCTCTAAATTACTACTTAACTCGGTTTTCATTGTACTCAACAAGATGGCGCAGCATTTGCGCTTTGGGGCCCCAAGATTTAATCGCCCTTTCAGCGCCCCTAGTTAAATGACTTAAATATTCGCGCGCCTTTGGTAAACCTATCAAACTCGGAAAGCTTCCCGTCTCTGGTTTTGTCGGATCAAAATCTAAAATGTCATCTTTAACTTGGAATGCCATTCCCAATTTTGTCGCGTAAGTCCCAATTTCCTTTTGTTTCTTCGCATTCGCTCCACACAATATCGCCGAACCCAAAGCAGCTACTTTAATTAATTCACCTGTTTTCAGTTTGTGTAAATGCTCGAGCTCGGATAAATCCAAACTTTCCCGTTTAGCATACATGTCGATAGATTGACCGCCAACCATACCAACAACACCGGCGGAATTGGCAAGTTCGCCTATCGCCGCTACGGCAAGCCTAGGAATTTTCTTGTAAGAATTGGCAACGATATATGAGCTCTCGGTCAACAAAGAATCCCCCGCGAGCAGCGCGGTGGCCTCGCCAAAAACCTTGTGGTTCGTCGGTTTTCCGCGACGAAAATCATCATCGTCCATACAAGGAAGATCATCATGTATCAGTGAATATGTATGAATAAATTCAACCGCAGATGCATAAGGTAATATAAACGAATTTTTCTTTCCAAGCGCCTCAGAAACCAACATGGCCAGGACAGGACGAAACCGTTTCCCGCCAGCCAAAACAGAATATTCAACGGCTTCTTTTAACCTCAACACTCCAGGCGCTTCGTCGCGAATTCTTTTCTTAAAATAATTGGCAATAAACCTATCTACCAATTCCGCTCTCGGGCCAAAAAATTTCTCTTCAAAATACGACATGAAATATCAAGCTTCTGCTACAAAATCTTTTGTTACGCTTTTACCATCTTCATCAACTGATAAAAGTAATTTTACCTTTTGCTCGGCTTTAGAGAGTTGTTCATGACAATCTTTTGAAAGCTTCACTCCCTCTTCAAACAACTTCAAAGACTCTTCCAAAGGAAGAGACCCTTTTTCCATTGTACCAACGATTTCTTCTAACCGTTTTAATTTTTTCTCGAAATCCATACTCACCTCTATCTAAAAATCTAAACCTTTATCGATCACGGTCGCGCGAGCTGAGCCACGCGCAAACTGAATTTCTAAAACATCATTCTGTTTTAAATCCGTCGAATCTTTGACGATTTTATCATTCAATTTCACCAATGAATACCCACGAGCAACAACCGCGAGCGGAGAAAGCGCATCAAGCACACCGCTCAAACGCACCCATTGTCTCTCTCGATCCTTCAATAACCCCTGCATACGTAAATCTAAATGGGAACAAGCCTTATCAACACGATGCAGTCGATCTTTACAAATAAAACCAATCGCCGCGCCCAACCGTGCGATAATATCATCAATACGAACTGCGACGTCTTGTAAATACCGTTGAGGATCAACCAGACGTTTACTTAAACCATTAACAGCCTGTAATCGAATCATATGAGATTTGCGCAAATAAGAAACCAAGTTTCGTTTAAACGTCTCCACTCGCATCAACAGATCCCCGGTGTTCTTCACAACAAGTTCCGCAGCTGCAGAGGGAGTTGGCGCACGCAAATCCGCGACAAAGTCACAAATGGTAAAGTCAATTTCATGACCGACCCCAGAAATTACCGGTACTCGGCAAGCAGCAACGGCTCTTGCTACCTTTTCATCATTAAACGCCCACAAATCTTCAATGGAGCCACCGCCACGACCTACGATAATCACGTCGACATCACTCAGTAATTGGGCGCGGCGAAGCGCTTCGACGATTTCTGCAGGAGCTTCTTTACCTTGAACTTTACACGGTACAATCGTCACCGGCAGCCCACGAAAACGACGACTCAATACATTCAACATATCGCGAATCGCTGCCCCGGTTGGCGAAGTGACAATTGCCAAGTGCCGGGGAAACGCGGGAATCACTCTCTTTTTTCGCGGATCGAAAAGACCTTCACTTTGTAACTTCGCTTTTAATTGTTCGAACGCGACTTGCAGCGCTCCTGCGCCCACCGGCTCCATGGATTCACAATAAAATTGGTAAGTCCCGCGTGGCTCATAAACCGAAACGCGTCCGCGCACCACAACTTCCATTCCATCTTCGGGACGAAACTTTAATTTCGAATTTACCCCACGAAACATGACGGCATTTATCTGCGACTTTTCATCTTTTAAAGAAAAATAAAAGTGACCTGAGGTATGAGCTTTAAAATTTGAAATTTCGGCCTTGATCCAAACCTCTGAAATCGTCGATTCTAGCAACCCCTTTATATAAGAATTAAGCTCCGTAACGGAGTAAACTTTTACGTCTTGCTCGGCCTCTTCACCAACAACTGCCGAATCCTCTAAGTCTGCAAAAAAACTGGTTTGATCGACCATAGATAAGCCGAAATCTAAACTATTGTCGACGTGTGTCAACAAAAAGGTACCAGGTTAAATTTTAGTAAGGCAAGGCGTTAGCTAAAAACAAGAGACTTTGTAGGGACCAAAAGAATCCGATCACTAGACAAATCCAACCTAAACCCAAATGCGCCTTAAATCTTAGGAGAATTTCGGAACTAATCCTCTCTTCGGCTATTTTCATCAAATAGGGATTTGAGAGCGAAAAAACCATTGTAAAACCATAAAACAAGACCAGAAACGGGAAAAAATAGTCAAGTGACTCAGGTGTCATAACCTATTTATCGGAATTCCGTATCAGAAATTTACAGTATAAAGGGTTGGTTTTTTAAATTTCCTCTTTACAAAAAACTTTTTCGTTCGGGCCTTGGTTTCAATTTTTCGCTCTGGTAAATTGGAATCAGGTTTTGTAGGGAGCTCATGAAAAATAAACTCTACAAGCACATTTTTGGGGACTGTCCCTCACAATGGTGAGCAAGCCCAGCTCGTACTGGGAAGCCTAAAGTTGTAATATGGTCACCCACCTTTAGCTCCGGAGTTTATGATCTTGAGTCTCTCTCAAAACTTTTTTCTTTTTTGGCCTTCTATTAATCCAGTATTTCAACTCTATTTCATAGGCCTTTAAATAGATCTCGATAAATTCATTCGCATCAAATTTATAGATTTTTACAAGTGTTGGCAAAACTCTAGTGGGTGCGCGGCAGACCCCCCGCTCCCAATCTGATATTATTTGTGGACTCTGATAATCTAGAGTTTTTCTAACGTCAGCTTGGCTGAGATTGGCAGCTAAACGGGCTTTTCTTAGAAATTCACCAGTACTCAAAAACTGCGATACAATTTTTTTCATTGTTACCGCAACCTAGTTCTTACTTTTTTAACTTCGATCTTCCAAAACTCAGAAACTTCCAGCTCCTCACGGGGTTCACTATTTGATTCAAGCCGACCGTCTGAGGTCTTACCCAGATTACCGAGATTACCCAAATCACCCAATACCAACCAGCTAAAATCAACGTTCAGCGCATCAGCAAGTTGTTTTACTTTCAAAAGATCGCTAGGTATTGCTCCTCCTGTACCGATCCAAGAACCAATTACGCTAATCGAGACGCCTGCCATATCTGCCAAAGATCTGTGGCTAAGACCACGGTTGCGGGCGATCTTTTCCAGCTGTTCGCCAAAGATACTTCGCACCTTCTGTCTTTTTCGTTTTACCGAATTGCCTTCCATAAAAAGTGAGTACACTTATATCGAAGAATTTGCATTTGACTACACCCTTCCATTTTCATCTGGGGACTTTCCAGGTTCCTGGACAAACGGACAAGAATGTGTTTTTTCAACCTAGTCTTATATTGAGACGCCTAATTTATTTCGAATTAAACCCGATAAGTCTCGAGTGATTCTGGCATCTTGATTGCACTTTATAGAGTGCAACTGCTTAAATCCAGCGAGGGGGACTTTAATGTCTAAAGTTATGACGGCTGTCATCGCTAGTGTTTTTTTTGCCATCATTTTGAATCCTTACAACTCATCTGCGAATTCTGTGACAGATAAAGATGCTAAAGCTAAGGGACAAAGAAAAGGTGGCACAAAGGGCGGTGAAGTACGGAGGGTTGAAAAGAGCGACCCGAAGGCTTCAGGCGCTTCCGTTAACACCCCAAACACAAACGGCGGAACCACCATCAACAACAACACCGATACTAGGGACAAAGAAACTAGGTTGGCTGATAGTTTGCGAGAACAAATCAAAGAGTGTAAAGACGACGCCTGCAAAGCGCCACTTCAAGAGAAACTCGATAGGTTGGAAGCAAGAATAATCTCCGGAACAGACCCCGTCAAAGAGTGTAAAGACCGCACCAAAGAGCTTTCAGATTCATACGATAAGCTGATGACCACTTGTCGCGAAGTCGCCGTGGCTGGCGCTCTCGATACCTGCCTTAAATACATTGAGGGATGTAAAGATAACGAAGAAGAAACCGCCAAGGCTATACCAAATCCCGCTGACGGAAATCTTTATTTCCCTGGTAAACTCGCATGCGATTTGGTTCAGAAATGTCCTGCCCGTGTCGCTTTTGCAATGAAAAATTGGGATAAAGCTTCTGGTGAATATAAAGAGAAATTAATAAAGTCTCAAAATGACAAGCTGGATGCCGAGAGCGCAGAGAAACAATTACAAACGCAAATGTTGGCCGAAACTGAGGCTATTAATAATCAAATCCGAAAAATTAGTGATGACGAACAGGCGATTCTATCAAGTCTGCCGGAACAAAACGCGAACTTGGACATGAATATGCGAAACCAAATAAATCTACTTCGAGACTCCATTGGTAAAGCCCAAGATGAATTAAATAAAGCCGAAACCGATCAAAGGATTGCCATCGTAGAATTTCAAAACGCAATTGGTAGTATTGATGCCGGCTGTAAATCTTCTGCCAGAAATAAATTTGATACCGCCGTTGCAGCTGCTGGTAACAATGTTGGTGGGTTAGGTTCACTTGTAGGTAACCCCTCTCATGGAAGACGCACATTAGCCCGAGTTGAGGACTATGAGTGTTCACAACCTTCGGTCGTCGCCGCTAAAGCTGCGGCACAAAGAACCCTCGACGCTAGATTGTCTTCAAACCAAATACAAAGTAAGCGATATCAAGAAATTATTGCTAACCAGCAAAAGTCGTTTCAGGACATTTTCAGGCAATTTAGCCAACAACAACAGGCAGCCGCGAAGAGAAACCAGAATCTCCTCAGAGAGAAATCGACAGAAAAGACCAGCTTGATGCAGAAGCTTGCGAGAATTACCCAAGAACTTCAACATAAGGGCGATATAGCAATGCAAAAAAGACTTAACGCCGAACAACGCACACGTGAATTAGAAATAGGTGCCGCACTGAGAGAAGAAAACAGAAGTTGCACAGCAGAGTTTAATCCGGGAAATGGAGAAAAGGCTAGTCCTCAGGCAAGCGTAGGTCTACTTGGTAACTTTTCAAATACAGCTGGTGCCTATTGCGCAGCGGTTACCTCGTGCGATCCAAATCCGGTTTCGTTGACACCTATTTCTGTTGAAGGCCTTAAAGGTCAGGTTGCAGACAAAGACTATGACTTTGGAAGTCTCTTTACGGATTACAGAGAATGCGTCGAACAGAACAGAAAGCTAAGAAATGCAAAAATGAACCCCACAAAGGCTGATAAGGACCAATAGCGCAGCCCCCCGCGCCATCATTAATCGTGCGGGGCTCAATCCTTGCCCACATAACCAATCCCCTATAGGATACTAAGGTTTAGGCATCACTAAACCTCGGCCAAACAGGGGAATTTAAAAATGTGGGATTATCTCGTTTATCGCTTTGGTTTAAAAAAAATTGTCGCAATTATTATAGGCACCGTCCTTTTGGTCATCGCCATAGCGGCCACGACTCTAATCGCAATTTCGTCGAACCTTCCACAGCTTATAACGGTCAAGGATTATGAACCGCTTCTCGTTACCGAGGTCTATGCCCGCGATGGTGAAAAAATCGGTGAATTTTTTCGTGAACGAAGAATCCTGGTCCCGGTTGAAAAAATGCCTGAGCTTCTTGTTCAGGCTTTTATCGCTGCCGAAGATTCAAAATTTTTTGAACATAAAGGTTTAAACTTTGTCGCCATCTTCCGCGCCTTTTTAGCGAACCTTAAAGAAGGGCGTAAAGTGCAAGGGGCGTCAACAATCACCCAACAAGTTGCTCGTTCGCTGCTTCTCTCTCCCGAAAAAACCTATATTCGTAAAATTCGTGAGATGCTTCTCGCCACGCGCATGGAAGAAAATCTTTCTAAGCAGGACATCGTGTATCTCTATTTGAACCAAATTTATCTCGGCCACTCGGCATATGGCGTAGGAATGGCGGCGCAAATCTATTTCCGTAAACCTGTCGACAAACTTACTATTGGCGAAATGGCGATTCTCGCTGGCCTCCCGCAAGCGCCCAGCAAATATTCTCCTGTGTTTTACCCCGATAAAGCCAAAGCTCGGCAAAAATATGTGTTACAGCGCATGCTTGAAGATGGTTACATCACTGAAGAACAATTTAAAACGACGGTCGCTGAACCTGTTAATGTTTATCTTCGCGAGGACTATCAAAAAGTTGCGCCCTACTATACCGAAACCGTTCGTCAACTGGTAATTAAGCATCTCGGCGAAGGAATCGTTCTCGACAAGGGCCTTAGAATTTACACGGGTTTGGACTACAAGCGACAGCTTGCCGCTCAAGACGCTGTTGATCATGGGTTGCGCGAACTCGATAAGCGTCAAGGCTATCGCGGCCCTAAGAAGAAAATTGAGACCCCTGAACTCGTTTCTGAATTTTTGCAAAAAACGCGAGATCAAATGATCGATGAAAAATCCCCGATGCGGGTTGTGCAACCCGACGCCTCCGTCTTCGCGAAACCACCAATGGATTTTACTTTACCGAAGGATGAAAAAGGGAACCTCACAGCAAAATTCCCCACTTATATTTCTATTGGCCAAATAACCGATGCAATCGTCACAAAGGTTGACGATAAGCTCGGCCTAGTTACAGTTAAGGTCGCCGAAACACAAGGGCTCATTGATCTTGATTCCATGAAATGGGCACGCAAGCCAAATCCGCAAGTAAAGTCAGAATTCGAAGAAATCAAAAAACCATCTAATGTTTTAGCTGTAGGCGACGTGATTTCCGTAAAGGTGGTGGATAAGCACTTTTCTTCAACTCGACTTAAAGAACTTTTCGATACGCTGAAAAGGGACCATTTAAAAAAATATAAAAGTACAAAAGGTCAGGTTCCTGAATTTAAATTGCCAGACGATCTGCCAAAATTTAATGAGTACATAGAGTGTAATCTCGAACAAGAACCTGAGGCTGAAGGTAGTTTGATTTCGTTTGGACAAGGAAGCGCCGATGTGATTTCTATGGTGGGCGGACGCAATTATACCAAGTCGCAATTTAATCGCGCCATTCAAGCTGTTCGCCAAACAGGGTCGGCATTTAAGGCGATCGTATATGCTTCGGCGCTCGATGCTGGCTACACGCCAGTCACTCCACTCTCAGATTCAGCAATTGTTTACGAAGAAGAAAAAATTATTGATGAGGGTCAAGAATCAGAAGAAATTGTCACTCAAAAATGGAAACCTAGTAACCACTCAAAGACTTTTGGCGGCGACATTTTGTTCCGCAATGCTTTAATTCAGTCAAAAAATATTCCAACTGTAAAAATCGTTCAGGACGTTGGCGTAAACTGGGTTGCAAATTACGCTCGTCGGTTAGGAGTCTTCAGCCCTTTGAACATGGATTTTACTTTAGGACTGGGTTCGTCAGCTGTCACGCTCTACGAACTGACAAAAGTCTTCGCTACGTTCGGCAGACTCGGCATGCGCATTCGTCCCGTGATCGTTCATAAAGTCCTCGATCGCGACGGCAAAGAATTGATCGGTAAAATTGAACTTGATGAGCGCTTTAAAGATTCTATTGATCCGATTGAATCGGAAATTGAAGAAAAAAGGCAAGCTGTTCTTGGTATCGGACCTGATGGAAAAAAACTTCCGGTAGATCCAAAAAAGGAAAAAGACGTCAAAGACAAAGAAAATAAAGTTGTAACGGTCGAATCGAGCGCTCAGGAGGGCAGCGAAAGCACCGAATCTCCCCTCGAAAAGAAAAACACTCCGGCATTTACTGGCGACAAAACAAAAGATAAAGTTCCAAAAATTTATTTCAAAGACCCCGACCAACTCATGGATCCCTCGTCGGCTTACATGATAACCAACCTTCTTGAGGGTGTAATTTATGAGCGCGGCGGGACAGGTGGTGCAGCACGAAGTCTCGGCCGGCCAGCCGCTGGCAAAACTGGAACTACTAACGGTTACTACGATGCGTGGTTTGTGGGTTACACTCCGCAGATTGTAACTGGTGTATGGGTCGGTTACGACACTGAAAAAACCTTGGGCAAAGGGGAAGTCGGCGGCAAAGCAGCACTACCTATTTGGACCGAATTCATGAAGGCGGCGCACTCGGATTTGCCCGAAACAAATTTTCCAACGCCACCCAATATTGTTTTTGTGAATATTGATAACGACACTGGTCGACTTGCATCAGCCGCAACTAAGGATGTTGTGAAACAGGCGTTCATCGACGGAACAGAGCCACAAACCTCTGGCGCCAAAAATCAAGAAGAAGAAACGAACCAGTTTTACAAAGAGGATCTATCGGATTGAAGCAAATTCATCTGTGGGGATTAAAGCAAAATAATCTAAAGAACTTAGATTTAAAAATCCCCCATGGCGCATTTATTGTTATTTGCGGGCCGAGCGGCTCCGGAAAAAGTTCTTTGGCGTTTGAAACCCTCTACGCTGAAGGGCAGCGCCGTTATATTGAAAGTTTATCGAATTACGCCAAGCAGTACCTCAACAAAGCTCCCAAACCTGATGTTGAAGGCGTTAAGAACCTTCCCCCGGCGGTAGCCATCGAACAAAAAAATACGGTTAAAACTTCTCGCTCGACGGTAGGAACAACAACCGAAGTTTCCGACTATATTCGACTCCTATTTGAAAAACTCGGCACTCCCCACTGTCCAAAACATAAAATCCCTGTTGAGCGCGAATCTGTTTCTGTTGCCACGGATCGAGCACTCGAAAAATTTAATGGACTCCGAGGTTATGTCCTTGCCCCAATAAATGAAAAGAGTCGAATTGAAAACGGAAAAAAACTACATGCTCTTCTTTTAAAAGAAGGTCTTCTCCGCGCTCTCAATGACAAAAATGAGGTCATTGAACTTGATAACCCCGCAACCGTAAAAAAGGGACTCCCGAAGCAAGATTTCTGGATCGTGATCGACCGTCTATCCTTTTCCAATGACGATAGGGGCAGAATTGCCGATTCGGTTGGCCAGGCATATACGGTTTCAACACGACTCAATCATGGTTTTGCCGGTGGCCATTGCAAAATCTTAACAACTGACAACCAGTTTCTTCAAGTGAGTGAGGAGAATTCTTGTTCTCTTTGCGGCTATACTTTCCCCACGATCTCATCTGCTCTCTTTAGTTTTAATAGTCCTATTGGAGCATGTACCGAATGTAATGGTTTCGGAAATATTTTAACGATTGATGAAGACAAAATCGTTCCTAACCCAAAACTTACCTTAGCACAAGGGGCTATCCATCCGTTTACCATGCCCAGCACTGGTAGCGACAGAAAAGCACTGTTCGACTTTTGTAAAAAGCGACGCATTAACCTTCATACGCCGTGGGCTGACCTGACAAACGAAGAAAGAACTTTGGTCTGGAACGGGTCTGATCGTTTCGACGGAGTTAAAGGATTGTTCGACTACCTCGAAACAAAAAAGTACAAAATGCACGTGCGAGTATTTCTTTCGCGATACAAAAGCACGATGCTTTGTTCTACGTGCAAAGGTTCTCGTCTAAACTCTTTCGTTGAGCACATTTTACTATCTGGCAAATCGATTTCACAGGTTAGCCAAATGACCTTACGCGATTGCCTTGTGTTCATAAAAAATATCACGCTTACAAAAATGCAAAAAGAGATTGCCGGTGAGCTTTTGAAGCAAATTATCTCTCGACTTGAATTTCTTGTCGATGTTGGAGTTCACTACCTCACCTTAGATCGCCCAACACGTACCCTTTCTGGAGGAGAATATCAAAGACTAATACTCGCCAATCAACTTGGAATGGCTCTTTCGCAAACACTTTACGTGCTTGACGAGCCAACTATAGGTCTACATCCACGTGACACCAATAAGCTTATAGAACTGTTAAAAAAGCTAAATGCCATTGGAAACACCGTTGTGATTGTCGAACACGACAAAGACGTAATTAAATCAAGCGAACATATCATTGAAATGGGCCCAGGCTCTGGCCACTTAGGCGGCGAGGTCATTTTTAATGGAGAATCAAAAGATTTTCTTCTTTACGCAAAATCAAATACTTCTACCTATCTGAATCCAAAACCAAATTGGCAGCCTCTGCGAATAAATCGGCCTACCTCTCTGAAAGACTTCCAGTATCTAATCAATATTAAGGGCTGTTCAGGAAACAATTTACAAAATGTATCGGTGTCTTTTCCCCTGAACCGACTTGTTTCCGTCACCGGAGTCTCGGGAAGTGGTAAATCTACGCTGATTACCCAAACACTCTACCCCGCGATCGCTAGGGAACTGGGAATAGAATTTACAAAAGCTCAACCCTATAAATCACTGACTGGTTTTGAATATATCAAAAACGTTCTTTTGATCGATCAAACGCCCATTGGGCGCACCTCCCGAAGCAGTCCGGTCACTTATTTAAAAATTTACGATTCGATCCGCGAAGTAATGGCTAGTGTTCCAGAAGCAAAAGTTCTCGGGTATACCGCAAGCACCTTTTCACTTAACGTTGATGGCGGCCGGTGTCCGGTGTGCAAAGGCGCCGGCTCTGAAATTATCGATATGATGTTTATGGACGACGTAGAAATAAAGTGCGAGGCCTGTGATGGCAAAAAATTTCGTCCGGAGATTTTAGACATTAAATATCGCGGGAAACACATCCATAATATCCTAAATCTCACGGTGACCGAAGCTATGGACTTTTTCGTTGCTCATCCAAATATTCGCCGCTCCCTTTCAACTCTCAAGGAAGTAGGACTTGAATATATCCGCCTTGGTCAAAGTGCCAACTCTCTCTCTGGTGGAGAATCTCAACGCCTCAAGCTGGCACGAGAATTTAACTCCGTAAATCAAAAAAATACTCTCTATATATTGGATGAACCGACAACTGGCCTTCACTTTAGAGAAGTGGAACTTCTGCTTAAGGTTTTGCACAAACTTATCGACTCGGGCGGAAGTATTTTAGTCATAGAACACAACCTAGACGTTATTGCTGCCTCAGACTATTGTATTGATCTTGGCCCTGAAGCAGGTTTAGAGGGCGGCAAAGTAGTTTTTCAAGGACCGACTCCAAAAATTACCTCCTGTAAAGATAGCCATACAGGAAAAGCTTTGAAACAATTTATTGAGGAGATGAATCCGGCGCTTCTGAGAAAAAACAGGAAGAGCCCAGCTCTGGATAAACAGAAAGATCAATGAAAGCACTCATAAAACTTTATCCCTACCTTAAACCTTATCGGATTCAGATTTTTTGGGTAGTGATTCTTGGCGCAGCAATGAGTTTCTTACAGGGGTTGGTCGCTCCCTTAACCACTATTCTCTTTAATGACGTGTTTAACACAGCACCCGGTGGCGAAACTGGGCAGATGAAGGCTATTAACGACTATCTTTTGAATTTCTTAGGCCATGATAAAGCTACACTGGTCGTAGCAATTCCTTTAACTTTTGTGGGTCTTTACTTTCTCAGTGGAATTTTTCGATACTACCACTTCTATATCGTGCGCGTTATTGGCGAGAAACTCTCAATCGACCTACGCAAAGATCTGCAAGCAAAATATTTAGATCTAAATATTTCCTATCATCAAAAATTTGCGTCTGGCGGTATGATGAACAAAATCCTGAATGATGTACAATACATTCAGCAAGGCATATACCTGTATGCTGACTTCTTGCGAGAACCTATTTTAACCGCATTGCTGTTTCTAAACCTACTCCTTCTTGACCCCAAACTTACCCTTTACACCATAGTCTCTGCTCCCATATTTTACATTGCAATTAAACAAACCTCGCGTGGTCTTAGAAAATATGGCTTACTTAGCCAAGTTACACTGGATACGCTCACGTCGACCCTCAAAGAAACTTTTGACGGCGTCAAAATTATCCAGTCCTTTGGTTTAGAAAAAAAAGTAAAGGATAAATTCGCAGCCGAGTCTGAAGAGTTTTTACGAGCTAGAAAGAAAATAGTCGTTCATGAAGAAATCGCAGGACCGCTTTCTGAATTTTTAGGAGCCGTCCTTTTTTCGGCCCTCTGTATTTACGTGGGAAAGGGGATCATCAATGGAACGTCGTCTCCCGGAGTCGTTGTTGGCTTTCTAATGGCGCTGGGACTTATGCAAAAGCCTATCAAGAAATTACAAGAAGCAGTCATCCGGGTTCAACAAATTGTCGTCTGTACGGAGAGAATTTTCGAAGTGCTCGATTCAGACGACAAAGTGATACAGGCCTCAAACCCAAAACCGTTTCCAAAAAATTTCCAATCTATTTCTTTTAAAGACCTTCAGTTTTCTTACGGCAACGAAACTACACTCAAACATGTAAATTTTAATGTTAAACGCGGAGAGATAGTTGCCATCGTCGGCGAGAGTGGAAGCGGCAAATCCACCGTCATGAATTTACTTGAAAGATTTTTTGACCCGTCAAAGGGTGATATTTATCTTGATAATATTCCTATAAAAGAAATGTCGCTTGCTGATTTACGAGCCAATATCGCTCTCGTCACTCAAGACGTGTTTCTTTTCGACGATACAATTGCCGCAAATATCCAAGCCGGCAATTTAAATAAAGATAAATCACATATAAAAGAGGCTGCCAAAATGGCAAATGCCGATAGTTTTATTACCAGGCTTGAGGGCAGTTATGATTATCGCGTAGGCGAACGCGGCCAGAAACTCTCTGGTGGAGAAAAACAACGAATTTCTATCGCACGCGCCCTCTTTCGAGATGCTCCTATATTAATATTAGATGAAGCCACTAGTGCGCTCGACTCCGTCTCTGAAATTGAAGTACAAAAGGGTATTGAGCAGCTTATGAAGGGTCGAACATGTTTTGTTATTGCCCACAGGCTCTCAACAATTCGTCATGCTCATCGGATTTTAGTGTTTCATAAAGGAACAATTGTCGAAACCGGAAGCCACGAAGAGCTGCTCGAGAAGCGCGGTGCGTACTTTAAATTTTATCAAATCCAGACAGACGGCCAGCCCACCTGACCTATATCTTAAATTTAGTCTCACAACCCTAAAGTTGTAAAAGTTTTCGACGATAAGTTTTTAGACAGAGACCTCTATATTTTTGACAGGAGACCTCTATGATTAATTGGGATGAGTTTGAACATATACACGTAATTAAGAAATTAAAGCACGTTCTTAATTCTTGGTGGAATATCGATGCCGTTTTTACTGATGAACGCGGTCAACTAAGAGGTTTTGAAAAGGGTGTCGCACCTTATGCTAATCAACTAACTTCGCTGCTAATCGAAAAAGAAAATGTACGCACAAGTCTAGCGGAGATAGTATCAAAAACCGTTGATGAATTACGCCAAGGTGGCGGCAAGAGCACAATTCGCAAGTGGGACATGACTGGGTTCGATGTGGCCGTTGCTCCAATCCTTATTGAAAACGACTTCATGGGATGTGTAATCGCTCTTGGGTTTTTAAAAGACTCAAGTCAGTCTCATCGCCTAAATGAAGTTAGAGATCGCCTAGGAAGTTTTGGATTTCCACGTGATGTTGTTGAGTCCGGGGTGGGCAAAATAAAAGTACTCGACGATGCCAACAAGTCACACTTTATGGAACTGGTTGATCTCGTGGCCCAAGAAGTCGTGACTCTCCACACTGAGATTACGAGCCGCGAAGAGCGTATCAAAGAATTAAACAAAGAACTAGGCAGCCGATATAAATACGACAATATGATCGGTAAATCAAAACCGATGCAAAGTCTGTATGCGCTTCTTGATAAAATCAAAACTGCAGACACTACTGTTCTTGTTCAGGGGGAAAACGGTACAGGCAAAGAGTTGATTGCAAAGTCAATCCACTATAACTCGGCAAGAAGTAGTGGACCCTTTGTGATTCAAAACTGTTCGGCCTTCAATGACAACCTACTAGAGTCGGAATTATTTGGTCACGTTAAAGGATCATTCACTGGCGCAATTAAAGACAAAAAGGGTCTTTTCGCCATGGCCGATAAAGGCACATTCTTCTTAGATGAGATTGGTGACACTTCGCCAACAATGCAAGTTAAACTCCTTCGTGTTTTACAAGAGGGAACTTTTATTCCGGTAGGATCAACGGAGATCCGTCGAGTTGATGTACGCATTATCGCCGCGACAAACAAAAACCTAAAAGAGATGGTTGAACGCGGTGAGTTCCGGGAAGATTTATACTATCGCTTAAACGTCATTAATATTCGCGTACCAAGCTTAAGAGAGCGTAAAGAAGACATTCCACTTCTGGTAGAATACTTCCTATCACGCGCGCCCGCGGTGAACGGTACCAAAAAAATTATGACTAAGCGTTGTCTGGAAAAATTATATGACTACGCTTGGCCAGGTAACGTACGCGAACTGCAAAATGAAATCGAACGCCTACTAGTAATTTCTGGAGTCGAAACAAAATTGACAGCTGACATGCTCTCACCAAAAATCTTAGAGGGTGGTGACCAGAATAAAGTTCAAGGTGCCCGAGTCACCGGGAAATTAAAAGACGCACTTGAGGCTCTAGAAATCGATATGATTCGCGAAGGCTTACGCCGCACAGGCTGGAATAAATCCAAACTTGCAAAAGAACTTGGAATCAGTCGCGCCGGCCTCATCATGAAAGTTGAAAAGTACGGACTAGACAAGAGAAAGCTCGCTAAGAGGTAAAAAAAGGTTCCAGGTTCTTTTTTTTCGAAGTTCCCTCCATCCTTTTTTGAGAAAGACCTTGGGAGGGTAACGAAAATACGCCCTTACGTAGTCCTCTTTTTGTTTCTTCAAGTTGTCCGTCTTTTGGCTGACTATTGAGCCAATTAAGTTGCTTTATGACATCATCAAAAAGAAGCGTGTCCTCAGTTACTGGGATTAGAAGCGGACATAGGCCTATCAACCCTGATAAAGTACTATATTGATATTCTTCAACCCTATCACAAATTCCTGCAGTAACGGGATTTCTATAAACATATTTATACACATTAAGATAATATTGAGATGAGGTGATCAAGGTCCCCTTGTATCGACTGCCATAGGTTTGATTGATCCTGCCGGAGTTTTTTATAATGGTGCGGCTAGATTCTCTCATGAACCATAACATGGCATTACTTAAATTCCCTTCAGGGGTCGAAATCAAAAGATGAAAATGGTTCGACATTAGAACAAATGCGTGAATTTTTACCTTGTAGGCATGATGAACGAAAAACAACTGCTCCGACATTATTTCCCAAACCTCATCAAGTGGCTGCGAAAACCAATCACGATTAATGCATCTCGCAGTCACATGATACGGATGGAAGGTATCTATTTTTAAAAGGGGTCTTGGCACCTTTGGGGGGCATGCACTATCCGTACTAACCACCAACTAATTGTAGGTGATTCTTAATAGATTTGTCCTACAGGGATCGGACAAAATATCGCGGTCGCGGAGAAAAGAACCTGGAACCTTTTGAACCTTTTAAAAAAGGCTGCACGAGAACTGAGTGCGCGCTTTGATTTTTTCATTCATATGGCGGGTGATGAGACCCTTTAATTGGGATTCCGATTGTGCCGAAAACCCTGTGCGCATAAAGACTTGAGCCGACATTGCGCCGAAAATCTGATCCTTTATCCATTCGCGGGTAATGCCTGGAAAATAAGTTTTCACGGCCTCACCAAGTGCGTAAAAATTTGAACCCGCCAGGTAGCTCATCAAGTTATCCACTACCTTCGCGCGCTCAACCTTCAAGCTTTTCTTATTAAAAGTCGCCGGTATAAAGCTCATATCTTTTCCCGCCGCCAACCGCATTTCTGGATTCACCGCAAAGCCCGCAAGATCGCGATAATAAAATTTTCCAGTTAGTTTACCGTCGCGAATTTCAACCATAACATTTTGTTCATGAGGCTCACCGACAACTCCCTCTTCAAAGACCAGGATAAACATATGCTCTACCATAGGACGAATAATCTTTTCTCCTAAAAAAGTTTTCGCAGGCAACCGACTTTTTTCTACGAGATCCACTATAATCGGCTTCCCTCGTCGAGATGCATAAAGAGAAAACATAGGAGCCAGTACCGACTCTTTGTTCATCTTCGGTAATTCACGCAGAGAGTAGCCAACTTCCAAGTCTTTTAGAAAAACACTAAACGGCTCGTCAACAAAGTAGATACCTCTCTGATTCAAAAACTGCATGTTTACCTTTTTTAAGATTAGAGACATTGCCGTTGCTCTTTCAATCTGACTACGAGTCATCATCCGGCTAGTTTCACCAATTTTCTTATTGAGAGAAACCTTCAAGTTCATTGGTGGTGTAGGATTTTTGGGGTCCCAAACAATAAGGGATCGATATGACGCAAGTGGTGTCGCCACAAAAGCGTTGGTTTTCTCACTTTTATTAAATCTCTCTGCGAAAAAATTTGCTGACTCTGGGTGAACAAAAAAAAGAGTCTTACCTCCATCACTGTCTTGTAAGCGTAAATCGGGAATTTGTTTGTTGGTATTTAAAATTACCAACTCGTCACTGGGAACCCAAAAAGCCGCTAGAGGAAATTCGGTTTGACTCTCTGGCCGGTAAGGAGCGTCAAGTTTAGCATCATGGATTGAGAAAAAATTTTTTGTGTCTTCGACTTTGTCATTAAGAACTTGTTCAAAAAAACGCAGCACGGGCACGTAATGAAATTCTTCTGGAAGCTCCGCAGACGTTAAATGTGCAGCCGCACTGATCCCCCAGCAAAGTGACAAAATTGAAGCTCGCAACAGACGCAAAACGTAATTCAAATCTGTCTCCTAATCATTAGCAACGTTCCACAGGAAACCACCCTTGCTAAGCAAGTCCTATGCCGATTTTTTCGAAAGTTTTGATAGGCCTTTTAAGTTTCTGGGGAACCTCATCAACGGGAGGTCCCTTCGTTAAGTGTGTGTCTTTGTCACATCTCACTTATATGGCCCTCCTCTTGCTAGGACAAAAACAAAAGGAATTTTAGAAATGAAGATATTAGTCTTAATTTTGTCTTTGGCCTTTTCTGTGCCAAGTTTTGCCGGAAAACCACAATGCCGAGATCTCTTCGCGAAAGAAATAATTTACGACGGTTTTTTAGAAAGCATTCGCGGGATTAATTTTCCTGAAATCGATTTACTCCGTGCCGAAGGCGACTATAGCAAACCTCAATTTTTGAAAACTTCTGACGGCACAACGGCATTTATAATGAACTATAGCGATCATTCAAGACTTGTCGAAATAGGAGCTCTTGGAACCACCCCCAAAATTACCAGATTTAACCGAGTTTTCGCTGAAGCCGACAAAGCGCTCACTAGAGATCGAAAAATAGTCCAGTTGCACAGTGAATACCATTCTACCTCACTATCGATATACAATGCTGACTCAGGACGATTGATTAAACGGGAGGCCATTCCACGGCCACAAAATGGAAAGTCTCTTTTTAGATATCTTGACGCCAATTTCAGTGTCTACGCTACCGGCCTCCATTCTTTGAAAATATTAAATCACGAATCTTTAAAAGCCATTACCATTAATACCCGCTTTAATTTCTCTAAAGTCACCGTCAATCCCGAAGGATATCTTGCCGTTCTATCGAAACCCAAAAAGAACGGTCGCACAAGTGCGGTTATATATGAAGCCTCTACTGGAAAAGAAATTACCCGATACAATTTTAACTTTAAAGCAATCTCAGTAGACGCAGTCCTGCAACAGGGACGTAAATTAATATTGAGAAGAGCTACTCGAGATAGGGACCGCCAAATATTGGAGATTTACGAAGACCAGAATCATAAACCCATCCAATCAATGAACCTGAACGAAGAAAGTAAATGGGGGCTCCTAAATGGGGGCAAGACTTTCTATTACTCCCACTCATATTCGAACGCCAACAATCAGAAACTTTTAATATATTCGCCTGACAATAAGGATAGGGGTTTTACTAAGTTTAGCATGGCAGATGGCGAAATTCCTAAGGTGGCCTCCGATCAATATTCACTGTTGTTTAGAACCAATGATGGATTTAAGATCTTCGATGCAATTAGCGGACAAATCTATTTTTTTCGTTACAGCCGGCAAATCAAAAGTGACAACATCGATGACTATCTTGGTTTCAATCGCCGCCAGAACAAGTTTGCCATCGTTACCCATAACGAAGATATAACCGGCGATGGCGATGGCGTTACCCGCATAGTAGAGGTCACTCCTGAAAACAAAGTCGTGCAAATCCACACTGAAATTGAAGAAATGTTGCCCGAATATGTTTCGGGTGACAATAATGTGCAAATCGTTGCGAATGAGCGAAATTTAATAGCGTATTCGCCGCAGGTTCTTGGCTCGCTAGCTGCCACTCCCGAAACAAAAGACTTCTTAGCAAGGTTATCCCAGCATTTCGAATCGGAAGCGTACCTTAATCAACCAGAAACTACCTTACGTTTCATACTGCAATTGGGTCAATTGAGTCCCATTTCCGTTGAAGAAATTTTCAATAAATATCCAATGCTCTTTTCTACAATCGGAAAATTAGACACACTCACCTTTAAAAGTCGTGCCGACGAAATAAATTTACGGATGCAAATGGACATGCTCCTAAAGAATTTTAATTTTCGAGATTTAGCGCCAAAAGAAATCGCGCAGTTAATTAGGCCATTACTTGGTACTATAGATCCTGAAAAATTGTCGGTGGCAATTACTAGGTTTGCAAATCTTATTCTCAGGAAAACGGAGTCAAGCCTGGCGCCAGAGATCGCGCTTGTTCCTTCTTACAATCGCTTTAAACTTATTAAGGAAGAAATAAAGAGGCAATTAGGCCTTCCCTGGAAAGCCATGACGGATGTAGCGGTAGCTTACGACAAGCACCTCGACGCTAAAGTCGTAGTTTTTGGATCTTATCCTATTGACCACTCTACGCCCAATAAATTTGGTTTTCATTCCGTTGTTAAATCAGAGTTTAACATCGACCGTAATCGTTCAGTGGCGATTTCTTGGCAACACGGGGATAACCGCGTACGCGCCACGGTTGAAACACGACCTTTAGCTACCAAAAACATTCGTCCTCCTCGAAACGACAGCCCTGACTACGACGCGATGATTGAAGATAAGATTTTGGGCGGCGCAATTGTTATCCCCCCCAATATCGACGATGCTGAAGGTTTCGGTTCTCAGCTAGCCAGAAACTACAAAAGTTTTTATAAAACCCAAGGCTATAGTTTTCAAAACGAGTCATTGACGGGAGCTCAAGCCTCTAAACTCTTGCTGGAAAAAGTAGAGTCTGGCGAGATAGATTATTTGGTGCGCGAGGGACACTCAGAAGCACAGACGGATAGTTTGGTATCTTTAGGTGGCCAAGTGAGTATAGCCATTGGTCGCAAAACCAGAGGCGGAGTGGAGGAGAGGATATATATTTTAGGTCCCGAGGACAACCTCACTCTTCCAACCAATAACGGTACTATTTCCTTTTCTGAACTAGGACGGTATTTAAGGGCACGCAGCCATTCCTCTGATTTTATTTTTTTACAAACAGCATGTTTTTCTAAGGATGATTTGGGTAGATATGTTGGCATGACCGCTGCCCGCGGATTCACCCCATTAGCTACAGATGAGGGTGCTGATACGTTCGTTAACGAAAGATCATCGCCAATACGCAAGATTCTCGTAGGGATTCTGGGGCGTAAACCTTGGTCGCAAATGCGATCTGAAAACAGCTCTGGAGAAGATTACGTCTTCCCCGATCAGCCAGAATATACCTTGCAAGGTTTAAATAATCGCTCAAAGGTAGCCGAAGTACGCATCCATAGAGACTACGACGTGATCATAGAGGCCAAGGACAAAAACTAAAAGGACATAATATGAGAACCCCGACCTTAATTTTATCTTTCCTCTTTTCAATGCCTTGTCTTGCAGGCGAGCCTCAGTGCCACAAACTTTTTGAGAAAGAGGGAACTAACAACGGTTTTTTGGAAAATATCCGTGGCTCCAATGTTCCGGACATTGACTTCCTTGGAAACCGCAATGAGTACGATCAACCAAATTTTCTGATAACAACTGATGGAGCGACCGCTTTTTTGATGAATTACGGAGACCAATCAAAATTGTTTGAGATCGGATCTTTAGGAACCAGTCCAAAAGTCACTAGATTTAATCAGACTTTTAAAAAGATCGAAACTGCGCTTACCAAAGATCGACTAAAAATTATTCAATTGTATTTTTCTGAAGACTCTACCGTACTGCGCGTACTTGATAAAAAAACAGGGCGACAGGTTAGACATGAAGTCATCCCATGGCCGCGACAAAGAGATTGGATCTTTAAATACGTTGCACCTGGGTTTAGCGTTTACACTACAGGCCCGAATACAATTAAGATTCTTTCTCACTCTACTTTAAGAACTCGTACGATTACAACCCCATTTGAACTTTCTAAAATTGTTGTTAACCCAGAAGGGTATCTTGCGGCGTTATCGGCAGAGGGAATTGGCGATAGTAGCGTTACTGCATTTAAAATCTCAACAGGTGAAAGGGTTAGCCAATACAACTTTGGTTTTAAACTAACCTCTCTAGACGCGGTCATGCAACAAGGACGCAGTGTCGTACTCAGGCAAGAATCACCCCAAGGATTGAAGTTAGAGATTTACAACGTTGGCAAAGATCGACCTATCTTTTCACAAAACGTATCTCACGAGATAGGATCGGGCATGTTAAATAGTGGGAAGACCTTTTATCACTCCCACGGATATGACGGTAAAATAATCGTATACACACCAGAAAAACAGCGTGACCCTGTCGCTGTATATGCCACATCAAATAATGAGAACGAACCGAAGGCCGCTCCCGATCGAAATTCATTATTATTTACTACCGAACATGGTTATAAAGTGTTCGATGCCTTAACGAGCAACGTCCACTCTTTTCGTAATAGCCAACTAGTTAGAAGCGATAACATCAACAGCTTTCTAGGTGTCAATCGCACCCAAAATAAGGTCATTGTTGTTACTCACGAAGACGACCCTCAAGGCGAAACTAGCGGCGTTACCCGCATAGTTGAAATTAACACAGAAAATAAGACTACAAAGATTCAGACCGAAGTTGATAATATGAACCCCCGTGGGGTCGTAGGGAGCAGCGATGTTCAAATGGTCTGGAACAGAGAAAATCTTATTACCTATTCCTTGCGCCCCCTGAGCTCCATAGATGCCGCGCCTAAGGCAGAAAAGTTTTTAAATGCTATTGCCGAGCATTTTAATTCTGGAATTTATCTAAACGAACCAGAAACAACATTGCGCTTAATTCTTCAGTTAGGCGAACTAAGCCCCTCTTCTATTAATGAAATTTTAAAAAAATATCCTCAGGTTATTGCTACTCTCGAAAAGCTCGACCCTCTGACCCCTAGGAATCGCACTGATGAAATTAGCCTGCGGAATCAAGCTGAAGCACTTCTCGCAAACCTTAATCCAGGCAACCTAACACCGACGGAAGTTGCCAGATTATTCAGGCCTCTTATAAAAATAATGGATTCGCAAAAATTATCAGAGGCAGTCATCAAATTTGCCAATCAAATTCTCAAAATAACGGAAACAAGTACATCGCCTGAGATCAATTTAATTCCCTCATATAATCGCTTTAAACTTATTAAGGAAGAAATTAAGCGGCAGTTAGGTCTTCCATGGAAGGCAATTAGCGATGTGGTTGTTAACTACGACCAAAATCTCAATGCAAAAGTGGTTATTTTCGGGTCTAGTCCAATTGATAATTCTACTCCTAACGAGCTTGGTTTTCATTCGATTATTAAATCTGAATTTAAAGTCGACCGCGCCCGTACAGCAACCGTTTCTTGGCGTCATGGAAATAAGCGGCAAAGCGCCACAATCAAGTCTCGCCCCCTTAACGCAAAAGACATTCGACCAACACGAAGTGATGGCCCTGACTATGATTCAATGCTTAAGGACAAAGTTTTGGGAGGAGCTGTTGTTATTCCCCCGAATATGGATGATGGCGATGGGTTTGGTGCGGAACTGGCAAGTAATTACAAAAGTTTTTACAAAAGCCAAGGCTACAAGTTTGAAAGCGCCAATATGACAGGGACTCAGGCTATTAGCTTCTTACTGGAAAAAGTTGAATCTCGTGAAATCGATTATTTGGTACGTGAAGGACATTCAGAGGCCCAAACCGACAGTTTGGTTACTTTTGGAAACCAAGTAAATATTGAAATTGGCCGCAAAATCGTTAACGGAATTGAGGAAATTATTAATATTTTTGGCCCAGGAAAAAATCGAGGAAATGCTGCCGATGGCGCCATCCTATCGTTTTCTGTTTTGGGTCGGCACCTACGGGGTCGAAACGAATCGTCTAATTTTATATTCCTACAAACCGCCTGCTTTTCTAGTGACGATCTCGGCAGGTATGTCGGTATGGTTGCCTCGAGAGGATTTATTCCTCTCGCGACCAACAGAAGCGCTGAAACGTTCGTAAATGAAAAATCATCCCCAATCCGCATGATTCTCGCTGGAATCCTTGGTCGCAAGCCTTGGGCAGCCATGCGATCTGACGACCTTGCAATAGAACGTTATATTTTCCCCGACGAAGACCAATATAACTTAGAGGGCATGGGCGACCGATCAAAAACCGCCGAAATATACATCCAGCGCGATTACAATGTGGTGGAAGAAAATGACGGCAAAAACTGACGTCACTGTTCACTAGTTTAACATAACTATCCCATCCCAGCTCTAATATATAGAATCTGGGACGGCATAGTCCTTGTATCACGGAACCCTAGAAGGCGACTGTTCAGGACGGGTCGTTTAAACTTACGGAACGTAGAATAAAGGGTAGTAAGGTGCAAAAACATTTAAACATCTATGATCATGTTGAAAGTGTCATCGATAGATTATCGCAGCAGATAGAATCCAAATATAATGTTGGATTTAAATTCTTTTCATCCGAACAATGGCGAGAACTCGAGGTGGCTAAAAATATTCCGATTGCTACCTCGTTGGAGCCAATACGCATTTCTATAGTTGTCGCCGACGCCGACACCTACCTACCAATTACAATTAATGGGGAGCTTGCTTGTACGGTCAAATTGACAAATACGGTTCATTTAACCGGTGCCGAACTTAGCGAAATTTCTGACGTTATCGATGCTTTTATTGGTGGTTCTATAGCTTTGTTAAACAAAGCCGAGGCGCTTGATCAAGATCTTTATTTCAAGGAAAAGCACTTAAGAGAGGATGTACTCGATACCGAGGCACCAACAAACGTTGTAATGATGAATAAATTTTCCTATTTGAGAAAAGAAAGTCACAGCGAAGAGGTTTTCGAAAAGAAAGAAGTTAAAGAAAAAGCAATTTCTGACCTGCCAATTTTCATTCACGCGAAAACCGAAGAACAAATTAAAAAAATAGCGCATGAGATATACACGTATACCGACAAGATAGCTTGTATTTCTATTACCGATCTTAGAAAAAACAATGAGGACTTAACGATTGAATTTATTAAGTCTCTGGGCAAAATCGTACTCGTGATTCCCGAAGTTGCATGTCTTTCACAAGAATCGATTGATATTCTCACCGAATATCTTTTGGAACAAAAACGCGACGCCAATGATGATCTACTGCTAATTTTTGGATCAGCAAAATCGGCCAGTGAACTTATTAGTTCGAAAAAGATTTGTCTAAATTTTTATCGGATGATTTCGGCGACACGAATCAGTCACCTTGAAGAAAACTTAACTCAAGACCAGCTCGGAATGCATATCGAATCCCTACTACGCTCACAAAAAGATCTACACGTCTTGACGCTGTTAAGCCAAATGGGTTTGTCTGCCTTTAATGTGGACGATTTGGTTTAATTCCTGCACAATTAAAAGGTGAAAGAATTTTTGCCTTTCTTGAAAACAGCACTAAAGTCCGATGACCTTGAGATAATTCCTCTTGCCGGTGACGCTTCAGCACGGCGGTATTTTCGTGTTGTTAAGAAAAGTATCTCTTACGTCTTAATGGCATGGGAGCCATTCATCGACGATGACAGTTATCCTTTCTTAAGCGTCCACAGACATCTTTACAAACATGCCGTAGCGGTTCCAGAAATTATTGCGAAGTCCCCAAAAGAAGGTTTAGTTCTTCTAGAGGACCTTGGCGACCTGACGCTTGAACGAAAATTTTGGGAAAATCAAAACCAAGAGCTCGCTCTTCCATATTATAAAATGGCGATAGATGAAATTACAAAAATCCACTATCCATCTACCGACGATAAAAACCAAAAGTGCACAGCTTTTCAAGTTGAATTCGACGCTAAGAAGTTAATGTGGGAATTAAATTACGGTTGGGAGCATGTACTAGAGAAATTCTGCAATTTAAAAATAGATCAAAAAACCAAAGATAGGGTTTACGAACTCTTTAATCAAATTTGCGAAACTCTGGCCAGTGAACCAAAGCACATTTGCCATCGAGATTATCATTCACGAAATTTGATGTTAAAATTTGGAAAAATACGCGTGATTGATTTTCAAGATGCAAGACTCGGCCCGATTCAATACGATCTCGTGAGCTTGTTAAAAGACTCCTATGTTGATCTCAACAAAGATCTAGGAAAAACTTTACTTGAATATTACTTCGAAAAACGAAAAGAGGCTGGTCACGGTAAAGTCAACTGGGACAAGTTCATCGAAATTTATGAAATACAAAGCATTCAGCGTTGCTTCAAGGCCTGTGGAAGTTTTGCAAGCTTTCACAATCTCAGACAAGACAGAAGATACTTAAAATATCTTCCCGGCACACTTCAAAGAGTAAAAACAAGCCTCAATTTGTTTCCCAAGTATAACCTTTTTCTAAAAGTACTCGTCGACAATGGCCTCTTCGAAAAGAAATTTGATATCTAGCGAGAATTTCCCCACAATAATTCTCAGTGCCGGACTAGGAGAGCGCTTCCGTCCTCACACAGAAATTCTTCCGAAACCAGCCATCCCATTTCTAAATATTCCCTTTCTTTACTATTCGATACATCTTGCGGAATATCTGGGTACAGAAAAAATAGTAGTTAACACTCATCATCTCGCAGAAAAAATAAGATCCGTTGCGGACGAAGCTCCGCGAATTTCTACCGATATTATTTTTACCGAGGAGCAGCCCAGAATACTAGGAAGCGCCGGAGGAATGAAAAATGCACAAAGATTCCTTGAGGGCAACGGCGCGTTTTTGAGTCTTAATGCTGACTCGGCCTATCTGATAAAGGATTTTTCTTTCTGGAATGAAATCAGAAAGCTTGTCTTTGATAAAGATGCCCTTGCGGTTATCGTACTCGTCAGACATGAAAAAGTCGGCACGCTTTACAATGGCGTTTGGCTTGATGACAAAAACCTTGTGAGGGGCTTCGCAAAAACATCTCCCGGCAATACCAAAAGCCTAAGAGGCCTGCACTATACGGGAGTGATACTCCTTAACGACGAAGTATTTCCCATGATTCCTACTCACCCCTGTGATATTTTTCGTGATGTTCTAAAGCCGGCGATCGACCGCGGAGAAAAAGTTTTCGGCTATGAAGTCCCAGGCCTTTGGTACGAAGGTGGAAGCGAAAAAGGATATCTAGAAGACACTCATAGCGCTCTTAGAGATTTACAAAGCGTCACAAAGAAAAGTCTTATCGAGTTTAATAACAACAATTATGTCGAGTCACTTTTCCATCGATTTTGGTCAGACTACAACCAGCGCGAAAAAATATTAAATAAAGAAAATACTCTGATTCATTCAAATGCTAACGTTTCTCCAACAGCAATCCTTGAAGGATTTAACGTTATTGGGCCAAATGTGAAAATTGAAGATCATGCGCATTTAAAAAATTGCGTGATTACGAAGGGCACTGTTAGAGGAAATGAGACCGTAGAAAATCGGCTGGTGCTTTAGTTTATCATCAGACGGCAAGCGCCCTGAAACCCAAGGATCCCCCATATCCTGTAAAACATAGTTGATGACCTTGAGATTTTTTTACATAGAAATACTATTCCAACCGTGGTCGTATCGCACGCATGCGATTAGAAACTTTTTCCCAAATAGATGGACCACCGGCTCCAGTCACACCGTCGGCCTTTAATTTATCAATTTCTGCGATTTGACGGTCCGGTCCGCCTTTTTTATTCATCCATGGCATATATTTACTTAAGTCAAAGCCTGGTTTCTTCTCCGCACCGCCATTACCTAAATAGCCGCCCCGGCTCGCTCCAAACATACTTCCGCCGCCTTCGCCAAGCCCGCCTTTAGATCTTTGGTAGCCTTGGTCAACATTGGTATTATACTCCGGCGCAGCTCCGCCATTTTCTTCAGGGTTTAGTCCAGCGGCATTGCCAGCTTGTGGTCCTCCACTTGATCCACCACCGATACCTTCGTTCCGAGTTTGCGTTCCAGGTCCATCAGCGCCAACTTTACCAAATGGTTTTTTCAAATCATCGAGAGGATTTCCTCCAGCCCCGATACCGGCCTTGTTGATTCCACCATTTCCAGCGACCCCACCAAGAGTGCCCCCCGCGCCTGCCGTGCCACCACCCAAACAAAGTGGATCTTGTCGCGCTTTGATGGGGTCAGCGCACGAGGCCGCCGCAAGGCAAACCGACGTATTTTTATTTTCAGAACGAGCGCAGAATTCTGAAAGGCTTCCGGTTGAAGAGTCAGCGTACTGCGAACAGCTACCGGTCGCCAAAGTTGCTCCAGCATTAGCAACGGCTTGAATAAGCATTGGGGCTGATTTTGTACGGAGCATTCTGCACTGTGTTTCCATCGGAGCCGTTTTATTTATTACTGCTTCCGCTATTTTTTGCTTTCTTTTCTCTGCGTCGTATTCTTTAACAAAATAGCTTCCGTTTTCCTCTCTGCCACCGTTGTTATAAATATTTGAGATACCTCGCATTTCATTAGTCGCATCGGTTCTTTGTTTAATGTATTTCGCAGATATTTCTTTGCACTCGTTTGTACACTGAGTTGCCGAAGTCATACACCATGCTCCCAGTCCACCATTCACGGCAGCGCTGACTTCGCTAATTTTTTTTGCAGCCTCACACTTAGTTCTCATTGATCCACTACCACTTGCTATGCCTTGAGCTAGTCCTTGCACGCCCATCATAGCCATCTGCATTTCAAACCCAGCAAAACCACATGCCGTAGCTGCTTCCTCAAACTGCTCTTTACACGCACGAACGATATTTTCGGCTTCGGCGTCAGCAAAACCCCTTTCGTTGATTTCTCCGCTTCCTAGAGTTTTGGGGAGACTTTTTGAATCTTGGTTAGTGCTTTCAGCCTTAGGACCCGCATAACTCGGACTCAATATCGACCGGCAGTATTTCCCATTGGGAGAATTTGCATCCCAATCTGCGTAAGATCTACTGTGACAGTCTTCGAAAGGTGCTTGTTGACTATTATCAAATTCATTGCCACCGACATTTTGTTGATTTGGTGATTCTGTCAGCGAAGGACAAACACAAGAGTAAGTCGATTTTTCACCATATCCTGCTCGAGCATCTTTACATCCCATTTCTATTTGTAACCCACTACATTGTTGCGAATACGCATTATGTGAAAATAGGGTCAGTAAAAAGAAGGACTGCAGCAATATCTTATTGAGTTTCATCACATTCTCCAATTATTTCGCAAAAAAATCAGTTTTATTTTTTTCTTGATATCTTCTTCGCACCATTTGAAAGATGTCATCTGTAGCGACACCCACGGTGCTTCCACCCACAACCTTTTCTAACCCCGCAACTTTTGCTGCCGCTGGTTTTCGTTGTCCAAATAATCCATTCAAGTTAAAATTTGGCTCACTTGCAGGAGCGCGACTTCCGTCAATTCCAGCGCCACCACCGCCTCCACCAGAAAAGCTGAGTTTGTATTTACTTAAATCGCCGTGTTTTGCCATAATCGCCCTGTTCTTTTCATTGACTTTATCAAGAGCGAGTTGAGCTTGTTCTTTAGAAATCCCGAATGCAGAAGCTACTCCAGCTGCAGTTCCTAAACTACTCGCATCAACAACATTTCCATTGGGTAATGTCGCCTTTCCAGTTTTTGGGTCGTATTTAACTCCCGCTTTTGCCGCATCCTCAGTTGCTTTTTTAATTTCCTCTTCCGAAGCGCCACCTTCAA
>FRDC01003331.1_pt1 | contig 63551 bp, 96 predicted proteins | sample 1106171 | NCBI WGS metagenome assembly FRDC01 (sample SAMEA3930566, study PRJEB13176) | freshwater metagenome | biome: Drinking water system; feature: drinking water; material: water | place: Singapore | collected 2014-12-20 | reverse complement strand
AGAACTCCGCATCGCACATACCTAGGTGGGCCGTTAGCTCATTTGGTAGAGCATCTGACTCTTAATCAGCGGGCCGTAGGTTCGACCCCTACACGGCCCACCAAAATCAACAACTTACAGGGCAGTTTTCATATCGAAGTCATTGGGGGACGGGTTTAGGGACGGGACGGCTTCATCGTCCATGTCCTGCCGCAATCAGGGCCTGCGCAAGCGTCTCGCCATCCCGTTCCACGATCGCCTCGATCCGGTCGAACGTCGGCTTGCCGCAGGTGATGACCCGGAACACGCCTTTCGCCAGCCAGTTCCGCGTGAAGGTCTTGGCCTCGGCAAATCCCGTCTGATCCCGCTCCGGCGTATTCACATCCTTGACCCGCACCTTGACGAGTCCGCCTGGAGCGAAGGTAAACAGGTGAACCGTATCCCCATCAGGTTGTCCAATGACCGCTTGGGGCGGGACATCGATGGTCAGACAGGCGGCGGCGTGCGCTTTCCCGGCCAGCATCGCTGCCATGATCGTGAGCCCGATGAAGCACAGGACGATCAGGATCAGGAGAGCGAAATCGGTCGAGAATCGAGTCCACCAGGCCTTCAGCTTACTCATGGGTGAGCCTCCTGAGTTCGATCGCTTCCCTCCCGTCGTTCCAGTCGGACAGCCCTTTGTAGGCATTCTTCATGAGCGCGTATTTCTCGGCAAAATCGACGGCCGCTTGGGCCAGTTCTTCGGTCGTCAATTCGATGGTGTTCCCGTCTTCATCTTGTATTCCTGTAACGGTTTGAGCTGCCACTCCTCCTCGTGGTACTTCAGATGTTCCGGTGCCAGAATCGGGGGCGGACACACTGTGGCCGGCCTCGTTTGGCAAGCTGATAAGCCGATCGTAAATAGACACGACAGCAGCACTAAGCGGCTGGGGATTCTTCCGCGCATGGTGCACCACCTCTTTCTTGACCTGTTCGGCCTTGGATTCAATTGCTCGCTCAACAGCGATGCTTTCCTGTACTACCTGAGATTCCATGGTTTTGGCTTGGATGACCTGTCGGTTCGACTCTGCGGCCTGCTCGGCAATCGCCGCATCCCACTTCTCTTTCATGTCCGACCGCCCCTTGAGATAGCCCCAGCTGAAGAGGCTGCTGAGCAAGAGCGCAAGACCACCGGCCAGGACGCCGTACTTGATTGCAGGCCTCGCGGCCATGAGCGCAGGTAACATAGGACCTCCTTAGTGCGGATCCACCGGTGGAGCCTTCGCCAACAGAGTCGTCTTGTCGTCGCTCGCTTTTGTCGTGCCCACCCAGTACATACAGACAGAGGAAAAGACACCCATCAGATACCCCAGCATCAGATCAGCGATGCGTTGGTTGCCCTCGGGCACCATTTTCGTGAGGACGATATGGAGCGAGTATCCGACCATGGCGCACACGATCATCGTCAAAATCAGTTGGGGCCACTGGAACCGCTCATACCATTTGGTCCGGTTCTGAATGATGGTCGTCGATTGCTGCTCCATCACGGCGCCACCGGTCTGTTCATCCAACATGATGCCCTCCTATCGGTTTCTCTCTGACCGCTTTCCACAGGGACTTGATGGAGGTCTTGTTTTCTTCGTGCCGTTCGTTGTTGACTTTCTCGCGCAGTTCTTCGCGCGTTTCCAACTGACCGACCCTGGCGCTGGTCGCTGAGAGCTGGTCTCGGATTTCCGTGAGCGTCTCATTGATCTTGTCCTGTCCGGTGACCATGCGTTTGATCCCCCACCAGGCCACCGAGGCTGCCCCGGCGAACGAGGCCCCCGCAATCGTGAGGATCAACGGCACGATCAACTCTTGGACGAGTTCGTTGACCATCAGATCTGCACCGCCGATCCCATCATCGAAAACTCATGTATCACCAGATCGAATTCCGGCACGCCATCCAAGTACTTCAGCAGTTCCGCAAATCCGCGTTGACTGGACACCAGCATGGGCTTATCCCACGTTCCGCTGAATTCCTCCCCGACCAAGATGCACCCCTGTGTATCCTCGATCGAGTTGCCGGCATGAAACAGGACATGCGATCGGCTAGGCACGTCACAGATCTCGTACGTGTTGCCGAAACGAGGTGAACGGATCCGCCGGCAGCGGTAGCGCCCGGCCGGAATGCAGGACACGTTCTGTGCGTTGTCCTTCCACGGCCGCTCGAGCGTCAGGACGAACGGCACTTGTCCGTGCCGAATTACCCCGAACGTCCCACGATTCGATGACCCGACGCGGATGAGATCTAGGACGATCATGGGTGCTCCCCCGGCTTCTGGGATACTTCATCCCACCGATGGTTACGCGAAATGTCCTCGGTCGACCACGCACAGTTCCAACACTTCCACGGGACATCCAGCCGCTCTTTTTCGAGCATGCTGCCACAAGCGGGGCACTTTCTCTGCCAATACTCGATCTTGCCCATCACGCCACATCCATAGTCTGAAAAGCCAACCGGAGCTCTCGGAATATCCTGGCGTGTCGCTGCTCGCGCGTTTCCGGCTTGTGCATCGCACGATGAAACCGGATCGCGTCATCGACGCGGTCGCCGCAATTGACACAGCACCACAGCGGGATGGCCCGCAGGTGCTCATCCGGCCGTTGATGCCTAGAGGGACAATCCCGCTCGACCATGAGCCCTTGACAGCGCCCGCACGTCATCATGTAGCACCTATGTAAAAATGCGTTTCAGCGCCTGCGCCAGTTTCCGCAGTCGCGCCGGCATCGCCGTGTCGTCAATAATCTCCTGCAGCGATTCAAGCACTTGCTCGCGTCGCGTGTCGGCCGGCGGCGGCGGATCGGCCGGCGTCGCCGTGTTCCCGAGTGCCAGCCAAGCCAGGTAGTTGGCATAGTCGCGATTGTCAGGCGAGATCGGCACGAACGCGCCGTCACTAAGTCGCTGCACCAGCTTCTCATTGATGATTTTGTACATATCCTCTCCTTAGAGCTCGGCCACTGCCTGCCAATGTAGCGCCCCGATGTGTCCGGCCACCGACGAGGCCGGCGTGGTGCCATGCACCGTGAATCCTCGTTGATGGGCTTGATGGACCGTCGTGCCGGTGAAATCTGCCGGGACGCCCGTATTTCGAATTTGCGCATTGGCCGCATTCGGGTTGTACGTCGTAATCGTCGGGGTGGACCGCATCCTGACTTGAAATTCGACCGGGATGCCCGTCACAACTCCGGCACCCACCGGCAACATGAATGAATACTCTCCCGTGTTGGTTCCCGCGTTCTGCGCGGGGGCCGTCGCATAGTTGAAGGACTTTTGGTAGTAGCGCTGGCAACTGGCCAGCTCGTCCTCGAATGAGACGAACGAGTACGGCGTCGCAATCGGTCCAACTTCCAGCCGTACGCCTGTGATCCGGAAGAAGTTAGCCGTATTGTCAAGTTCGTTGACCTGCGCGGATGTCCCGAGGAAGTTGCCGGTGTTCCACGCGCCGGCAGTCGTCTGGAACGTCGAGCCTGCCGCCAAGGTGAAGCACACCTCCAGTCCGGCCCCTTCGACGTAGTTCCACGTCCCGGCGCTGGGCGACGGACTGACCGTGATCGTTTTGTATTCCCAGGTATTGGCCACGTTGATGGAATAGGTGCCGACGTAGCAGCGATCCGGTGTGCCGCTCGCATTGTTCCGAAAGGCAACGCAATGCGTCCCGGTCTTGGCGCCCATCACCCAGAAGCTGAGCGTGAACTGCTGCTGCGCAAACTGGCGCCAGTTGTAGCCCTCGATACGCGTGCCCATGTACATATAATCGCCGGCCGCGATCGACGCATCGGCGGTCGTGATGTCGACTTCAAGACTGTAATTGAACAAGACCCCCGCCTGGGCAACGGTCGGGACATTGGTCGAGCGATTGATGGTCGAGACGACCGCGCCCACATAGCCCGCCAGCCATCGATCTGCGGAATAGCCCCCGTTCGCGATCGCGGCAAAGGCCGTCCCGCGTTGCCACACTTCCATGATCCCGTTGATGATCGGACTCTCGACGGGCACCGGACGCTGCGGCCCGCGCAGCACTTCAAACCAGTCTGCGCCACGCCGTTGGAGCATGAGCCACTTCTTGGTATCGTCGAGGGTGTATTCCCCGTTCTGGTCGAGATTCATTTGCCCGGCGCCGCCGGCCAAGTGTTTGACCACGACAAAGCGAGCTGCATTGTTGTTGCGAATCAGAATGATCGATCCGACGGGATAGTTCGTGGTCAGGATGTTCGTCAAATCGTCCGTGGCGGCCGCGGCCTCGGTATCGACAACGATCACTCCGCCGGAGCCGGCTGGGGTGATGGATCCGGACGCGATGGTGTGGGCCAGCTCCGCCACGCCGGCGCCGACAATCTGCTTGACGCCGGCCAAGAAGTCTTCCTGGGCTTGCTTGAACTCGCCTTCCGTGCGAGCGGCATTGTTGAAGTAACCCACTGCTGGTAACGTGGCCATGCGTCCTCCTTACCCTTACGCTTGCGAATGCCAATGTACAGCCATGGTATGACTCTGTGCGGAACCCCCCGGGGTCGTCGCTTGCACGGCAAACCCGCGCGGCGTCGGGTTGATCACGGTACTGCCCGTGCAATCGGTGTTTGTGTTGCGGTTGCGCACCTGACTGTTGGCGGCATTGGGGTTCAAGAGAAACGTCGCCGTGCCTTGGAGCATGGGGACCCGATAGGGGATATAGATGCTGTTAAACAACGTCGAAGGCCCTACGGGACAGGTGAAGATGTATTCCCCGGTGTCGGATCCCAGATTGCTCGCCATCGCGGTCCCGTAGGGCGAGGACTTCTGATAGTGCCGCAGGCAGTCCAGATACTCTTCGCCGAACGAGGTGACGTCATAGGGCGTCGCCACTGATCCGACTTCAAGTTTGACGCCCGTGATCCGGAAGAAGTTGCTGGTCGAATCCAAGCAATTCACCTGGCTGGTCGAGGCATATACCCCCGGCGCAGTCGTCGTGAGCCAGGAATTGAGCGAGGAGGTCCTGTAGGTCGTGCCGGCCGCCAGCACCCACCCCAGATAGATAGCCGTGACCGTGGGCTGATTCGCGAGGATTGTGCTGGGAGCGGCCGGAATCGTGATGGCCTTGTATTCCCACGTGTTGGCGACGTTGACGGTATAGGTCCCCACGAAACACCGCGTGCCCACCGCATTTGTCAGCGAGACGGAGTGGACGCCGGTCTTCGTGGACATGACCCAAAAGCTCAAGGTCGTCTGTCGCTGATGAACATGCCGCCATGCTCCGCCCGTCACGTTCTGGCGCAAGAGCACGGCGTCACCAGAAGCCAGCGAGCCGTAGGCGGTTGTCACATCCACTTCGAGGGAATAATTGAACAGCACCCCCGCCTGGGCGACCGTTGGCACGTTGGTAGAACGGTTGATCGTCATCGACTTCGAGGCGCCCTGCACGAAACCATTCCAGCGATCCGCCACATACGCGAACGATCCGCTGCTCAACGTGAGGGAGAGAGCGGCACCCCGTTGCCAGACGTCCATCTGCCCGTTCATGATCGGGTTCTTTGTCGGCTGCGGACCGGTCGAGTCGAGCGTGATCCACGATGTCCCGGTACACAGGAGCTGCATGCTCCAGCCTGGCGGAATGCTGAGCACGGTCGCGCCGTCGATCAGCTCAGAACCGTTCGCATCGATCACCAGCGTGCCAGTGCCCACGTTGCGGATCCCGAACATGTGGCCGTTCCCGCAGCCGGAGGCCGCCGCAAGATTGATCGTGTAACTGCCGGTACAGATAAAGATCTTTCCGATGTCCTGCTTTTGCACCGTGAACGTGGCTGTCTTGACCGACGTTTCACTTTGCAGGCGATCTGGCCCGCGCTTCAGCTCGTACCAGTCGGTGCCGTGCCGTCGGATGAGGAGCCACTTCTTCGTATCATCGAGTGCGTAATCGGCCCCGCGATCGAGCTGGACCGTCCCGATCCCGCTGATCGCATGCTTGACGACGACCACGCGACCGGCATTCGCATTGCGCACCAACAGGAATGCCCCGTCCGGATAGTAGGTCGTCACGATGTTGGTCAGATCATCGGTGGATGTCCCGGCTTCTGTATCCACGACCACGACACCCGCTGATCCGGGCGGCGTGATGGAGCCGCCAACAATCGTCACAGGTACTTCCACCTGGCCGGACCAGGGCGCATGTCGCACACTGGCCACGAGATCTTCGAGGGCTGTCTTGTACTCGCCCTCGATGCGGGCGTCATCGCTGATGTATCCGGCTGCGGGAATGGCCGGCATCTTACAACTCACTTTCCGCGGCCCAGTGGACCGCCATCGTATGACTCGTGGTCGTGCTGGCCGGGGTCGTGGCCTGCAACGCGAAGGACTTCTCGGAATTGTTCGGCGCCACCGTCGAGGTACAATCGGTACCCAGGGTGCGATTGCGGACTTGCGCATTGGCCGCGTTCGGGTTGTACGTCGTAATCGTCGGGGTGGACCGCATCGGGCTCAGGATCATGGTTACACTGTTGAACACGGTTAACGCGCCGACCGGACTCGTGAAGATGAACTCTCCGGTGTTCGTTCCGGCGTTCTGGACCGGGGCTGTGCCGTAATGGAATGATTTCTGGTAATAGCGCTGGCAGCGGGCATATTCTTGCTCAAAGCTCACCACATCCAACGGCGTCGCATTAGCCCCCAACTCCAATTTGACGCCGGTTAACCGGAAGAAGTTCGAGGTGCTATCGAGGCAATTGACTTGGGCCGCCGTCGAAAAGAAATTCCCGATCTGCCAGTCATTCGCCGTCGTGTGATAGGTCGTTCCGAATGCCAGGGCAAACGAGATTTCCAACCCGATCCCGTTCGCGTAATCCCAGGTCCCCGCGCTCGGCGAGGCCAGGACGGTGATTTGCTTATATTCCCAGGTATTCGAGACGTTGACGGTGTACTCTGCGATATAGGACCTGTCTGCACCTGAGTTACGAAATGCAACACAGTGCGTTCCGGTCTTCGTGGACATGACCCAAAAACTGAGCGTCATTTGCCGTTGCGCGAAATGTCGCCAGTTCCCACCTTCAATACGATGAACGATGGACGCACTGTCCAACGTGGTGATGGAAGCGTCCGCCGTCGTGATGTCCACTTCAAGACTGTAGTTGAATAAAACCCCCGCCTGGGCAACGGTCGGGACATTGGTCGAGCGATTGATGGTCAACACGGCGGCGTTCGTCCCGTTGTACCGCCAGCGGTCCGCCACATACCCCCCGTTGACCGCTGCGGCAAAGGCCGTCCCGCGTTGCCAGACTTCCATCTGCCCGTTCATGATCGGGTTCTCGGCCGACTGAGGGCCGGTGGCTGAAATTGTCCGGAAGGCCGCTCCATCGCAGACGAGCATGTAGCTCCACCCGGGGAGGACGAGCAGCGTGCTCGCGCCGTCAATTAGCTCAGAGGCGTTCGGATCAATCGTGAGTTGGCCGGTGCCGACATTCTTGATCCCGACGAGGAAGCCGTTGCCCAGGGCCGAAGCCGCCGTCACATTGATCGTGTACGTACCGGTACAATGAAATACTTTCCCCAGGTCTTCACGCGCGACGGTGAAGGACGAGGACTTCGAGACTGTAAAGCTCGTCAATCGATGCGGCCCACGGAAGATCTCGTACCAGTCCGCACCACGGCGTTGGAGCAGCACCCATTTCTTTTCGTCATCCAGCACATAATCTGCGGATCGATCCAGATTGATTTGCCCCGCACCGCCCGCCAAGTGTTTAACAGTCACGACGCGAGCCAGGTTGGCATTCCGCAACACGATGCAGGAGCCGTCCGGATGGTTCGTCGTGGCGATATTGGCGAGATCGTCTGTCGCCGCGGCGGCTTCCGTATCGACCAAGAAGATCCCCTTCGATCCGGACGGCGTGAAGGTCCCGGAGCTGATCGTTCCAGCGCTTTCCGGCTCCGCGGCTCCCGGCACCTGGCGGAGACTGGCAATGACATCCTCCAATGCCGCCTGGACCTGCACCTGAGTCCGGGCTGCGTTGCTGATATAGCCTGGAGCGGGAATCGCCGCCATATCTCCTCCTAATACCCCTGCACCAACACGTCGACCGTGGCCCCTGCCGGCGCATTGACGGAGTCGAACGCCTGAATGAGTGGGCCACTCGATACGTCCTTGTCCATTGCGCGCGCATAGGCCGCGGTGCCACCGTCAGCGACCAACGTCGGAACGACCACAAGAATGTTGCGATAGCTTTTGCTCAACGCGAGGCGGGTGCCGCCCGGCGCAATCGCGACACTCGGCAACCGTTCCGCGACATCGATCACGTCGAACGTCACGATCAGCTGCTGTAAGACGGCGCGCACGGTGCCGGCCGAGCCGATGATACGGAAGTCGTACCGCGAATAGCGCAAGGGCGAGATTTCGGCCGGAGCGGCCACATAGACTCCGTTTCCAACGATGCTCCACATCAGGCTGGCAGCGTTCGCCTTCCACATCGGCGTCGTCGCATCGTCGTCCCACATGCGCGAAGACGAGTCCACACGGTACTCCAATCGCCATTCCCCCAACATCTCGATCTGAATCTTGAGCGTCGCGTCCAGCATGTCGGCCGGCGGGGAGACCGAAAACTCGTATATCATCTCCTCGCCGCCGTCATTCCAATAGAGGTCACCGTCCGCGAGCGGCCAGGCCGGCGCCGAATCGCTCGTCCAGAACGTGCCGGCCGTGTCGGCCGCCAGATCCCCGCTGACGATTGAGGCGTTCGTAATCGTGCCCGGCCACCCGAGCGCGCGATGATCGGTCGTCACCATGACGTTGGCCATCGGCATCGCACCTCGGTCGATCGTGAGCGCGGCCGCTGCGGTGCTCTCATTGCCGGCGACATCCACCGCCTTGACCAGATATGTATTGAGCCCGGGATGTACGAGCACTTGAAAATCGGTCGTCTGAATGATCTGGTCGTGCACGCTCTGCGCGCTGGCCCACTCCCGCGAGCTGCCCTGGCGGGTGCGCACGAGGAACCCCGCGTGATCCCGCGGCGGATCCGGATAGTTCCACCGCAAGCGCGTCCCTTCGAGGAGCACCGTCCCGACATCGGGCGGCGCCGTCGTCTTCCCGACGACCACATGGCCGTTGATCGCCGCCCACGGCGACATCGCTTTCGTCACGTCATCGACCGACCGCAGGCGAATGTCATACGCGAGTCCGTCTTCCACCGGCAGAATGGCGACTTCTACCGAGGTGCCGCTCACGTTTGTGAAGATTGTTTTCCATTCGTCGTCCGAGCCGGTGACGCGGAACTGCGTTTCCAGCTTACTAACCGGCAACCGGAAGCCGGACGAGAAGTGCACTGAGATCAAGATCCGGCTCTGTAGCGCACCGTCGAGGTCGCGGATAAGGACCGTTTCATTCGACACGACCTGCACAATCGTCGGGACGGGGGTGAAGATCTCCGAGGGGAGTGTGATCTGCGGATCGTAGGTCGGGAGGGCACCGAGCTCGGCGGTTTGGATCGCCGGCGCATAATCGAGCAGCATGATCGTCGCCGTCCAATCCGGACCGGGTTCGATATTTTTCACGATACAATCGATGGTCTCTGCACCGAATACGCCAAAGACCACCAGGTCGCCGGCTGACGGGACGCTCGCGGGTGCGATCGGCGTCAAGAAAGTCACGGTCGTCTGTTCACCAACGGCCAAGACGAGTTCCTGCACGACTTGCACGCCGTCTGCCCGCCGGACGCGTACCGCATAACGAGTATCTGGCACCATGGTGATCGGCTCGTCGATGGCGATCGCCGTGGCTTCATTACTGCCGTTCAACGTGACGCTCTTGATGCGGGCGGATCCCAGTCCGGCCAGGATCACGTCGTGCTGTAATTTGACGCGGTCGCCGCGCGTTACGTTCAGGTTGGCGAAGTCCATCTCGACCGAGTAGTCGTCCGCCCGGAGCAGAGCCTCAGCCAACTCTCGGCGCTTCATGGTCACGGCCTGCGACGCCTTCGTGACGCCGAGTCCGGCTTCGACGTCCTCATATATCGTCGCGCTCAGGGCGTCGTAGCCGTCGGCATAGACGATGACCTCGCCCTGCTTCCAGTCGATCAGCTCATCAACAAACCGCACACGAAACGCGTGCGGCATCTCGACGAACCGCTTCGTCCATTTGAAATTGCTGGACGTGCGCGGCGTGATCACATCGACCGGCGCCGTCTGGAGCAGATCCTCGATGACGCTGTACTTTCCGTCGCGCAAGCCATAGGTCGCCCGGCCGGCCGCGAGCACGTCTTGCCTGAGCTGTTTTACGGTCGTTTCGAAATCGATGACCGCGTTGAACTCGAACCCGTTGGCGGCGCAGCGCTGGTGAAAGGCCTGGATCGTCGCCAGATCCAAGCGGTCGTTTCCCTTCGGCCGACGATTGGCCGTGCCCTGCAGAATGTCCCGGTAGATCGACGCCGGATTGCTCGTCTTCCGGACGACCCAATTGGTGCCGTCCCAATCGGGTAAGACACTCGTCGCGATCGCGTTGAACGTATCGACTGTGCCGTTGAGTTGGTCCGTCGCCTTGATCCGCAACGCATAGAGGCACATCCCGCGTTTGGTGATCGGCGAGCCAGTTTGCACCGTGCGGAGCATCGTCCAGTAGGTCGTATCCACGAGCTGGTCGCCGAGCGGATGAGTGTCGAGCGTCACGCGACGGACGCGCACGTCGAATTGCTGTCCTGGCTCATTGACGGGAAAGCGGAGATTCTTCCGGACCAAGGTGGAGGTGAGCGCCGTAACGGTCATATCGGCCACCGCGACTTTCCCGCCACTGAACGTGTAGCTCGCCAGGAAGGTTGAGAATTGCTGCGGCACGCCGCCGCGGATCGTGTCGTTCCACACGACGAGCGGGAGATTGATCGCCCCGGTCCCATCGTTCCCCGGCGCATTGGCCGTCGTGAAGATCGATGCAAAATCCGCATGGGCGTCGCAGGCCGATTTGACGGCTGCCGCCGTCGTCGAGCCGTGCACGAGGGTGATTTCAAAGGTATCCGTCGGAAAAGTTTGCGGTGGGCCCCCGCGGAGATCTTGCACGACAGACAGAACCCGTTGTACCGAGAGGCTCGCCCCGTTGACGAACCGAAGCGCGTACTTATTCCCGTCCGGCCCGGTCGCGATGACCGTGAAGAGCAAATCGTTGTTCACCCCGGTGAAGTTCGTGGTCGCGGTCGCCGAGGCGGCCGGCGTGCCGGTCGCGAGCGTCCAGGCGCCCGTGTCGCCCACCTTACGGTATTGAATGTCGAGCGAGACGGACCATTGCGTGGGACGGTTCGACCCGTCGTAACGCGTGATGCCTTCCGGAAACGAGATATCGATTGAGATTTCTTTGCAGTTCGCCGCCGTCGTGCGCGTCTGAAACCCGTTCGCTTCCTTCAGGAGGAGCGACATGCTCTCCTCGATGATGTCATCGGGTACGAGGCTCAACGGTGGGTCGTCTGGATATCCGTACAACACTTCTTTTGTATGCTCGTACTCGTCGATGGGCGTGTCGCCGATGCGCACGTCCGACAGGTCCAAGGGGCCATAGCCGAAGCAGAACACCATCCGCATGAATTGTTGATTGCCGACGATTTCCGTGTAGGGGCGGATCGCCAACGGTGGATACATGCGATGCCGGCCGTAGACGCGCGGGATCCGACCGTAGGGCGTGAGATTGTTCGAGACGCCGGTGAGCGCGTAGGCGCTGCTGGGATCGGCTCCCGACAGCGCGCCGAGCTTCGGGCGGGGCGGCGGCACCAGTGCATTCAGCGCGAGTGCCCCTCCAATCCCGACGACCGCCCCCGCGATCTGCCACCCACCGGGGGTACCCAACATTTGCAGCGCCTCCGGTAGAAACGACGCCAATGCGCCACCGCCCACAAAATAGGCGGCCGCCATAATGACCAGCATGCCGACGAGCATCCCGATCTGCTTCCCACCTCCTTGCCCGCCCCCCCCGCGCAGGACGCGTCGCACGACGACGGCTTGCCCGGGTTGCGGCTCGGTCGTCCACCACTCGGCATCGGGAATGTACCGGCCATCGATAAAGACCCGGGCATGGAGTCCATCGGTTCGCCAACCCAGCTCATCGAGGCAATCTTTGACCGTGCGGCCGGATTCGAAGTAGCGATCCGTCCGCCGTTCGTGTGAGATCGTCGGGCACGCGATCATGCGGAATTGTCCGTTGCGCTCAGGACCGAGCCTGTCTACGCCTGCCATCGCACCGCTCCTAACAGCCGATTCGTCCACCACATGGAGTCCCAGCGTTCGATCCGCACCTTCCCGGTCGTGGCCGATCGATCCTTGAGGGCATGGATAAACCACGGCGCCGTGAGCACGAGCCCGAAATGCGTCGGTTGCCCCATGATGCGAAAAATCACGCCGTCGAACTCCTTCGCGTCGTGGATGTCGATCTCATGCCAGTGCGACGCCAATTCGTTCCGCAGTAACGCGCGAATCTCTTTACTGTCCTGCACCGTCGCGTAGGCTTCGGTGTAGCTCGGCAACTCGATGCCGCGTTCCTGCTGATAGATGAGCCGCGCGAGCCCGTAGCAATCGACACCATGGGCGGTGCGCCCTTTCTCGAGAAATGGAATCGCGAGATACTGTTCCGTCCAGGCTGGAATCATTTGAAGACTCCAGGAAAGTGTTGCGGTGTAAAGGCGCCTTCCGGGAACGCGATGAGATCCTCTTCATCCATGCGCAGCTCCCCTTCGATCGTGAAGGCATCCCCTGTGATATTCCGGAGCGTCAGGCCGGCCATTTCGATTTCGACGACGTCCGGCGTGCTCGCCACCACCAGCTGAATGGTCACCGACGGGGAGCTGTCGGGAGAGATCGAGCGAATCGCGACCGTCATCTGCCGATCGATGTTGTCCAGCGTCAGCATGACCTTCGCCGGACCCTCGTCCGTGTCGGCCGGCATCGTGACCTGGAACGGAAAGGCCGTGTAGACGTTGCCGTTGCTCGTGAGATCTTGCAGGTCCTGCACGACCCGCAGAGGGCCGCCGACGATCGACGGATGGTCGATGATGACGAGCGCCAACAAGACCTCGCCGGTCTCCTGCGCATTCACCATCGTCTTGAAGAGGGTCGAGGTATTGCGCGCCATCTAGGGCAGCACCTCCAACAGGGCCGTCACGTCGTAACTGTCGTGTCCGGACGCGACCGCCTCCGGCGGCTGATCCACGTTGAAGCGGTGATTCGCGACCGCGAGCGTGCGCGGCGTCGGCAACCCATCGAACGGCAACGCACCGTTGCCGAGGGTGTCCCGGTAAAACGTCCAAAACGTATCGAGCTGCGCACCGGTCATTTCCCAGGTCACCTGGTACGTCTTGACGCGGGCCCGAAAGCGGTTGCGTTGCTTCGGAGGCCCCGATTCCGTCGGAGTCCGAATCGCCGCGCCTTGTTGCTGGCCCTCCCGATAGCTGTCTCGGAGCGGGGTCGTCGGAAGCGTGCCTGGCCAGGTCGGCATCAGCGTTCTCCCGGGTTGAGTCCGAAGCGGGAGCGCAAGGCTTTGTCGTGGCGCCCTTCCGCCAACGATTTATTGACGGCCTTCGTCACCAGGACTTCGAGCTGCGGCATCCCGTTGCGGCCGGTCGTGTGCCGGGCTTCGACCTCTGCGCCACTGTGCTGGTTGATGATCGTGACCGGGACCGTGAGCGATGGCGGGACGCTCCCCATCTGGCGAGGCTCCGGCATATTCAAGGAGACCGGGATTGACCGGCCGTCCGGCAAGGGCACCACCGCCTCGGGGCCATGGAGTCGCACAGTCGTCCCAGGGCCGAAATCACCCACTCCGCCGGTGGCAAACCCTGGCATGCTAAACCCAGCACCGAGGGCCGCGACCGCTGGCTTAATGATGCTGATCGTGAGCAGCTGCGCGGCGATCTGCGAGACAATCTGCTTCGTCATGTTGAGCAACCCGTTCAAAAACCCTTCGAACCCCTGTTCCATGGGATTGAAAAAGAGCTGCTGAAACCCTTGCTCCATGGTCTGGGCGGTCCGTCTGGCCATGTCCTGGGCAAACCCAAAGGCGGATTGTGTATCGCGCGTATAGCGCTGCAACCCTCTGGCCCACCCGGCAAAGAAATCTCCGTTGGCGCGTTCCCTGAGTTCGATATCACGCGCTGCGAACGATGCCGCCAACCCTTCCTTGGCCTGCGGGGACAGCGTCGGATCGGCTCGGCCAAGAATGTCGCGAAACCCCTCTTGATTGCCCGCCTGCCGCATAAAAAGGAGGCGGTTGGCTTCTTCTTGCGAGAGTCGTAGCCGAAAGGCCAGCTGTGCGGTGAGTAGGGCGCGTTCTTTCTGCGCGATCTCCTCGTCGGTCGCAAACCGGGCATTGGCCAGATCGATCTGCCCGCGGTAGTAGAGCTCGGTCGCCTCCAGGTCGCGCTGGCGCATGGCTTCCTGGATCTGGAAATCGGCATTCAAGGCGTCCTGGATCCGTTGGCCTCGGGCCTGCTGCGCCTCCCGGCGGGCCAGCGTGCCCTCGGCTTCGTTCTGCTGGATCGCGGCGGTCTTCTCTTGTTCGTTCTTTTTGATCTGCTCGCCGATCTCAAAGACGGCGGTCTTAAACCGTTCCTCTTCCTCGATCCGCTCTTCCGTTGAGTCGAACCCGATCTTAAGTCGACGTTGATGGAAGTCCCGCTCCAGCCCTAAGGACAGCTCCAAGCCCTCCCGCTGCGCGTCCACTTCCTTGAGCCGGAGCGCCCCGCGCATCTCAACGAGCTGCTCCTGCGTCGCGAGGCCGTTCCGAGCGTCGAGATCGTAGAGCTGGCTGAGGGAAGAAAAGGCGGCGCGCTGGCGGTCCACCTCGCCTTGCACTCCCTTCAGTTGACGCTCACGTTCCGCGTCCAGTTGGCGGCCGCGAATGGACACCGGTAAGGGTTGAGTGGGGGGCAAGGGCGGACCAGGGCGATTCAGGTTGCCCAGCGTATCCTGCACGATGGCACGCCCAAAGATTTCTTGCGTTTTAGGATTGGTCGGTGAGCCGGGCGTATACTTCTCGACGATCTCGGCGGCCTTCCGGAACGGGTTGTTGTCGTCGATGATCTTCTTGAGCTCCGCGAGACTATCGATCGCCGTCACGACCGCGGTCTTGGAGCCTTGCCCGATCGTCGTCCAGAGGTTTTGCCATTTCGCTTCGATCTGATTCAGCTTGTCCGCGTCGGAGAGCTGTCCGTCGGTCAACCGATGCATGGCATCCCCGGTCTGATCCACGATCGCTTTGGCGGCGAGCATCGCCCGTTCCTGACGGGTGATTTGCTCGGTCGTGCGGCCGGTTGAGACGGCGAGCTTCCGTACTTCGTCTTCCAGGTCCACATAGACGCCGATGTTGGCGAGGATCTGCCCGCGTCCAGAGGTGGCGGCCTGGACGATTTGGTCGAAGGCCGTCGGAATGTCAGTCCCCAACACATCGCCGAGCAGGTCCGCGGCCTGAGCGAAGGTTTTGACCTGATCGGGATTGAGCCCGGCGGCGAGCGCCCGGCTGGCCATCATGGCGGAGCGCTCGACGGAGACTTGGCCGGCGGTGATTCCCTGCAATCCGGTGATCATCATCTGGCCGGTCGAGTTGAACTGCCCCATCTGGCGGTTCAACCGAGCCATCGTCTCTTCAAACTCGGCCCCGCCCTTCGCCATCTTCCAGACACGATCGAGCGCCTGTTGCGCGACGAAGACTTTCGCGGAGAGATCGAGGAAGTGATGCTTGACCTGGTTGACCGCGGACGAAACCGCCGAGCCGCCTGTCACGGCCCCCGACGACCCGATGACGACATCTAAGCGCGCTTCGGTCATTTCTTACTCACGTACGCGAGATAGCTGCGATCCATCGCACGGATGACATGCAACAACTCTTGCCGTTCGTCTCCCTCCGGAATCTGCATCAGCTCGGTATAGGCGATAATCTCGTGCAACGGAATTGCTCCTGGTCCAAAGCCTGCATTCGAGCGGCTCAGCGTCAGCACCTGAAAGGCATCCCAGTACGGCTTCTCTAGACGACTTAATTGAGGCTGCCTCGCCACAGCCGTGGGCACCTTGCCGGTCTGTGCGGCGATCTTTGCGAGAAACTCACCGTCCGACACCGTCTGTCCGGCTTTCGGCCCCCACCGCAGCTGCCAGGTAAGGGCCGCGATCAGTTTTTTTCCAGCTCCGCGATCCGTTCTTCCCGGTAGTGCTCCATGGAGTTCGCGATCCGGAAGACGACCTCGGCAAAATCCTTCAAGGCCAAGACCTTCATGGCTTCGGCTTTGGAATACGGCAACGGCTGCTCCGTCACATCGACGATGCCGTCCCAGTCCACCAAGATCGTCTCGGCCGCCGCTTCGCGCGTGATCTGCTCCCACGTGTCATCAGGGATATCCGTCGAGCGCATTCCTGGCTTGAGATAGGGATGGCTCAAGCGCTTGATGCTGGCCTGATGCCGTGGGTTGTTGGATCGGGCAATCTTCAGCCTCGCCGTCGGCGAAATCTGGACCCATACGCCGTCCAGCTCGGCCTGTTCCCGCGTCTTGAATTGCTTGTATAAATTCATGGTCCTCCTTAGACCGCCAACGAATCGATCTGCATCATGAAGCCGTCGGTCGGATGTCGCTCACAGCTGAAATCCAGCGGGAGCATGACGTCCTGATCGATGCCGGGGTTCGTAGGGTTGCCGGTGAATTTCAGCTGCGCGAAGGTGAATACCATGACGTTGCCGGCCGGATCCGTCAGGCGAAACTCCAGGCTGCTGCTCGTGTGATCGACCATCTTGGTGAGGAGGGTTTGGTTTTCGAAATAGGCCTCGACGCGGCCGGTCAACGAAATGCTGCCGAGGTTCACCCCGATCGCACCGGCTTGTCCGACGCCTTGGAGCGCGCGCAGGTTGTTGTTGAGATCGACCGTGATCGATTTGATCGCGGACGAGAGCGCGGCGCCGCCCTCGACGACGTTGCCGACATTGAGCGAGGCGTTCATGCTGTCGGTCGTGCCCGGACCGGTGAGCGAACCGGAGACGGTCGCCGTGGCGACATGGGCCCGGGCCCCCATGAACCGGATCACCCCTGTGACAATCTGCTCCGTCTGAATGTTCAGCGAGAGCCCGGCGACGCGCATGCCGCGAAAGTTGATGTAGTTGTTGGTCAGGTCCTCAAACTGCTTTTCGATCAAGAGGCTTTGCTTCGCGGTCCCGTTGCGCAGCATCTTCTGCGTGACGGTGGCGGTCGAACTGGCCTCCACCACCCCGGCGGCATTGGCCACGGTCAATTGCGTGGCGCTCTTCGCGGTGACTTTGAAGACGCCATTGTTGGCGGCCTGGCCCGCGCTCTTGACCCGGACCCACGCCCCCACCGTGAAGCTGCTCCAATCGCCCGATTGCCCGGTGATGACCTGCACGCCGCCGGAGGCCGCCGCAAAGTTGATGTTGTTGGCGGAGCCGGCCCCGGTCTTGCTGGCGGTCGCGTAGGTATTGGCCAGTGCGCATTCGAGGATCGGATCGAAATCGCCGAACCGGAGCTCGAAATTGATGTCCCCGTTGGCGTCATAGCCGACCTGCACCTGCGCATCCTTCATGCGATCGGAGCGCAGGACGTCGCTTTGTTTGACCCGCTTGTTGTGCGCCAAACTGTCGTTGAGGTAGGGGAGTCGCGCCATGGTCGGTGTGGACGGCACTTCATTCCAGTTCGTCTCCTTGCTGATCCGGATCGAGACACGATTTGACTCGCCTTGTCCCATAGCCTCACCCCTTTCTGAAATCGATGGTTTTAGTGAACTTTCTTGAGTTGCATGGACCGCACAAAGGCTGGATGTTGCTTATGGTGTTCGATCCGCCTCGACTAATGGGAACGACATGGTCCGGAGTTAACTTGGTTTGTCTACCGCAACATAGACATCGATGGTTGTATCGCGCGCAGAGATTCGTCCATTCAAGCAAGGTGAATGTTCCACCAGCAGCTATCCGGGCTCTTCTCTTGCTCATCTGGATAACTGCCCACTGGCGCACACGATCGATATTCTCCAACTGATATTTTCTGGTCCGCTTCAGAACGCTTTCCTTCATGCGTTCGTAGTACCGACGACTCTTTTCTTTTTGATACTCCTGGCGTGAATCTCGATACGCCTTACATTGCCTCAACATACGTTCACGATTGTTTTGATAGTGCGTCTTCCTCTCTATAGATCGGCATTCCCTACAGTAGCTATGCCGGCCGTCAAGGTTGATTCTGTTAACCGTGAACATGGTCACAGGTTTCACCATCAGGCATTTACGGCACAGCTTGCTCATCGTCCTCCCCTGTTCTACGTGGAACACATGGTTAACCTAATACTGCCGATTGCGGCTGAACATGACGGTGACATTCACCTGCCACCAGCCGAACTTAAGGCCGATCACATCGATCGACGGCGTCCGACACGTAATCGTGCCGCTGCCCCCACTGCTGAATTGCACGCGATCGAAGATCGGCCCGATGTCGTCGGCATACTCTCGGGCCTTGCGGGTGCCGGTATTCTCCGGCACGAACACTTGCACGATGATGAGGCCCGGCCAGCGCCGCAGCGCGGGAGTTCCGAGACTGACCTGATTGCCCTCTCCATCTCGGATATACAGTGCGACATAGGCTGATGTCGTCTCCGCAAACGGCGCGTTTTCGAACTTGATCGGCGTCGTAGACCAATTGGCCTGCAATCGACTTTCAATCGCCTTGGCGGCATCCTCGAAGCTCATAGCCCGGCTTCCTTCACGGCCGTTTGTTCCAGCCGAGACATGTTGTGATCGACTTCCGCGATCGACAACGCCACCATGCCTTCGGGAGCTTTCTTGCTATGCCCTTTCTCCAGCTCCACAATGTAGGGGAGGTTATTGCTGATCCAGATCTCGTCGCCTGGTTTCACCGTCAATGATCCGATCTTCGGCTCCGGGTACGACTCTTGGCCTTCCGGAAGCACCGCGCGATCGGCTGCGTTCACGGCAATCGTCCACGATCCACGGGCGCGGCCCTTATCGACCGGAGTCTTCTTGACGATACGGCCGAACAGGTCAAATGCCACCCGCTTCTGGAGGATCTCGGCCGCGATCCCGACCTTCTTCGCGAAGTTATCCATATCCATGCTGAACTTGCGAATGTCGCCCATTACGGCCTCCGCACTTGCAGCACCCAGGCGGCTCCGGCTGGATCCGTCTTGATACTGATCACCGACCAGATAGATCCATCTGCCCGCGTGATTGCATCGTTGATGGTCGGGACGGGGACAAGATCTCGTGTCGAGATGATGACCTTTTGGTCTTCAGCCAGGATCGCCTCGCCGTCAATTTCTTTCCGGTCATAACTAGTGAAGATCATGGGAACCGAGGTGTAGGCTGTGCTCGTAATCGACACCGCGCCAGTCGTCGTGTCGTAGGTCTCTTGCCCCTTGCTGTGATAGGTGCCCAGTTTCTGGATATCCAACGATGGGTCGCGCAATGCGCTCAGACCTTGCTGGACGGCGTCCTTGATCAGGCTCATACGCGCACCAACTTGGCCGTGCCTCCAGTGTGCCCCTTGATCGTGCCGTAGGGGGCCACCATCGAGGCGACGGACGGCGGGAGAAACGGTTTCTCGTCGTGTTTATCGAACGTGACCGACACGGTGTCGGCCGTCACCTCTTGAATCCCGATGCTCCGCTCTTGCGTGCGATCGCCGGCGAGTAAATGCCTTGCAAGCTCGGCGGTCGCATTCTTGAGAAACGGCGGAATGATGGTATTGGCGAAATAGAATCGACCGTCCCGATCGAGGACGCCGTCTCTCGGCCAGCGCAACGCTTGCTCGTTGCTCTTCGCGTACCCGCTCCACTCAATCTGCTCATCGAGCAAGCGCGTGGCCCACACCAAGGCCGCATCTTTGTTGACATCCGAGGCCGACGTCCACACCGAGCCGTACAGATGGGCTTCATGGTAGGTCGTGGCCTCAGCGCGTGAACAGTAACTGTTCGCATCGCTGGCACCCGGTGTCGTGATGACCGTCAGCGGCATCAGTTTCCTCCCATCATAGAGGCCTGGGAGTCGATCACGTTGATTCGAGGCACCGCCGCGTAGCCCCCGAGGAGCGGCTGGCCGTTATCCTGCTTGAACTGGAAATACCGCGACTGCCCGGCGATATTGCCGACGCGCACGATGATGCGATAGCTGGTGCAGTGATTTTGCGCGAGCGTAAAGGTGGGGCTCGTGACACCAGTCAACACGGTGCTTCCGTCGTTGGGCGTCAAGCCCGTCGCGTTGATGCAGCCGGTCGCCACGCCACTATTGAGGATGGGATCTGTGTCGTCGCCCCACATCGCAACGGCGTCAAGACCGAGCGAACCGGGGACACGTAGATTGAACGTCGAGCCATCCAAGCTGTAATAGGGGGCAACGGAGATCTCCGCGCCGGCCGAGCCGGTACAGGTAATCTGCACGCGAATCGCAACCGCTCCATTGGCGACCACATTGAGGGCATTGTTCACTGACGGCTTGATGACCGGTACGCCGCCGACTAACCGCACCTCCTCAAACTGGACATGTGACTGGGCATAGCAGGGAAGCCCAGCGCTCGCCGCAAACAGCGAGTCGTAAAGAGAATCAACCTCCGCTTCGCTGAGTGCGGTGCCGATCCATAGGCGCGCTTGATCGACCGTAAATCCGCCACTGTTGGCCGTGAACGTCCCGTCATTCCCAATGCGGAAATTCGTTGCGACAGTGGTGTGCCCTGCGTGGGCTTTGAACGACTTCCCAGCGACGGTCCCGCGTACCTTGTTCACCTCCAAATACACGGTGTCTGTTGCTGCATTGTTGATGAGGCACACCAGTGCAGCGTTGGCAGTGACCGGAAATTCGCTGCCACTTAAAAACCCGCTGTTCCCAACCCCGATCCCCCACTGTTGCTGGCCACCGACCGTGGCCCAACCAACATAAAATCGCTGATTAGTTCCGTTTCCACCAGACGAGAACACTACTTTTTGACTAAGCGTGAGGTCAGGCGTGACGACGCCGCACCAACTGACATCCGTGTTGCCCAGATTGGTCGAGGCACCAACGGGATATGCAATGTGCTTGAAGGTGCCGTCACTGGGGATCGAGGCCGCGAGACCTTCAAATCCACTTGGGAACGTGATGCCTGCGCTGACAGTTCCGTTGTTCCCGTTGACCGTTTGATCAGTGGCATTGCTGGCATTGAAATTATAATGGGCTGTCATCCCGGCTGGTGGAGAACCCCCACTGGAATTGGCGCAGTTGCCGGAGACCGAAAGACCTGAAATGGTGTTGATCCCTTGCGCAAGCCCCGTCGTTGGAAACCCGATCTTGCGGCTATCTACAATATTCGTCGAATTGAACGTCAGGGTACAGGTGCCTGAAGAGGACAGCCCCGACAACGGGAAAATCACGACGTTATCACTACCTGCTTTGACGCTGCCTGTGGCTGCAACGGGCGTCCCGGTACATCCAATACAGGTGACGGTCGGTGGTGTAATTGCCGTCGTCGGTTGCACTCCAGGGTTCATGACGGCAACGGTCACTTGAAACCCACCTGTAGCCAACGCCTCCACTGAGGCGAACTTGCCTTGTTCGTAGGCTCCAATATCGGGCGCGTCGACCGGTGCAGGACGTGTTGCGGTTGTAGACCCGGCGTTTCGACATGGATTTGTGCCGGTTTTCAGGCGGAAGTCATACGTCGATGGACTGATCAAGCAATCCGTCGCCACCCCCGTGGTGCGGTTTGAGGTCAGGATCGTGCCGGTCCCGTTGTTGACGATCTGGCCGGTGCCATTGCCTACCACGAGGCTGTTCGTTACTTTCCAGCCGCTCGAATCACTGGCCTTGATGAAAATACCCGGCCCTTTATTGTCTACAATCGTGAGGTTGATTAACTCAACATTATCTACGCCGCTCTCTGAGGATACGCCGTACGCCGTTCCCGCGTTGACGTGCGTACCATTTTTGCTAATAATACCATCAATAATTCTGGTTCCGTGAGCATTGCTGCCGACCAGGACGCCGCCGATGGAGCTGGATGTGCATTCGTTGTTATCGTGAATATATGGGCGGAGGATGGTCAGGCCCGTGATCGGGCCAGGATACACTTGCATGCCCCCGCCTGGATTGTGGTCCAATTCCACGTCTTCGAGTAAACCGTCCGCCCCGCTCGCAAAGTAGATCCCGTAGTAGCGTGTCCCAGGTGCGCAGGTCGGCGAGGGGTTGTGATGGATGTGTGCTCGACGAACAACGACTCCATCGCCCGTGATCAATAGCCCAGAGTTTCGGTAATTGTGGATTTCAGTGTCTTCGAATGTATAGTGGTGTTCTCCGAAATTAAAAACTAAGCCGCGCTCCGGATCAGTATTAACGCCATCAAATTCCAAGCCTGCGAATCGAACATACGACATCCCAGACGTGCTGCGCTGGATGGAGGAGACGGCCCCGACAGGACGGATAATAACTTGGTCGCCGGGATATTCCACGACGTGGATATAAGCCCCCGCCGTTCCCCGCTTCGTGCCCATAACAATCGGCGAGGTATAGGCAGTGGACGGATCAAGCCCCGCTTGCCTAATGTAGATCGTTTCCCCTGCGACTACGGCCGTCGTCCCAATATTCTGCGTGGCGTAGCTCGTGCCGTCAGTGCCGGTGCAGTCGCGATTGGCAATCGAATACGTCCCGGCACAGGCTCCGGCCACCGGGTCGATATAGTACGGCCCAACGGCTAGAGCGATCACCTTAATCAGCGCGAGATTGCACAGGATAATGGCGAGGATGCGCAGTATCATGCCGGACAGACGCCTCATGACGCCCTCCGGCGCATGCCACCGCCCCCGGCACTTACGTCTCGGATGATAAAATTATCGGCCCGACATTCCTCCGTCGTGACAATGGCTGAAAGATAGGACAGCCCCCCGCGTAAATTGCCGGTAATAGATGCGTCCGTTACCGGCCCTGCCGTGAGCACCCCGCCGACGTAGAGACTATGGCTGTCAGATGCACTGGAGACGCCTTTGATTGTGGCCGGTGATGACGTGGCCCCGGCACTGGCGGCCAATGTGGTCGGCGTACCAGCCACACGCTTGATGATGATGTAATCGTTATTAGTGTTGGTGACACGCACATAAAACGCGTAATACGTGCGATTCGTTGAAGTCTCCTCGCGGGTTTTCGGCCCACATCGAAAAGAATTCGTACCGGCAGCCGTCCACGTGAAATCAGCTTGCACTTCCTGCGCATCGTCCGCCGTGCTGTGCTCCGCGCGACCTTCTGCCGTTGTGCTCGTGTTACTTGAGGCGATCGAGGTGTTTGTATCGCGCCCCCAGTTCGAGTCCGCGTATTCCGTCCAGGTGAGATCTCCGGCTAAGGTGGCTTGATTGGCTCCGGTAAAAGTGTCCGTGAAGGACGCCGCCCAAGCGACGGCCGCATCGAACGCGTGTAATACCGGCTCGACGAGTTGTTCGCCTCGTTCGCGCAGTGCGACGGCGAGGCCTTTGTAACGCAGGTCGTTTTCCCACGTCGCTGCCACCTGGATGGATGGCGTCGGTTTGCCGAGATAAATTTCATGCGTACCGGATTTCGGTCGGCGCAGGCGCGGGATCACGATCTCTTTGATCGCCTCATCCACCGTCGAGCCGACGACGGTGCGGCCGAGGGCGGCCAAAATGCGGCTCTTGGCTGTGGCGTTGATTGGAGCAGTGAGAGAGGCGCCCAGCTGGTGGACGCCTGTCATGTTGGCGGGCAGACTATTGGAGAGGCACAGAAAGAATCCTGCCGCCGTCGTGGCATTAGGTCGCAAATCGATATTGCCAAATCCGGGCATCCCAAAACAGCGCGACTGAAACGGGCTGGCATCGGTACCGGCACCGTCAACCGGCGCAAGATAGGGGATGCGGTTGTCCACCTGGGCGTTGGCCGTACCAAGTGCGAGGAGCAGCCAGAGCCCAATGAGCGACAGGCGAATCATGGATTAGCTCTTAAAAATACGTCCATAAGTGAGGAGGAGCGCATCGCCGACAAACGAGTCCGTAACCGCGCCGCCGTTGGCATCGCGTGAAATCCCGACCACGATGCGATCACCGGCCACGCACGAGGTGCAGGTCACGTCGACAATCGTCGCAACGTTTTCTTGGAGTGTGGTGCCCTTGGCAGTGTCCGAGACGCAGTTGCCCGCCGCTTGCGCGGGGAGGGCCGGATCAGGATTGGCCCCATCTGGCACGCGTACTAGCTGCGCGCACCAGCCGACGGCATTGGTGATATTCACGCCCTTCCATCGCAAGACGACATCTACAGACGTGGCGCCGACCGGCCAGATCCAGGAATCAAAAAATGTTTCATCCGTGGTGTCGTCGAAGGCCAGATAGGCCCGCGTGGAGTTGGTGTTCGCGGCATCACAGACGGCCGCCGGTGCGTTAGATGACGGCAGGTCAAAGGTGGCGGAGGCCGTTCCGGCCTGGCAGGTCGCCACCGGAAAATGGCGCTCATCGCGAAAGCCTTTGGTGATTGCCCCGGCGTCGTCATATTCGAGGACCGTCGTCCCTGCGTTATTCTTCAGCCCCCACTTCTTGCCGGGGTTCAGCTTGACGTACTTATCGCAGTTGTTGATCGAGACGATAAAACACGTCACGGTGGGCCCGTCGGTCGGATCGACGTAGATCGCCACATAATCGGTCCCGTTGCCGATCCCGAGGGCATTGGCGACGCTGTTGGCCCAGGTCACGATTTTGGTAATTGCCGAGGATGGCCACCCCGTGACGCCGCCGGCGCCGCTCGAGCTGCTGCTCTGCGTCCCGCGGCGCGCCTTGACGGAGATGCTGCCGGACGTGTAGGACGTGATCGGCACGAGCATGCGGTAGAGACTCGAGGACGGACATTGATAGAGTCCCGGTTCCGTCGCCGTGACGGTGAAGGTGCCGTCGTTCATCTTCTTGCACATCACCGGCGCGAAGCTCGCGGCCGGATCCATCTTGCCCTTGAAGGTCAGCTCCCCGACAAACGTCCCGCTGATTTCGAACCCCATAGTCCCGAAGTCGAAGACATCCACCTCGTTGCCGGGCACTGCGCTGGCGGATCCGACGTGCACATCGATCGATTGCTGCGCGTGCACCATGGTGAACGGTGCGCACCACAGCGCAGCCAGAACAGCGAGCATGATGAGCAATCGTGTCATGGCCTCTCCTTATTGCGGCTGGTCGTCTTTGGGCTTCCCGTTCTTCTTCCCCTTGGACGCTTTGCCGCCCTTGCCGTCATCAGCCGGCTGGTCGTCTTTGGGCTTCCCGTCCGAGGCCGGTGCGCCTTGATCGGTGGCCATGCCCGGCTCGCGAGCCGGGTCGTCTCCCGTCGACGTGACGACATTGGCGGCGGTGGCCGGTGTGTGGATCTCCGGGTTGAAGTCGCAGCAATTGATGACCACCAGCCCTTCCGGATTCCCGGGGCAGGGCGTGGTTTTGATGAGCATGGTTTCCATGAAATCCTCGTAGATGCGGCCCGGTGGAGCACTCCCTCCACCGAGCCTGGTGAGCATGCGGACGGTTAGCCGAGCAACAGCGAGACAAACTCCGGCTTGAAGACTTTGACGCCCCACGCCACGGCGACTTCGGTCTGCAGCTGGCGGTATTGCGGGTATTGGGCGACCTCGAAGGTCAGCCCGGACCGCTCATCCATGACCGAGATCACATCGACGGCCAGGTCCTTCTCTGGTCGCGCCGGCAGGCGAGTGGCGAGGACAATCGCAGAACGATGGAACAGCGTGTTCCGCTGGGAGTTGGCTGCCACGGTAATGGCCGTCGCCGAGGCCGGAATAGCCTGTCGAAGGCCGGGGGCGGCGAGAGTGATCGTGCCGCCGTTTGATACATCGGTGTCTCCGGAGGCGACGACGTATTGATTGGGATCGCCGGCGAAGGTGATCACGTCACCGGCCACGATGGTGCCGGTCCCGGCTACTGCCAGCGTGATGACCGTGGCGCCGACGGCATAGCCGGCGTTATTGGTCGTGGCTGAGGCCCCCGTCCCCTTCGTGTGCAGCTTGGTCTGTCCGGATTCGCGGATGTTGCAGCCCTGCAACGGAATCAAGAGCCCTTGCTTCATGAAGGCCTCGGTCCCGGTGGCGTCGACCCGATTGAGTTGCGCGATCGAGCGCAGCTTGGCGCCCGCCGCCGTCCCCAACACCATTTCCATGTCATTGTTGGGTGCGCCGTTGTCGATGAGGATTTTGCGGGTTTCGGCGATGTCTTCGAAGCCGGACCGCGAGGCGGAGAACGCAAACGGAGTGGTCCCGGCCGTGCCCGCGGCCCGCGACGCGTTCACGTGCAAGGCGGCGAGGTCGGATTCCATCTCGTTGGCGAGCGTCCTGAACGCCTGAGCGATCTGGCCGACCTTGATGTTCCGATCACCAGGTCCGCCCGGCACGCGGAGGGATTTCTCTTCCTCACCGTTCCACCGGATGGGACAGCGGCGCGATTTGGTGATCGTCATCGTGACGTTGCCGATGGTCTGATCGCCATCGTTCGGGGGCGTCACGCCAGGGGTAACGTCCGACGCCGATGCCGCCGGCGCGACCGGACTCTTGATGGTTTGGCCGACGGCCGCCCGTTCGGACGACGCGGCCAGATAGACGGATGGGATGTACCCGACTTGCTCCCGGGCAACGATGTCCAGGGCTTCGTAGACGTCTGAAATGAGGCCGGTGAGTGTATTGGGCATGAGGGCAACTCCTTTCCAAAGTTAAAGTGACCTGCGTCACTCCAACGCCGTTGGAGCTGCCCTCACCGCCGGTGAGGACGATTGCGTATCGACACACCGTCTAGCCGCCGGCTAGACGGTTATTCCACGATCGCGTACTCTTTTCTGTTCGACGCCACTTTTTGCTGATCGGTCGGCGACATTTTGTCAAATTCGGCGCGCGTCACTTGTCGAATTCCATTCTTGATCCCACCATGCCCGGATGAGCCGGTGCCATTGGAGGGGGCAAACAAGTGCGCCGCCGTGGTCGACAGCCCTGCGATAGCTTCTTCCATGGTCTGAGGAGTCACGCCGTCTTTACCCCAGATGGTCTTGCCATCTGGTCCGACCGGGGTCACTTTCCCTTCGACCAATTTGAAGACCGACCGCAACCGATTGAGAACATCCGGGATCGCCGTGTCCCGCACGCCCGCTTTGGTGGCCGCGGCCATGATCCCGTTATCGATCTTTTCGACTTCGAGCGCGCGGGTGAGCGTCTCGTTTTTGTCGGTGAGGTCCTTGGTTTTCTTGTCGTGCTCGGCCTTCAGTTCCTTGACGCGCTCGGCGACGAGCTCGTCCACCTTGCCGGCATCCAGCAACTTCTTTTCCTTGAGCTGTTTGGAAATCTTGAGGAGCTCGCGGGCTTCGTCGACATCGATGCCCTCATACTTCTTCTCGAGCTCTTTGACCTTGTTCTCGAGGGTGTGGTTGTTGTCGCGGAATTCCTCGAGCTTGGCTTTTGGGACGAGGCCCCCTTCGAGGTCCAGGTGAAACTCGTCACCCTTTTGCACGTAATGTTTCTTCAGTTCATCATGGAGTCCCTCCAGTGATTTGAGAACGGCTTGTAAGCCCATACCTAGTCTCCTTGGGTTACGAGGTTAACATGGTTAACACCGGTCGTCAAATGGGCCTCATCGGCCCTTCTCCCGGCGGTGAAGAAACTGTCATGTATATGGCGTGGCGCTCGTGGTCTCGACCTCCTGCACGCGATAGTCGGTCTTCCCGTGAGCCGACACGTTCAGCCACTCGATCCGTACCTCTCTCACCACGATCCCGTTTTTTTGAAACACCGCGTTCGCCACATCCTTGAAGGCGTTGTGGATCGCATTCGTCACTTCCACCGAGATCTCACTCGCCATAGCCATGTTCACCTCCTCATCGCGGCGGCTCGAGGAACCCGACAAACTCGTCCTTGCACTCTTCCACGCGCCGTGCTATCGCACTCACGATCTTGTCCAGAGTCGAGGCTTCGTTGACTGCTTTCAGATACTGCATTTCATGGAGAGTCGGGATCGGTTCGAAGTCCTCTTTGAGTACGAACATCGATTGCAGCATTACTCCTCCACCGGTCCCGCCCAGAAGTACGAGCCACGAATCGCGCGAGGTAACGCCCGCAAAAATCCCTCGGGGTCTTTCTGCGCATCAATGCGCAGCGAATCATCCTTCTCGTAGACGGTGAGCGGTTCGGCGAGCAGATTGGTCAAGATCAGGCGTGTCGGTGGATCCGCGACGAGCTGGCCGCGCTCGAGGCGGATCTCGCCCACGAGTGTGTCATCGCTCCCGTCGGATGTGAGTTCGTAGAAGCGGACTTTCATTGAGGCGGCTCCAGTGGGCCAGCCCATTGGCCATCCGTGTCACAAACACGGGTGATGCCATACCTCGGTTGATGCATGAGTCCATTTTCAATGATCACAATTCTCGGCTCAGCCCATTCAGTCGGTCGATACCAGTAGAATCCCCGCTCTGTCGGCTTCTTCGTGGTCCATTGCGGGACCAGTGATTCACAGAACGCGATCAATTGCTCAAGCTTCTTGTGCCCAAAGTCCGCGCCGGTGGATGTCTCCCACCAAGCCTCGTCATGCTCAGTCGAACACGTGTCTATCCCGATGAGCATCGCCTGCAACTGTTGTCTGATCGTCACGCGATGGCCTTCCGTGTCGGGCTTGCCTTCGCCATCTACTTGCCCATACCGATCGGGCCGATTCGGCGTGTCATACGGAACCGCCAGATGCACCGGATCATTGAACACCGGTGGGGCCGGTGTGACTTTCTGATCCTCCTGACGCCGCTCGCTCATCCCTTCACACCCTTCATCGTCCATAGTGGTCACCTGTCATCATTTGCTGTGGCTATCCTCTGACATCCAACTCCTCCCACGTCCTGCCCGGCGTGAGAATGCGATCGAGCCGAGTCTTCGCCCGCCTGATGGCTTCCCGCTCGATCCCGCGTGCCTGCATCGCGGCTTCAATCTTAGGCCAGTTCTTCCGCCACGTAGTCTTCATATTCTCCGGGATCGGTTGTGCCCGCTGCTTCGTCGTGAGCCCCTTCATCAAGCCCAATCGGAGATAGAGACTCTCTTTCGAGAGAATCAGCCCATGATCGATGAGCACCAGCTTGCCGTCGGGATTCACCAGCCAGTTGCCGCCATGACGATCGGTGTTCCCCAGCACGACATCGAACAGAATAGCCCGCCTGACATCTCGTGCGCTCTGCCCGTAGGCCTGATCTCCAGTGAGGTCGTAGCCCTTCGTCGAGTTTGAAACAAACGCCTGGATCGACCCGGGTTCTTGTTTGAGTGTCGTGACGGCCGTTGTTGGGACGAGATCATTATAGCGCACAATGGTCGCGACGTCCGACGCCAAGGCCTCGCGTTGAAAATAGCGGGTAATGCCAGGCCGCAAACTATCCTCTTCCAAGGCCTCCGGCTTAAACACCCCCTTCGTCTGATCCACAAACGTGACGATCTTGGACCCATTGGCTCCGCTGTTGGGGTTGCGCTTGATCGCGATGACGGCCTTGCTTGCGAGCTCACGCTGCACCTTGTACGGATTGTCGTCCGGGTTCGCCTGGGGAACGATTGTCTCGTCGTCCTTGATCTCTTTGGCCGTTGCCGACTTAATGTCCGCGATATCAGCAATGCCGTGCTTGGCCTTCAAGGCATCGAGGGTGAGTGGCCGTCCCACCTGATCCACGAGGTCGGACAGATTCAGGACATTGCGTCTCCAGAGCTGCCAGCGGTTGCGCCCGAGCACGGCGATCTGACGCTCTTCGGGTTGCTCTTCCAGCCATTGTTGATACGTGAGATCGCCGGCGACTTGTCCATCCATGCTGGCCTGAGTGCCAGGGCCGAGTTTCTTCTCGACCGTATCGAGCTTCTTGCCGAGCTCATCGTTCTGCTTGGCCTCCTTCTGCAGCTGCTCCCAGGATTTGAGGACCGGAACTAAGGTCGTGCGGCATCCCCAATGCCAAGGAGGCGGACCGGGAAAGGGGATCTTGGTCTCGGGATTCAGCGGTTGCCCATCGAGATCCCAGGCATAGCCCGAGCGGCCCATGCAGAGCTCAGAGGTCCGAAGATCAAGTGTCACCAAAGCCTGAAAGCCAGCGATCACATCATCGTTGGCTTTCAACGTTTCGTACCGTGCCGAGTTGGCGACGGATTGCACGCTCGTCCGGATCAACGCTTCGGCATCCCGTCCCGAGATGGCCATGATGCCGTCCTGATAGTTACGGGCCTGTGTGCCACGCACGCGCTGTTTCAACTGGTCCAGCGTCTCGCCGGCGAAGACGCCTTGTCGGATAGTCTGTTGGTACCGGCCTCGCAGATTGTTCCCTTGTTGCGCCCACCACTCCTTGGCCGGCCGTCCTTCCACGATGTCGTCGTTGACCATCGCTTTGAGTGTGGGCAGGGGCACACCGACGCTGAGCAGCGGCACCTTGAGCTCACGATTGAGCAACGTGCGGGTCTTCTCGGATTCGAATTCCGCGAGATCGATGAGGGTCGATTGATGTTCCTTGGCAATACGGCCGTATTGTTGCCCGATCAATTTATCCGTGAGCGTGAAGAGCGCTTGAAGGCGCTGTTGTTTGAAGGTTTCGAATCCAGGAAGCGGGATCTGCTTGTCCATCCGTTTCAGGAGGTCCGCTTGCAACTGGCCCAACATCTGGAAGATGGTGTCCCGCTCGCTCTCGGCTAGACGCAGGATGTCGACGTGATGGCCGACGAACCGATCGGCGATGTGGTCGGCGAAGGGCATCGATTATCGAGACCAGTATCGGGCTGTGAAGCGGGCCGAGCACTCGTGACCGTGTTGCTCCAAGAACTCGGCTTGCCGACGCATCCAGTCGGCGATAGCTCGCCGCTCGCGCGGGGTCATAGTGTCGGGGTGCTTGACCGTGATCACCGCGACAGACTGCTCTTTGGTGTTTGGCATACGAGTCTCCTTGCTAGACTTCAGACGAGACCGGCTCATTCTTGATGGGCTCATCGAGTTCCTCATCTTCCTCCTGGGGGATAATGGTCGGCATTTGCGACTTGATCTCTTCGAGCTCCTGCTCGGCCGTCACGCCGGGGCGTGTCACTTCGCCTCGCTCCATGTTGTAATACAGCGTCTTGAAGCTCATCGCCCCTTGCTGCCACGAGCCGACCAGTTGAGTAAGCTCCGCAAAGGACATTTTTTGATCGAAGAAATCCGTATTCAGTTGGGCCGTGATCTTCTTCTTCCCTTTTTCCAGCGACAGACCGGCCCACGCCGCCGCCCATTGGAGAGAGATCGAGAGACCGGCGCTGACCGTGTTGGCGATGCTCTTGAGCTCGCTCTGTTCGCCGGCCAACCGGGTCTTGATCGTCCCTTCGGCCTCGACGCTATTTTTTTGCTCCTCGAGCATGCGGGCGCCGAGTACCGCCATATCTCGCTTCTTCTCCTCGATCGCCTTCTCGAGCGCCTGCAACCCTTGCCCGGTAAACTCCAACATTCCGGCTTTGGCGTTGGGGTCGGTGGCGACCCAGGCGATCGACGAGCCGATCATGAGCTCGGTCTGTGCCGGAAAGCCGGCCACCCACGGCGTCGGCAGTCCGCAGAAGTGGCGACCATGTTCCAGGTCGGCGGAGCTCCGATAGTGCGACAGATTCACATCGACGAGATCGAGCAGAGGGGGCTTTTCAACGGTCGGCGTGAGCGTGTGGGGGCCGAAGAAGCAAAAGGGAATGTAGTTGAACGGCTGCTGACGCCGCGTCGGCACCACCACGCCCATCGACACCCAATCCTCCTTGGTCTTCCTGAAGATTTCCCCTTCATACACGCCGTGGTTCATTCGGAGGACGCGATATTGTTCGATCGCCACCATCTCGTACGGATCCTCCGCTTTTTTCTCCCAGACACATTCCTTGAGGACGACCATCATGAGCACCTGCATCCCATTGTGAGATGCGGTCGCCCAATTCACGATCGACTCGGCCGTGTAGGGCGCAAAGAAGGGCACCTGCTGTTCGGTGTCTTCTTGCGGCATATCGACCAGCACCCCAAACCGCCCGGTTTTGAGGACTTCATCGAGCGTCAATTTGGCGAAGGAGCTAAACGACACCCCGGACTTCGTCACATCGTCCAGGTAGCTCGCGAGTCCGTCCGGCAAGGTCACGACCGGATCCTTCCGCATGACCGCCCCACTCAGCCCTTGCACGGTCCGGGCACTGGCCCCATACCACAAGGCCCGTAGCTTGTAGGCCTTGTATTGGTCGTCGGTCTGTTTGCCGAGCCGCGGGAGATAGATCTCGCCGCGGCCCTTGATCGCGTCCGTGCCGTCGACCGCATCGCGGCATCGCTGCCATTGCGATTGATGGGCGGTGTAACTCGGATGTGGGGTATCAACGGGCATCATCGATCCTTTCAGTGATGGTCATGTTCATTCAGTTCCTCGTATGAATCGCGCCCCGCTCGCGCATCTGTTTGAGCGCCTCGGGGTGACCGTGATAGGTGAAGGTGCGGCAATCAAATACCCACCGCGTGTCGGGAACCAGGACCCGCTTGAGCTTGATCCAGGGTCGCCAGGGGAGACTGAAGAACCGCTCTGGCCATGTGCGCGCGACCGTGGCGGGAACGACGCGGGTCTCGTCGGCGAGATAGCGGGGTTCAAGGATCACGGCTAAGGACTCCTCTCAAATCCGCGCTTGCGCCATTCGGCGTTATACAGAATCCTCAACGCCCACTTATCCAGACGAGGCATCAGCTCACCCGTAGAACGTAGACGATCTTCACCGAGCACCCCGTTATTTTCGAGCACATCACTCACGCACGCTGGCCGATACAGCTGTCCTTCGGTCTTGGCTGACCGGAGTTGCCTCTCGTGATAGAAGAGTCTCGCTAAGTGATCGACGGCGGGCGAGTGAAAGGTCTTGAGGTTGCCATCATTCTTGACCGGCAACGGCATATCCTTGAAATCCTCTGCGGCTGGTCGATAGATGGGGTTATCCGTCATAGCTTAAAGCTCCGTCGAAATTCCCGCCGAATTGCGCACGCGAATATCGCCAGACACACGACCGTGAACACGACCGATCCGCCGAGATACCAGAGGACCCAATAGGGGATGCAGAGGGCGCCGGTCATGATAGTGTGCTCACCGCGCTATCCATAACGTGATGGTCTGATCCTTCGACATCGGGCCTGTCGTCACACCGGCAATCCCGCCTCCTTGGCCATGTCGCGCAGGATATCGTTCTCGCTGAGTGGGCCGACCGTCAGCGCTTGCTCGATCGTGAACCGGTTCCACGTCGGGACAGTCTCCAGGTCTCGCAGAACCCTGCGCCGGGCGGCAATGCGTTCGGTCAGCGACATCTCCGTGAACAGCTTGCCGCCATACGTCATGCTCAGACCCCGACGATCTCTCGCATCTCGACCGTGTGGCGCTTGTAGGTCAGTTCATACCGCGTCTCGTCCCCGATATGGTCCTCTGAGTCCGTGTCGACATCGTCGAGATTGATCGGATCCCGAGGAAGCAACGGCACGGTCCGAATGAACTGTCGGCAATGGCTGAAGACAAACAGCCCCGGGCCTTCCATCGGCGTCTTCGTTGCGGCCAGCATCATCGCCCGCATCATTTCCCAGCCGTTCTTTCGACTGCCGGCCCCACCGGGCGCGGCTCGAAAGACCAACCCCGCTGCCTCCAAGCGCCCCCCGATGGATGCACCGTTGACGACGGCGAAGATCGACGGATCCGCCGGCCCTTCGCTGAAGTGATAGCCGTGCGCTTTCGTCATCGTGGCTTCTTTGTCGAGCGCCTGCTTGGCGATCTCGGTATCGACCAAGCCCAAGCCTTTGTTCGGCGTCTTGCCGTTCCATCCGTACCACTCCGCGATGCGGATCTTCGTTCCTTTGTAGAATACGCGCCCGTCAGGGAGGGCTTCACCGTTACTCTCGGCCCACCACCCCAACGAGAACGGTTTCGAGCTGCCCCAATCGAACGCGCGGTCGATCGTCCAGGTTCGAGGAATGACGAAGGGCTCCAAGATATGGATCTCGCGCTTCCAGAGATCGTCGAACATGCCGCCGGCGACGATGTCCCAATTTCCTTCGAGCCAGGCCTTGACCAACCACTCAGGGCCCGACGCTTTGAGCCGGTTGACGTATTGCGGATCGTTCTTGAGGAGGAGCTGATTGTCTTTGAGCTTCGCCGGAATGAAGATGCGGACGAGTCCGGTCTCAGGGTCCTGATACGGCTCGAAGGGCCGCATGGGATCGATGAAGTAGCCTTTGACCCAGTTGTGGCCGACCCCGCCCGGGTTACCGGTCGCCAACCACTGACAGCGCACGCCATGAGCTGAGCGCAACCGAGCCTTAAGCTTATTGATCGGCTCGGGCGATGGCCAGTTCGTGAGTTCCTCGAAACACATCCAGGTGTACTGATGGCCTTGATATCGACTGGCGTCTTTATCGCGTTCGAGGAAACGCAGTTTGAGGCGCGCCCCATTGGGGAAGATCCAGGTCTTTTTGCTGTCTTTGTAGACGGCGCCCAGGAGGGGATAGATCTGATGGGCTTGCTCAATGACCTCTTCCAGCTCGTCATACGTTTTACGGAAGAGAATGCCACGCGCATGAGGGCCCCACTCTTGGGCATGCTTGGCCCAGTGCCCGAGGATGCCACTCGTTTTGCCTCCGCCTGCGGCGCCGCCGTAGAAGATCTCGTCATACGGACAGAGCAGCAGAATGGTCTGGGGACCAGGCTGAGGCTGCCAGGCAATCCGGAGGTCATGCGCCGCTGCCGGCATGCTGTTGGACGAGCTTTTTCCATTCGTCTGGTGTTAGGGGCGCGGCCGTGGCCGGAGCCAAGAGGACATACATGCCCGCCTGCGGCTGTACCGGTGCGTCTTCTTTGAAGAGCTTCAGGTACCGACCGGCGAGATTCAGGGCCTCGGTCTTGGAGTGCATGCGGATCTTGTTATTTTCAAAGTCGACGGCGGCCACGGCTGCGGCCGTGTCGTCGTCCCACTCGTGCGGCTTTAAGAGCTGTCCGCGCTTCCCAAAGAGTTTCCGCTTGTCCGAGAAGGAGATCCGAGCGAGTTCCATCAGCACGCGCTCAGCGGTTAATTCAAGTTTTTGGGACAGTTTTTTGGATTGTTCGGCGATCGCGGCCTGAATGTTAGCGCGCGCAAGCAAACGTGAGGCAGTGACGCGTGCGCCCTTCTTCGGGATGCCGGCACGGATCGCGGCCTGATTCCCATTAAAATCAATGAGATACTCTTCGACGAAGCGCCGATCACGGAGCTTGAGCTGTGCCAGAGCGGATTTCTCAGGCATCCGAAGACGCCACTCCAGTGGGCGGGCTACAGTGGAACGTGTTAACCATGTGTAACACGAGGGCCGCTAGGCGTCAACTCCGCCTTGCGCTCTGGGGTCATCGGACACACTCCTTTATGGTTTTCTCGTGTCTCAATGCCCATTTGCTTGTTGTCGGCATGACCCATGACAGAAGATCTCCCTTCGGTTCCGCCCATCCATACGCAGCTTCCCGCAGTGCCTCCTGCATGCGCGGGTAGCAGGGCTTGCGAACCTCAATGTAGGCTCCGTTCACGCGGCATTCCTCGTCTTGTGGGCCGTAGAGTTGCGAGCATGGCACCCATCGATTACCCGCTTCCCTGATCGCTTTCTCTCCTAACGTTTCCGCTTGCACCATCCCTGCCAGCCCCACGATGATGAGCATGAGAGCGATCATGAGGCCTCCGTACTTACTCGCATACACCGTTCAGCAACCGACCAAAACCCCTCCGCCGCAGACTTCATCAACGCAAAGGATTCATTGTGCGCGGCTTCGCGTTGGTAGAACCAGTACAAACCATACGACTGAGCCGCAATGACGAGGACCAGTGCTGCTACCATTATTTTCATCGTTCTATTCATGATGCCTCCGGTTCCTTGATGGGTTCGCTGGACCATTCGCCACCGAGATTATCTACGTACTCACCTTCTTGCTGGCAATAGCCATCGGCATCAATCTGGACTATTGTTTCTTGTGTCAGCACACCAGTAGTGATTGCAAAACAACGCCACCAATACCATCCCGGCGTAGTGGGCTTGCGTGTCGTATAGGTCATGTCAGGCTCCCTCTCTAAACTTCAAACACAACTCAACCACTGCCAGTTGACCATATACATTTGCCAGGCAGCGCAATTTGTCTGTGCCTTCGATTGGTGTCGGCTCACCTATCAAGAATATCCCTGGTCGTATTTCGTAATCATCTAATTTAGGAAGTGTCACATTTCCAATCATCACCCCTGCTCCTTCCGTCTCTGCCACCATCGGTTTATCTCTTCTCGATTCCACGCAGGATCGAAAATGTACTCATCCGGCACCGTCTCACCCTGAAACCATTGCGGAATCTGTGCAAAACACTGTGGGCCTAAGCGCACATGGATGTAACCATTGACAAGCTGTTCACTCATAACTGCTCCTTCCGTCTCGCCTGCTCAAACTGTCGTAGCAATTCCGTGTAAGCCTTATCGTAGCGTTTCTGACATGGGGCGCATAGAAGCCAATCTTGTGCAGTCAGCCATATACGGCACTCAAAGCAGAGTCCGTATTTAGGTCCAACGACAAGGTTCGTAATGTTTGTCATAGCTTCCGTCTCGCCTGCACCTCGGAACGGGTGAAGAATGTTTCTAGCTCAGGTAGTTCATATTTAGCCCAAGCAATTTCATCATCAATGATCTCTGTGATTGGTTTCCTTTTGTGGATCAGTGAACATGCTTTGTATGCCGTCTCCGCAAACCGAATGGTCTGGTCGAGCAAGGTGTTATAGGATGCACGGAGATTCTGAATCTGCTGTGGTGTTGTGTGAAATGATCTTGACCTACCGCCTGATGGTCCGGCTTGTGGTAGTCCATCACAAGCGGCCATAACTGCATCAAGAACCTGGTTCAATGCCACAATCTCCTCATCCTTTCTTTTGACTAAGTCCCTCGCATAATCAAGCCTGAAGTGTAATGCGTCTAATCGCGCACCCAAATCTCGTCGCTGGTCTACCAGTGCTTGTTGTATTTCATCATCCTTCGCTTTCACTTGTTCATGTAACTCTCTAATTGTGTCATCTTGGTTCATCAATTCGAGTTTTTGTGATTCTATAAAAGCATCCTTCGCCTTCAGCGCGTCGGTAGGCAATCCTGCGAGGCGCTCGTACTTTTGCTCTGTTGTATGACCATCCCACGGCTTCGTGTATGGCGGAAGATCTTGAAAGAGATATACGTGGCTGTCGTGATAATGCCAACTAACTTGCCCAGTCGGGAGATCGATATAGACACATCCGTGCCACTCGTCGTGCCAACCTTCTATTGCTGTTTTTGCTATTCCTGAAGGAAAGCATCTCGCCAAGGCCGCTACAACCTTATTCCGTTCAAGGTAGGCCGCATCTTTTCGTTCACGCATCGCCGTCAGCGCGGCCTCGTGGTCGTCCTCAGCAACGTACCGCTTCAGGTTTAGGTGTGTGTAATGCATAATTTCTTCATACGTAATCATTCCAATATTCTGTAGACTTCTTGGCACCCATCGCGTCACCATCCTGCCCTCCCTCTACCTCTATGGCTCATCTCCATAAACCAATGTTCTCTCGTTTCGTCTTTAGAAATTCTCGTACTGCTCCTCCAATCACAGGATGATCTACAAGCGTGTTCTCAAGACAAATCGCCCCTTTATGCTCCATTCCCTCAAAATAGAGCCATGTGCCATCATCGGCAAATTGTATAGACAACCCTGGTAATAGCTGTATCATGTAGCCCTCCCTTTACATTTGTGGGTGAGGGGCCTGCCATGCGTCAGGCCAGTAGCATGCTACCCCGAGAACCCGTGCATTCAGCCTCACCCTGATTGGTGGACAGTCCGGACTTTCACCGGCTTGGGAAATTAAGGCTACGGCGCTACTTCATAGCCACCCCCGCGAGTAAGCGTATCGCGTGGCGTGTTCCCACCACGCCGCTATCCACCATCCTCTATTTAAACAGTATTCGATAGCAAAGGCCCAATATGACCAGGATGCCGCCAGCACAAAAGACGAAGATACTAATCTTCATGTAAAGCGCGAATATATCGTCCATCATTCCCTCCTCTATGAGCGGGGCCACCGCTTCGGAGCGACCTAACGGCGGGAGGAGCGACCTCCTTGTTAATCCCACCATCCTCTATTTCCGTCGCTGCTCTAATTTGTCAAGAATTTGCGTGCATTGAGCAGCGCGACATTTCCAGCCGTACGCAGTTGTGTTTTCTCCCCATAACGCAGTTCGTTTATTCGCTGCCTTGCACTCCTTTAGCAGCTTCTCAAGCATCCGCCTCATCCATGCATGCTCGTGGCGAAGGAGCTTCACCACATCGTTTTCCCAAAGCCCAGCTTCGCAATCAGTCGGAAGGTTTTTAACGCTCCGTTCAAACCGATCTGGCTTCTTCATGGCTCACTCCTTCGTCGCTTCCGTATCCTATATTTCAGCTCTCTGATAGCCAACATGTACGCGCGACCTATGAAGAAGCCGGAGCACCACATGAGCACAATCGTGATCCATGACAAATCACATTTCATCCCTCACTGCTCCTCGTACTGCGGCTCATCGTCCTGATGCTCCTGACCGTGGCCGCCCTGACCCTTGTGACTGAGGAAGACAATGCTCTGGGCCACGACCTCATGCTTGCTCCGCTTCTGGCCATCCTCCGTTTCCCAGCGCCGCTGTTGCAATCGCCCATTCACCAGCGCCTTACTCCCTTTCGAGAGATACTGGGCCGCATGCTCCGCCTGCTTCCCGAACACCACGATGTCGACGAAGCAGACTTCCTCCTTGAGGTCATCGCCTTGCTTGAACCGCCGACTCGACGCCAGCCCGAACGAGGACACCGGCGTCCCGCTCGGGGTGTACCGCAGCTCAGGGTTGCGTGTCAGGTTGCCCAGTAGGATTACTTGGTTGTATCCAGCCATGCCGTTCTCCATTCGTTAGGTCTCGATGCTCATGGCGCATCAAGGCGTCGGTGAAATCCTGACTCGTCATGACTCCCCTCTGAATGCAATGTTGAATGCTTTCGAGATCCGCCAGGGCCCAAAACTTCACGTGCCATCGGCTGGTAGATTTTCGGCCAAAGAGCCGAACCGTAATGCAGCTCTGAAACGGGAGTCGACTGGTTACGATGCCGAACGGGATGAAGCGCTTGGCGTCCCGGCGCTTCCACAATCTCAGCTCCGTAAGGATCACAATATCTCCTCGCCGAAATATCACTGGTTAGGAGCTTCCTGGCCTGCTTCCTTGTGGAGGTGGAAATGCGTCTCACACCAGTCAGTATCGGTCTGTCCTGGGACCGGGTGTCGATGCCGTTGACACATAGGACTATCGCAGGTCGTTTTCTTGCCCTTTCGCTCGACGGGATAATCACAAAGCGCCACGCTGTCTCTCCCGCACAGAGGGACCGAGCAGCGCTGCCGACGGCCACGGGAACATACGATGGCATTGCCCACGTTTCGACACGGCATTGAGTCCTCCCCCTTCTCCCGCTCCGGTGGCTGCACGACAACTCTTGTTCCAGCCTCCAGTAGCATCTGCTCATTGAATTCCACTCCGGTCACGCTGCCCATACGACGATAGACCATGACCGGTTCAATCAACGTCCAGACTTCAGGCTCGGGCATGAGACCTCCTCAACGTCCGCTTCGTCGTCAGATACGTCTGCAACAGCCCCCACCACGATCCGAACGTGCGCTTGCAGGCCACGAGATATCGTCTCGCGCACCGCATCACATGCCGTTTGTCGGGGCGGGGATGCTCCATGCTCCGTCACACCTCCGTCAGTGCCAGTCCGCTACGCTTGGCCAACCGCTCCCGCAAGCGATCGACTTCTCCTGTGAGCCTGGGCAATTCCTTCTCAATGCACTTCACATACTGATACAGCCAGGCCATGCCGTCTCGACGCTGAAACCGCTTGGGCTTCTTTGCCCACTTGACCGTGAACTGCGGCGTCTTCGCATACCGGGTGCTGAACTCGTCCGGGACGACATAGAGCAGACCGAATGGGCTTGGGATCTCCTCCGGCTTGATCACTCCGTCAGGGCACGCCACCGACAGCGACGAGCAGAACTCCGAGTAGCGCTGCCACTTCTCGTCTTTCAGAAAGTCTGCCCGGTTGACCTTGATCTCAAATCCCCGAATCCACCGCTTATCGACATCGATGAGCGCCACGTCACAGCGCAGCTGGCCGTAGGTGAACTCGGGCACATAGACGCTATAGAACCCGCCCAGCCGGCGGATCACGTCCCGAATCTCCTTGGCCGTGATCTGGCTCATCTCTGAGACTCCCGCACACGCAGATCAATAAACACCTTCCACTCCTGACGATTGTCAGAATCTGGTGATATGCCTTTCTCCACGATCATGGTGATCATGTCCGTCACAATCTCTCTCACCTCATCGGCACTGATCCCGAGCACTTGATGGACAAGATCTACTGGCGCTAACAATCTCACCGAACCTTTGGGATTGCCGAGATCAATGGTTGTTCCAGGTTCAACTGACACGATTCCGATTTCCCATTCGGCTTCCGGAAAATGTTTTTTCGCCGGCCTGACCCCAGGAATATCCTTCAACGACACGGCGTAGATGTTCCAAGCATCCCAAAACGGATGGAAGCAGGTCGACGAAATCACCCAGGACGCCACCGTGGCCATCCAGTCGTTCGGATCACCGCCCTCGATCGAAAACTGTGAGCGATCCCAGGCCCGTCCAAACCGGCCCTGCTTGGTCGGCGGCGGCACGTTGACCAGGTGGACCATGGTCCGCGGATCTCGGCTCATCGCGGGAACTCCTTCACCTGCCAATACTCATCCGGGATCCGTCCTCGCTGTCCCGGGAAACGACCGGCGTCCTGTTTGACGTAGCAGGCGACCTGCGCCGCTCGGCATTGCTCAACGATCGAGACCAATGGTTCGATGCCGACATCGCGATAGCCGTCTCCGCTTTCCAGTCCCACGACCACCCACTCGATCGACGGTTCGTCACACCACATGCCGCCGTCATGGTCCTCCTTGGTCGACCGACACAAAGGCCAGAGGGCGCCACTCGGCTCGAAATCGATCGACGATAACAACGGCTCGGCGCTGATCCACTTCGTTCCTCGTCCGGGTAAGGCGAGGACATGCGCCACGCGCTTCTCCAGCTGCTCCTGATTTTCCGCCGTGAACCCCGGCCATACGTGTGGATTCGCCTGAAAGAATCCCGCGCCAAACAGGGGCACGTAGTTCTCCGGTCTCTTCGTGAGAAACAGCCAGTCGAGGTGTCTGGTGTGCTGCACGACCTGGATCAATCGATCGCGCCAGTACCGGAGATCATCGCGGTCTTCGCAGATGTCCGCCATGGACGCACAGAACACCCGACGACGGACACCGTCCGCTCTTGCTTTCGCATCCCAGCGAAGCGGCTCATTCCAATGGTTCTCGCCAAAGAAGCGCCGCGGTGTCGTCGGCCCCCAGATGTCCTGGCCGATGCGATTGGCAAACGACTCCGCGTAGCAGCGTTCACAGCCAGGAGATACCCGCGTGCAACCCCACCAGGGATTGAAGGTCGCATCACACCACCCGATGGCCGTGTCCTTGCCCATTACTCTCGCCTCCACGTCCACAACCCTTGCGCGCCCGTTACCGTGATCGGCTCCTTCAAGACTTCTACCATCTCCAATCTCCAGGCCCACCGGCCGTGTGACCAGTCCCCAAAGTTTCTCTCCTGTTGGGAAAGTAGAATGGTGTCCCTTAGTGAATCAGTTTGTACGCAGGCCACCAGGTTGACGATACACAGGACGGCGCTTTTCGGGAGGTCGTCGGGTTTGTGCCAATGTTTCAGCAGGGCATTCTTATAGTAATAATTCGTATCAAATAATTCCTGTGCGTTGGACATCTTTCCGGCGTGAATGGCCAACGGTCCTCGGTAGGCGGTCGCCCAACTCCTTGTTTCATATTCTTTATGTCCCCACGCGATCAGCGACGCCCACGGTTGCCACAATGTGAGCGCTTTCATCTCGGTGCTCATCTCAAGACTTCCTCCACTGCTCGGAGTCACGGCACGTCGCAAAATGGCAGGTCGTCGGGCCGTCGTCCTCCGGTACGTCCACCGGCATTTTCTTGCCCTTTGCCGTGATGCACCAGATGATCGGCTCTCCGCAGGACCGGCACTCGGATTGATTGTCTTCGGTCACGTAGAAGACGTTGCCCCGGTCGGTCGTCACTTGAATCTGATCGCCTTTCACGCCGGTCCTCCATCTCTTCAATCCACGCTCTTGTAGTGCGCATAGCCGCCCGTCTCGGCCCGAGCTTTGAGCTCATCTAGTAGTTCAGCCGTCGTCGCATTGCCCAGCCACGGTTTCGACCAGATATCGTCGAGAATATCGGCGAAGGCCTCGGCCAGCTCGCCGTCCATCTCGATCTGCCTCGTCTTGTCCGTACACCAAGCTCGTGCCGCCCGTTCTCGTGCTAATTCTGTGGCCATCGGTTCTCCTTTCGTTACGTCAGCCTCCCCGCATCCTTCCACTGCTCCAGAATCCACAACCGCTTCTTGATCTGCCCGATCGTGGCGCGCGCGATCGGCCCACCGGTCCGCCGGCAGAGTTCGGCATTGATCCGGTCATGGCCCTGACCGGTCCGCTTGGCCACCAGATTGACGAGGCTGCGATGCAACCCGCGCAGATCGGTCTTCTGATCATGCAGGGTCGGGTTGACCTCCATCGGAATCCCGTATTGGATGGATTCTTGGTGATCGCCGATCGTCTGATCCTGTCGTGCAACCCCACTCAACGGCACAAATTCTCGACGCGGAGGCGCAGCACCTCCATCACCCCGTGCTTCGCCGCGTTGCAGCGCGTCGGTCAGCACATGATCCCGTTCCGCTTTGATCGCCTTGGCGTATTCGATGAGCTGAGGATCCTTCGGCAAATAGAGCCAGGCGCGCTGCGGCCGCGGTACAGTGGCTTGCATCCGGACGAAACGGCCGACCACTTGCCGGAAGTACATCTCGGTCGAGACGTTCGTCGCGTAGACCCCCATGCGAAGCCGGGGAATGTCGACGCCTTCGCTCACCATGTTGACGGCCACCAGCCATCGCTGTTGACTTCTCGAGAACCGCTCGATGACGGCCGAGGCGTCCGGATCATCCGAGATCGCGAGCTCCGGGAGATCCCCGGTCACCGATTGGATCAGACGCCGGACCTGCCGGGCATGGTCCTGATTCATGGCGATGACGAGTCCGGCTGCGTCCGGTTGCTCGGTCAGCCGGAGCTTCCCGAGCGCGCCGTGGGCATCCGTGAGGACCTGCCCGAGCCAGCCGTCATGAAGGAGTGCCGTCTTGAGGCGCTCACGCTCGCGATCCGGAGCCAGATCATCTGCAAACGTGGCGTTGAACAATTTCCCGTCGGACGTCCACGACAGCTCGCCCTCGTAGCTGGGAAAGTAGATCGGCCGGCACACGCCGTCGCGAATGGCATCCTGATATCCGTATGCAAAGTCGGTCCGACTCACGCCGTCCTCATACTTCACGAACGGGATCGGGGAGTTGTCGGACCGAAACGGCGTGCCCGAGAGCGAGAGCCGAAACACCGAATACCCGAAGGCCTGCTTGAGCGTCTTGCCCCAGTCCTTCGCGTCGCCGGCATGGTGGATCTCATCCAGGATCACGATGGTCGGCCGCATGCGGCACGCCCGATCGAAGACCTCAGGGGCTAGACAGACCTGCTGATAGGTGACGACGGCGCCGTGATAGTCGCGGGCTTCCCACGGCGCGTCATTGCTGAGCGACGGATCCAGCTGGAGGCCGCACGCGCCGGCCGCCTGCGCCCATTGTCGCCGGAGGTGATTCGTCGGGCACACGACGACGATCCGTTGGGCGATGCGATCGGCAAGGTAGTGATGCGCCACCCGGAGGGCAAAGCGGGTCTTGCCGGCCGCCGGCGTCGCCATGCAGAGGAAGTCCTGCCCGGATCGCGTCATGACGGTCGCGTGGGCACGGCCCTGCCAATCACGAAGTTTGATGGTCCAGGGGCTCAGCATGGTTCTCCTGTCGTAGCTTGTCCATTGCCATGCGGTACGTCGTCGAGGAGATCTCGAACAACAGGTTCCGCACTTGCTCTTCGCAGTCCTGACCAAGGTGTTGGATGACGAGTTTGTGGAAGTTGTGAACCGCCATCATGATGTCGATCTTGGAATACTCAGACGGCTGCAGTTCCAGGCTTTGCGCGAAGAATCCGTCGAAGGCTTTCCGCAGATGCTCAACGAGATCGAAGACCTTGACGGGATCTGCTTGGCCTAAGTGCAGCGGTTCACTCATGCTTTGGGTCCTTCTTTGAATTGAACGTTTCGCCGTCTCGCCCGAGTCGTGTTCTTAACCCGCTTAGACTTGTGGGGACTCATGAGGAGCTGGCCGATCGATTTGCGAATGACTGGATCGACTATGTAGTCCCGCTTCAGACGCCGGTAGTTATACCGGGCCTGACTCGTCTGGGCGGATCGTGATTGAATGTCGCCCCAGTACCGCTCGACCGTCGGAGCGATGCTCGAAAATCTCCTGAGTTGCTTGGCGCGTTTTCCGTTCATGGTTTCCCCTTGGTTTCGGTGCCCTGTTTCTTGCGATTAACTAGCCACTCGCCGAGCTCGCGCTGCGTGATCTCCTGTGCACCACAGTGCACCGCTTTGATGCGTTTCGATTGGCAGATGTCGAAGTGTTCCCGGTGGGTGCCGGCATGCTGAATCCATTTCCGCTGAACGCCGATGCGATCGGCCATCGCGAGCAACTCGTCCGTCGTGTCGGCCACCATGTGGCACATCGTCATGCGGCCGAACGGCGCCGTCATGTCATCGACGTAGACCATCAGGCGGCCCCTCGTTTTGATGGAACCTTATCGAACCGCGCGCGCTTCAGTTTGGCCATCGTGAGAATCGCCGGCTTGAGCTCCGATGGTGCGTCGTCGTAGCTCGGCCCCCGGTGTCCGTTGAGAAATGGCAGCAAGCTCTGGGGGATCAAGATCCAGTTCGAGGGATCGGTGTTCCGTCGGTGGCCGTCCTTGCTCTTGAGGACATAGCCCTTAGGGACCGGCCCGTTCAGCTTCTCCCAGAGGTATTTGTGCTTGGGGACGTAGCGACGGGCGTGTCCCGTATGCGGGTTACGCTCCGCGACACTGATCCACACGTAGCCGTCTGGATCGACGCGCTCGTGGCCGATCCATTTTCGGTTCGGGGGGATACTGCCTTTCTTGAATTGCGTCGCGGCACTGTTCGCGTTGTAGGGCATCCGCTTGCCTTTGTTGTCTGGCACGTGGCCTTTCGGAAAACATCCAGTGCGGCCGGTCTTCCATCCCCTCCGCAGGCACAGCTGCTTGAAGCTGTCGACTGTCACATCGGTTCGGCCGAAGACCTGACAGAAGCGGGCATGGGCGACGCGCCTGGGCTCCGTGGAGTGCCGTTTGATCCACGCGAGCTCGCGGGCCGTGTAGATGATCCAACGACCTTTCATTTCTTATGCTCGATGACCTTGGAGTCGGTGTTGATCGCCGGCATGAGGTGCTCGAACGCCCCCTTGCCGCCGTATTCCGCCGCGAGCTCCGCGGCCCGCAGGGACACGGTCGCGTACCCGATGATCTGCTCCGACACCTTGATGAGGGCGTCGGTCCTGGTCACTTCTCTCTGGAGCTGCTCGGGCGTCAAGGCCTCATCGCTGAGACGCTCCATCTGCGCGAACAGGTGGTTATTCAAGTCTGTCAATTTGTTCTTCATAGGCTCCTTTCTCTCGCTCATCCGACGCACCTCGAACACAGCGTCGGTGTGGCCCACACACATCCGCTCGGGCACGCGTTGAGTTGGGTACAGCCGCAGGCCTGACAGCGTGGCCCCTCATCGAGAGCCGTGACGACGTGAGGGTTGGTGTAGTCCTCATATCCGGGCATCCCAAGATCGTCGAGATCCAATTCGGCGTCTTCCGGCCCACAAACGTGGGAGCAGTTCATCGCCTCGTCGGAATCGTCGCCCCACATGAGGTCGTCGATATCGCCGTTGCAGAAACAGGCCTGGCCACATTCAGGACAGCTGTGCATCAGCCTCCACCCTTTCCAAGCGAGACGCGCCGCAGGTGAGCGCAAAGTACGCAACTTGGCCGTCGGAGCGTTTGGCATAGACTCGATTGAATTCCACCTGCGTGATCTCCAGCACGTCCCCCCACGTGGCGAACCCAGGCGCACCCATGCCGACCACTTTCACCTTGTCGCCGACTTGATTCGTTCGTACAGTTTCCTCTCGAGTTGCTGAGTCAATCGCACGATAGAGCCCTCGACAATCGCGAGACTGAGAACTGCGAGCACATCCTGTCCGATGGTGGTGCTCTTCATGCGCCCTTGCCTTTTCTCTTCGTCTGCTTCCTCGTAGCCTCCGCGGCTGGAGCCTCAGGCTTTTCCGCCGGCAGGATCTTCGAGAGATCGATGCCGAGGTATTTGGCCACGTCGGGGAATTTCTCAGCGGCATCCCATTGCTTGATTTCCTTGATTAAGACGACGGCTCCCAGATACCGAATGAGGTCCTCGTGCGTCTTCCCGCGTGTCAGCCCTGGAACTTTAATTCTGATCCCGGCACACACATCCTGAACCACTCGCTCGGCAAGGAATCCCGTGGTGGTGGGAGGCAGTGTTTTGACCCGCTCCAGGACAGCCGCGATGATGTCCGGTTGGGCTTTCTCCCATCGAATCCGGCGGTTGCGCTCTTGCATATACTTCCGCTCTCGATCTTCTTGTTCTTTCTGCCACCGGTCCTTGACCGAGGATCCGACCTTCGACGCCTTCGCGTTCTTCTCCCGCGCCTTGATCTCCTGCCCCCAATGGATCGTGCATTTGTCCCTCCGAGTGCAGACATCGAACGATTGGCCCCGTTCGGCACCGGAGGCGAACACGCCCAGGACGGCGTACTCACAGGCTTTGGACTTCTCTTTGCCATCGGCTCGCTTCCAGGCTCGCTCGCCATACACCCGTTGGGGACCGGCGTTCCTGACATCTTCGTGCGCGAGATACTCGGACGTGATCTCGACGACCTTGCGCTTGTCATCGAAGGCCTGAGCCAGAGCGTCGACCGTTTCCGGGAAAAGCATCTGATCGGCGTTCTTGTAGTCGAAGCGCACGTGGCGCTTGATCCAGTCCCGGAGTTCGTCGACTGAGACGGCCGTGTAGCCCGCCCACTTGTCTCGATTGGCCTTCGTGCCAGAGGCCTCGTCGGCATAGAGCGTCTGCTCGCCTCGCATCAGCGCGTCCTCCTCTTCGATGCAGCGGTGCTGATCCTTCTGGGAGATTCGCGCCAACAGGACCGCGTGCCCCTTCTCGATCTTTCCCGCAAAGAAGAGCTCCTGGGCGTCTTTGCACAAGCTGTTGAGCTTGACGCAGTCGTTGATGTAGCTCACCGATCGTCCAACCATCGCAGCGAGCTTCTCCTTGGTGAGCCGGTAGGGTGGCGCCATAAGCGCCTCGTAACCCTTCGCTTCGTCGAGCGGGTGGACGTCTTCGCGTTGGAGATTTTCTACAGTTAAGATCTCCATGAATTGCTCGTCGGTCAGCGGCCGCACGATGCAGGGCAGTTCCTGCAGCCCGGCCAGCTTGGCGGCCCGATACCGGCGATGCCCCGCCGCGATCTCGTAGACCGAGTCACCCGACGGCCGAACCAGGAGCGGATTGAGGATCCCGACTTCTTTGATGTTGGCGGCCAGCTCGGTCAGTTTGACCTCGTCGAAGTGCCGCCGAGGATTGAGTGTCGATTCGAAGATTCCTCCGATGGGGATATCTTGCAGCGATCGCTTATGTTCTACGAGGTTACCATGTTGAACAGTTGTGGACATAGCGCCTCCAGGGTTAGGTGCGTCGACTATTCGAATAACGTGGAACTGGCCCGGACGAGGCCGCGACCTTCCGCGAGCCCGATCGAGCGCAGGTGCCCGAGCATATTGTTAAAGTGTCCGTTGACTGTGTAGCCGGATTCTCTCGCGAGCGCCGCGGTGTCGAGTCCTTCAGGGTAGCAGATGATCAAAATGCCCAAGATCCTCGCCTCTCCGGTTCCCAGCTTGTTCAGCCAGTACTGACGCAGCGCCTCACCGGTGGGTAATGGCTCGAATGGACCCAGCACCGTCCGGCCCGCCTCGGTGAGTTGAACCGGTTGGCCCTTCGTGATCAGGCCTTGCGATCGAAGGAAACCCAGCATGTTGTTGAAATGCCCGTTCACCGTGTAACCTGCGAGATGTGCCAGCGGAAGCGTGGCTTTCCCGGCTGGATACTGAGCTAGGACCGTGAGGATCCGGCGCTCCCCCGCGCCGATCTTATTCTGGTTCCCGAATTGATCGCGTTCAAATTCCTCCCGGGAATAGGCGGACTTCACGGCTCGCGTCGGTTGAGGCGTCGGTGTCTGCACGCGTCTAGCCACGTCATAACGTGGATGGTGGACTACTTTTGAGAGTAACGTTTTAATCTCGTCCAGAAAGGCTGTATAGCCCCGCAACGTCTCTGCTCCGTCCTGGACGAGCTTCTGCAACGACTTGAGATGTTGGTCATCGAGCACCGGCACTTCCTTGACCGACTCGACCGGCGCCGGTTTCTTCGCCAGTTCCGCCTTCAGCTTGGCGAGCTCTCCCCGCAACACCTTGGGGTCGTCGGCCCTGGCTTTCTCGATCGTGGCCGACATCCTGGCTTCAATGTCCTTCACATCCAGCGGGGATGGATCTCGGCGCACGACATGTTGTCCGGCTTTCGGAGTGGCCGAGGCATCGAACGTCCGTTTCTTCGCCACGGTGATCTTCTTAAAGAGCCGGAGCCATTGCGGCGACCAGAGATAACAGGTACCCACCTGGAGACTGGGCAGTTCATCGACTAAGTTGACATCCCCGCCTTCATGCGTAAGCCATTCCTTCATGGCCTTTCGTTCCGGAACCCCGTTGAGCTGAAACGCCATAATACACTCGGCTTGGGTGAGGACTTCCTTGTTGACGCTCTGCGGCCGTTGCGTCAGCATCGAGACGCCGATTCCGTAGTTGCGACCAAGTCGGATGATCTCCTCGTACACGTGGACCATGCGGGTCTCATCCTTTCCCACGAACTGCGGAACAATGAGCTGGCACTCTTCGATGATTAGATGGAGCGGAGCAGGATCAGCCTCACCCTTCTTGCGCTGCCAGAGCCGTGCCCCGAAGTCGGCCGAGAATCGTTTGCGGTCTGAGAAATTGAACTGGCTCACGTCAAGGATGATGCTGCGACGACTGTCAATCACGACATCGGCCACGACGTCGCCGGCCGTGGCCAGTAAGGGAAGGTCTTGACGCAGCCCTCCAAACACCGGGATCTCGTAGCCTTTGGCTTTCCCATCCTGCGCGATTCGAATCCCAAACCAATTTCCGACTGTGTCGAGGATCACAACCTGGATACAGGATTCCAGTAATTCTTCGGCGAACTTTCCTGAGCCATAGGTTTTCCCGCTGCCCTTCCGTCCGATCCACGCGAAGGTCTGGGTGCAGGCATCAAGCGGGAGCACCAACTCGTTCGCGAGCTTAAGCTTGCTCATCGCACTCCCTGAGATCCTTTTCCTCTGCACGCGCCCTCTGTTCCGCATCCTTCGAGACCAGGCCCGCCTCGATGTCGTCCGCCAACGTCAACGCCTCCGTGATCTGCGAATCGTTGTAGGCGTTCTTGCCCAACCGGATCCGCTCATTCGCCCAACACCGAATCGTGTAGGGGGCTGCACGATCGCGGCCAAGCAAGACAAAGACCGGTTCGTCGTCATGCGCCTTATTCAAACAGCTGCCAGGATCGGCGATTTCTCGTGACTTCAGCATAAGAGTCTCCTTTGTAGTTGTACTGAACCCACCTCAGCGCACACTACCATTCCAACCGACCAGATGAAGAGGATGAGAACATAGGTCATGGTGTCTCCTTATTGCGGTGCGCAAGCTTAAGGCATTCATCGTTGTACTCGCGAAAGCTCTGATACCGCTCCATCTTGGGTTTATGGACCTCGTCCCATCGATCCATCCAGTTATCAAACTTGGCTTGACATCGAATAAGATCAACTCCGACCGACACCGGCTGCGCCTCGACAGCGCTCTGCCGGTACAGCACAGTACCGCCGATTCCCATGATGGAGCCGAGTAGAATCCCTACGAGAAATACGCGATAGAAGGCTCTCTCTTCTCGATAATGACTTGACACATCATTCACGACCATTCGCTCTTCACGAGTGCGTTCCATTGTGCCACCTGATCCTTTCCGCATCCTTCACACACCCACTGACCGCGTACGTTATAGAGGGCGTGGGACCCCACGCGACACCCACACACCGGACACGGTTTCAACCGGCGATCCTCTCCCGTCTCAAGACCCCAGTTAGTCGGCACCCCCCCCCAGGCCTCCGTGATGTCATGACTTGCCGTCTCCGAGTTCCAGTTCCAGCTGACCGAACAGGCCACGCAGTGCGGCGATCCCTTCGATCTTCTTGATCATCACCAGGAGACTGAGCGCACGAGCCTTGTAGTTCCGGAGCGGCTCCTTCATTTCCTCTGCCGTCTCCGGGATGAAATACCCAGGCCGCTTCCCACAGGACGACGCGATCAGATGCCCCTCGTCAACCAGATCCCGTTTGAGTTGGCGGACGATCCGCTCGTTCGCCTCCGTCAACTCGAATCCCAGTGCGAGCGTCAGGTCACACACTTGAATGGCCGTCGAGGCGCCACGATGACGATCGAGGATCCTGAGCAGTTCCGCCTTCAAGGCCGTGTCGGTGCGAGATTTCATGCGATGGCTCGTTCGTCCCACCCACGCCCGTCTTTCAGGATCAGGAAACACGCAAACATTGGGTACAGTCCGGCGAAGACCTTGAGCCGGGTGACACTGTCCCGGGCATTCTTCTGTTTGAGACTGCCTTTGACTTCTTCGACAGTCAGGCGCCCCGTGGACCACCACACGAGAAAATCAGGGGTGTAGTGCACGCCGCCGGGCAAGGGGACGGTGAAGGGGTGATAGATGAACCGCTGCACCTCGTTCGCCAGTTGTAGGACCGTCAGGTGCCGATGGCGATAGCCCTCGAGCTTCGAATCGAAAGGTGAGGGGGTGGGGCGTTCCGCGGTTACCCCACTAAGGCGTGTGGCCTCATCCGTACCTGGCCGACCATGTGATAGATCAGTTGCCCTCGGCGGCTTGCGCCCCTCCGGCCTGCTACCCACGCTCCCCCTCACCCTCGCGTTCCCCTCGGCATCGATCTCAAGGGGAAGCCGAAACCTTCCGATGCGTCCAATCGCCTTCATCGTGTCTCTACAGCCTCGTGACGACTTGAATGGCAATCTCGACCTGGTCCAGCTCCCGATACAGCACCGAGCGACGGTCGAAGAGTTTGGCGAGGGTCATGTCTTTCGGGGTCTTATCCTCGTCATGCCCACTGTTTCCTGATAGCTGACCAATCGCCTGATCTGGGATTGATGGAGGATTGCCGGCGAGCTTCACGGGATCCGATACGAGAACCTGCCCCAGCGTCTTATCGAGCTCTTTCACATGGCGGGCGCAGTAGGGATGCCCGGGCTTCTTCCTGGCTGGACACCGTTTACCGGATCGCTCGCCACACTTGAGGATCGCCTCACAGTATCGATCGGGGGCTGGCGACTCTTCGTCGTCGTGCGGCGCGTTCATCATCGTGGTGTCCTTTGGCTCAGGTGCAGTGCTGTAGTTCGAGATCGCTTCTCCGCTCCAGCCGCAGTTCAAACACTTCGGATGCGTCCCGCTCTCGTCGGTTTGCTGGATCGTGAAGCCCAGGCACTTGAGACACTTCATGCCAGCACCCCAAACAGTTCCGCTTTGGCGTCCCTATCGGTCTTGCCTTCCGCGCGCATCTGCCAGTAGTGAAACTCGTCGGAGAGGCAGCGATGGAGGGAGTGATCGCCGGAATGAAAGACACACGGCCCTTGCCAGACCGACATGGCCCAATCCGCGTGCTCTTTGATCGAGATCCAATCGGCGAGCGCGTTCGCATGAATCGCGGCCAACTCTCTCATCCGTTGCGTACAGTCCGGGCAGGCTTCCCCGGGATGGTCTTCTCGCCACACTCGAGACTCACACCGGTTACTAAAATCTGGCTTCATCGACTGCAGGAGAAGGCGCATCCGGAACGCGTTGTAGGCCCGCTCTGGCTCGGTTGCGCCAGCCGACTTCGTCTTTCCGGTAAAGAAGCTCTTCGCCTGTTGGTGTTCGGTTCGCCGCTCCAGGAGTTTCCGCGTGCTGATCGCTTGATCAATGGCCTCGGTGACCTGTTCAGGGTAGGGAAACTTCCCACGTAACAGGAGGATCGTGACGGCTTCCCGCCAGTCATCCGACCGGACATGCATGACCCGCGAGAACCACGCCTCACCCTGCTCGACCGTGGTCTCATGTTTCGTGCCGTCACAGAGCCGCTTGTACTGGAAGCTGAATTCGTCGTGCGTCATTCCTCGACTCTGGCAGGTGTAGACATCGGCTTGACCAAGGCTTGCGCAACATCCTCGACGCCCGGATCGCTCAGTAGTGCGAGATCGTGGAGCGGTAAGGCCGGCAGGCCTTGCGCCAGACGATTGCGATTCTCCGCTTCGCGTTGCGCTCCCGCTCGCCCATGCGGATCCCACCCCAAACTGGCCGACCAGCGAGGGGCCTTGCGTTGGGTTCTCGCTTCGCTGACAATGCGTGTATAGGCCTCTTTGAACGCCATCCGAGCCGCCACCAGGTCATCGTGCACGGCCATCGCCACACCGGCCGCTTCTCGCATTTCATCGGTCCAGACGATCGAGACAGCCTCGTCTTGCATGCACTTGGACACCAGCGCCCACGCCTCTACCGAGCCTGGATGCCCACCAGGAATACGGTCGATAATCTCGGCCAGCGTGATCCGTTTCAGCTCCCGCCGGCATCGCGCCAGCGCACTCAGCACCCCGTCCGGCGGATACGCCGACAGGTCAGCCACGATCATCGCGAGTTCGGTGTCCGTCATCGATTGCCCAATGACCGCGTAGGTGCCCTTGACTGCTTCCGTGAGTGTCATCACAACCCCTTCGCCAACATGGCCTCGACTCGCTTGACTTGCTCTCTCGCGTCGTCCTGCACTTCCGCCTGCCGGATTTCAGTGCTGGTCGCTTTCGTGCCGGTCGCCCACTGCGTCCGCAACCCTTCCGCATCCCGGACCAGCAAGTTCGGTGGATGCCGACCCCGCACGTACAGCGGCGAGTTGTGGGACAGATAAAACTCCGCGACGGTCGGGGCATCGGTCACACCGAGACGATCGACGAGCTGGCACAACAGCGCGTTCGTTTTCTGGTTCCGCACCGGCTCGACGCCGTACCGAGCCCGGTAGGCCGTCGCGTAGGCATGCCACGTCGCGGTACTCTTCGCGACGGCGGGCACGGTTTTCACCTGCCCGCAAATCTTCGTCTTTCTTTCTTCCTTCTTTTCTTCTCCGGATTCTTCTTCTGACTCTGACTTCTGACTCTGACTTCTGACTCTGATATATCCCGGCGACATCGCCTCGACATTCTGCGGACAAGGATGAGACAGAGGTGGCGACATCCGCTTATCTCGTTGATCTTGCTTCTGTTTTGCTTTTCGCTTTCTTAAGGCTTCGTCACGGATCATACGCAGTGACATGATCGTGATTTCTTCAACATTTTCTGCATTTTTTTTGCGAATTATTTTACCGACCCTGTTCTGTTCCAGATCAATGATGGCCAATGAGACCTCGGAGGAGGGCCTCCCGACCTCACCGGCCCACCCGTCCAACGTAAGCTTTTTAAGGCCCCTCTTCGGCGCATTCCAGAGTGCGCACAGCATGTCCATCCAAGCCCCTCTAGTGGGCAGCGCGAGACATCGGGTATCGCGGAGATAATCCGCCACATACAGTGGCATATAGGGAAGCTTCGCCATTGATCCTCAATCTAGGGGTCTGCCTAGCCTCTGTTGGGCAAAAAATTTTGGTCTCGATGCGGCGTTTTATCCCCCTGGAGTTCTCTCCAGCATTGTTGGCAGACGTCATGAAACTTCAGCTTCATCACGATCCCTTTCCTCCGCACGCCGTTTCGGTCCGTAAACGCCGGGAAATGGACCACCGGCCGACGCTTATTACAACGCGCACAGAGCCGTGTCGATTTCCTCAACGGCTCGTGATTCGACATCACGGATGTCCTCGATTGCTCATACAATCACCTCCACATGTGAACCATGGTTACCCTTCTTCACAATCAACTGCTGCGCCACCGAGGACTTGAAGTTCTCGTCATGAGTGATAAACAAGAGGACAGAGAACTCTTCTGAGAGCATCGGGAGGCATTCCACCAATTGCTCAACGCCTTCCCGATCGACGGCCGCGAAGGCTTCGTCCACGATAAGGGTTTCGAGTCGTGCCCCAGCCCGGTTGGCCAGCAGCTTCGAGAGGCCGATCCGGATGGCGAGATCCGCGCGTGCCCGTTCTCCCCCGGAGAACGATTCCAGCGGCCGTTCGCCAAACACGTCGCGCACGACGATCTCCAAGGTCTCGGCGAGGCCGTCCCGGCTCTTCAGCGATTTTTGCGTATCAAATCTGACGCGCATGCCGGACGTCGAGATCTTACCCAGGATCCGGTTGGCTTCTTCCTCCAACAAGGGGATCGCAGTTTCCATGATCAGAACCGGGATCTGGGTGTAGGCGTTCGAGAGGATCGTGAAGCGAGTGCCGTCGAGGGCGAGCTGAGCACATTCCTGCTGGAGCACCTCGACCTGTCGGCTGGCCTCCTTGGCCTGCTTCATCTCGACTTCGATCTCTTTCAGCCTTCCGAGGGCGACATCGTCATCCCGCCTGATCTGGGCCAGATAGATCTTGTCCTGGCCGAGCGAGGCCACCACGTTGATGTGCTCGGCTTGCAAATTGGCGCGTGCGTTCCCCTTGGCTTGGAGTTGCTCGAGCTCCTGATCGATCGTGGCCTGATCCGCTGCGATCCGTGCGAGGTCCTGGTCGACTTGCGCGACTTCCCGCTCAGCCGCGTCGAGCTCTGGCTTAAGGACTGTGTACTTCTCGCATTCGGCGATTTGCCTTCTGAGCTGTTCCAAGGCCGGACGGCTATTGTTGAGCAGCGTCTGGAGCTCGGTACGCTTACCGGTCAGCTCCGAATGCTTCTTTCTCCAGTCTTCATCCATCCAGACCTTGTACGCATCGGCTGCAGTCTTCACGGCCGCGCGGTACTCGGGGAAGCTCTCGTCTGTCAGTTGTCGGGCTTCGAGGGCTACCTGCTTGGTCGGCACTTTGGCCATGGTTTCAACGGCCGTAATGGTGAACCGGCATCTCGCCTGCAAGCCGCTGTCGCACGGCACAACGGTCAAGAGTTTGCCTTGCTGAATGTCTCGGCCGAGCTCTTCTGCTAAACGATCAGACTCTTGCTGATAGGCCTGGAGCTGAGCTTCCAGGTGGCGCACTGCCTGCTCGTACGCCTTATGGATCGTGTTACCGTCCAGGATTCGACTGGATGCGTAATCCAGATCCTGCTGAACTGTAGCCACCTGAGCGGTCATCTGATCGATGCTCGTCTGACAAAGCGTGACCTGGTCTTTCAGCTGGGTGAGTTCCGCAATCTTGGCGTCAATGTCATCCTTCTTACCCAGGATCCTCTCCGCACGGGTCTTGCGATTGATCAAACCAGTGACGGACGCGAGCAGCGCGGTCCGTTTGCCCTGGAGTGCCTTGACCTGATCCGGGATACTGGCCAATTGGGCGAGCTCGGCCTCCAAGCGGCCTTGCTTGGCCGTCAACTCCTGTTGATGTTGTTCGAGATTGGCGATAGCAGCCTCTGACTCGGTCAAGGCGGTGGCGAGTTCCTCGTGACGCGTGACCAGACTGGGTAAGGTGGCCGCTTCGTTCTGTCTCACCGTCAAGGCCATTCCTTTTTCGCTCTGCTTGACTTCGGCGATCGTGGCGTGGCGGCTCGCGGCTTGCTTGAGCAAGCTGTACTGATCGAGCCGGAGGATCTGCGCGAGAATCGCCTTGCGTTCTGACGGGGTTGCGCGGGAGAACTTGTCGGCTTGGCCTTGTAAGAGAAAAGCGGTGGCGGTTAATAATTCAAAATCCGCATTCAGGAGCGCGGTGATCTTGTCCTGCGTCTCCGGCAATCGTGCCCCTGAGACATCTTCCCATCCCTCACCAACCGAGAGTTGAAGGGCCAGGTCGCTTTTCCCTGCCTTGCTTTTCACGCTGCGTTTGCGGATGACCCGATAGGTTTGACCGTTGAGTTGGAACGTGATCGTGACGGCCATTTCATCCGCCCCGAGCCGGAGCATCTGATCCGTTCCGGTCCTGCACTTCCCGAACAAGGCCCACAGCGGGCCATCCACAAAAGCCGTACTCTTTCCTGCTCCGTTCTGGCCGGAAATTACGCCGGCGTGGACACTGCTTAGATCGATCGTCGCATCTTCGAACGAGCCGAAGTTTCTCAAGTGAAGAGTTTCAAGTCTCATGCGGCTACCTCATCGACCAACGCCCGATGCTTTTCCATCAAGGCGATGGTTTCGTGTTCAGAGTGATTGGTCAGGATGCGCTGGAGGGCCTGGTCCATTGTGAGGCACTTGGCCATGCCGGCATCTCGCGAGCGGTCTTCCTGTACGAGTTCGACGTCCATCTGGAAGAACGGCGTGTCCTGCTGCCATTGCTCTAGCACGGGCTTACAGCCTTGGTATTGCTCTGGCGTGAGCGTGGCCTTAAATCGCCAGACACAGTCCTTATTTAATCCTCGTCCACCTTCATCCATGAAGGTGAGATAGTCGCTGTACCCGAACGTCGTGTAGACCCGCGCATGTGGATTCTCGATGAACGTAACCTGAGGCGGTTGTCCACGTTCAAGTTCGACCAGGTTGAACCCTTTAGGTTCGTTCTCCTCTCCGAATCCGTTGCGCATCAGCGAGCCGCTATACCAGGCATTCGGTGCGACTTGCTGCTGTTGGTGAATATGACCCAGAGCGCAATAATCAAAACCGTGCAGCTCGTCGAGCGGGATCAAGATATCGTGCGCCAAGGATCTCGGCTGATCGCCGACCGTGCACTGCGCGACAGAGCCGTGCGCGAGCAGGAGACGAAGGTCGTCACCGCTGTCGAACTGGGCCTTGAATCCGCGCAAGATCGAGGCGAGGCCATGATTGATGATCGCCGTGATCTCTTCCGGTGATTTGCCTTCTGTCCCTAACGCGGTGAGGAGTTGGGCCTTACTGGGATAGGGGAGACCAAAGAGGCGGACGAAGCAGTCGTCATGGATCTGCCAACAGATCGATCCAGGGCGGAACATGACATCGATATTGTTCCGCCACCGCAACGGCTCCAGGGCCGTCGCCATATTGGGCGAGATGGCCATGTCGTGATTGCCGGGAATGACAAGGACATTGGCTTCCTCGGCCACGAGTTCAATCCATTCGACGATCACCGCGACTTCGTCCATCGTGGGCTTGACGGTATCGAACACATCACCAGGAATGAGAACCGCATCACAGTTGAGATCCCGGACCGTGTTGAACACGAAGTCGAGACTCTTCCGGAGATCAGTGAGTGCCAGGTTTTTCCCTGTGTCAGGGTCTATCGCAACCTTCCCGGCAAAGGTGGCGTTGCTGTTCGGATGGATATCGGCAACGTGGGCCAGCCTTAACATGGGTCCTCCTAGATCGACAGCAGAAGGTGGTTATTCGAACGGCAGCGCCGGTTTACCGGTCACGACATCGGCCATCGTAAGTAGTCGATCAAAAAAGGATTGCCGGTTTTGTGTCGTCCACTTGTCAAGTTCGCCGCTGATTTTGCCGGTATAGCCCTTTCGCTTGATCATCTCCTTCAGTATCTCCACCTGTTCCGTCGGACTGGCGCTTAAGAAGTCGCCACGGAGGATTTCTTCCGGCGTGGGCGCGTTCGACATAGCCCGTTGCTGGTCATCGGGCGGCGCGAGAAAGGCCACTTCGTGCGGCGCCGGCAGGGCGTTCATCGCCGGCTGCGCCAATGTGGCAGACTGTGGAGTCTCAGGCTTGTACAGTTGATTGATTGCGCCGGCGCCCTGCGCCAGCAGGAACGCGCGGTCCTGGGGATGGTTGGGATCCGGAGAGAAGACGAGCTTGGGAAAGACAAACGGCTTCTTGAGCTCCTCAAGAGTGTAGGTCTCACGAATGCCGAGCGCTTTCGTCGCCCTGGCGAGCGCTCCGCTCTGCGCTCGGGCCAACATGTGTTTCCGCATCTGCAGCGCATCCTGACGGACTTTTTCCGCAATCCAGACTTCTGGGTCGGGATACGATTTGCAGAAATCGGGGCCATCTTTCGGATCGTGCAGATACTTCTGCGCTTTCTCCCGGTAGCTATCCGTGAGCTCCTCGATGATGACGCTCATCCTAATTTCCTTGTCCCCGATGATCTTCCGCCACGTCCCGTCGAGCGCCTTGACCAAGCCCGTCATCCGATAGCACACGTAGTCGGGATCCTTGCCATCGTCGGTCCGCCCACATTCTTCGGGGACCCACTGAATGCCGATGGCATCGCCCAATTTCTTGAAGGCGATCGCGGACAGGCTCAGCCCGCCCCCGCGCTGTTTATAGACTTCCTTGCTATTCGGGTCTGGGTCGATCTGGACGGACACGACGACCGGACGATGCATCGGCGGAATGGTTTGTAACGTCATCGGGGCGAGCACGTGCGCCCCCTTCGTCCGCTCGCTCTGTAATCGTTGATTGATGTCATTCACTTGCGTTTGCTCCTGGGAATCAATGATGGTCACGGCCTGCGACATGATGCCTCTCCTTTGTTAACGTGGCTTCCACAACGAATTGGCCTTGTACTTCGTCTCCGGTGCTTGCAGTTTGCGCTGCTCCTCCTTCAGCTGCTCCCAGTACTCCCAAGCCATCCGACGCGCGACGAATCCGACGACGAAGAGGAGCCCACACTGCAGCCAGACGGTGACGACACTCCACATCTCTTGCGAGCTCGTCATACGGCCCTCGGTTTCGGCGTCACCCTCCAAAAGGCTCTGGTCGCGGCCTTCTTGGCATGCTCGTGAATCCTCTGCTTGACGGGGTTGGTGTACTGTGCAGCCGCTCGTACCCTGTCTAGATCGAATCGCCATTCCGATCCATATCGCTCACCAGGAATCCGTCCGGCTAGGGCCAGCCGGCGCACGAACGGCACCGTGAATCCCAGTTCATCCGCGAGCTGTTTCGCGCTCAACAAGGCCACGACGGCTTACCTCCGGTCACTCCCCTCTGCCCCGCAAACCAAGGATGTCGCGCAGCAGCTCGTAGCCCCAACCCCCACGAAACAGCCACCCGCCCGCAAATCCCAAAATGAATCCGATGACATACTCCATGGTGTTGGTCCTTTCTCGTTCCGTGGCCTCAGATGTCGCCTCTCGTGGGATAACATCCGACAAGCTCCGGTTGCCGCTCCTGCAATAGGGGTCTAAGGTCGCGGTAATAGCAGAGGTGGTATGTGGCGAATCGACTTAACTCCCGTTCCATACAGCCGATGATGAAGTTGTTCATCGAGATATTATGCTTCGCACAATGCGCACTCGCGTCGGCCCACAATTCTCCGGGAAACAAGGTCGACACTTTTTTCGTCAACGTCGGTCGAGGCATGGTGAAAGCCCTCCTTGCTGTGTTGACCGATTCTTCTACGCCGCTTGCGTCGATCGGAGCCCGGCGAATATGGCAATCGTGTTCGCCTGCTTGGCCCGGTTTTCAAGAATCACGGGGTCGAGATAGGTGGCACAGCACGGACAACGATACGACGGGCAATGCGATCGCGTGTCACTGGTGTCCATCAAGTTCGCATCAGCCGATGCGAAATAACGGACAGGTCGATCGAGCAGCATCTGCGCACAACACTTAGGACAGGTCATGATTGGCCCCTCGGATAAAGGCCCGTCCCCCAGGTCCCCCCTGCCTGTCCGCAAGGGTGAGCGACCCCATTGTTCCGCCTGGCGGCGGCGAGCCTGGGATCTCCTGGGAGGCGAGCACGATTGGTTGCAAGGAACAGGGAGCATGGACAGGGCTCCTATGACACACGTGGTTAATGGGTTGCGCGAACCGTGATCATGAGCGTCGTATTCTTCATCAGGCCACCTTCTTTAGGAGAGAGGGGACCGGCCGTGCCAACACATCTTTGGGTATCTGCTCATCGGCCACGGCTGCCCGAAGCAACTGGACGATGTTCTTGCTCTCGTAGATCCGGCCCAGCTGGTTGCGATGTCCGGAGACCGTCGCCGGGGAGACCTTCAATCGCTTGGCAATCTCCGAGATCGCCAACCCCGCCGAGAGACCCCAGAGGACCGAGCATTGCTTTTGCGTCAGCGTGGGCACGGGACCCCTCTAGTGGCAGTCTTCTCTTTGCGAGCAGCAAGATCTTGCCGCACGAGAAATTCGCCTTGCTTGGAAATGGAGCGCCCTTCTTCGGCTGCGCGAGCCGCAAAGGACTCGATGATTTCAGGAGTCGTATAGATCTTGATGTGTGGATGATTGTTTTTTGATTTCTTCGTCCTTCTCATGATGGACTTATACTAGTACTACAATGTGTCTATGTCAAGTCCCCTATCATTATTTTTCATGTAGGCCTATCATGTGCCTGTTTTCAGAGGGTTAGGCATGCCTAAGAAGACCAAATCGCCAGAAGGAAAGGCCGACAAGCAAATAAAATTCTACGCTACGGAAGTGTTTCGACAGGAGGTAGAACGATTTCATGCTCAACATCCTGAGCTTGGGTCTATGACCGATTTCGGTCGAGCAGCCTTTAAATTTTATATGGAGAAGTATCGTGAGGCGGGATTCATACGTGACCACAATGACTTCCCGTCACCACCTGCATCATCTGGAGATGGCCATGAAAGCCATAATAAATTACGCCCATTACGCCGCCCAAAAGGCGCCTGAAGCCGGAGGCTCGCTTGAAAATTAGGTACTTTCGCTCTAGTGATTTACCCCAAACTGATTCGATGATGCCGAATAGCCCTACCACCGGCCCTAGACGGTGTGCCGTGCATGACGTGCTGAAGTTTGGAAAGGACTGTCCGGCATGCGGTCAATAGTGAGGGCTTGACGATGAGGATACCGGCTCTGCTGATGCTCGTGCTCGCTGCTGGCGGCTGCGCGGCCCCGATCAACTGGGATGATCCACAGGCCATCACTCCATTGATCCGCGTCGACAACGATCCGTTCAAAAAGATCACGACCTATACGGGTCCGAACTGCGCACCGGATCGGTTGGCGGATATTGTGGCGCTTCGCGGTTGGCGGACCGATGCCGGCGAAACGGCCTATCAGATCTACGTGAAAGATGAGTACACCTACGAGATAGGACGTGATGGCAGTGGATGGCGATTCTATACCGAGGCATACGACTCTGATGGCCAACATCTTGAACTGGCTCGCATCACGCAGCATATCAACAGTTGCGAGCGGTACGTGTGCGTCTACACCGAGAGCATCGGGATTGCCGTTGCCCGCGCGTATCTAGAGAGTAAGAAGGATAGCGGCCTGACCTTCAAGATCAGCGGACGGAACGGCCACGAAATCTTTCGGATCCCTCCAGCCTACATCCAGGTGTTTTTGGATAAGGTCCCGACATGAGCCTGCTGACCTTCCGCTTCCGCCATTCCCGATCAGACGATCTGCCCTGGTGCCTCGAACTGGCCAAGCGTGGTGCGTTCCGCGAACAGGTCCTCAGTCCGAAGCAGACGGTCTATGAAACCGACTTTGACCTGCTGGATCCGCTCCAGGTGAAGCATGCCCTTTCCCTGGCCACGACCCTCGTCCACGACAAGAAAGCCGAAGTGTCCACGGGGTTTTCCCTGTTGACCATGGTCACCGTTCGTGAGGTACTACGATGCTACCAACAGTCCTTACAGGCGGATGATCCACAGGTGCATTGCTGGTTTCGGTCGAGGTACTCCAATCATGTGCACCCCATCTTCTTCACGGTGAGTGTTGGCAGTGACGACAGGACGGATCTCTGGTTTCCATGCCGGTTAGCGGGACCCAAGAGCGGCGGGATTCACCCGGATCAGTGCGGCACGATCCACGAGCAAATCCACGCGGCGCTGGTTCGAGCCGGCACGGCCTGGTGTCCTCGGTTGGCGGACCTCACAGAATTGAAGCTGGTCAATGTCGAACTGCAGAGGCGCCCATGAAACGCTCCTATATTACACGCACCCATATTGGATGGCGGCCGGCGCCGGAGCTCCGGCAACGCTGGCTCGAGTTCCTGAAGCAGCAACCCCCGATCAACCGCAGCGAATTCCTCAATCAGATGCTGACCTACTATCTCGATCAGGTGGAGCATCACGGGTTGGACCTCATCACGTTACGGCCGAAAGACCGCAGGCCTGCCGTCAAACGCATCAAGTAATCCCAGTGGAGCGGGTACGGGACAATGTGTTTAGCTATTCGACCCGGAAGGGCGAGCGCTTCATGGCGCGCGTCGAGCATCTGGGTCACACCATCAGAAAGAAGGGCTTCACGAGCGCGGACGACGCCGAAGAGTGGGTCACGGTCTTTCGCGCGCAGCTCGTCACCCAGAAATATTTCCCTGAGCGGGTCGACGCCCCGACGCTCAACGACCTGGCTCCGGAGTGGCTGACGCACTGTGAGAAAAAGAACTTGCGGCATAATACCCTCCGCTCGTACACGATGAACCTCAACACCCACATCCTACCCATCCTGGGCCCGCTCCCGGTCAATCGCCTCACCCGCCGGCACATCGCGGACTTTATTGCGACGAAGAAACAGGCCCGTCCCGAGAAACCCTACAGCCGGGACGCCATCCGGTTGATGCTCGCGCCGCTGTCCGTCATGCTCACCGATTTCATGGATGAGGATCGGTATGGCATCGACGCCAACCCGTGTTTGCGGCCTGGGCGGCTCATTAAGATCAAGGCCAGGAAGAAGAGCCTGAAAGCCTACACCACAGCAGAGGAGGCGAGGATCTTGAAGGCCTGTCAGGCCAAGCGGCCGGATCAATACCCGCTCTTCTGTGCGCTCTTCTGGGCCGGTCTCCGGCCGGGGGAGGCCTGGGCATTAGAGACGTCCGACATCGATCTCAAGAAGAAGCACCTCGACATTTCGAAGACCTTCACTGATGGGGCACTCCACGACACCCCGAAGAACGGCCAAACTCGCCTCGTGGCGATCGACGATCGACTGATCATGGTCTTGAGGTCAACTCTGAAAAAATTCCAGAAATCCGAAAAAAGTACGAAACTGGCCTTCCCCGGCCGTGAAGGATACCGTCACCAGAGCCAATGGAATCGGCGCATCTGGACACCGATCGTGACGGCCGCCGGCGTGCCACGGTATCCACCCTATGCGACGCGGCACACCTATGCGACGAGGCAGTTAGAGAAGGGGTGTTCGTTGCAGTGGTTGATGCATCAGATGGGACATAGCTCAATCAAGATCACCGTTGACACGTATGGGCATCTGGCCAGGAACAAAACATGATCCGAAATGGGGGACGGGATTGGTGACGGGTATAAAACGCTCTATACGTACTCATGAGCATGGATAATGCCATACTCAGAGCTAGAATTATCAACGGCTTGAGAAATCGTCATGACCTGAAAGTGACTCTTAATCAGCGGGCCGTAGGTTCGACCCC
>FRDC01001782.1_pt1 | contig 63617 bp, 69 predicted proteins | sample 1106171 | NCBI WGS metagenome assembly FRDC01 (sample SAMEA3930566, study PRJEB13176) | freshwater metagenome | biome: Drinking water system; feature: drinking water; material: water | place: Singapore | collected 2014-12-20 | reverse complement strand
ATATCAAACTGTTCAGTTTTTTAGGATAGGGTCATATGGTATAAAATCGCCAATAAAAATATCGGCGTCGCCCTTAGCGACGGCTGTTTCAATTTCACTTCTTTCCATTGATTTTACTAAAATCTTTTTCGGCGAATTTGGAAATTCAGTTTGTAGCAATGATTCATTGTTGCGATTTAAAATAAATTCTTTATTCGAATTAGTCTTGAGATTTTCAAGGCTATACGGGCCACTAAATTTTTTGGGAACAAGTTCACAATTTGTGTTGATATCTTCCCCTGACCAAATTCCACCTTCGGGCGACGAAATTTGAAGTAGGAACGAATCGCTCTTAGTTTTGAGCTTTATAGTAACTGTCGCTTCATCGTTACTCCAAGTGAGACCACTACAATTTTGATCCATATTTTCTAAGTGATCACAACCCTCAACGTGTTTCCATAGCGGAAAATGTGTTGACTTCTTTTTTACTAAAATTCGCTTTATAGATTGACCTACATCAGCGGCCATAATTTGTGAGCCATCATTAAACTTTGCATTTGGATTTACGTGAAAAATATAGACTGAGTCACTAATCTCCCATGAGCTTGCAATCAGCGGCTTGAATGACGATGTCTTATGGCTGTATTCAATTAGAGGACTTGAAATATGATGCAATAAGTACCACTTACCTGCAGTATTAATTTCCGTTGGGTCAGGAAACTGTTCAATTTTTCGAAATGATGTCTTAACAACATCTATTTGCTTTGATTTCACATTTCCCTCCTTTAAGGAAATAATTACGGTTATTACGAGGAGCCCAGTAAGAGCTGCCCCCATAAGCACTCTTTTGAGAATCATAAATCAGTAGATGGCGGCGTACCAGCAGCAAAATTTGGAATATCCTTTGACTGGATTGCATTCTCAAATTTTTCTGGCAAGCAAACACCACTATTTACAACCTGTTCAAGCACAGCTACCTGCTCAGGCGATAGTTTATTAAGTGCTTCTTGAGATGCTTGTGAATCCGCTCCCCCGTTTGAGAGCATACACGCTAGACTCACGAGTGCTGTTGATGTAATTTCCATTTAAGTCCCCCTTTATAAGTTAAAAGATTTGTTCTCTAGTTTCTTTTGAAAATTAACTGTTATCGTCGAAATTGTTTCTTGAGTTCGATTTAGCTGCACAATCGTTTCACTCAGCAAATTTTTTGCATCCTCAAGATTTGAAACTCCCTCATGCAAAAGAGTGTTAACGAGGTCAAAGCAGCGCCTTTGTCCCGCAAGGTCATGACCAATTTTTAAAAAATGTTCTTTAATTTGCTCTTGAGTCATCACGTCGAATTTCTTTCGGAGTTTTAATATTTAAATGCTTCATTTTCACACTCAATGTCGATTTAGCGATTTTAAGATGTTTTGCAGCCGTAACCATATTGCCCGTCTTCTCTAAAATTTCTTCAATCAATTTTTTCTCGAAGATTTCTTGAGCTTTTTTGTAACCAGGAAATGAGGGACCAACAAGTTCGATATCGGCAGAAAGAAAGTCATCTAAGGTAATTTTTGAACGCGTTCTTCTTACCAAAGCGCTTGCACCCAGAATATTTTTCCATTCTTTCATAATGGGTTTACCTTGTGAATCCATCGGAATGAATGAAACAAGTTTGATAATATCGTTTTCAATACCACGAATGTTTCCAGGAATATTATCCCGCATTAAATAGCGCATAAGGTCTTCTGGAAAATCATTAATAGAAATTTTTTTGTGATTTACATCGACCAAAGAATTTCGAAGGCAAGATTCAATAATAGCCGGAAGATCTTCTTTTCGCTCTTCAAGCGAAGGAATTTCGATTTCAAAGGCTTGCATCCTCATATAGAGGTCTTCGCGAAACTTCCCAGATTTCACCAATTCACGCATTTTTTTATTCGTGGCAAAAATAAATCTCGCGTTAGTTTGAATTGGCTGCCTTCCTCCGACACGAAGGAATTGTTTTTCCTCGATAACTTTTAAAAGTTTACTTTGCATTTCTGAAGAGGCATCGCCAACCTCATCTAAAAATATATCCCCACCGCGAGCGATATCTAAAAGTCCCGGTTTTACTTTAGACCCTGAGCCTGTAAAAGAATAGGCGTCCTGCCCAAAGAGCTCACTTTGAGCTAAAGCATCCGACATAGCTCCAATATTAATATTTACAAAAGATCTTGAGCTTTGCCCCAGAAACTCAGCACGAAACTTATTAATTCTTCTCGCTGTTGCTCCCTTACCAAGCCCCGAGGCTCCCAATATGAGGACAGGCTTTGAAGATTCAGCAATAGCTTTTAATTTTTGATCAAGCATCTGCATAACGGGAGCATGACTCACAAATTCCGAATAAAGTCCCGCTTTGGTCGACTTACTCATCGCCTGTTTTAGCTCTTCGATTGATTTTTCAAAGGCTCGGCCCAACATAACTGTGCGGTACTCAATTTTGACAGGATCTTCGCTCTTTAGAAAATAATCGTACGCTCCTAATTTCATGGCGGCGACAATCTCTTCATATCTTTCGTCGGCTGTGACCATAAAAATCTGCGTATGAGGCTGAAGAGTCTTAAATGATTGAATGTGATCGATACCTGAAATTTTTTTACCGTTTTGATCAATGCCAAGGTCTTTATCAAGAAGAATAATATGGAAAGTATTTTCAGATGCCTTCTGAAATGCGTTTTCAAGAGTCGCCGACTCTTCAATTTGAAGATCAATACCAGGTAATTTTCCAAAAATTCTCTTACACTCAATAATGTTTGCTAATCGGTCGGCCTTACTGTCATCGACAACAAGAATTGAAACAAATTGTGCATTTTCCTTAGTGTTCAAGAGTGTTCCTTTAAGGTTCGTTTTCATGTAGTGATTTATCTGAACTATAGAACCTAAACAAATAATTTAATTCGGAAAGTAAAATTTATAGGTTCTATTTTATGAACTTATTTAGTTCGCAGTTTCGAACTTCGAACTAAAAAACGACTTTTATACGGTCTCAAAAAATTAGTAATTAATAATAATATCAAATAGTTAATATTTTAGAGAAACAATCAAGAGTCCTGGCACGATGGTTGCCCTTTATATTTATATAAGGCAGTCACAAATTCAAAACAAACTATATACAGGGAGAAATATGAGAATTGAATTGTTAACAGTTATGACTGGCGAAGAAAAGAAAAAACGAACCAAGCCCGTAGACCATTTTAAAGGTTGTCCCAGGTGCGGCAACAAAGTCATCGCTGTAGATCGTGATGTCATTTGTTCGTCATGCGATTGGGATTCGACGGCATGGGATGTTTCGCGTGGGGCGATGGATGATCTTGGGCGCGCGGCGAAGGAGTTTCTTAAGTACACTCCAAAGCCAAAAAAAATAAACTTAGTGGCTCAGCTGTTAGCAGCGGACCACAACAGCAACTCAACAATTAAAAAGAAAATGGGAGCGTAATTTATGAATTCAAAGTTACTGGATTTTTCAAATCTTGAAACTGAAATTGAAAGCCATGGAAAGTCGCGAGAAGAAGTCGTGAGCCTTGATACCCAAGACCAACCGACTGAAGATTTTCGAGTACTCGTTTCTAATCTCCAGACTATCGAAGAAGTAATGACCGCTAAAGCAAAAACCGTTCGTCAAAAAGCGCACCTTCTTTTCACTTGGGAAAAACTTAGAGGCCTTCTGATGGCAATGATCGTTAGATTAGAAAAAGACATCGAACGCGCTAGGAAAATGGAACAAATGTTAGCCGAAACTAAAGAAAAGGCTCACATGCTTAATGTAAGTGGGTATTTCAATTGAAATTAAACGAGGAGGCAAAATTGGAAATTTCGAAAATCAAAAATCGATTTCATATTTATACTGGTTACCGTGAGGGCTCTATAATTAAAAATGAACTCCATGCGGGAGAAGCATATGAAGTGGAAGATGCAGAAAAACCTTACTACATTGTCAAAATGTGGACTTTCCCTCGAGAAGTTTTTTATTTAAGTGCCAATCGGAATGGAGACGGCAACTTCACACTTTTTGCAAAAAAAGTTGGCGAGGACGCAAAGCCAACATTTCGACGGCCAGTGGGTTTTGCATTTGTATCGTCTGATTTAAAAAAGTATTTAGAAATTCAATTTACATTTCCACGCCAACGGGTCTTTATGAGTTTATTTCCGGATAAAATTACTACTGATAGTCTTTTTTCTATTACTGGCGGAGTGGTGTAATGATAAAAACCCAGGCGCCCGTAACAATGCTATACCGAGGAGATGTTCGCGATACGGCGATCCTCGTGGGACTTGTACAAGCAAAAATTCCTATCGGCATCATCGCATTTACCGGACCATTTGAAAGCGAGACTTTGGAATACCTTCACGTAGTCAATCTTTGGCTCGCGGGAAAAAATATTATGCCAATTGTAATTCATCCTTATTTATCATACGAGCAATTAGCCCGTACGCCATCAAGTCCGCTTCAGGAATGGGGTTGGAGTCTTCAAGAGTGCCGACTTGCTATAAAGCTTGCGGGGCTTCCTCTGCCCTCCCGAGATCAGGTTAACCAAACAAAGTCCTGAATCTTAAACCCAACATATACAAAAGTATCTCAATCTTTTTAACAAAGGAAGTATATGAAAATATCAAACGTGGCGTTAATCGCCATCATTGCTTTTTCGATTCTCTTGGTTCCGGTGGCAGGATACTGCAGTGTCGAATCCACTCTCGGTGCGATACAATCCAAACTCATCAACACAATTTTACCATTGTGTGCAGTTTTGGGCTTAGTGTTTTCGGCGTTTTCATTTTTTACCGGAAATCCCAGCGCGAGATCGCATTTGTGGCTCGCAATTATCGGAATGATTGTTGGTTTTGGCGCGCCCAGTATTGTGACTTTTTTGCGTGGCCTCGTGAATTAGAGAGGCCCTACAGCGCGCGTTTTTCTCACAACTTTTTCTTAATAGTCTCATATTTTTTATCGGAGTGTTTTTAAAGAATGTCTTTACGATCAGAACCGACCAGTCAAAGCTTAGAAAAAAAGCTTCTCATCATGGGATTTGAGGTCCCAGATATTCTTGCGATCTTTTTGTCGCTAGCGATTTTAAATTTTATTTTTGGCAGCACAAACTACAAATTACTTTTAGTTTGGGGTCCTGTCGTTCTGGTGGCGTGCGGTTTAAGAATCGGGAAACGTGGCAAACCAGATAACTATCTTGTGCACTTATGTAAGTTTCATATGCGGCCAAAATATCTTTCGGCATTTAAAGATCCATCAGTGTCAATTTCACCACCAAAAATAAAAAAGGTAAGTTTATGAGTGAATCTTTAGCTGACTATCTTCAGATTTGGGGATTCGAACAGGACTACATCATTTTTGGTGATGGCTCTCTTGGTTTTGTATTAGATGCTGTACCTGTTGACGTAAGTACTTGGAGTGATGACAGAACGAATGCGTATTCTGAAAAAATCTCTCAATTCTTAAACAGCCTTCCGGCAAATTTAGATATTCAATTTGTTCAGGATATTATTCCAGGAAATCACAAAACTATTGAAGCCCATAAAAATCTCGCTGAGAGTTCAACTAATGAAACCGCAAAATCACTATCGATGGAAAGAGTTCTTAGACTTAGTGCCGCTGACACTAGAGGGGAAATTCCAACCCACCGATTAAAAGTCATCGTGCGAAAGCCACTATCACAAAATTTAATCGGAAAAACTTCGATTTTTGCAAAAGAAAAGAATTTCCAGGAAATCTCTGAAGTAAAACTCTCAAGAGAAATTGAACTTGTTTCTCGTATTAAAGAAAATGTGATCCAAGGCCTAAACCTTCTTGAAATTTCATCACAGCAGATGACATCCGACGAAACCGCGAGTCTTCTCTACGCACAATGGAATCCCTCAAGAAGACCACCATTTCTCTCTTACGACCCCGAGGAAGTAAGATCAAGTCTCCTCTATTCTGATGTCGGAATAAACTTGAGCGGTTTTGCAATCGGAACGACCTATTTCCGAGTCATATCGCTAAAAACTCTCCCCGATCAAACTTTTGCATCCATGGCTACAAAACTCCGAGAGCTACCGTTCAAATCAAGATTTTATGTTACAATCCATGTTCCCGATCAAGTAAAAGAAATTGAATCTCTGCAAACCCAAAGACGTATCGCTTTTTCAATGGCCGTCGGAAAAAACACAGGAGTTTCTGATTTAGAAAGCACGGCCAAATTTCAAGACCTTGAAACGCTGCTAGAGCAGATGATAGGTCAGGGACAAAAAGTTTTTCACGTCTCGGTAACAGTTTTATTACAAAATGAAAACGAAGCAGAACTTGAAAATCAGGTCGATCTTACGCTTACAAAGTTTAGAGAACTTGGCGGAGCCGAAGCAATAGTGGAAACGCTTGCCGCATTTGATATTTTTTCTCAAAGCGCACTTCCCAACGCAAGATCAAAAGAACGATCTAAAAAAATAAAAACATCGAACCTTTGCGATCTTATTCCGCTTTATGGTCCATGGCCAGGCCATGAAAATCCTAGCATTTTATTAAAATCTCGAATGGGAAGTATCTTGAGCTTCAATCCCTTTGACAGCTCCCTTTCAAATGCCAATCAGTTGGTGAGCGGTGGGTCAGGTTCGGGAAAATCCTTTATGACAAACCTTCTTTTACTTCAAATGCTAAAAGAAAATCCAAAAGTGTTTTTCATAGATATCGGTGGGTCTTATCGAAAGTTGACTGAAAATTTATCGGGCCAATACGTTGAACTTGGTATCAATGATATTTTGTCAGTAAATCCTTTTGACCTAGCTCCCGGTGAAACAAAGCCATCATCTCATAAAATTAAATTTATTGTAGGCCTTGTGGAACTTATGACTAAAGAAGATGGAAAAGCAAGAATTCCAAAACTTGCCCGCGCCGAAATCGAAGAGGCCGTTCAGAAAATATATCAAAAATTAAAAAATCCGCGTCTATCTGACTTAAGAGAGCTGTTACTGAACCACACCGATAAAGACATCCAAACCTTTGGAAAGATTTTATCCCCTTGGTGTGGTGACACGCCCTACGGAAAATTTTTAGACAAAGCCACTACCATCGAGTTTGAACGCGATATTGTAGCTTTTGATTTAAAGGGCCTCGAAAGTTATCCTGATCTTCAAGCCGTATGTCTTTATATTATAACCGATCTTGTATGGCGCGAAGTTCAAAAAGATCGCTCAAAAATGAAATTCATAGTTTTCGATGAGTGCTGGAAACTTTTAAAGGATGATGCTGGTGTTGTTTTTATCGAAGAAGTTTTTCGAACTGTCAGAAAATATTATTGTTCAGCAACAGCTATTAGCCAAGATTTAAACGATTTTTTAAGTTCCAGTATTTCCTCGGCGCTTCTTCCAAACTGCTCAATCAAGTGGATTTTAATGCAAAATCAAAGCGATTTTACGAAAATGAAAGATTCACTTGGCCTAAATGAAAATGAAATCGAACTCATCCAGTCTTTACACCAAGAAAAGGGTGAATTTTCGGAAACCTATCTTCTGGCTGGCTCAAATAAAAGAACGGTTGCTGTTATAGAACCGACACCGCTAGAACTTTGGATTGCGACAACGGACCCGCGCGACCTTTCGGCCATTGAAGATTTAAAGAGAAAAAGACCTGAACTTTCACAAATTGAAATTCTTAAAAATTTGTCGGAGCAGTTTCCCAAAGGAATTTCGGTTCACAAAGAGAAGGCGATATGAAATCTATTATTGTGCTTGTGTTTATTTTTCAGTTTTCATTTTCACCGATGTGTAAAGCAGATCTTTTTGGCGCCGATGTTGCGGTGCTTGCTCAGATTCTCTCCAATGCTATCCAACAGCTCGCCCAGCTACGAAGTATTCTTGACAACGGAAAAGATAATTTATCTTTGATTCGCGATATCAATCGCGGAATAAATGATTCCCTAAACTTAATTCGTACAATTAGCCCAAATAATGATCCCGGTTTATATAAAGACTGGGAAAAAGTATCAGATGCATTAACAAAATTAGAAAGCATTTACGGAATCGCTATTGATTCCAAAGATTCGAAGGTTCAGAAAGACACGGACCAAAGTATCGCCGAGGCGGTCGCCTTAAACAATTCAATCTACAAATACACTAAAATGATTGATGAGATTGGCGAACTCATTAAAAACCAAAGTCACTCAGTTTCTCCCGGCGGTGCTGCAAAGCTAACTGCGCAATCCTTGGGTGTCATGCTAAATCTGCAAAATGAAATGTTACGTACCCAAGGCACTGGCTTAAAACTCCAAGCTCAAGCGCTTGCCCTGCAGAATAGAAAAGATAAGGCTCAAACAAAACAAATGGTAGCCGGTGCTGAAAATATTAATTCAGCGCTTTCGAACGTGCAGCCCCAGTTTAAACTCCCCCGATTTGAATAGGAAAAATTACTTGTGGATATTTCATGGATATCGTCTCAGGCAAAAGACATTCACACATTTTTTGTCTCAATTTTTTATTCTCTTGCAGTTCTGTTAATTCTCATTGGAGTTTTAATTGATTACTTTAAGTTGCCCATTGGCGGAGTACCCGCTTTTCAGCAGCTTGTTGGTCGTGCATTAATCGCGGCAATTTTGCTAATCGCATATCCGCAAATTTCAAACTGGGTATCAGCTGTCGCGGACTCAATTTCTGATCATTTGGGAAGTATTGGAACAGTTCACAACGTCCTAAAAACTGCAGCTACAACTTTTAAGGACCACTCATGGTCATGGACATCACTTGGGGATACGCTTTTATCCGTTGTCGCGATTTTGGCGTATTTCTTTTTATATCTGACAGTTTTCTTTTTTGATGCCGCTATTGTTTACTGTCTTGTTCTTCTCTATATTTTTTCGCCGATTATGATTGTGTTTTATATTTTACCCCAAACAGCGTCGATGACAGGCGGGCTATTTCGAACGTTATTTGAGATCGCGACTTGGAAAATTGTTTGGTCAGTTCTTGGCACCTTATTATGGAGCACGGCTCTTCATGACTTTGAAGCTAAGGGCCAAAATTTTATTACTCTTTTGGCTTTAACGCTAATGCTTGCTCTTTCGATTCTTCTCACACCTATTGTAGTGAGGAATCTAATCTCTGGAACACTTTCAAGTGTGGCAAGTCAAACGGCGGGCCTAGCCGCCATAGGATTATCAGCCGGATTTGCAAGTCCAACTGCCCTTGCGGGACTCGCAAAAAAAGGATCAGCAAAAACTTACGGATGGGGCGCCAAAACCGCTTGGAAGGGAACAAAAATCGCCTACCGAGGAGCTAAGGCTACGCCTGGAGCTTTCCGAAATCAGTTTTCTAAACATATCAACGCTCAGTCCGAAAAACATCAAGAACCAAATTAATCTTTATTTTTTAGAAAGTAGCCTTTATGAAATTTAATACCGCGTGGGCGAAAACAGCTGCACAAAACGTGACCCTGAAAGTTGCAACAGTGACATTGGCGGGAGTGGCCATTGTGCAACTTTTTGCAATTCTAACTCTCGCATTAAAAGATTTGCCAGTAATCGAGCGCGCTTGCTTTTCAAGACCCTTACAGGCGCGGCCAATTGAATCCACAAAAAATGAAATCGAAGCGTTTCTAGTTGAGGCTCTACCCATGCGTTTTGATTCAAATGGGTATCTAAAAGAGGGCTTTCTCTCTATTGAAGAAACCATTTCACGAGAGAAAGAACAGGCGACTTTAAAGCAACGACAAATCTCACAAAAAATTGTAATCAACGACGTCAAAATAGAAAATAAGGACATTTTTATTTTTTCGGACAGAATTTTATCAGTTGGAAAAATCAAATCTGTTTTGTCTTTAAATCTGAAAATCATCGTCCAGCAGTCAAATCGATCCGAATCAAATCCTTATGGCCTGATCTTAAGTACCGTGAGCCAAATTGAAGAAAAGGAAAGTAAGTGATTTATCTAATTCAAACCGTCTTAGTACTATGCCTATCATCCAAAGTTTTTGCTCAAAATGTGAAAACCATTAAGCTCTGTGAAAAAAGTGTTGCGCCAATATTTATATCTCATAAAGGAACCGTTTTAGATTTTCCAGCAGAACCAGAAAAAGTAGTACTTGGAACCAAGAATTCATTTTCTATTGAGTATATTAGATCTGATCTGGCGATTTCGCCTCTAACGGTAACCTCAAAATCAAATCTTTTTGTTTATCTTCATGGACGAAGATTTGCCCTTGACCTTTCGACATCTACCTATGGCGCCACACTTTATTTTATTAAAGATTGTGACTCAGATAAGGTTTTGGTGAAAAAAAATGGAAAATAAACTTGATAATGCTGTCGAAATTTCGAACGAACCTAAGATCGATAGAAGATTTGGATTTGCCGAGCGAGCAGAACCTTTATCTCGACAAAAAATCAAAACCTGCTCAATCGCGACAGCGATATCTTTAGCCGTAATATTTCTTATGAAAGGTCCTGATAGAGAAACCGTACACACTTCGGGCATCAACGCACCCGAGGTTTCGCAAATTACCACAAATCGCGAAACGCTAAATACGTATTCTGCTGCACAAGAAAGTGACCAGCTAAAAGAAAAAAATAAAAAATCTCGAAACCCCAATATAATGCGTCTTCCTGGTCTGCAAAAAATTGATCGCAGGAAAGCTAACCAAATACCACCAGGAAGCATGTTAAAAGCAATTCTTTTAACCGGCGCATCCAATGGCCCAGTAAGAGCCGAGTTAACTGAAGACTTACGTATTCAAGGAGAAACACTGATTCCGATTGGCGCGACCTTATTAGGTACGGGTCAATCAACCGAAGAAAGACTTATGGTTCGATTTTCTCAAGTTGTATACAAAGACGGAAGTTTTGAAAACATTCAGGCACAGGCCGCAGATATGGAAGATAAAACCGTGGGATTAAAAGGTTCCAAAGCCGGAAAATTTGCTCTTAAATATGCGACAGCCATTGGACTTAATTTTGTTGGCGGCATGAGCGAAGCCTCAAAAGAAAAAGAAGTCATTAATCAGCAAGTCGTGGCTCCACCAACTGCAAAAAATGCGCTGCTAAGTGGAACTAGTAAAGCCACTTTCGAAATGGCAAACGAAACCATGAATGATATCAGAAACTCAGCACCGATTATCCATATAAAATCGGGGCAAGAAATTTATGTTTTCTTTGAAAACGGCCAATAGGGAGTCTAAATGCAAAAGGAAAGCTCAATCCAAAATCGAATTGATACGACTTTAAAAAATACTAAACTCTGTTTTGAGCCTATATTTGAACTCGTTCGTGGATTTAGAGCAAACACTATTCCGTGGGTTACATGTGCAAAATGGACTACTGGATTAACATTAGGTTTATTTTTTAAAATTGACTGGTATATTCTCTCTTATACTCGTTTCACTAATCTGTACCCTTACCATCCGCTTCTTTATAAAATTTATGCACTTTCAATTTCAACGTCGCCGTTTTGGATTTGGGCTTGGATGCAAGTCAAATACAAGAAAGACAAACTTAAACTTTTGACCCGAGCATTTAAGAACGCGGGTCTTGAATCAAAAATTGGCCGCTTACCAAATTTGATATCTGATTTCCCTCTAGATCCAATGACGAGAAAGCTTAGACTGACCAATGCTGGATTTCCAGTTTCTAGTTTTCAAGCTCAATCAAAATTTATTGAGTCAGAACTTGGTATCTTTATCGATGAAGTTAAAGAGAGTCGGGAAAGCCGAACCGTTGACGTGATCTACTCACACTACCCTATGGCGACGGAAGTTTCATATTCACCGGAAGATGCCGAAGCACCTTTTGAATTCAAAGTCGGCCAGACAAGAGCAAATACAATTGCAACTTCGCTTCAAAAAACACCGCACCTTCTTGTCGCCGGTCAAACTGGCGGCGGTAAATCGACATTTCTTCGTCAACTTATTGTCCATCTACATCTTCAGAAAAAAGGAATAAATTTTCTCCTAATTGATCTTAAGGGAGGACTCGAGTTTTCAATGTTTGAAAACAGAAAAAACTTCGTCGTTGTTCCTCACGTCTTAGCAGCGGTCGTAAACCTTCAGAATACTAATTCGTTACTTGATAAACGGATGTCTTTCCTAAAAGAAAATGGCTGTAAAGATATTGAAGCTTACTTTAAGAAAAAAGATAAACCGGCCAATGCACCTGACCTATCAAGACACGTCATCGTTGTTGATGAAGCTGCCGAAATGTTTTTAGCGGGACATCACGCCAAATCAAAAGAAGTTCAGACAGCGCGAGAGATGTTGAGCCGAATTGCTCGCCAGGGACGTGCCTTAGGAATTCATCTCATCGTTGCGACTCAAAGACCCGATAGCAAATCACTTGACCCACAAGTTAAGGCAAACCTCACTGGCGTCATTTGTTTTCAAATGATGAATGACTCTTCAAGTATTGCCGTTCTTGGTAACGGACGCGCAACAGATCTGCCAAAGGTTGCAGGCAGAGCTATTTGGAAAAATGGAATCGAGATGCTAGAAGTTCAAACTCCTTTCTTGTCATCTGAAATGGCTGAATCTTTATTGGGCCCTCCCGACAATCAGCCCACCAAGAAAGAATCTACGATAAAGCTGGTCGAGAGTGCGAACGAAAAACTTGATCCATTACAAACGGAATAGATTTCGGAGTAACAATTGAAAAATAAAAAGCGCTGCGAGATTACAGATCGAGACTACAGAATCTTGAGGTTTCTGTGGAAGTGGAAAATTGTATCAACTCATGGGTTAGCTAAAAAATTCTTTCCCGAAGCCAATCCCTTCACCGCTTACCGTCGCCTTCTACATTTAGAATCTGATGGCTTCATTGGACACTATACAGTGAACGGGAGATTTAATGATGCGTGGATAATTAAAGAGAAAGGATTCAAATACATCTTGCCATACCTTGGAGATTTGCGATCCAAAGGATTTAAATCAACCAATTATCCGCACGACTTCATTGCAACTGCTTTTCACCTTGGCGTTTGGTTGACAGCTCAGCCAGATGAGAGCCAAACTTATAGTGAGCAGCAACTTCGCTGTTACCATCAAGATCTCTGGCCATCTTGGGTACCGACATCGACGCTTCATCGACCCGATGGATATTCTATCTACCAGAGCGGAGACAAGAGAGTTATTGTTGCGTTTGAAGCAGAGCTTTCACTAAAATCAAAGAATCGATACGAAAGCATTATTGCATTCTACGACGCGCAAAGTTCCATCAATTTTGTTTTTTGGCTTGTCGACTCTAAAGCTACATTGGATGCAATCAAACGAAGCGCTTTCAACTTCCAGATGCTTACCAATACAAAGCATCAGTTCACCTTACTATCAGACTTTAAGAAAAAAGGTTGGATGGCGTCCTTTATAGAGGGAACTCTCAATGGGAAATGTCTTGCAAACTATTTATTGCACAAGACCTACACAATCCCCACTCAAGAACCGCTCGACCGTGTGACCCTGGCGCTTCTTGATTCTCGCAGAAGACCAAGCAATTCAAACCTTTAAATCTATACAGGCTTCACCCCAAAAACCTGACTATATCTAAGCGGCCTATCACCGCTTATTCGCCTCAAAACTCCCCTACCTCGTCCCCTCTCTCCTCTCTCCTCGTTCCTCCCCTGACTCTCGCTCGCCCAACACTTTCGTCCCTTTCCTCTTCTCTACTGAACTAAAAGTCTCCGAAACAATAATCAAAATTAAAGGATGTCGTTATGAACAATAGAAAATTGATTCTCGTTCTAAATTTTATATTTATTTTAAACGCGTGCGCGACTTCACCAAAATCCATTTTGATGGGCGCAGTTGCCGGTAGCATAGTTGGCGCAGGTCTTGGCCAAGCTCAATCCCGAAACTCTGAAGGAACCACAGTCGGCGCCGCCGTTGGTTTGGGACTTGGCTCCCTCATTGGATATTTGTCTTTCATTGATCAACAAAAGACAAATGCAAATGATAAAAATGAAAAACCTGAGGATATTGCGCCGTTCTTAACCAAACCCAAAATCCGCTCTTATATCGTGCCGGACTCCATAGAGGGAAATAAATATATTAAATCCCATCGCGTTTTCATTTTAGAAGATCCGGGTTCATGGAGTCGTTAACCGGCTAAATTTAATAATTAGAGCAATAATTTTTCAAGAGCCACGAAGTCCTAAAGTTAAAAGGACAACTCGTGAATTTTCAAATACACCTCGGCGATTCTTTAGAAATTTTAAAAACTATTCCCTCAAATTCAGTTGATTCACTAGTCACGGACCCACCGGCAGGAATTGGCCTTATGGGCCTTGATTGGGACAAAGACAAAGGCGGTCGACGCCAATGGATTTCGTGGCTAACAAAAATCATGATAGAATGTCATCGCGTTTTAAAACCTGGCGCTCATGGATTTGTCTGGGCAATTCCTCGCACATCTCATTGGACCGGTACCGCAATTGAAGATGCTGGTTTTGAAGTTAAAGATATAGTTACACACCTTTTCGGTAGCGGCTTCCCAAAGAGTGTAGCAATTGATAAAGCGCTTGAGCGTGCAAAGTATACTGACACAGATCTTCTTTTTAAAGTGACTAATTGGATTCGCGCGCGAAGAGACGAATTAGGTCTAACAAACAAACAACTTGATGAAATTGCTGGCGTTAAAGCGGGAGCCTGTCACTGGACCGCCTCTCCTCCATCTGGACAACCCCATATTCCCACAAAGGAGCGCTGGGAAAAATTAGAAAAAGCATTAGCACCGATTCCAGAATGGCTTCAAGAATTAATTAAACCGGCCTATTCTCTAGGTGAAACTTGGCGGCAAACAAACAACGAATCAACCAAGTGGCAAGGTTGGGGTACTGCGCTAAAACCTGCAAGTGAGCACTGGATACTTATTCAAAAACCAATTTCCGAACACAATATCGCAGCTAATATTAAAAAACATAACGTTGGCGGAATCAACATTGATGCCTCAAGAATACCTGTTAAAGGAACCATCCCTTCAACGACAAATCTAAATTTTAAAGATGCCGGCTTTATTTGGGATGGCGGCAAGAGATGTGGTAACTCAATTTATACTCAACATCCACTAGGTCGCTTTCCTGCAAACCTTATTTTAACTAAATCAAACCGTCACGACTGCCCAGCGCAAATAGTAACCGAACAGAGCGAAAACGAAGTTTCTCAGTATTTCAAAAATTTTAAACCGGAAGTGCCATTTATCTATTGTAAGAAGCCACATAAAATTGAACGAGGCGAAAATAATATTCATCCAACGGTAAAACCTCTGCGACTCATGAGATATTTGTGTAAAATGGTAACTCCGCCTTGTGGTGTAGTGCTCGATCCTTTCATGGGTTCAGGGACAACAGGTGTGTCAGCCCTGTTTGAACAATTCAAATTTATTGGAATCGAAAAAAATGAGAACTATTTTGCTATTTCTGAAAAGCGATTAAAAGGAGTTACTTAGATGGAAAACAAGACTGAAAAAATACACAAACCAAAACTCGAGCATGTGGCACTTGCTCTTACATCCACGCTAAAAATTAATAAATGGTTTGAGCAAATTAACGCCAAGAAAAAAATTAAACTCTCTCGGAAAGACTTGATTAACTGGCTCATCGACCGGCTCCCTGAAAATCTATCGGCTGGGGATTTAAATGCTCTCATTGAAAAATTTTACGATAACGAAAAGTATTTACGCCAGCTCCTACGTGAAGTGAAGGCCGCAAAAGCGAGTGGATCAAACGAAAATCTAGACATCATCTTAAAAACAAAAAAGCTTGACGCTCGACGAGATCAGGAAGAAGTTCCCGTTTCAAATCCTTCGTCCTTAGGTAAATAACTAGTTTTTCGTAAAACTAAAATTTCATAAACATCATCAAATGAAAATTTATGAATGACATTCTTTTGGAACCGATTTTCTCCAGCTATTAGGTCGTTTAATGATACCTCAAACAAATCAGCTAAATCTTTTAGGCTCTGAATATTTTTGGGAATAACCCCACAACAAAAATTATGTAAAGTCGATTTACTCATTCCGGATTTTCTAGCTGTCTCGTTAATACTCCAGTCCCTTTCATTCATTAGACGATTTAAGTTTTCAGCTAAAGTTACCTTGGTTCGTTTTACAATCACGATTTACCTTCAGTGCTAGTCATGACTCTAAATACCTCTTCCTTTTAAAAAAATGTCCACTCGAAAATCTCATGTGCAATTGCACATCATATTTTAAAAGACTCACTGGACTTTAGATTTTTTAGAGCTATTCCTTACAAATAAATCAGCTGGAGGAAAAATGGCAAAAAGCCAAACACATATTGAAGGAATTTATAGTATTTGGCGCCCGGGTCAGGAGAGTGACTCTTTTAGGGTCGCCGTTAAAGCACCAAATCAAGCGCAATTCGTGATTAGTTCAAAAACCCAACCTCTCCTCGCACAAGTAAATCAATACGTGAAAACACAAAAGTTACGTCGAGAGCAGGCCGAAAATGATCTGCATTTCACAGTGCTGCGGGATAACCTCTATCAAGAGTTAAAATCTCGCTATGGGCTTAAATCCTACCGCATTAAGGAAATGCTCGACCTAAAAGGTAAAAAATTTAACTTTGAAAAATCTTTGCAGGATTTTTCTGATTATAAGGCTATGCACAGTGTAGGACGCGCGTATAGTTCAATACTAAAAAAATTTTGGTTTTCATTTTTTATAGAAAAAATGGGCTGCGAACATCCGAGGGAATTTATCACATTCAAGATTCAAGCGCGCACGCATGTTAGGACCGCGAAAAATAAATTTGATCGACCCTATTCACCTAACACATACATTACGCTTACAAAACCACTTAACGAGTACATGCGATTTTGTCATGATATCGGCCACATTAAAAAAGATGAGCTATTTGAATTAAATGCAGAGCTTACCCTCGAAGAGAAAAAACGCCGAAAATTAAACCCCGTGAGATCCACGAAAACCTACACGACAAATCAGATGACACAAATGAAATCAAAAATTGATATTCATTATGCGGGAAATCCTGAATGGAAACTTAAATCCTACGCAATGCTATTTGGAATTTACACCGGCCTTCGTCGCGGGAATTTACTCGGTCTTTACGCCGAGAATTTGCATCCGGAAGCAAGTCCTCCGCATTTTCAAGTTAAAGACAACGTCGTATCTGGTTGGAGTCGTGGACAAAAAGGGACAATAGTTTTAGAAGACGCCACGAAAACTTCTCATGATGAAAATGTTAAAATCCCGTTTATTCAGCCAAGCAAAGAAACAATCACGGAAGTTGCACACTTCTTAAAGAAAAACCTCACGCCAAAACAGCGCCTTCTTAGTTGCAACCCCGATACAGTGGCTAAGTGGTGGCGTAAAATCTGCAATGAGGTAAAGATACCATATGTCCACCCACATGGCTGGCGACACAGCTACGCAACACTTGGAGCAATTCACGTTAACGACTGGTATAAAGGCAACCCCTATCTTCTACAAAAATGTTGTATGCACGCATCCTTTAGAACTACGGAAAAGTATATCCAGGGGACTTCTGATGAGTTGCTAAAAATTTTTGCCGATTGAGAAAAGCTACGCCTGTCTTTTTAAAATTTCAATATGAGGTCTTGGACCAACTTCAATACTTGGTCCCGTATTTTTTTAACGTGCTCGACATCTTTACCTTTGGGATCTTCTAGTTGCCAGTCCACTATTTTCAAGCCCGGAATGTAGGGACATTTCTCACCACAGCCCATCGTCACTAACAAACTCGCCTGCCGCGCTAAATCTTCTGTGAGTCGAGTCGGCGCGGCAGTGGACAAATCAAGTCCGACCTCTTTCATGGCGGCCAATACTTCGGGATGCACCCGTGCAGCAGGTTCGGTTCCTGCGGAGATTGCTCTCGCTTTTTTAGGGTCCACAAGTCTATTAAAAAATGCAGCTGCCATTTGGGATCTACCTGCACTATGTACGCAAGCAAAAATAACTGTTTTCATACCTTCAATCTTTCTTCAGCCAAAGAAATAAAAACTCTGCCGTTACCGCTCCAAGAATCTGAGCAACAATAAATCCAATTGTATCACTAGGTCGAATTCCCGCAAATGATGGTGTCAACGCTCTTGCCAGTGTTACAACGGGATTTGCAAACGAGGTTGAAGCGGTGAACCAATAAGCTGACCCAATATAAGCACCAACAGCAAAAGGAAGTTTCGATTTTTCTGTGCCACGAATAACCATGATAAGTCCAAAAGTCGCGATATATTCACTAAATACTTGCCCAAGGCCACTGCGCGCATGATTTGAAATATCAAAATAGTTTTGCCCAAACATGGCATGCGCAACAAAAACCCCTACAATTGCACCAGCCAGTTGCGCAATAAAATAAAAAATACTTTCATTTTTCTGATGAAGGCCATGAATAAAGTTAGCAAATGTGACAAGCGGGTTAAATTCACCACCGGAAATTGATCCGAAAACTAAAATTAAAACACTTAAACCCAATCCAGTTGCGAAGGAATTTGCCAGTAAGGCTATCGCGGCATTGCCACCTGAAAGGTTGTCACCCATGATTCCAGAACCAACAACTACGGTTAGTAAAAATAAGGTTCCTAAAAATTCCCCGATGATCTTTTTTTGGATCGTCATGCTAACACCTAAAACCAACCTCAAAACAATCGAGCACTTCACATTGTGCGAGTGGCTTTTTCCCATCTCCACAGGCCTGCGAAAGAACTTCCAATGACTCTTTCATTTTTTCAAGATCGCTAATTTTTATTTTAATTTCTTTTATTTTTTCATTAGCCCTGTTGCGAATGTCTTCACACTTAGATCGAGGATTTGTATTGAGATTTAAAAAATCTTTCACTTCCCTTAAAGCAAATCCCAGTGCCTGTGCGCGTTTTATAAAACGAATCCGTTTGGCATCTTCACGAACGTATTTGCGGTATCCAAATTTAGTAGTTGGCTTTTTAACTAACCCCTGACGTTCATAGAAACGAACCGTTTCGACCCCTACGCCCGATTCTTTTGCTAATTTTCCAATAGTAAAGTCTCTCATAGATTCACAATAAACCCTGTACTATCGTACGGAGTCAACATTTGTTAATTTTTTATTGTGTATTCATTGTCGGGAAATAATTAACGCAAATAGACCCGACACGATCACAAGCCCAGCACTAAAACACCCATGAGAACTTTCCGCTACTCTCATACGACTAAGACCCACTCACGACCATTCCGACTCCGACGAGCGCAATGTCCAATCCGAGACTAAACCCCATTACAGTGAAGAGTCCGACCCTGCTTTTCCCGCAGAGAGAGCGAGCGACATTCCGGTGATAGATGCAGGACATGGAATCATAGATTATTGGATGCCCATTTCAAATGGACAAGATTTTTGACAACAGTCAAATCCGATTTCTCTTCCTGAAGACATTGAGGTTTTAAAAAAACCTTTCACGATAGATCAACTTTATGACATCACGAAAAGATACTTAAATTAATCACTTAGTTCCGAAAGTTCTTGAGTAGTAAGATCCAAAAATGTCCTACCGAGGAAAATCCGAAGTCGATTGAGATTTCTATTACTAGCTGAACTTCGATAAATCAACTATTAGGAGGTTCAGTCAGGTACAAGTTCTTATAAATCATCAGAACTGAACAGCTATTTGTTTAGTTCTTTACATTACCCAATCTATTTACTAAATCCTTAAGCTCTTGAATTTCTTTTTCAAGAGCGTCGATTTTCTCAGGAACGGCGACAATAATTTCGCGAGGAATACTTCGGCACCCCCATGTTCTCGCTTCACTCGAGTAAGTCCAGACGTCACAAGTTATAATACGGCGACTGCCATTTGATAGTGTTTGTGCTGATCCTTGAGTCCCCAAAAAAAATACCAATAAAAATAATTTTTTCATAAATCCTCTTGTTAAACATTCAGTGTTTATCACCCATTTTTTCAACCAACATGTCGCCCTCGATTTTGACTCCCTCATCCGGTTTCACAATGGCAGAGTCGTGATCTAAAACTTTTAATACGAGTGCTTCTCCAATTTTTTCGTAACTACATTCATTAACTCTGCCAATACGTCCTCCCTTGAAAACTGACTTACATACCGACTTCCTAATAGCGACTTTGTCACCCGGCTTTACTTCCTGGCCACCAATTCCCACTTGAATTCCCTCAGGGATTTCAGATTTAGTGACGGGACCTTGAACTCCATGGACATGGCCACATCCGACAAACCCAAAAGCTAAACTCAATACAAAAAACTTCCTCTTCATACAAACCTCCAGATATTTTTTCTAGGTGGACGCGCCGTTAGTTCTCAACAGTCGAAGCGCATTGAAAGTTACAAATAGAGATGCTCCCATATCAGCGGCTACTGCCAACCATAAATTAGAAATTCCAATAATTGCTAAAAGCAGGAAAACAGCTTTTGTCGCCAAGGCAAAACCAATATTAAAGCGAATAATTGAAAGCGCTCGTTTTCCCAACTGAATTGCTTTTGAAACCTGTCCCAAATCATCTTGCATTAAAGTGATATCAGAAGTTTCGATCGCGGTGTCTGTTCCAACTCCTCCCATGGCAATTCCAACCGTGGCTTGAGCAAGCGCCGGAGCATCATTGATTCCGTCCCCTATCATGGCTACTGATTCATATGTTTTAACAAGATATTTTATATGGCTCACTTTATCGTCTGGTAAAAGATCGCCGACCGCTTCGTCTATTCCAGCTTGAGCCGCTATAGCTGAGGCAGTTTTTTGGTTGTCTCCACTGAGCATAATTACTTTTTTAATGCCCGCTTGGTGCAAATCCGCAACAGCGCTCTTTGCATTTTCTCTAATAGAATCACCAAGTGCGATAATTCCCATGACCTCGCCAGCACAATCAAGATGAGGTCTATGACCAACAACAATGACTGAATAGGATTTCTTTTCAATCTCAGATAACGTGGCCTCCAATTTTTCGTCGCAGACATTTAATTCATGGGCAAACCTATGATTACCGAGAAAATATTCGTGGCCATCAATTTTTGCTTCGGCACCTTTTCCTACAACTGTTTTAAAATCAGTTGCAGAGCTAAAACTAATATTTATTTTTTTTGCGTAATCTACCACCGCTTGCGCTAGAGGATGTGACGACAAAACTTCAATTGATCCGGCCACCTCCATTACTTCTGTTTCATTAAACTTATTCCAAGGAAATATTTCTTTAACTCTTGGTCGTCCTTCGGTAATTGTTCCGGTCTTATCAACCGCAAGCGCTTTGACTTTTCCAATAGCCTCTAAAAACACTCCGCCCTTTACTAAGACTCCTCGTTTTGCCATCGCCGCAAGACCCGAAACAATAGAAACTGGAGTAGAAATCACGAGCGCACATGGGCACGCTATCACTAGTAATACAAGAGCCCTATAAAGCCACTCTTGCCACACTCCTGCAAAAAATATTGGCGGAACAACAAGCGTTAGAATGGCAACTAAGAAAACAGTAGGCGTATAGATTTTGGCAAATGAGTCGACAAACTTTTCCGAAGGAGCTTTGTTTTTTTGAGCTTCTTCTACGAGACGGATAATTTGAGAAACTTTTGAATCTTCGAACTTTGTTAGAGATCGTACATAGAGAACGCCAGTTTCATTGATCGTACCAGAAAAAACTTTATCACCAACCGTTCGCTCAACGGGAATGGATTCTCCAGTCAGAGGAGCTTGATTTACGAGCGATGAGCCTTGGGAGATTTCACCATCAACAGGAATTCTTTCACCTGATCTAATACGAATTATGTCACCGACTTTCACATCTTGGATGGGAACCTCAATCGTTGCTCCATTGAGTTGGACAACATTTGCTTTGGCTGGCGTTAGCGTGAGCACATCACGAATCGCTGATCTCGCTTTAGCAACACTATATGCTTCAAGCAGTTCCGCTAAAGAGAAAAGAAAAACCACGGTAGCAGCTTCAGAATATTCTTTGATCGCAAAAGCGCCGACAACAGCAACAGTCATCAAAACATTCATATCGAGCTTTAAGTGTTGAATTGACCTCCAAGCTTTCGGAAAAATGAGAGTCCCCGCTGCCAAAACTGACATTCCAAAGAAAAGTGGCGTCATGAGGCTTCTGTCATCTAGGAGGAACTCAGACGCAAAACCGACAGCCAATAAAATTCCGGAAAATAAAACAATTGAGGTTTTACGCTTATCGATCGTGGATGCTTTAGAATCCCTACTTGAACTCACTTTGACGCCAGTACTTTCAATCGCTTTCTTTAAGAAATCTTTGGTAACTGAAGGAGAATGTTGTACCTCAACCGTGGCAGTCATCAGATTTGCGTTAACTGAAAAAATATCGGGATTCTTTAGTGCCGTTTGAATTGCGGCTATTTCATCACCACAATCCATTCCCGCAACAAAAAATTTTGTTGAACTCGTATTTACATTTGGATCAGCCATTTTTTACCTCTACAGGAGGCTTCATGAATTTCTCAAAAATAATATACAACGTAGGCAGAACGATCATCGTAAGAAGCGTTGATGAAATCACGCCTCCGATAACTACAGCCGCGAGTGGTCGCTGAACCTCGGCTCCGACACCAGTTGAAACAACCATTGGAAGAAAACCGAAAATATCCACAAGTGCCGTCATTAGTACTGGCCTCAATCTAATCATTGAACCCTTTATTACTAATTCCGATCCAGATAAACCTTCCCCACGAAGTTGGTTGAAGTAGTTAACTAAAACAACTCCATTCAGAACTGCAATACCTGAAAGAGCAATGAAACCTACTCCCGCTGAAATACTAAAAGGCATTCCATAAAACATCAGACCAAGAACACCACCAACGAGTGCAAGTGGAACACACGAGAACACTAAAATAGTCTGACCAATACTCCCGAAAGCGGCATAGATCATCAAAAGAACAAGAAGTAACGCCGCCGGAGCAAGAATCATAAGTTTGCTACGCGCCTCTTGGAGATTCTTAAAGTTTCCTCCCCACTGAAGGTAATAACCTTCTGGAACTTTCACATTTTTTTCTACTGCTGCAATAGCCTCATGAACGAAACTCTCTGTATCTCGACCACGTAAATTGATGAGAACCGCAGATCTACGATTTGAGTCTTCACGGTTAATCACACTATACGTCTCGGCAAATTTTAAATCTGCAAGCTCATCGATCGGTGCGGTTGAGTTTCCACCAACTCCTACCGGAAGACTTCTAATAGCATCAAGGTCAGTTCTCTTTTCTTCATCAAGCCGAATGACTATCGGAAAACGCTTATCACCCTCGTAGAGATTTCCAACTTCTTCGCCTCCTAAGGCCACCGATACAGTTTCTAAAACTTCGCTTTTACGTATTCCGTAGCGATGCAGAACATCGTCCTTAGTTTCAATTTTTAATACTGGAGAGGTACCCGCGATATCTACTTCGACATCGCCTGCCCCAGGAACTTTTGATATAACTCCTTGAAGTTTTTTTCCCAAATCTACGAGTACTTTTAAATCTGGACCAAATATTTTAACAGTCACATCCGCTCGAGTTCCTTCGAGCAGTTCATTGAAACGCATTTGTATTGGCTGAGAGGCTAGATACCTCATTCCTGGAAGTTCGCGCTCTAGTTTTTCAAGAATAGCGGCGACAAGCTCTTCATTGGTACGCCTCTTTCCGTCTACCTTAGGCCAAGGTTTTTCTTTTAGCATGATATAGCTATCTGCAACGTTAACTCCCATTGGATCAGTTGCAACCTCACTTGTTCCAATACGCGAGAAGGTGTGATTTACCTCTGGAAACGATTTCACAATCTCGTCCGATTTTTTCTGAAACTCGAGCGAATTAGTGATACCGACATTTACAGGTCTAATCATATGAAATGCATATGACCCTTCACTGAGTTGAGGTAAAAACTCACCGCCCAACATGGCAAACAGCACGGCTCCTACTATGACAGAACTAAAAGCAATGACTGCGGTCCGAGTTCGTCTTGCGATGGCATACGCGAGAAGGGGCTCATAGGATTTTCTAATCCATCCCATGAGTTTTGGTTCTTTATCTTTTGTATTGCCCGAAAGTAAAAGGCTGGCGAGTGCTGGTGCAACAGTGAAAGAAAGAATAAGAGCTGCAAATACGGCAATCGCAAATGTCGCAGCCATCGGGCGAAACATTTTTCCTTCAACACCGACAAGACCAAAAATTGGTAGAAACACAATCACAATTATGAGCTGACCAAAACCAGCGGCCTGACGAATTTCAACAGTAGCTTCCTTAATGAGTTGCTTAGTTTCATCTGGCGACAGAGCGCGTTTAAGCTCATGAACTCTCTCTTCAAGACGTCGCACACAGTTGTCGACAACAATCACAACACCGTCGACAATGATCCCGAAATCAAGGGCTCCTAGGCTCATTAAATTTCCAGAAAGGCCAAGGGGTTTCATAATTAAAAATGTTATAAGTAGAGTAAGTGGAATTGTAATTGCTGTAATGACAGCGGCACGCACATTTCCGACAAGCACCAAAAGTACCACAACCACTAGGAAAGCTCCCATCATGAGGTTGTGCTCCACAGTACCGAGAGTCGCATTCACTAAATCAGAACGATTGTAAACAGTCGTTAATTTTACCCCTTTAGGTAAACCTTTTTCGATTTCGTTTATTTTTTCCTTAACTCTCAATGCCACGGTTCTGCTATTTTCACCTAAGAGCATCATCACCGTTCCAAGCACAACTTCATTTCCGTTATAAGTGGAAGCTCCCGTACGAAGTTCTTTTCCTAATCCAACGCTAGCAATATCACCGATAGTTACTGTCTTAAAAGTTTCAAGCGACTTGACTGGTACTTGCGCTATATCTTTGATATTTTCAAAAATTCCCACGCCCTGAATAAGAAACTGTTCCGCTGTTTGCTCGACGTATCCGCCGCCCACATTTTGGTTTGCTTTTTCCAAAGCATCGATGATGTCACCGAAGTGGATTCCAAACTGTGCCATTTTCGCCGGATCAGGTTTCACGTGATACTGTTTTTCAAATCCACCCGTTGAGTTAATTTCGGCAACGCCCTCAACAGTTAGAAGACGTGGTTTTAGATACCAATCTTGAATAGATCTAATTTCCATTAACTGTTTTAGTCTCTGATCAGGATTTTTCTCTACGTTCTCAAAATCCAGAACATACTGATAAATTTCCCCCAACCCCGTGGAAATCGGTCCAAGAGATGGAACTGCTTTTTTTGGAAGATTTGCGCTGACACCTTGAAGGCGCTCGGCAACCATCTGCCTCGCTCTGTAAATATCAACACCATCTTTAAATACAACGGTTACTTGAGAGAGTCCGAAGCGAGTAATCGAGCGAACTTGAATCACGCCTGCCATACCACGCATCGATGCTTCTACCGGAAAAGAAATCGTTCTTTCTATCTCTTCAGGGGCTAACCCTTCCACTGAGGTATTGATTTGTACTTGGTTGTTGGTGATATCAGGGACTGCATCAATCGGTAAATGTAGAAATGCGTAAAACCCTATTGCCGCAATGGTAAGTGTAATAACAAGAACAGTGATTCGATTATAAACTGAGAAGTGAATTATTTTATTTATCATAAATTTACCTTTTAGTGACCGTGTCCTGAATCGCCACTTGTTAGGTCGATTTCAGCAGTGCGAACGAAACTAGTTCCTGTGATGAGAATCTGATCTCCGCTTGCGAGTTTGTTTGCGGTAATCGTGGAAGTACTTTTGTTCTTTCGAACAATTGTAATATCTAATCTCTTGAGAGCTCCGTTGTTTGATTTGTAGATACTTTTGTCGTCGCCGACATATACGATTGCAGAATTTGGAACTTCCCATGGAGAGGGACCAGACAGCGTTAAAAACGTAATTCCAAATAATTTTGCGGCTTCAACGGAAAGCTTAAAGCCTTCCTTCTCACTATAAGAAACTACGCCTTTTGTTGGACCAACATTTTCCGGAGCTTCTTCAGACTCCTTTTCGTCATGATCGTCGCCGTGTTCTTCGTGAGCCTCTTCCTTTTTATCTTTATCGTGATCGTCATGGTCTTTTTCTTTTTCTTTTTCTTTTTCCGTATGAGTCTCTTCCTCATTCTTTTGATGGTCATCACTTAGTGAATATGTTCCAAAACTAAAGACAGAAAGCACGACTGCCACACTAAACATTTTTAGTTTCATAACTTGGTCTCCAGAAGTTTTCCGTCAAAGGCATTAATTTTCCAATACGCTTCTAAAGCATCTAACTCTTGGTCGTTTTTACTTCTCGTAAAATCTATAAGCTGTCGATGAGCTTCAATTACAAGTGCACTTGCAACAATTCCGCGATGAAATAGCGATTCAATATTTTTATGTTTCTTATCTAGTTCAACATTCGAGGCGGCCTCTTCTAAAGACTTAAGAGCCTTCTGGTATCTCACCACTAGGGCTTTGCGTTCCCTGACAATCTCAAATTTCTTTGAGTTAAAGACTTTTTCGGCAATTGCCAAGTTTTGGTACGCATAAGAACGTCCGGCAGAATTGAGATGATAAGCAGGAAGTTGCATTGTTAAAGACACCCCATACAGCTGGAAAGTATTAGTCGCTTCAGTTTCAAATTGAATTGAAGGACCAATTTTTAGGTCAGGCCACGAATTGCCTTTGGCAATAGATAATTCTGCCTGCGCTGATTTCAAAAACGATTCACTCATTCGCCAATCGGCAGCGTTAGACAACTGTTCCGATGAATCTTCGTTAACCTTTGGCCAATTTTTCTTTGCAGTTGGAAGCATTTTATCCCCTATTTTTAGTGGCGTACCCACTGCAATTTCTAAATGCCTTTCCAAATCATTAAGCTCTGCTTCTATCTGAGCCTTCTTAAGTCTATAGTCGCCTTCGGCAAGCTGAAAGATGCTCGATGTAACTTGTTGCTCCGGGTTTAACCTCGGTCTCGTACGATACTGCTTGTGAATTTTTGAAAACGTCGCAAGAGCCTCATCAATAATTTCAATTTCATTGAGTAAATGCCTTATGCGATAAAGCGTTTTAGCAGTTGAAATAAAAATCTCTTCTTTTGTTTTCTGAAATTCATTTTTTGCAAACTCTCTATCTGCAACTGCCTTGTCTATTCGTCCCGCGCGTTTACCACCAAGTTCAAAATTATGCGTAAGACTTACCTGGGTATTCCCAACGCGCGTTCCAAAATTATCTCCATAAACCGCCATAGTGTTTAACTCAGGGTTTGGAAGTTGGCGAGCAACACCCTCAAGGGCTTCACCTTGTTCACTCACCCCACGAGCTCTTGCAACCGTTGGGTCTCTTTCAAGCGCACAGTCTAAAATTGACTGCGCACTTGAAAGATCTTTGCATGTTTCTGCATATGTAACAGAACTCAAAAGAAAAAATACAATAAGAGAAAAGTAGTTCATAAATCCTCTGGGCCTATTCTGGTTTAGTTAACTCTAGGTCTTTGTAATAACCTTCAAGTACAAGTCGATTGAGCTTAGAGCGAGAAATCATGTACGAATGCGCCGCCGACAATTGATTGGCAGAAAACTTCAACAACGATTGTGTTGCCTCGGCAATCTCCTGAACAAAATACTCATCATCGACTTTTTCGTCTCCAGATTTCAATCTTTTCGCGAGCCGATCAAGTCTACTTTTTGAAGTAACAACTCCAGTGGTTGCGATGTTAAAACTCGTCAAAGTTGCATTGTACTCAGACGCTCCAATAAAAACTCGTTGCTCAATAAGGGATAAGGTTTCATCGCGTTTTGATTCTAAAGTCCTCACTTGAGACTCTCCAACGTTGAGTTGGCTTGCCAAACTAAACCCTATATAGTCACTCGAATTTGGATCTAAAAACCCCCAAACTGTCGCTTTCGTATTTTTCTTGCTAGCCTCAACTAGAAATTCAAGAGTCTTAACTTCAAACGATTTCGTTTTTGCGGTCTCTATCAAACTTTTATAATCAATCTGCGGAATTTTTGAGAGGTCTGGAACCGGCACCGCTTCAAGAACTGAAATTCCAGTTGTTGCTGGGAGAGCAACAGCATGAGCCAGCGACGAAAGCTCAAAATCTATGAGCGACCCTAGCTGAACCAAATCTTGTTCTATCATTAGTACGGTAGAATAATATTTATCAGCACTCTTGGGTGGAAGTTGGCCGTATTGCTCTTTCTTTGCAATAATTCTGTGAACTTCTCTTTGTTTTACGAGTTCATCCTGCATCAAGTTTTTAAGCAACAGATCTCGTTGCACTAGGTAGACGAAATTCTCAACGTACTGCATTTCGTTACCACGTAAAGACGCAAAAGATTTCTGTTGAGCTCGACTCAATTCTTTAACTTCGGCCATTTTGTACCAGTTGCTAGGAAAAATGAAAGGAACGAAACTTCCAATGGCCTGAATCCCACCCATTGGACCACCTGAAAACGCCAGAAGATCTTTCATGTTAAAATGAGGAAGTAGGTTTGCTATCGCCATCTTTACTTTTTGTCTTGCTTGAAATACACGTTCCGCCTCTTGCGAAACCGCATAGGCATTAAATTTGGCCCGTCCAACAAGATCGTCGATTGAGTAAGTTCCGTTAATGGTTGGCGCTGGTAAATCTGCACTCCTCACCAAACTTAGAGTGAGCGTTGTATTTCCAGAAGTCTTTTCTTTAAGTGTAAAATCGATTTTTTCACTCTGAAAACATAGCGTTGCCAAGGTATTATCTTTTTCCCCACTACCACAAGAATCTTTTAAGGCCCCCAATTTGTAGTCGTCTGCTCCTAAAAACGAACTCTTAATAGCAATAAAGTCACTAGATGCTTGTACGATAACATGATTCGGATTTGCCGAAGCTTTAGTTTCATAAAGAGAAAATTCTAAAACTTGGTACTCACCGTGTTCTTTAAAATCTGGAACTTCAGTAACAACTTGTTGAGCAGTTCCATTGATCGTAAGGGTACCAAAGTATCTACCTTTTACATCTGGAGTTTTTTTACAAGCAACCAACACTAACGATGAAAATAGAATTAAAATAATGTTTTTTAACATCTTGGCCTCTACTTCTTTTTAACTTTTAACGTAAGAATGGAGATCGTTTTTTCTGTCTGCCTAACTCCAATTAATTCAGGAATCGTACTTCGCTGTGCCGTTAAAACCTCTTCCGAAATCTTTCCACTTATCACTTCGATATCATTTTCACTCGGCGAAGGTATCGCGGGATCTGTTTCAAAAACTCTAATCTTAAAGAGACTTTTACAATCTCCAGCGGGTGCCAAGTTAATTTCTCCCTTTAACAGAGAAGGACGAACTTGCGAGTAAGTACATCCAAAAACGATAGCATCTTTATCGACAGGGTCCCATTGCGTGACTTGCACCGTAAGAAAAAGATTATTCATTTCTTCAACCAGTTCATCGACAGTACGTACTCGATCAGGTTTATAGGGCGGACGACTAGGTATAAACGTTAAGCGCACATTTAAATTAATTGGAGCATTACTGGAGTCAACACCGGTAAGAGTTCCTTCATATATTCCAGCAATGGCTTGATAGAAATTTTGCCGAGTCGCTAAGTCCTTTTCCATCTTGGCGGCTCTTTCAGACTCGGCCCTCTGTTGACCCTTTGACTGACCTTCTCCTTCGAGATCCGCTTTTTCCTTAAGCTTGGAAGCGTCTTGATTACAACCAAGAGTTAACGAACTGATTAATAGTAAAAATAGAACAGATTTCATAAAGTCTCCGTAAAATAAATTTGTAGATTTCGAACCTTAAGAGTTCGAAGACGAAACTAAAGTATTTGTGGCTAAACTTTATGAAAATTTAGGGGGGCGCTTTAAACCTGAAATACTTGGAGCATCAGGTTCACTTGATCCAAAAATTGTGTAAATAGAAAGATTATCTCTATCGACAGCAAAATAGGCCGAAACTATCGTATGCGCGCAATGACCAAAGTGACAGTTCCCTATGTGACAGGGGTCACTACATTGTTCTGAATTAGACTTATTAGATTTGGCCAGGTCCTTAGACTGGACCTTTTCATGTCCAGAAGCCATCGAAGAATGGGAGTCTTTTAATTCGTATTTGAACAATCCACTATCCACGAGAATGTTCAAACTAAATAGAGCAAGCAAAACCGCCGCTACTACTTTTTTAAAATTAAATTTAAGAACACCCAGACCCATATTCGATTAATATCCTTTTTGTTATTTTTTTACAAGTGCCTTTCCGTTTCTGTCTCACCAATAATACTTTGTAATAGGTTTAGGCAGAGGAGCATCGGCTACCCCTGCCTAAACGTCTAAATTCTTCCGGAAAGAGGGCTCTCCCTTATTGGACGTTCAATGTTTTGATGAGGAACTGATTCCAGCTCTTCCAAAACTTTAAAATCCTTAACAATTAAATTGTTTCCCCAAAATAGAAACCCAGGAGTCTTAATCGCAGAGATCTCCACTAAGAAGTTTTTCTCTTTGTCATGATGTAATGTCATGAGAGGTTTACTTTCTAAATCAAAAGATTTGCCGTCGGATTTTCGTGTAAACCTTAGGTTGTGTCGGTGTTCATTGTGAGAGAGCTCCTCATCACTAATTGTACCAACCCAAGTAACCGGATCTCCTGAGGGCTTCTGAGAGTCAGCGGATTGACTTCGCGAACTATTGAAGGTGTGATCGTGATCAACTATTCCACCTGCATTTGCCATGTTAAAACTAAAGAACACTATTAAAAATAAATTAAAAAGCTTCATATGTTTCTCCTATATGAAAAATAACTAAACAAAATAAATTTTTAGATTTAGGGAGAAACTATAAGATAGGGGGTCTAAATAATTCTGATTGGAAAGATCCTAGATATACGCTGACCTGAATAGGTCTGCGAGAGTCATCAACTTGATTGCTATTAAAACTTGAAGTTTCAGTGACAACGAAAGCACAATGTCCAACATGACATTGATGAGAATGAGTATTGCTTTCATGAGATGATGTATCGGAAGCATGTGAAGTACTGGTTGCAGATTCAATCGTTTGCTTACCAGTAGAAACAGAAGAAAGTAGATCGCCATCGGCAAAAGCGACTGAATTTAAGAACCCGATTAAAACTAATATCGTAACAACAACTTTGCGCATCTACTATATATCTCTTTCTCTACTTCTTTTCGGCATTCTATGCCTCTGTCTAAAGTGTTACCTTTGTCAGACAACAAAATAATATTACTACAACTGAGACACCAAAGCAAGCGAGCTGCAAACGGATTTAAACTCGCCCATATGCGTTTTTGAGACTATAAATAATTTACAGACCAAAACAACCCACCTACCATTATTCTATGAAAGTTTTCATTTCTTCAAAACTGCCCTGTGATGCGGATCGTGCCTTTGCTCTCGTCAAAAAGAGCTCCACGTTAGTGCATGTCGCCTGGCCTATGGCCAAAATTGTACCAAGTCGAAACTCATTCCCAGAGCAATGGGTACAAGGGAAAAAAGTTTACTGTAAGTCGTATTTATTCGGGATAGTTCCAGTCGGTGAACGTAGTATTTATTTTGAACGAATAGATCCGCACAAACGAGAAATTCAGACAAGAGAAAATGATCCTTTAGTTCAAAAGTGGGATCACTTAATTTCTATTAAACCCATCGATTCTTCCTCGTGTATCTATGCTGATGAAATTGATATTAAAGCCGGACTGATCACCTTTGTTGTTTGGATGTGGGCTATGTGTTTCTATAAACATCGACAATCACGCTGGCTTAAACTTCTAGAAGAAGATTAATACCGGAGAGGTCAAACTTCCCCAGCCCTGAAACAAATCTTCCCCTATATAAATTTTTTCTTCGATATTTTCGGAATTCATTTACATATTAAAGATACTTTTTTAAATTTGAAAACCTGATAACCATGGAGGAGATCTGTGAAACACCAGTTTATAAAAATGCAATTTCTTACGGCCACAATATCTTTTCTAACAGCGTGTGGACACAGCTCAAAGCACGGGTCCATTGCCATGAAGGAAAGCGATACCTTAGCTCACGTCTCTATCCATAATGTAAAAATTGGTGACTCGGTCACTTTGTATGAAAACGTTTGCACTCGCACCAATGGCGAACGGCCAGCCGGGAGCGCTTGCCGTCGCCGAGAAAAGGCGGCCGGAGTAGTCACCAAAATTTTCAACGAACACTATTCCCTGGTTGAATTTCCTCCCGGCACCAAGGTGGCTGAAGGGGATTTTGTTGAGACAGTAAAAAAATAACAATTTTTAGAGAGGGAAAAGATTTGTATTTGAAAAGCAGAAGAAATTTGCAAGGGAGCATAGTTTTAACCGCCTTCAGTCACGTAGCGACCGGCTTTGGATTGGCGCTATTACTCCAGCATTACATAATTGGACACGCAGTTTTACCGGCATTAATAGGTGGTCTTTTGGTTGGATTTTCTATTGCCGTACATGTCTATGAATTTACTGTTCCGGAATAGGGAGTTGTCAATACCGCAAGCAGAAGAAAACTGGCCCTCCTGCGATCCTCGCCAAGAATACGAAATGGTCTCCTTAAACCTAGTTTTTTAGATCTCAAAAAATTGTTGCCAATTTATGAGGCCAAATACCAACAGGGCGCACAAAGTTGAAAGTTATCTCCTAAAAATGCTCCTTCCTTTCTTCTTTTTTTCTTTTCCGATTTTTTAGAAAATTTTCGGTAGAAGAATCAAAAAAACGATGAAACAAACCATCACGCCAAACTTCAAATAAATCGTGTTTAGGCCTTTTTGTCCGGCATCTCTAAACATGTATATATTAAACCCAATTTTTTGCCAATCTCAGTCCATTTTCTTACAACTACAATCAAGGCATCCATGCTTTGTACACGCGCCGCAAGTTCTCTCAAGACTTTTTTTGAGCGCCGATCTCGCGCGATGAAGTTTTACTCCTAAATTATTCTCCGTAATTCCCAATTTCCTTGCAACGGTTGACGTCGTTTCATTTTTTAAATCTATGAGATTAATAACTTTAGCGTAGTCGTCATGTAAAGTCGGAAGTAAATCGGCCAAACATTCACACACAACTTTTTCCAATTCGCTGGGTGTACCCGTACTCCCCTTGAGTTCGCTTTCGAAATCGAGATATTTTTTTTCTTCGGTGGCTCTGGAACGATAAAAATCTACCAATGTGTTTTTTATTATTTTAAAAAGAAATGGTACTAATGCTTCACTTGAAATGGCGCTATTGTTTTCGATGGCTTTTCGCATGCTCGTTTGCAATATATCCTCGGCAATCGCCTCATTATTAATGTGTTTTTTGAGATAGCTTCTAAAACGCTTGTGATTGGTTACGTAAACTTCGACAAGCTTTTGATTAATTGGCTTAAGACCCCCGTCCTCTTTTGACCCGTTTTTTAAGTTTGCTGTCATCTAAAAAGCCCCGGTAAACACCTAATTGCATTGTAACTTAGACAATGATTATGGCATATTTTTTCCATAACATTCAACGACATAGGAGGCTAAGTGTAAGATTTCGATCCCTCTAACGTCTTAATAGTTAAAGGGAGCAAAAAATATGAACCATTCACATAACCACGCACATCACAATCATTTAAATCCTCATAACCAAACCGCAAAAGATCCTGTTTGCGGGATGGATGTCGATCCTAAGACGGCAAAGGGAAAGGTCCAACATGAAGGCGTAGACTATTTCTTTTGTTCCACAAAATGTGAAACAAAATTCAAATCAGAGCCAGAAAAATATTTGAAAGAAAAGAAACCTGTGGGAGCAGTTTCTGACGCCGCAATTTATACGTGCCCTATGCATTCAGAAATAAAACAAATTGGCCCTGGAAGTTGCCCGATTTGCGGTATGGCTCTTGAACCTCTTGAAATAACTGCGGAGGAACAAACTAATCCCGAACTTACTGACTTCACTAGAAGACTGAAGTGGGCTACCGCTTTCACAATTCCATTATTAATTTTTGCGATGAGTGAAATGCTCGGAAGTTCCTTAAGCGGTGCTGCTTACTATAACTGGATACAACTGATTTTAGCGACACCCGTCGTTTTGTGGTCTGGATATCCATTTTTTGAGCGCGGTTGGAAATCAATAAAAAATCGCAGTGCAAATATGTTTACGCTCATCGCGCTTGGAACTGGTGTAGCTTACATTTTTAGTTTGATAGCCACTCTCTGGCCAAGTGTTTTTCCGGATGGGTTTAAAACTCATTCAGGTCATGTCGCTGTTTATTTTGAAGCTGCGGCGGTCATCATTGCGCTTGTCTTGCTTGGGCAAGTTTTGGAACTAAAGGCGCGCAGTAAAACAAGCCAAGCCATAAAAGCGCTCTTAAATTTAGCTCCTAAATTTGCACGGTTAATTAAAAACGATGGAACAGAAGAAGACATTGATGTCAGGCATGTGCATCTCGGCAATAAACTTCGCGTGCGTCCCGGCGAACAAATTCCAGTCGATGGAGTTATAGTTTCCGGAAAAAGCGCAATCGATGAATCAATGCTAACTGGCGAATCCATTCCTGTTGAGAAAAACCCTGGTGACAAAGTCAACGCTGGAACAACCAATCAAGTTGGTGGTTTTGTCATGGAAGCCAAAAGTGTAGGACAAGACACGATGCTTGCACGGATTGTGAAAATGGTAAGTGAAGCCCAAAGAAGTAAAGCGCCAATTCAAGGACTCGCTGATCGTGTGGCTTTTTATTTTGTACCAATCGTCGTTTTAGTTTCGATTCTAACCGCTGTTGCTTGGGCGATTTGGGGACCAGCACCGTCTTTAACATATGCGCTTGTCAATGCTGTCGCTGTACTAATCATTGCGTGTCCGTGTGCTTTGGGTCTTGCGACACCAATGTCGATTATGGTTGGCGTAGGCCGGGGCGCACAAGCAGGACTCTTGATAAAAAATGCCAAAGCGCTTGAGCTCCTTGAAAAAGTAGACACTCTTGTCCTGGATAAAACAGGAACTCTAACTGAAGGTAAACCGAAACTTATGACGATAAAAAGTATTTCTGAATTAAGCCAAAATCAGATTTTAAAATATGCAAGTTCTCTTGAAAAAGGCAGCGAGCACCCATTGGCGTTGGCCGTAATTAACGACGCCAAAGCAAAAAATATTTCATCACTAAATGTTTTAAATTTTCAGTCGATAACTGGACAAGGAATTTCAGGAACTATTGATAATAAAATGGTTTTACTTGGCAACCAAAAACTATTGCAAACAAATGGAGTCGATACAACCGAATTAGATCAAGAAGCAAATACTTTGCGTGAAGACGGTCAAACAATACTCTATTTATCTGTAGATGCAAAACCTGTGGGTCTTATTGGAGTTGCCGATCCCATAAAAAATACAACCAGACAAGCCATTGAAGATTTAAAAGAGACAGGGCTGCGGTTAGTTGTTTTGACTGGTGATCATCATTCAACGGCTATGGCAATTGCAAGGCGACTAAACATAGATGAAGTTATTGCGGAAGTATCGCCTGATAAAAAAAGTGAAATTGTTAAATCTCTGCAAGCCCAAGGGAGAAAAGTCGCTATGGCTGGCGATGGCATTAACGACGCTCCAGCTTTGACTCAAGCTGATGTGGGTATTGCAATGGGCACAGGAACAGACATTGCCATGGAAAGCGCTGATGTTACTTTACTCCACGGGGATTTACGAGGAATTGTCCGTGCGAGATACTTAAGCCACAAAACTTTAAAAAATATTCGAGAGAATTTATTTTTTGCATTTTTTTACAATGTTCTTGGTGTCCCGATTGCAGCTGGCCTTCTTTATCCATTCTTTGGAATTTTACTTAGCCCGATGATAGCGAGTCTTGCAATGAGTTTGAGTTCGGTATCAGTTGTCGGAAATTCACTGAGATTAAGAGGAATAAAACTATGAAACTTTTTTTTACAATAAACATGTTCGTTCTTTTGACTTTCATAAAGATCTCTCATGCTCAGATGGACCATTCGCAGCACATGCAAGACAGTAGCGCGAAGACTATGCGCAAATATCCCATGACCGTAGATGATTGTGCAGACAATGAATATTTTGAATGGACAATGTCTATGTGCATGCCTTTACCAACCGAAAACATGAAGATGGCAATGGTTGTTGGAAATGTTTTTTTGGTAGGATTTAATGGGGAAGGGCCACGTGCAAAACCCAAGTTATCGAGCCCAAATATGTTTATGTTAAATGTCGGTAGGACAGTTAATGATCACTACTTAAATATAGATCTCATGGGAACTTTGGAAAAGTGGACGTTTCCCGACAAAGGTTATCCAGAACTCTTACAAATTGGTGAAACCGATGCAAACGGAAATCCCTACCTAGATACGCAGCACCCGCACTCTTCACCAATCATGGGGCTTACATTGGGTGACACAATCAAATTAGGAGATAACAAAGATCACTTGCGATTGTTCTTTGCCCCAAGAGGCGCTGCAACCGAAGGGCCTATTGCATTCATGCATAGGCCAACCGCTTTTCTAAATCCCGACGCACCATTAGGCCATCACATTGGTCAAGACGTAGGTCATATTACAAGCACAGTTTTGGGTGCATCGCTGGCTTTAGGAGATAATACTTATCAACTTTCAACTTTTAATGGCAAAGAGCCAGAGCCAACCAAAGTTGACTTACCGATTGGCGAACTGAATTCTCAGGCCGCACGGGTGATCAGAAAGTTTTCTCCTAACTTAACTGCGATGGCTTCATTGGCTTACGTTAAAGACCCAGAAGGCCAGCATCAAGATGATTCTCGCGATCATCAATGGCGAAGCTCTGCTTCCGCATATTCCACACACGAATTGAAAGGCTGGAAATTATATAATTCTCTTATCTATGGAAATGTCTCAAACTACGAAAGCGCTCCAAGCCTATCCTCTATAGTTCAAGAATTTTTACTAAGTCAAAATAGCAAAAATATTTGGACGCGGGTTGAGTTTGTGGAACGAACAGCACGACAACTTCAAATTTCATCCGTCCCCCAACAAGACGACCCAGCTTGGGTCACAGGCTTAACGATTGGTTATACCCATTTTGTAAAAAAATTTGAAAACAGCAACTTTGGCGTGGGCACTTCAGTCACCAAAAATTTTCTACCAAGCCAATTTGAAAATGCGTACGAAGGTGATCCGTGGTCTATGAGGGTCTTCATTGAAGCACGAGGGATAAAAACGTGGCATTTTTAATCCGAAAGCTTTTTTCTCTTAGAGGGCCAAACCTTAGCTACTTTATCATAATCAAATCCTGCCATTCGAACTGCAACTCCCCATGATCCAAAAAGACGTAAAGCAGCTCCATATAGAGCAGGTTTATTCTTTCTCGCAAACCCCGAATGTTTTTGGTTCAGAAGCTTAATTCCTTCAACAACATTCATTTCCGTCCAAAACCCTGACAATTTATTTTTTCGTATAAGAGAATAGTCAAAGCCAGCGGCTTCAACCGCGTTTTTCCAACTTCCAAAAATTCGAACGGCCGCACCATATAGATCAGCGCGTTTTTTTTGTATTTGTTTTGCTGAGAAAAAATCTAAATTTTTTATTTCTTCAATTACAATTTCTTTTGACCATTTTCTAACAGGCGAATTGCGGTTATTCATATTTCACCGCAATCGCTAGGATAAAGTGTATCATCTTGAGAAATTTGTATCTATATGCTTTGCCCATCAGTACTTAAATACGAACTCTTCTGTAAGTTTGTGACAATGGGCAACCTTCTTTTATTTAGAGACAGTCTCGATAAAATCGCCTTCAGACACTTTCGTTCCTGCTGGGAATTCCACCAAGGAGTAATGTTCGTTAAAAACTTTTGTAATGGTACCTGGGGCGATCTCTTGTCTTTTACACATTCGCCCACCGCCTTTGGGCCCATCAGTGCGCTCACATATATTGTGGAATAAAGCGACTTTGTCTCCGATCTTTACGTCATGAATGGAAACGTGAACTAGTGTGTCGCTTTCTTTCATTGCGATCGTACCATGATGAGCCACGTGTCCACAGCCAACTAAGAACAAAAATTGTGTTGAAAATAATAATTTTTTCATAAATTCTCCAATGAAAGATTTCAACTAAAAAGTTGCATCCTTCTATTATTAATTCGATCTAAGCACCACTTAATTATGGAGGGCGCAATTCTCCGTTCAAGAGTCATCCTAACTCAGGCCAATTAAGACCATTCTCCAATTCGTGACCTAATTCATTTCAGTCACACTTTGTTATTAGATCTCTAGTTCCCCATACTCCTTGGGAGTGCCAAGTTCTTATAGAACCACCACTAATAATTTATAGGGGCAACTAAAGACAAAACTCCGCATCAAGCGCATGCAGCTCTCCGCAAAATCTTCTTTTCAAGCTCAAGCTTATTGAGCTTTTTAAAACCTCTTTTTTCTTTCAAACATCTAAACGCAATATTTAATATCTTTCTTGCAATAGCCACTTTGGCTTTATTCCAGTTCATTCGCTTTCGCAGATGATCGTATTCAAATCTAAGTTCTTCGTTACTTGTTATTGCTGGAATAACAGCTTCAACAAAAGCCCATCTCAATAATTGATTTCCACCTTTGATAATTCGTCCATTCGTAGTTTTTCCGCCAGACGAGTAAGTCGATGGAACTAACCCAGAATAACTTGCCAACTTTTCCGGAGTTTTAAAGCGATCAATTTCGCCTATTTCGGCATCAATTAGCATCGCAAAAAACTTTCCTATTCCGGGAATAGTTTCTAAATACTGTGCAGACTCACTTTGTTTAAAATTATCGTTTATAACTTCTTCAATTTCTTTAATGAAAACATTCGTTAAATCTATAAAATTTAATTCGCGATCAATAAGTGCACGATCAGCTTCTCGTAATTTTATTTTTTCCAGTTGCTCGCGACCTTTCTTACCAAAAAGATCAGTCTGCGATTTAAATTTTCTAATTTCTTCAGGGTACCGATCAAAAATTGTAGTAATTCTATTTTTTGTCATGGTACGAAGTCGTACAAAAAACATTCGCTCACGAAGTAACGATCTCATGTCACGAACTTCTCGAGTCGCAATATATGATTGCGGAATAAGATCAGCTCGAAGTAGATCCGCCAATACTGTCGCATCAATTTTATCGGTTTTTATTTTCGCTTCTGCTATCGCTTTCACTTTAAACGGATTTGCTAAAACAACATCGTCAACAATATCCTCAAGCCAGTCGTGCATTACGCACCAATTACGACACGATTCTAATACCGCTGCAGAATCTTTTTTATACGGCGCCAAAAACTTACTTACGCTATCTTGCGTATTTTGAATCTGGCCAGATCTCAAAACTTGACCACCCTGATCTTTTACGACCAAATAAGAAAACTTTTTGTGATAGTCGACACCAATGTTATACTTTGCCATAGCTGCTCCTCCATAAGGGTTAAAATGGTTCACTAAACTCATTCTAACGCCTTCCAAGTTAAAGGGGGATGCAGCTTTTTTATTTCCCATTGGAGCTGGACGAGTGGGCCGTCGAGAATCTCTCGACGGGGCGAGCGGGATGCGAGCCAACTCGTCAGCAAAAATCCAGGATGGATTTACCACAGCAACAGATCTCACTTTTCACCTCGTGATTTTGTTTCTGTAGCTTTCATACCAACTCCTTTCGCTAAAACTAAGCGAGAAGAGATAAGGTGTAAAATGATTTTGACTATGAACACATTAATGCAACTATGATTTTGCATTAAAACTTTTATGAACTCCTTGATGCAACGAAATTTTCTGAGAGGGTATTTTAGGACTTTATTTTACTAAAGTGTCACATGCGGACTCACTGTTGTTTTTGTATTGAGAGGACTAATTTACATTGAGATTTGGGGGACGCCTGTGTTAGATTCGCTAGCTGCGCTTGAACTTTGTGGGAGTAAATTATGGTAAAGAAAATAGCCGTGCTAGGTGCAATTTTATTTTTATTGTCAGGTTGTAAGGATGAAAATCTGTCACAAATTGGCGGGTATTACCAAGGCGAACTAGTAAATGAGGTTGGCGAAAGTCAACAAATCACCACAAGTATTCCAAATCTTGAAGATTTATCCGAAGATCAATTTACAAAGATAGAAATCACTCCAACTTTAGCCACAGCAATTCCAAAAGTCATTTGGCTTCGCTATCAAGATGGATCGATTCTTATCCGCTCAGCAAATACAGATGAGCGTGTTACTCCTCTTATTATTAAAAATAACTGTGCCTCTGGCAATTCCGCAAATATATCCGTTGAACTTTGCTGGAACGCGAGCCGACTGAGTTTAAAATTTACGTCCAAAGATTCCATGAATGTTTTGAGTGCAATTTACTTAAGTAAAGATGATAATTTACTTCCCCCGCTTGGTAAACAGCGGAATGCTTCGATCTATACTTTGGATGAACTTTTAGGTCGCGCAAAATTTTTAAATTATTCTGTCAGTCAAGAGGCTGAAAGAGTTTACCAGGCAAAAAAACAAGTCACGGTTGCTGTAGGTAATCTTCTACCGCATTTTAATACACGTGATGCTCTCGCGTATGCGACAGGAGGACCATTTGGATTAATCGAGACGGTGGGTGATTTTTTGCCGTTTTTATTTCCAAGTAATTGGTTTAAGTGGGCCGAGGCTGGGCATCTTGCAAACGCTGAGAGAAAATCTTTTGCATCACTTCGCGGGAACGAAATGAATGCGGTCGAAAATCTATTTTATTTAGTTCAACGAGATCAAAATGTATTCTCGATTTTAGAAACTCACATCGAGTGGTTAAAAAAAATTCATAGCGCTATCGAAGTAAAAGAAGAAAATGCTGGTATCGCAAAAGGTAGCGCGGACTTATTTTCGACGGTGATCGTAGAGCTGGCTCAGGATTTGGAACAGTTAAGATTTTTATTGACCCAAGAATTTGCTTCAATATCTCATGCAGTTGCGCTGCCACCAATAACCGGCATTTCGGGTCTTGCTCTAGTTGTTATTCCTGATTTAGCACTTGTAAATCCTATTGATCCAAAAAATATATACATTGAAGCCCAGGCAAAATCTTATGAGGTTGCTGCACTTGAATATTTGGTTAAAGCTAGTCGGAACGGTATTAGCGAACGAATATTCGGCTTTCTAGATCCCACATCAGATAAAAATTTAGGATTTGGATATCCGGCCTCGATACAAATTGGCAAGTCCCGAGTTGCAGAATTGCAAAAGCGTAAAAATGAGATTTTCTCTCTCGTTGAAAAACGTAGCGTCGATGTTGCGTCCGATTTTAATGCCTCTTTAAGAGCATATAATCTTGGGTCTGCTGGCCTAAAAAGTTCTCAAGCATACTTGGGGCGTTTACTTCGAGAACTTCAATCGGGAGATGAAATACTTGATAGACCTGAGTTTCTTAATCTCATGATAGAAACGAGTCGAAAAGTCCTACGCTTTAAATCCAATTTGGTTAGCGCTCAATATTCTTTTATGATCGCTAAGTCAAAACTAGATCGTTTACTTTTAAGTGGTTATTATCAAAACTTGGAAGCTGGGATTCCACAACTAAAAATCAGTGGAAAGAGGTAGACGAAAAGTATGAAAAAGTTATTATCAATCTTCACTTTTATCATTGGATCTCAAAATGTTTTCGCTGCTGAAACACCGCAGGCTTATCGTAACCATGTTCTTGCCCTTCCGGCGGCAATGAGCTTTTCAGTAATGTCTCCACTCGGGCCGGCAGAGGTCACGTATAGTTTAAAATGGGATTCACCCTTGATGTCTTTACCGGCAATGTCGGCTTATCCCGATCTTGAAGGTGACCCGACTAAAAATTATATTGAATTTTTTGATCGAATTTCTTTGCAACCCGACTCGTTTATAAAAATTGGTGAGTTAACAATTCCCTTAACTTGCATTTGGGTCCATGGACAAGATAACCGCGAGGTCGACAATCAAGATCCACTTATTCCCAAACAAGTTTATAGATACATTTTGGTTGCCAATGACTTTAGTTGTACGGGACCAATTAATCCTGGGTGGCCGGGTAATGGTTTAAAAAAAGAAACCTGGGACACAAATATTGAACTTGTAATTAAAGACTTAACGATTTATCGGCCAGCAGAGGCAACTTTAAGATATCGTTGGAACGAGTCGAAAATGGTTATCAAGGATGTAGGGCCTAAACAGTAGTTAGACAACTTGGAGAGGTTATGAAACAAGTAATATTAAATTTAAGTTTATTTTTTGCGAGCATTTTATTTCATTTAAATACTTATGCAGCCATTTGGACGCCTCTTCCGCCAGAGGCCTATAGATTCGGGAGAGAGTTTCAAGAGGCGCAGAATTTGCTATTTGCATTTGATTATGGCCATGCTCTTCTGTATGAAAAACTAATAAGCTTGCAGGGTGTTGATTCAATACCACCGCGACCACGGCAAGTTGATTTCGCTAAAATCGAAGATGAAACATTAAAACAAGTTTTTCAAATTCTTAAAAATCCACCTAATCAAAAAGTTGATGAAGAGGATATTGCCCCTCAATACACCTATTATTTTTCATGGTTAAATAATATATTTGATTGGTCCCATCTCTTGCATCAATTTGCTTTTGATATAATGACGACCTACCCTGGCGACTATACCAAAATCCAAAACCGAATTCAGGAAATCGGGAAAAAATATTCTACCAATTCCCGCGTTGCTATACCCATGTCTTGCCGGTCTATGGATTTGATGGATGGCCACTATTACTCAAAAGAATTTCGTAAAGTTATGCCACGCTACAATCAGTTAATCTGGTCCTATCACTGGTTTCAAATGAAGTTGTATGATGACATGTTATTACCAACGCGGGCTCAACAAAAAGTAGCCGTTAAGAAAAGTTTAGATCAGTTCTGGCAATTAGTTTCCAATTTACCAACATCATCGGGATTTGAAATGATGCCAATGGCTTCCGAAGTTGCGCCAAATTTTTATAAAATTTATCCGCAATTTGCCTGGAGCTTTGATGCTAATCACATGGCTCACGATATTATCAATGACATTTTAGTTTCCAGCTTAGTATCTGTTGATAAAAAAGCCCAAGAAGGTTTTAAGGCGGCACAAATTGTTTTAGACAAAACAAAGTTTTCTTGTTCAGCCAGTGGTGATCCTGAAATTGTTATTGAAGGTCAGTCAGACGGTACTTGCAAGCCAGACGTGATTCATCTGACTAAAGGTAAAAAAGTGGAATTAGTTTTAAAAGCTGCGAACGAAATGTTTGTCTTGAAAGCCCCTGATTTAGAAGTTGATCTTATGTCTATGCCAGGACAACCATCCAGAAAATCGATCACGCCAACAAAGACTGGAACGTTTCCTTTCACATGCGGTAAACATGGTGGTTCACAAATGAATGGGCAAATAATGGTGATGTGAGACACTTTTGGAAGAGTGTTTCAAAAAAGATATTTTTTGCTTCGATCACCATGCGGTTATAACAGCGCGCCTTGACCAGAAAAACATTGCAATAGATCCTGCAAATGGAGATTGTGATGAAAAAATTAGTAGAAGTAATTTTTCCTATAGCAATCGTCGGGTGTGGACCAGGTTACCACGATCCAGACGGAAATAGCATTTTAGTTGAACCAAGCTACAAATCGGTTTCCGCAAATATCGTTAAAAATAAGTGTGTCACTTGCCATAACTCAGTAAAAAAAGAAAACGGGATTGATTTATCATCTTATGAGAAAATTTTTGCCCCTGAAGTTTTCCCGCCACTAATTATTCCTTTTAACCCAGAAAAAAGCAGCTTATATAAAAGCGTGTTGAGTGGCAAAATGCCAAAAAATGATCGGTCTCTTAGTCAACTTGAATTGAAAGCCCTCTACGACTGGATTAAAAACGGCGCCAAAAAAGAAGAGTTACCAAAACCAACACCAGCCCCGACGCCTACACCAACTCCAATTCCACAGCCTGATCCCAATGAACCGGGAGATGACGAGCCCGGAAACAGTCTATCCACCCAAACACAAATCAAAATAAATTTATACCTAAGGAGGTATGTATGAAAGCGATCCTTGCTTCTGGAACTTTAGCATTGGCCTTGCCAACTTTGGCATTTGCCCACGGCAATACTATTGACGCGACAAATGACAGTGTTGTTGAAGTATTAAAAATCTTTAAGGCCACAGAGTCAGACGCAACTAAAGCCGCATTTCGCGGAATTAAAGCGTGGCCAAAAGACGATAGCATTCTAGCTAAAGTTTATTTTATGTCGGGACAAAATGAAATCTCGCTAAACTATATGTGTATGATGGAGCACAGTGGTGGCAATGATAGAATGACTTGTCATAAGCAACAGTAAAGATAAGTGGAGCCAGTTAACTTAAAAAGTCTTCTGGCTCCATAATTTGTCTTAAAAAGCAACGAAATTATCATTAAAAAAGTTGAAGAAGGACTTTTGCAACGGTCGAAGTATCAAAAAAAACGTGACACTAATTTTTCAAACTGTTGCAGCTATCTTTTTTTGGAGTTAGCTGGCTGTCGCCGCACAAGATATTAATTTTATGGGGTCTGCTGCTGGTGCCGTCCCTGAAGATTTGCAATCAAATTGACGAGTGCTATTCCCCCTAAAAGCGCGCCTAAGAGCCAGAAGATTCCCGATCTGAAAACTATTTCGGCTCCTAACAAAGAGAAAAAACCTAAGGACAATAAACTCAAAAAGAAAACTTGAAGAAAAGTATTTTGTTTTAACACTAAAAATTCAGTTTTACTTAATATAAACCAACTTACAATTGTCGTTAGACTCAAAAATAAAAATCCACACAAGGTCATGCAAAAACTGTGTCCCGCTTTCATGAAATAATGCGCTAAAGAAAAACTCGTATTAAATGGGTTAATCCCGAACTGATCGCAAACTGCAAGAGATAAAGTTCCAACAAATAAATGGACGAAAAAAATTTTTGTAAAAACAAAAATTGAAGACGGTGTTAAATCGTAACGTACGAAATTCAAGATTTTGTCAGATAACTCTTTAGGAACCGTCGATTCGCTAGCCACAAATTCTCTAAACTCGTTCATAAGTTCATTTTCATTTCTTTTGTCAGTCATTGTGAGACTCTCCTTTCTGCTTTAAGATAGATCTAATTTTGTCTGTCCCTCGACTTATCAATTTTCTTACGTTTTGAGGCGAAGTTTTAATTTCTTCGGAAATTTGTTCAAAACTCCAATCCGATAAATATCGAAGTTCTATCGCCCGCTTTTGAGTGGGATTTATTCCCTCCAATAAATTTGAAAAATCATAGGCGGCACTACTTGTCTGCGGCGATGGAATCAATTCTAAAATTTCAGGCCCTTCTCGCTTCTTACTATATTTACTTTCAGCGCTTTTAAAATGATCAAAAAGCGTGTTCCTAGTAATGGTAAATAACCAAGGAAGAAAAGGATATTTTTTCTCATAGTTTTGCCTCGATTTGTGAATCTTCTCGAAAACGGTTTGCGTCAGATCTCGCGAAAGCTCCTCAGTACTTCTCTTTTTTAGATACTCAAAGACTTTCCCTGAATGCCTATAATAAAGTACTTCGAAGGCTTGATAATCGCCCCCTTGATAGAGACTCATAAGCTCCTCATCTAATAGATCTTTTAAATTTTTTGCCATTCACATATCCTTAATACGCATCCAACAGGCAAATTGTGACATCCAATAAAAAATAAGTCAAAATTTGAAGTTAAAGTTGTCACAAATGGAGTGGGTATGGCGTATTTATGTATGATGAAACAAAGAACGCACTTTAAGTTTTTTATCCTTTATATAATGCTTCTGGCTCCTTTAGAGCTATTTGCGCAAAGTAAAGTCTCACTTAAAGACTTTTTGGACCGTATTCAAAATCAAAACTTAGATATAAAAGTCGAATCAGCTAAGGCGGATGCGGCCAAATCACGGGCTATTGGCGTGAAAATTCCTGAACCTATGGTGGGCGCAATACAAATGACCGATCAATCCGGTTCCACAACGAGAGGCTTTGAGATAAGTCAGACGGTGCCGTTCCCTACAAAAGTAACAGCCGATTTAAATGCCAGAGACTATGAAGCAAAATCTCAAAATGAGATGAGCTTAGCTGAAAGAAATGAAATCTTAGCGCGTGCCAAAAATGTCTATCTTGCGCTTTGGGCGGCGCAAGAAAAATCGAGTTTGCTTTTAGAAAAGAAGAAAATCATCAAAGGGCATATAAGTCTTTCCCGTTCAACCGCGCGTTCAGATAGTTTTGCTGCCGTACATGTTATAAAAGCCGAATATGACTTTGACTATTTGGACAACGAAATTGCCGAAATTGATCAGGCGTTGCGCTCCCAACAAATTGAAGCTGCAATTCTCTTAAACGCGGATGTAAATACTTTTAAACTAGTGACCACAGAACCAGAGATATCAAGCGTACCTAAAATAGAATCAGTTGATTCCAGTCCACAATTACAAGCGCAAAAATTTAATCTTGAGAGTTTAAGGTCCAAAGAATTTGCGGCAAAGTCAATGTGGCTTCCTGATTTTAATTTTCGCTATAGGCAACTTGAACAATCAAGTATGTTGCCACGTTACAATGAGCTTATGGTAAATATAACTTTACCCTTTGTTTATTTCTGGCAGCCCTACTCTGAATCAAGCGCAGCGACATCAGAAAGACTATCCGCCGAGTATCAACTGCAAAAACAGGAGCGAGCGCTTACAGGGACGCGCGCCATTTTGTTGAGTAAGGCTGAGTCGTTAAAAAAACAGCTTGATAATGTAAGACAAAATTTAATTCCAAAGGCCGAGCGCCGAATGAAACTTGTTCAAAATCTAGCACCCAGAGATATCGAAACCCTTCAAGATCACCGCGAAGCCATGGAAGCGTTTCCTGATTTAAAACTTAAAGCCGTTGATCTGCGATTAGAATATGAAAGAACTGTTTTTGAACTGGAAAAATATCATCGAGGTACAAATGAAAAAAACTAAATGGATCTTAATTTTAATAGTTTTGATTGGTGCAATTTTTTTTATTTCGAAAAATAGGCATATACCAACTGACCCCGCTGCTTCTAGTGGTGCCGAGAAGCCAGAGGAAAATTCTTATTATACATGCCCCATGCACCCGCAGATTCATTCCGAGCATCCCGGTGAATGTCCTATCTGTCATATGAAGCTCGTTAAAGTAAAAGAACAACCAAAAGAAGGAGCTGCAAAAGAGAGTGAGGAGAAACGTTCGGACGTCCAGGCAACACCATCCCAGCTAGAAGTCATTGGCGTACAAAAGTCTGAAGTAGAAAAAATGGATTTGATAGCAACCCTTCCAATATCTGGACGAATTATTTCTTCCACATCTGTTGCCTTTCAAGCTTATGAGCACGATGTTCGTTATTTGCGCCCAGGACTAGGTTTCAAAGGTGCTGGTAGCATTTATCCTGAAGAAGAAATCAGCGGTGTCATTGCCTCAGTAGACACGATTGTTGATCCATCAAGCCGCACAGTGAGAGTTCTCGGTCAAATTCAAGAAAAATCCCGTAATTTAATTCCGGAAACAAGTTTTCGCGGCGAAGTGGAAATTAAACTTCCTGACCGCATTGCTATTCCTGAAAGCTCGGTTTTACATACGGGCCAAGGTGATCTTATATATGTGGTTGATAAAAACAATAAATTGAATCCCCGAAAAATCAAAGTGGGTTTAAAAACTAACAGCTACTACGAAGTACTGGCGGGCCTTAGTGTCGGTGAAACAATCAGTTCAGGCCCAAATTTTTTAATTGATTCAGAAGCGAAAATCAGAGGTGCCTCGGTGGCTCAAGAAAGCACAGGCAGTTTACCTTCATGTCCAGAGGGCCAACACTGGGATATTCCAATGGCGATGTGCATGCCGGGAAAATCTAAATGATAAAGAAAATAATTTCGTTTTCAGCGCATAACCCTTTTCTTATTCTTGCAGTAACTGGCATACTCTTATTATTAGGAATTTACTCCGCTAAACGTATACCTTTAGACGCCATACCTGATCTTTCCGATACTCAAGTCATTATTTATTCACGCTGGGATCGCTCTCCAGATATTTTAGAAAACCAAGTTACGTATCCCATTGTCTCAGCCATGTTAGGTGCGCCGAAAGTAAAATCAGTTCGCGGTTTTTCTGACTATGGATTTTCTTATGTTTATATTATTTTTGAAGACGGAACTGATCTTTATTGGGCGAGAAGCCGAGTATTAGAAAGTTTAAATCGTATTTCCGCCCAACTCCCAACTGGGGTAAAGACCGAAATCGGCCCAGATGCCACAAGTGTTGGTTGGGTTTATCAATATGCTTTAACCGATGAATCAGGCAGGTTTAACTCCGCAGACTTAAGATCAATGCAAGATTGGCTTATTAAATTTCAATTGCAATCGGTGCAAGGAGTCGCTGAAGTTGCTGCCGTCGGTGGTTTTGTAAAACAATATCAAATCAAAGTTGATCCCACAAAACTTCAACTTTTTGACGTCACTATGGATCAAGTTATGAACGCCGTAAAGAATTCTAATCAAGAAAGCGGTGGCCGCACAATTGAGTTCTCTGGTACTGAAGCCATGGTAAGGAGTCGAGCGCTCGTTGACAAAGTCGAAGATATTGAAGAAGCGGTCGTTACGTTTAATCCTCGAAGCCGAGCTCCGATACTTATTAAACAAGTCGCTACAGTTTCACTTGGCCCCGAAATGCGTCGCGGGATTACTGATTACAATGGGTTTGGTGATACGGTTGGTGGAATTATTGTCATGAGGCAAGGCGAAGACGCGCCAAAAGTAATAGATCGAGTCAAAGATCGCTTAGGTGAAATTCAAAAAAGTTTACCTCAAGGTGTAAAGATCGTTTCTGTGTATGATCGTTCTGATTTAATTAAACGTGCGATCGACACATTGAAATCAACGCTTGTTGAAGAATTAATAATCGTAAGTTTAATAATTTTACTCTTTCTCTGGCATTTGCCGTCAGCAATTGTGCCTATTGTGACAATTCCGATTTCTGTTTTACTCGCATTTATTCCGCTTTATCTCATTGGACAAAGCTCTAACATTATGTCGCTTGCGGGAATTGCGATTTCAATTGGGGTACTAGTAGACGGCGCAATAGTCGAAGTTGAAAACGCCTATCGCAAAATCCATCACTGGCATGAAACCGGCCGCAAAGAAAGTTTTTTTAAAGTTCGTCTTGAAGCCCTTCAAGAAGTTGGTCCATCGGTCTTCTTTTCACTTTTAGTTATTGCTGTCGCTTTTATTCCAATTTTTACTTTGGTCGATCAAGAGGGTCGCCTTTTTAGACCTCTGGCTTTATCAAAAAACTTAGCTATGACGATAGCAGCCCTTCTTGCGATTACACTTGATCCCGCTGTTCGCATGCTTTTTGCGCGTCCCGACTATTTTAAAACTCAAAGTCGTTTTCTAAATGCTTTGGGCAATTCCTTTTTTGTTGGAACGTATTATTCAGAACATAAACACCCAATTAGCCGAAGATTATTTCAAATTTACGAACCGGTTATCGATTGGGTCCTAAAATATAAAAAGTTAACACTTGGGATTGCTTTTGTAGCAATGCTCTCAATTATCCCTGGATTTATGATGCTGGGTTCAGAGTTTATGCCAACTCTACACGAAGGTAGTCTCCTATACATGCCGACGGCACTCCCTGGAATTTCAGTTTCAGAAGCTCAAAAAGTTTTAACCGTTCAAGATAAGATTTTAAAAACTTTTCCTGAGGTAGAGACAGTCTTTGGCAAGGCTGGACGCGCGGAAACTTCTACAGATACAGCCCCTCTTAGCATGATAGAAACTACGATTACCCTAAAAGATAAATCAGCCTGGCGAAAAAATAAACGCTGGCATTCTTTTCTACCTGAATTTATTAAGGCCCCACTAAATCGCATATGGCCTGAAACAATTAGCGAAGAAGATTTGATTTCTGAAATGAATGAGAAATTAAATTTTCTCGGGATGCCAAACATTTGGACGATGCCGATTAAAAATCGAATCGATATGCTTTCTACAGGAATTAGAAGTCCAATAGGAATAAAAATATTTGGCCCAGATTTAAAGACAATTGAGGCAATTGGAAAAAATATCGAAAAAGAAATGAAAACTCTTCAAGGAACGCGAGCGGTAATTGCCGAACGTATTGCCAGTGGCTATTTCTTGGATATTGATTTTGATCGTGAAAAATTAAAACTCTATGGGTTATCAATCAAAGAAGCTCAAGACCAAGCTATGGTTTCTATTGGTGGTGAAAACGTATCACAAATCATTGCAACCCGTGAACGTTATCCGATTCAAGTGAGACAAGCGCCAGCGTTTCGCCAGGATATCGAAAGCATAAAGAGAGTTTTGATTACCAGTAACACGGGCGCACAGATTCCATTGAGTTCAGTCGCGAAAGTGTCCTTCAAAGACGGCGCTAGTATGATTCGCGATGAAAACGCTTCTCTCGTTGGTTATGTTTACGTGGATATTGATCCCAAGCAGATCGATATCGGAACTTACGTTGAGAAGGCCAAAAATCTTTTGGCGGCAAAACTTATTTTACCAGACAAATATCTTATTTCTTGGAGTGGGCAGTTTGAAAATATGGAGCGCGTAAAAGAACGACTTAAAATTGTTATTCCGTTAACTTTGATTTTGATCATGTTCTTATTATATTTTAATACCCAATCGTGGATAAAGACTTCTATTGTTTTGTTGGCGGTGCCTTTTTCTTTGATTGGCGCAATCTGGCTGTTAGTGGCCCTTGGTTACAATCTCTCTATTGCGGCTTGGGTTGGTATGATTGCTTTGCTGGGGCTCGATGCCGAGACCGGCGTATTTATGCTTATGTATTTGGATCTTGCTTTTGAAGATAGAGTCAAAGCTGGAAAAATGAAATCACTTTTGGATTTAAAGAAAGCTGTGATCGAGGGCGCTGTACATCGCTTACGACCGAAACTCATGACCGTAGCAGCGCTTTTTATGGGGCTTATCCCGATTATGTGGTCAGTGGGTTCAGGTGCTGATGTCATGAAAAGAATTGCCGCTCCAATGATTGGTGGGCTTATCACTTCTTTTTTACTGGAGCTTTTAATTTATCCGGTAATATTTTATCTGTGGAAAGAGAGGTTTTTTTTAAAACCTCGAAATATATAGGACTAATCAATGCAAAATAAAATTCTTAAGTTTATTCTGTGGAATTTAATTTTTTTGGTGATTTATAAAATCTCAGTTGCGCATGAAAACCATCACCACGGTAAAGAAGAACGAAAGGACGCGAAAAATCAAGGATTGATACTCGGAAAAGTAAATAATAGTTACCTTAACAATATTAAAACCATTTTTGAAAGAAAATGCATCAATTGCCACGGAGGCCAAACCGGATATCCCTGGTACTACAAATTCCCTTTTGCCAAAGGCCTAATTGATTCTGATGTCGCCGAAGCTAAAAAACATCTCGATTTTTCGAAAGGCTTTCCATTTAAGGGACACGGTACACCTAAAGAAGATTTAGAAGCAATCTCAAAAGTCGTGAGCGAAGGCACAATGCCCCCGTTTAGATATTGGGTTCTTCATTGGGACCACCGCATAAATGAAGCAGAGAGAAAAGCTATTCTGAAATGGACGAGCGAATCCTTAAATGAATTTTCCAAAGAACAAAAAAAATAATTTATGCCCGACTATTTTTTAACAGAAAATACGTCAAAGGCAAAGCGCTGCCACATTGTCAAACTGCAGCTTCATAGCTTTTCCTCGACGACGATCCCATTTCTTCGCACGACTCGGCACAGTCTCGACAAAGGCGTGCGCACTCATCCATTAATTCATCATCAAACTGATCGCAACTTTCAGCACAAGCTTTACAAACTTCAGCACATGCTTCACAGACTTTTTGATGTACTTCCGAGCCAAGAAGCATCGCGCGGGCCGAAGTATCACACACGTCAGCACATACCTGAAGAAGACTAATATGCTCACGTCCGGAATGTTCTTCAGCCATTTCTAAGCAATGGGCGATTGTCTCTAAACATATCTCTGAGCAATCACGGCAGGTTTTTATACAATTCCTCATTTCTTGATTTATTAAGTCTTGATGAGCCATTTTTACCTCGATTTTTTTAATAGTGATTGAAACACAATTATTTTTGAAGCAAAAAGAAGACCATTGATGGTGGTAAATTGGATTATTAAGATTTAACAACCCGTGATAGAAAGAAATTACCCAATTCCGCGTAAAACGAAAGCTAATAAATCTAAAGCGCCGCCCCCAATTGCGCACCGAGAACGACACCAATACTGAGGATTGAAACTTTACCGGAAGTGAAAATCTGTCAGTTTGCGATCTGATTGCGAAGTCTTGTGACAGAAATTTCTCTAACTAAACTCTTTGTTCTCGTACAAGAACAATAGCTTCAACGCCGCCGTCATCAGCTTCTTCGTGCCGACCGTACCAAGATTCAGTATTCACATCTAATTTGATTTTCAATTTTTTTATATCTGCGATTTCTGAAAAGCCGCCCTCATATCCTTGAACAAGTACATGAGTTGATGGATCTATTTTTTTCAAAGCTTCAATAAGATCACTCGCTGTCATTCAATCCTCCTTTAACGGAAGTTTTCTACATTAAACAAAATCTTCTTTTTTTAAGAAGGGCCCGTCCCCACTCTTTTCTACCACCAAATTCCGTATATTTTAAAATACATAAACGCAAATTAAAACATAGTAATTTCAGAGTTTTAGAATATTTGGATAGGCATTTACCTTGCCAAGGCAAAGGTCGCGGGTTTGAATCCCGTCTCCCGCTCCATTAGTTTCAAGCACTTAGACGATTTTCAGTCGATAACCCACCGAAACAGAGATTCCTAATGGCGACCAAAGTCACCTCCCACAAAAAACGAATCGACGAGAATTATCAGTGGCGATATCCGACGATAGTCGATAGACACCCAGAATTGATTGAATACCTCAAAACAAACCCAAACTACGTTGATGCTCTTTACTATCGCCGTCTTTTACTGAAGCGGCTTCCGCACTTGAATGACGGTCATTCAGACCGACCCGAACTGGATTTATGGAATTTGAAAGATCCGGAACCACATCTGAAATTAATCAAATAGATTCAGTTCTTTTCTTTCGTTCTTGGGTTTTAGAATTTCAAGCACTTTCAAAAACGTGGGATCATGCTCAGGTCTTTGACCTTTGAGAAGTCCCGACCATTTAGCGACCATGATACATTCGAGCAGAAATCCGTGCCAGGTCTTAGGAACATTTTTGATATTCAATGGCATCGCATCCTGCCACTTGCGCTTGTCTTTGACTGGGCGCTTATTGTAGCAGTCTTCAAGCATCCGCTCTTTAGTGTGACCTGCCATATCTTTGATCTCACTCAACGACATTCCCGATCTTGCCAACCAAGTAAGGGCAGTATGTCTCAAGCAATATCTATCAAGTCCCTTTGCCTTCTTACCGAGCGCCTTTGCTGCGACCATTTTGAAAAACTCCGCACCATTCTTGGTAACGACTGGCTTGGGATCACATTCAGTCAAAAACAAAATTGCGTCAATCGCGGGGGATCTATCAACTGAAATTTTGTCCACACCCATGCCAGCGGTCTTTAACACCTTCTTACGTCCATCCTTCCAACTACCATCGACATAAACTGAAGACTTGTGGATCTCCGCACAACACGCTTCTTGCGGTCGCCAACCGAATGTCAATTGCAGGAATAAAGAACTGCGCTCATTCCGCCAATCCACATCGCCATATCTAAACAATGATTCGATGAAGGCTTGTGCCTCGTCGCGCTCAAGATGGCGACGATTCTTTTCCTTAAAAGTATATTTACCTTCCTTGAGTTGAGCCTTGGTGGGTATCTCGACGCCGTTGAATAGGCTGTCAACATCTCTCATGCTCAGGCGCTTGCCGATTTTCAGAATGGTCGATTTCATTTTTGAAAGTGAATCTGGCGATAAATGGCTTTCAGGACGCATCTTACTTTTGAACATAGATTCCACAGCATTGACGGTTAACGTGTTGTTGTCGCCAGAAAACAAAACCAACTCGCGGCATACTTTAACAAAACGGGATTTTGACTGCTTTGATACGGGTTTCTCGCAGTATTTTTCGCACAGTTGCCGCAATCTAACCGCCAATTCGGTTCGTCCGAAGTCCAAATTGTAACCTCGGTTGACTCGCGTGGTTCTTCTCGGAGGCGACACCACACGCTGATCGAGCCAAGTCTGTTTTGCCCCGTCGTCAGTAAGATGTACAATGATTTTTGTTAAATCAGCCCACTTCTGTCTCGCATCTTTTTCATCATGTGAAAGCAACTTCTGAAATTTCTTATTGCCTTGACGATAGAACTCGACGAAATAACTTTTCTTGCCCTTTGAGTCAACGATTTGAACGAGCCGAAGCCACAGACGCTTGTCCAGCATCTTGGTTCCACGGAGTGACTTTTTCTTTTCAGCCTTTAACTCATTCATAAAAGTTCACGAACCTAAATTCCTCTCAACTCATGGTCAATGCCACAAAAACGTCATGTTCTTCTGTATTTGCCCTTAATGGATTGACCGCGTTTGAATCTTCCCCACGTTGCCCTATTCTTGCCATCATCAGAAGGCGGGAGGACTTTGACCTTGCCGCCAACCTCGACATATTTCTCAATCAATTCTTGGAGCAATAATCTCTGCTTTTCCTTATTCGGATTCATATATGTTCGACCATTTCGTCATAACCAGTTTTCATATACTTCTTTCGCTGTCTCACTTGGAGACAGGGCAAAATCACCCGCCACTTGTCACTACATAATACTACATATACCTACATGCGTCAAACCGATTTCAGATTGATCTATCTAGGTCATATAAGATAACCTACACATAAATGTAGGTAATCGCTGAGGGTATATGCCAAGAGTTGAACATATCAATATCGACAAAGAACTATTTAGACGATTGATTCACGAACTAAATATAAGCCGTGAGGACTTGGCTGATAAGTGTGGTGTTACTCTGGATGGACTTAATTATTGGTTAAGAGCGGGAAGAATACCGCTTCCGCATTGGGAGACTATAAAGGCACTTTTAGGACGCACCAAAGCGAAGAAAGAGGCGCGGGAGTTCGGACTCGCAAAAGACATGGACTTGGGCAAAGTCAATGAAGCCTTGGATAAGATCACTTTTCAATTTGACGTGATTGATGCCATTGAGAAAACGAAGTCCACTCCCTTTAAGCAATCATTCGATAAAGCAGGTACAGATGATCTGGTAGCAGAGCTTGAAAACCGTGGATACACCGTCACCCTCACAAAAGGGAAAACTGTTGCTCCCCTGAAAGCAAAAAAATCTAAGCGTCGCAGATGAAAAAGCGGTCAACGAAATCAAAAATTAGTAAACGTGCAAAACGGAAATTCAAATACTCTGACGCCGTTCCGATCAACTTATCCCGCTTCGCCCAAGAGGAGTATTTTTACGACATCTGGTTAGATTTTCAAGACCTGTTGATACGGGAAAGAGAACAAAAACGTGAGCAAGGAATCAAACCTCGCTCCCATGATCTACATTACCTGAATTGTCTCAAGAGCGTGATCGCCAATCTGGTTCAATCTGTTTTGGAAGACAAGAGTCTGGCAATCGGATTGCGCAAGGATTTCTACGATCCCGACCGCAAGCGAAATCCATTGGGAATCTCCAAAGTGTATATGGATACCGTATTGGGATACCTCATCGTCCATAATGAAAAAAGCACGAAGCGATTCTTAAAAGATCCACGCAGGTCTAAATTCAAAGACTACGGAGTTGGTTTCATAGCACTCGAAAAGAATGGCTTTCTCAATCCAAAAACTGGTTTGAGCCGTGTCACGCTGTTCGCTCCCACAGATAAATTCAAAACATTTATGAACCAGTGGCAAGCGACTCCCTCCCGCAGCAAGAATAAGAGGACTAAGGAGTTGCGGTTAATACGCATTTCATCGCCAAATGAAAATTCCAAATTGGTGCGGCGTAAAGTAATTTTTGAATCTGAGCGACACAGGTACGAGAAGGTCGATCAAAAGCATCCATTAGTCTCTGACACCCGCAAACTGCTGATAAAATACAATGCACTGATGGAGTCAATTAAGATCAAGTTGGATGTAGTCACGCTTGATCCCCCTGCGCTTTACAGACTCTTCATCATCAATCGAAGGAAGCCCGACCAACTTGAATGGCATGGGCGATTTTATGCCGAGGGTGGGCATTACCAAAATTTCAGGCAGGATTTCTGCAAACATCTCACCATTGACGAATCGCCAGTGACCGAACTGGATTTTTCGTCCACCCACCCAACGCTGGCGTATGATCTAAAGAACCTGCCTCGTCCTACGGGCGATTCTTATGACTTTGAAATTCTCAAGCCTATTGATGCAATGAAGCAGAAAATGACCGCGCGGAAGGCTGGCAAACTCCTCGTAAACATTGCCATCAATGCTCTTGATGAGAGTGAAGCCATTGATGCGTTTCAAGGCGAATTGGCACTTGCGAAAATCAAGTACGGCGAACTCGGGGTCGGCGCTTTTCCGCGCCTCATAGAAGCGCTTAAAGCGAAGCACACGCCAATCAGGGAGCATTTCCTCTCCGGCAACGGCAACTGGTTCATGTTTATTGACTCAGAAATATGCCGCAATGTGATTATAGACTTCATTTCGGATGGCAAGCCAATACTGCCAAAGCACGATTCGTTCATAGTTCGCCGCGATGATGCCAAGCTCTTGGAAACATCTATGCGAAGACATTGGGTCAATGTGATTCGCCAAATATCGGGTAATCTAAATTTCAATGAACTACCTGAAATCAAAATGAAATACTGAGTTCTTATCCTTAAAAGTAACAATACGGAGGAACGAAGGCGCGAGCGCAGAGAAGCTGGCGGAGTGACGACCTAAGATCGGTCTAATGTTAATACTAAAAGTAGGGATCTACTATCGGTTTAAGATGGGTCCCGCCGTTAACCCTGCAATCACGAACCCAATTCATTCATCGGTTATGCTTCAAGATGTCAATTTCCATTGGTCAACGAGAACGCGGTTCACACCGTCATCAACAGGACCGCTGAGTGAAATTGCACGAGAGCCGCCCAAACAGCGGCGTATCGACCTCCCCACAAACGACAGTAAAAACTCCTGTAGCTACGCTATAATCGAAATATGGAATTGACCAATAAGAAACCACGAGTACGACATGACCATGCGGTTCTACGGCTGATAGCCCTCCGCAATCTCAATGGCGAGACACTGAAGGATTTAGCTCGTGAGTTCGGAATGTCATATCGGACCATTCTCTACCACTCGGTCAATACGGGTTTTTATTTACCGAGCTACGAGAGACTAAAACAATTTGATTGTGTGATTTTCAAACACGGCAAAGCCATTGGACTCATGGAGCGCAAGATCCTCATTGGCGGTCAAGCACAGACGGTACTCATCCCCGAAACATTCCTCAATAATATGTCTTTCGATTCTGTGTAAGGGCGTGTAACTGACGTATTTTCCTATGCTGAAACGACATACGCATCAAAGGGACTGACACGTTAGACCGTAGGCAGTTGGAATCAAGGTCAAGAAGTGAGCCGACTTAGCCCATTGAATTTACTTGAGCTTGTGATTTTATCAGATTAGTCAACGCCACTTTAAAAGGGACCAGCGACGAAGACGTTTCAACTATCACGCGGATGTCACGACAACATATTGCTTATGCGGCTTGCTCCTTGGCGTATTTATTGGGCGCTTGCCATCGGAATATCTTGCCTCGCTTTCCGAGAATGACCATCGCGAAACCCGTACTTGGATTGTTGACCTCAATACGAAATTTCAGATGAGCGTTTGACTTGATGACCTTCTCGAAGACTGGCATGGGCGGAACTTCCCATACAGCGAAATGGTAGCGCAGGAGATGCGGGTACTGTTTTAGCGTTGTACCGTATGTGTTGCCTCGCGTGCCCCATAATCCAAAGCGAACTTTTTCCATGACAATTATGGAATTGAGTTTTGTGAACTCGTTAGCCAGGAGTATCACGCTTGAAAGGCAAAACTCGTTGAATGGTCCCGCGCCCATAGCGGATATGGTTGGGTCGAATCCGCTGACTGATTTTCTGAACCTTTCCAACTCCAGCCGTGGACCTTCTACTTCGACGACGCAGAAACAGCTTGAAGGGATTGAACTGTCATGTGGGTCCTCCTCACTATGATTAGGCGGCGGATTTACGAATGGCTTTGATTGTTTGCTTGAAGAACCCATACGAAAAATTCTGACTAATGCTCTGGCGTAAAATGAAATGGGTGTGTTCATTACTTTCAACTCCTTCTCTATACAAAATTCCTTCAGCAATAAGGGCGTACATTAACGAAAAGAACTCTCTACCTTCGATGACATGTCCACCACGATTCATAAGATAATGTTGGCGATAAAGTGCCTTCAGCCGATCATATTCACTTTTCATTTTTCCCTGCCGTCGAGAATGGCGACAACTTCATCCTTAATGCCGCCAACGCCGAGATGAGTATAAATATCCTGCGTTGCGCTGCCCTTACTATGACCCGCCAAAATTTCACGTCCCTCTCGGCTGATACCGTGCTCGGCAAGTCGCGTGTTCCAAATATGTCGAAACGTGTGGGGAGTGAGCTTCTTAATGATCCCAGCTTGCTCGGCATACTCTTGACAAAGTTGCTCGATCCGCCGTTTGCTAAATTTACTGTGCCGTTGGGTTTCAAACAGATAACGATTGTTCCGACCTTCAAGATATATTTTGAATTTTTCGAGAAGGCGTGAGCCGACAACGGTCACACGGTCCTTATCACCCTTGCCCTTGTGGACAAAAATCAAATTGGTTTTGAAGTCGATGCGGCAAACTTCAAGATTGCAAAGTTCGGAGATTCGTAAACCCGTTCCTTCTAACGCTTCAAAGATCAGCTTATGGGCTGGATTATCAATCACACCATAGAATCGTTTTAACTCCTCGTGCGTCGGTAATTCATAAAGCCGTCGAGCACTGCCATTTTCAACCTCGACGCCGCATTTTTCACGAACCAGACGGAAAATATATTTCAACTGTCGATAAGTTAGCTTGTGACGATTTACTTCGCGGGACACAAATTTGACAACCCCCTGTATATGAGATTGCGCATCTGCGCTCTGGACAGCGAAATCATCAAACTTTACGACCTTGGAACCATGTTTTTTCATCGGCATTGCCTCGTATTCGGCGCTATCTTAGGTATTTGGCGAAATGTTTCATAACCCAATTACGCAGCTTTCCGTAGCTCACTCGCCACAACCTCAATGTTCAACTGCCTGAAAAGTGTTTGCCTCATAAAGCGTTCAACTTCAGATTCACCGAGAGCCGTAATAAGTAATTTTTTGTCAAGATCACAGCGTGATTTTTGTGAGATGGATAAAGCAACATTGCCAAATGTGATGGTATTAACGCCAACTTGGTCCATACGATTGAGAAAGTACTCACGGAGACGAGCGTATTCCTTTTCGATCTCTTTTTTAAGCTGCGACAGTTCTGATAGTCGTTGAGCCAGTTCTAGGTCTGACTTTTGATTGACTTGGTTCACGTCTGATCCTCCCTTTTGCGCCCGTACTATCACGGACAACCAAGATCAGAATAGACGCATTGCGTAATTTAGTCAATCAAAAAACGAATATCTAAATTTGTGTATCAAAATAAGCTACTCATCCCACTTCCAGGACTTCATAGTCTTCAGTTCTCGAAGACCAATACGAATCGCTTTAAGCGCAATATCATTGATTTTGACGGCTCTGATGCCTTTTGGCTCATGGGGATCGCGCCCTTTATTGAACCTGTCGTATAGAGCCTCTAGCTCGCTCTGGAGGGCTTCTAAGACCGCTTTGTCTTTAACTCTAAAAGCAAACTGATAATTTGAGTATTTTCTTGGATCATGTTCGTTTTTAGATTTCTTCATGTCGGCTCCCTTTGGATCAACACTATCTCTGTTCTAGATAATAGTCAAATTTTGTGTATCAAAATATGATTATCTAATTTAGATTGGCGTAATGAGTCAATAAAGATAAGCTATTGATATGGACAATAAAATACTAAAAATTAAATCCATTCAGGACCTAGAGTCTGTCCAACATGAAGACAGATGGCTCATTGAAAGTATTTGGTTAGATCAAGGAATTGGTATTTTAGTTGCCCCTCCGAAATCTAACAAAACTTGGCTCGGACTGGAGATGGCGCTATCCATTACCACTGGAACTCCATTTCTTGGTCAATACCCAGTTCCCCGTGCAAAACGAGTTCTATTCTTGAACGCTGAAGACCGCGAGTCCATACAGAAGGAGCGACTCGACATGATGATGCGCGGTCGTGGCATCCCAAAGAATGACAATCTTGGAATACTGACTGCAAGTGATCGCCTCTTGCTTGATACGAAACAAGGTGTTGAAGAATTACGAAGAGTCATTTCAAGCTATAAAGCAGACCTTCTGATTCTTGACCCTTGGGTTCGGTTAAATTCAGCCACGTCGGAAAACGATGCCAGAGCCGTCGCGGAAGTGCTGCACACCCTCCGCTCCATTAGAGACGACCTAAAGTGCGGCATCTTGCTTGTTCATCATGCCTCTAAAGACAGCGCAAATAAACGCGCTGGCGACCGTATTCGCGGCTCATCCGAATTTTTTGCTTGGGCTGAGACTATTATTGGTCTCAACAAAAACAAAGACGGCATAATAACAATGGGTATTGAGCATCGGTCGGCATCTTCGGTACAAGCAGTGCCAATCATTCTAAAAAGTGACTCCGACACAGCATCTTTACTCACTGCCCAGATGAACCCTGCATCCACCATTCAAGCGGATGCTTCTCCAAGCATCGACGACAAGATATTAAATGCGGTCCAAAGCAGAGTCACACCGACAAAATTCGAGACCTTGCTTTTCCTAGTCCAATCAGAAGACGAACTTCGATCTGTTCTCTACCGACTACTGAAATCCAAGTCCCTTCGATACACTGTCAGGGGATATTTGCGCGGAGACTGTCAATGATGGGTGGGGGGAGTGTTTTACTGCAGTGTTTTCTGGGACTCCTAGTGGACCCAGACCATACTCTCGCTTTATCGAATTTTATATTTTTGTGGAGGCGCGGCACTGTTGTTCATATTCGGAATTTTCAACAGACATAAACTTCACTCAGGGAATCCCGCGTAAATTTGGCGAGTTTGTTGCGGTCACACAAACTTGGTTCAGACTCGAAGATATGAGTTGAGAAAAACGACCCAGGACCAGATTTCCTGGTCTTTGGGCTGGGGGGGGGTATTGGGTTTATTTCCGTGTGAGAATAGCGGATAATTTATGAATATGTGGAAAACGATTTTTGTCGTGGCAGTTTTTATTTGTGGAGTGGTTCATGCTTCGGAGCCACGTTTGGATCTCTATAAGAAAATCAAAAAAGAAACGGGAGTGAGCTTGAAAGAAGCATTTCAAGCTGTTGATGGAAAAAACCAATCGGCAATCACCGATTTGCAGATTTATGCAAAACGAGTTGGCATAAAAGAAATTGAAAAATCGTTTGATGAGGAAATCGTTCACCGAGAGCAGTATTGTAAAAAGAAGAAAAGTATCTCATGTGACGAGACCGTTCAGGATCTGAAATCGCAAATAGATTTTATCCGCGATCTTCACATCAAATCTGACACTCTCGACGGACATAAAAAACTCTACTATAGTTTGATCGTCTATCGCTTCAACATTAGAATGAGAGTACTCAAAGACGACCTTCTTGACTGGGACAAGAATTGCAGTAGCCAAGAAAAGATCAATACCAAACCGTGTCAGGAAAAGTTATTTGAAGCCCATGTCCTGATAGATATCGCGCGTGATGTAGGTCAAGTGGTTTTGACAAAATCCAACAAATTGCCTCTCGATACTGAAATGGTTAAGTCGATCAAGGACAGGATATCAAGGTATGAGAAACTATAGTATCTTGATTGTATTTCTGTTGGGCGCTAATTCTCTTCGAGCCGATGTGTGTTCTGATTACAATTGTCCTCAAGGTCGTCAACCGACGACAATTTGTTTTTCAGATCCGGAACTGAATTCTGGTCATTGGAAGATAGATGCAGCGGCGAACTGCGGGTATTTCACGGATATTATTAACGTCACCTCGAATGAACAGATTAAATCTGCCCTCACTAATTTGGCAAAGAACTGTAAGTCTTTAACCCGTATGAACTTCCAAGGGCATGGTAGCGATGGATACCAAGGCACTGGTGAGTTGGACAGCGGTTCGGTTCAAGATTTTTCATCGTTTGGTTGTTTATTTGAGAGGGATGCGAAGATTGAATTTTACGGATGTTCAGTTGGTCAAGGTTGCTCTGGTGATATGCTACTTTATCAGACTGCTAAATCTTTTTTGAAAAACGGTGGATCGGTTAGAGCGCCAACATCCTACTCAAGCTCGTTTCTACCTGGAATCATTCCGTCGTTCAGCCTAAATGGAAGAAGTCGAATGGTAACTTTTAATCCGGCGCTTAGACCACCAGACAATTGGACTTTAAAAGGTTTAGCCATAAGTAATGGCGGCTCGATCAATGATAGATGTGCAAATGATCTCAAGGATTTATTGGGTTACCTTGAAAGGGCTAAAACATCTGCACAGAAGAGACAATGCAGTTCCACTAACGACTATGTAAGTGGTCAACGTCTAACAGGTTACCGCCAGACACAAAGGAGGCTTTTACAGCCGCCGCCGTATTTACAATCGGCAAATTCCGATGCCTGGTATGAATTATCAAACGCCATTAGCAGTATGAAATATCAAATTCGCCGCTATGAAACCTGCCAGCCTCCAAGCAAAGGCTCCGATGGCAGTGGGACAATTTCTGAAGGGGTAAAATAGCTTTTTTCGCCTCACCCATTTCACGCCCGTTGCCTATCACAGACCTCATGCTTCATTGCATCACCCCAACTCAATTTTAAGAACTGCTCGATAGAAAAATCGGTCGTGGACTGACGGTTTGGTTTTCAATCTGAGAAAATGAATCCAGTAGCGGCAATCACCGCGCTCAATCCACATTTCCATTTTTAAGTTCAAGATCAAAGTCCAGTCGATAGCAGCGCAACCTTGCCAAGGCGAAGGTCGCGGGTTTGAGCCCCGTCTCCCGCTCCAATCTTTGTAATTTCATTGATGAATTCTGATTTGAAAAGTGGAAAGAAACCACGAAAATCAAAAAAACAATCAGTACACAACGTAGTCCCTCTTGCTCTCAATGTTCCTGAAAAATATAAAGACTGTCCGCCCGATTAGGGGGCAAGGATTACTTCGCTGTCCTCACAAGACGAAACCCGATGCTGTAGCCGCGATAAACCGGCGAATAGCCGTCGTAGCGGTAAGCGGACCGGAGGTGCTGCGCAACATTGCTCTAACTACCACCGCGAAGCACGCGAAGCGAGCCCGTAGATGGACCCACAGGATCAGTCACCATATTATTTAACTGATTATTTAATTGGGCTTCACCCAAACCATAGTTAGAATCATACCAGTCTTCCGTCCACTGCCATACGTTTCCACTCATATCATATAAATATTCATTTAAGTCCTGGGGCGACGGCACACCATTTTTCAAAGCTACTTCATGAGTTCGATTATTAGAGTTTCCGTAAAACCAAGCATAGCTTGGATCAAAATCACCGCCAAATCCATAAGAATAATCTGCCGGGAGTCCAGACTTAGCTACAAACTCCCACTCAGTTTCGGTTGGCAGACGATAAACATATTCGTTTTGCATCTGATTTAATTTTTGCCCAGTAAGTAATATTGATCGAAGGAC
>FRDC01001072.1_pt1 | contig 63908 bp, 56 predicted proteins | sample 1106171 | NCBI WGS metagenome assembly FRDC01 (sample SAMEA3930566, study PRJEB13176) | freshwater metagenome | biome: Drinking water system; feature: drinking water; material: water | place: Singapore | collected 2014-12-20 | reverse complement strand
TGCCGTCGCTGCGCGGCACAGCCGCGCGAGCGACACGATCAACTCGCCCCCCGATCTCGCCACTGGGGCTCCACGCCTCCGCGGCGACGAGCCCACATCGCACGCCACCGATCCCGCCACCAAGTTGCTCCACACAGCGCTCGCAACGCTCCCAGCCATCCCGTCCAGCGCGCCCCGCACCTCCGCCGAAACCCGCGCACTCATTTCGCGTCTCGACCGCTTCCTGCAAACACCCTTCGCCACGCCCGAGCGCGTGCAGCGACTCCTCGCCAAGTCCGGCAAGGGGTAGCGCGGCGAACGACTCGCACGTGCCACGCCGCCGCAGTGCCACGCCACAACAACCGCGAAGAACGCGAAGCCGCGAAGGACACATCGGCCCGGAGCGAGAGCGCTCCGGCCGCGGGCCTCTTCATTCTTGTTCTGCGCTCTCCCCTCCTTGCCAGGGCCCTCACCCCAGCATTACCGGCTTCTCCTGCACACCGCTGGTCACGATGGGCCCGCGCTTGGGGTCCACGTACACGTTGATCTCCAGCCGCACGCCCAGCGCGCCATCGGCCTTCGCGGGCATGTACACGCCCGGTTCAATCGTGAACCCGGTGCGCGCCAGCATCGTCCTCGTGTCGCGCGTTTCGAGATTGTCCAGGTTCATGCCCAGCCCGTGTACCAAGGGGCCCGGGCTCAGGCTGTGCCCCGTGCGGTGCCGCACCGCCCCTTCGTATCCCGCGGCCACCAACTCGTTGCGTGCCGCGTCGTCGAGCTGCCACCCCTGCACCGCCTGCTTCTTCTTCCACGATTGCTGCGCCAGCCTGAGCGCGGCATCTCTCGCGGCCTTCACCGCGCCGAAGGCCCGCGCATGGCGAGCGGGCACACTCTTGCCCGCGAAGCCCACCCACGTGATGTCGCTGAAGATGTGCGCCTGCGTGGGCGAGGGCGTGCGCGCCCACAGGTCAATCAGCACCCAGTCGTCCATGCGAATCGACGTGGGCCGGTCCGCGCTGGGCTCAAAGTGCGGGTCGCCCGCGTGCCCGTTCACCGCCACGATCGGGCCGTCGAGCCATTCCAGCCCCTCGGCCTTGAACCGATCACGGATGAACGCCGCGGCCTCGTGCTCGGCGATACTCACCTTGGCCCGCAGGCGCGTGCGGATGAGCCCGAAGGCCTCGTCCTTGATCCCCCCCACCAGCTTCGACACACGCAGGTGCTCGCGCAGGGCCTCGTCGCTCCACGCCGCGGCCGACACCTGCACCAGATCGGCCGAGCTCACCACCTCCGCGCCCAGGCTGCGCACAAACTCAACCGTGCCCGCATCGGCCACGCTCATCGCCGGGAGCAGGCCCCCCGGCGAGTACTCCATCGCCACGCGCGGGCAACCATCGATCAGGCCCGCCAGCTTGCACTGGTACTCGCGCCACGAGAGGTACACCTCGTGCTTGACACCGCAACGGACGAACTGGGCCGCGTCGATGTGATGCGTGAGCACCACCGGCTCGCCCACGGCGCGGATGCAGAAGTCCACGCGTCGCGTGGTCCAACGGTGAACGCCGGGGGGCGAGGGCAGCAGCCGCGCGAGCAGAGAGTTGGAAGCCCGAAAGTCGTGGATCAGCCACGCGTCGATACGCCGCTCGCGCATGAAGGCCTGCAGAGCGGGGAGGTTGGCAAAGTTCATGGGCCGATCGTAGCGAGAGGCCCTTCGACCCGCGCCCTACTTCGGGCACAGCATCGCAAAGATCGCGCCCGTCGCCAGGCCGCTCACAATGCCGTCGAACGCACAGGCGAGTTTGGTGTTGGTGCTCGCCTGGAACCAGATCTGGTTCGGGATGCTCGCGACGGTGTAGGTCAGAATGCCGACCGTGCCGGCCACCTGAAACACCTTCAAGCACTCGCCGCCCTTGCCCAGCCCCGCGGCCACCAGCACGTAACCGATCAGCACGCTCGCCAGCAGCTCGACCACGAAGGTCGCCGCCATGCACGCGCCCATCGAGATGTTCTGCGGCCACACGTTGAGCATGCCCGCCGGACCGGCCTTCCACTTGGCCTGAAAGGCCGGGTCGTTCTTGTTCTTGTGGTCGCCGCAGTGCGGGAAGGCGTACGCGCCGGGCGCGAGGTTGAACTCGCGGAGCCTGGCCATCATGCCGTCCTCGTTGGGCAGGGCCTTGTGATCATTCTTATGGATCGGCAGAATCGCCCACGAGAGGAACGACCAGAACCAGACCGCCGCAGTGGAGAGCACGATCGGAAGCCAGAGCGAAGCCAGCGTGTTGAGCACGGGAGAGCTCCAAGGGGTTTTGAACAACGGCGGGCACACACGCCGTTCGGGGAATGTCGGCCAGTTTGCCGCTGCAACGCGAGACTTTCAAGTCCACAGGGCGGGGGCATTGAGGCAGCACCAAGGCAAACTTGGGCGGTTTTCCTACCTCCGCCAACGGGAAGGCCGCGCCGCCCGCTGGGGGAACGGTGGCGCGGCCAACCCATGTGTGCGGTTGCGGGCCAACAAGCCCGTGCCGGGTCAGCGCTCGCCCATCAGGGCCTTGATGGCATCGAAGTTGAGTACGCTGGTTTTGCCGGCCTTGACCAGCCGTGCCGAATCCAGCAACGCAGGATCAACCTTGGCATCGCTGAACTCAACGCGGATCGAGCCGTGCTTCTCGCCCAGCTCGCTCACCTCGAGCCACTCCACGCCCTTCTCCTCGGCGTACATCACCTTCAGCACCGCGGCGTCGAGCAACTCCTGCCCGTCATCGTCGATCTCCACCTTCTTGTTCGCGCGGCGCTTCTTGCCGTGCCCGTCGCCCTTGTCCGCCGCATCGCCCTTTTCATCGCCGTTGGCCTTCCGGATGGCGTGCCCGATGCGGCCGGTGGTGAGCAGGTGCCGCCCGCCACCCTGGTCCTCCACCTTGGCCTCGAGCGAGGCTTCGTCGAGCATCTTCTTGATCTCTTGCAGGTTCTCTGCCGTGGCCTTGCCCGAGAGCAGACGGCTCACCATCAGTTCGATCTTCTTGCCCTGATCGTCGCCCTTGCCGCCGTTCTTGCCCGCCTCCTGCCGCATCTCGGCGCGGGCCTCTTTCAGGCCTTCCTTGATCTCCGCACGGTCGCCCTCATCCAGAAAATCGTTGAGGTTGATCGCGCCGAAGTTGATGAGCACGCCGCTCTCCAGCATGCCGGCCACGGGCGGCAGGGCCTCGCGCAGTTCCTTCATGCCGCCGGACTCCAGATCGGCACGTCCGTAGACCCATGTGTTCTCGGGGCTCGACGCGGCCTCCACCTGCACGTCGAACGCAGGGATGTGCGTCTTGCCGGCGGAGCGGGCGTGCAGCTTGGCGTACGCCGCGCTGACGGTTGCATCCACCTGCTCGCCGTCGTCGATCACCTGCGACATGGTGATGGGCTTGGAGAACCGCACGAGCAACTCGCCGCTCGCAAGCACGCCCTGGGCCTCGACGTCCTTCAGGCTCACGCGCACCGACTCGAAGGTGGTGGACCGCAGCGAGGCCACGATGGTCTTGGCCTGCACGCTGGAGCGGCCCGCGAAGGGCCACATCGCCGCGCTCACCGCCAGCACCGCCGCCACGCCCGCGATCCAGTTCCGTTTGGCCATGACAAACACTCCGATGGAACCGAGCACACCCGTCTCCCGCAACGGTGCGGTTGGCGCGGCCTTCGCCGCCTTCCACGAACGCATCCGTGCCGCGTCGGGCGCATCGGGCAGCGAGAGCGAACCGGCCACCCGGCGGAGGTTCGCTTCAAGGCGCTCGTCGTGCTGGTCGCGTTCACTGTTCATGCGTTCGTCGTGCCTGCTCGGCGCTCAGTCCATCGCGCCATGACCACTCAACCCCATGCCCTCCAGAACAGAGCGAAGCGCCCGGCGGGCACGGTACAGCCGCCCCTCGATCGCGCGTTCGCTCAACCCCAGCCCCTTCCCCAAGTCGGCCTGCGACATGCCCTTCACATAGTGCCCGATGAGCAGGTCCTGATCTTCTGATTCCAGTTCCGTCATCGCCAGGCGCAGTTGCTGGCGAAGGCGCTCCTGATCAATCGCCCCGCCCGCAGCAACGCCGGGTTCCGCGAGCATCGCCGCGGCGGCGTTCGCCGCGACGCCGGGGTCATCAAGCGGCACGGCCGCACGCACGCCCTCGCGCCGCCAATGCGTGATAAGCAGACGCTTGGCGACGGTGCGGAGCCACGTCTCGGCCTCGGCGCGCGAAACGCGGTCCGGCGAGCGGTTGGCCGCGATCCAGAGCTGCTGCATCAGGTCGTCAACCACCGGGCCGTCGCCGCCGGCACGCACCACCACGAAACGAAAGACACCCGGCGCGGCGGCATCAAACCAGTCGCGTACGGGCAGTCGGATGGTCAACGTGCCATTCACGGACGCGCAGTCCGTGGCGGCTGGCTGCGAGCCGTGCGCAGCGAGACCGGCCGCGGAGCCGTTGCCGGCGCGGTCCAATCTTGCTGCGTCGATGCCGTACACAACCCCATCGGCCATTCGTGAAGTCCGTTTCTCTGAGGATGCGATCGCGCAGAGTGGCGGCACCCCACGCAGGTTGTTCCGGGCCGCGTCAGGCCGGTTTCCCGAACGGGATGCTGGCTGTGAAGATGGAGCCCCTGCCGACCTCGCTGGTGACCGTGATATCGCCACCCAGCAGGCGGCAGAACTTGCGAGAAATGGCGAGTCCCAGGCCCGTGCCGCCAAACTTGCGTGTGGTGCTGGCATCGGCCTGCGAGAAGGCGTGGAAGAGCCTGCCCAACTGCTCCGGCGTCATGCCGATGCCGGTGTCGCTCACGGCGAAGTCCACGGCATCGCCACGACGAGACACACGCAGCGTCACCTTGCCCTGCTTGGTGAACTTGCTCGCGTTGGAGAGCAGGTTCAGGAGCACCTGACGGACCTTGGTGATGTCGGAGTGCATGGTTCCGCCGCCGAGGGCATCGCCATCGACCGCCAGGGTGTTGCCGTTCTTCTCCACCAGAGGGCGGATGGTGCCCGCAACCTCGCCCACGAGTCTGGCGATCTCAAAGTCCTCCGCGTACACCTCCATCTTGCCCGCCTCCACCTTGGAGAGGTCGAGCACGTTGTTGATGAGGCCCAGGAGGTGCCGCCCGGCGGAGAGCACCTTGTTGAGGTCGCTGAGGAAGCCCTCGAGCCCCTGCTCCTGCGCATCCTCGATCATCAGCTCGCTGTAGAGGATGATGGCGTTGAGGGGCGTGCGCAGTTCGTGGCTCATGTTGGCCAGAAACTGGCTCTTGAGTTGATTGGCCTCGTCGGCGAGCGCCCGCGCGCGGGCCAGCTCCTGCTGCACACGCCGACTCTCCGAAAGGTGCTGCTGAGACTGGAAACTCGCCGACCGCGCGGCCTGCAACAAACTCCGACGCTGCACATCGGTCTGCCCCGCGGGCAAGAGCACCAGCACGTTGCCACGCCCCCCCACCGTGCGCAGCGCCATCGCTTCAAGGCGGCGGTCGTTGCCGGCAAGATCAGGCTGAGACCAGGCATCCGCGCTGGCCACGGACGGGGCACCCTCCGCGCCGTTCCACACCGTTTCGGCCTCGGGCAAAAACACCTCCAGCAGCGGGAACTCGGACACCAGTTCATCGCGGGTCCATCGTGCGCGCGGCGAGCCCGACGCAGCAGGCTGCACCACCTCGGCCAACCACGCGGGCGCAAGGCCCACGTGCTCAAAGCGGGAGCCGTCGCCGGTGGCGAGGATGCACCACTGGAGCGTGGCAGCGATGTCGTGGGCGGAGAGGCCGCTCATGGGCGCGTGCCTCCACCGGGGCTGGCATCGCCCGGCAGGCGGCTCGCAAGCCCGTCGAGCGCGGCGATGATGGCGTGGAGACGCTCTTCGAGGCGGGCGAGCGTCGCCGCGCTGCCCAGGTCGCGGCGCTTGCCGAGCATTTCGAGTTGCTTGGCGTCGCTGAAAGCAGGCTTGGCCATGAACGTGCCCAGCGTGCCGGCGAGGCGGTGGGCGAGGCGCTCGGCCTCGGGTGAATCGCCCCGTGCGAGCGCGGCCTTGAGCTCGGCCAGGCCCTTGGGGCCGGTGGTGCGAAACATGGCGATGAGGTCGCGGAGCACATCGGCATCGCCATCGAAGTTGGCGAGGAGGGCGGGTTCGTCGATGAGGGGGGCTTGGCCTGCCGCCACTCCCTGAGGGTCGGGCCTTGTGGCGGCTGCTCGCTCGCCGGCGGTCGCTCCTGCTGGCGCGTACTTCTCAATGGCCGCGAAGAGCTCGTTGCGGTCAATAGGCTTGGAGACGTACCCATCCATGCCCGCGGCAAGGCACCGCTCGCGATCACCGGCCATCGCGTGAGCGGTCATGGCCACGATGGGCACGCGGCGTGCTGCCGCGGCTTTCTCTCGTTCGCGGATCTGGGCGGTGGCCTGGAAACCGTCCATCTCGGGCATCTGCACGTCCATGAGCACGACATCGAAAGGCGGTTGGGCGGCACTTTGCAGAAGCGCGAGCACTTCCAATCCTGTGCTGGCGGGAACGACGTGGTGGCCGCGGCGTTGGAGGATGCGTGTGGCGGCCTCCATGTTCACCGGGTTGTCTTCGGCCAGCAAGATTCGCATGGGCGCATCGCCTGGAGGAACCGCTCAGAGGTAGACCGCCATCCCGTCGTAGGCGTTGGCCACTTCGATATCGTGCCCGAGCTTGGCGAGTTCCTGCCGCACCAGGGCGAGTTTGCGGTCGAGGGTGGCGTCGTCGTGGGCGGGGTCGTGGTGTGTGAGCAGCCAGCGCTTCGGGCGTGTGAGCGCGGCAAGAACGCACGCGTTGCTCACGCTGGTGTGGCCCCAGCCGATCTTTTTGAGGTACTCCTCGTTGGTGTACTGCGCATCGCTGACGAGCAGGTCGAGGCCGCTGAAGAACCGCACCTGCGCGTCATAGTCGGTGAGCAGGTCGGGCCGCTGCGTCGCCGGCGCCGGAGCGCCCACGTAGCCGCGCAGGAACTCGTTGTCGGTGAGGTAACCGATGCGCTTCCCGGCGACGTGGATGCGGAAACCGATGGTGGCGCCGGGGTGGAAGGCAAAGTCCCAGTACACCTCGATCGGCGAGCGGGCCGAGCCGGAGGCACCGCCGATCCGCACAGGCCCGTCGAGCTTGTGGAAGTGCATCGTGCTCTTCATCTCACGCATGTCGACGGGGAAGTAGTCGCGGTCGAGCTGGCCGTGGAAGACGGACTCGAGGTCTTTGCCGAAGCCGGACGCGCCATAGATGTAAAGCTCGAAACCGGAGATGTACGCGGGGGCGAAGAAGGGGAAGCCTTGGATATGGTCCCAGTGTGTGTGGCCGATGAAGAGGTGTACGCGGCGCGGCCCGCCCTTGGCGAGCGCCATGCCGGCTTCACGGATACCCGTGCCCGCGTCGATGATGACGACGTCCTCACCGTGGCGGACCTCGAGGGAGGCGGTGTTGCCGCCGTGGCGCATGTGTGCCGCGCCGGGCGCGGGGATGGAGCCACGCGTGCCCCAGAGGCGAAGCACGCCGCGGCTGGAATCGAGCTCGGGCAGATAGACATCCTGCGTTGCGGGCAATGCGGGCGTGTCGGCGGCATGAGGCGCAGGGCCGCCCGCGGTTGATGGCCCTTCGACACCGGGCTTGCCGCCGAGGTGCGCTTCGATGAGCTCGAGCAGCCGCTGCTTGTGGATCGGTTTGACGAGGAAGCCGATCGCGCCGAGCTGCATGGCCCGCTCGCGGTCGGCATCGAAGGCGCGGGCTGAGCAGACGATGACGCCGATGGGCTTGCCATCGATGTTGGCGGCGAGGCCGCGCTCGCCGAGTTGGCGGAGGACATCGATGCCGTGGACCTTGGGCATCATGATGTCGACCACGAGCATGTGGGGGCGGAAGGAGGCGACCTTTTCGAGGCACTCGGCGCCGTCCTCGGCGGTTTCGACCTGATAGCCCGCCTTGCCGAGGAGGCGGCTGACCAGCAGGCAGACCTCGGGCGCATCATCGGCAACCAACACGCGATGGACTTGGGGGGTGTTGGGCACGGGGGGTGGATGCTGCGTCGGAAGGTGCGAGTCTACACGCAACGTGGTGAATCGGGAAGCCCTGTGGCGGGGTGCCCCCGGGGGCCGGATCGCGTGGAACGGGCGTTCCGCGGGCACGCGGGCGGCAAAGTGGGCAGTTGCGTGGAAAACACTGCCTGATACACTCGCGGCGTCGCGGCATCCAAACGGCTCGGGCGGGCGGCTCAACGTTCGCCGCGTTGCCAACCCACGATCGCATCCGAGGAGCATTCATGCAACTTTACATCGACACCGCCAACATCGACGAAATCAAAGAGGCCGCCGACCTGGGCGTGCTTGACGGGGTGACGACCAATCCGTCGCTGATCGCCAAGGAGAAGGGCGTGAGCTACCACAAGCGGCTCGCCCAGATCTGCGAGATCGTGAAGGGCCCGGTGTCTGGCGAGGTGATCTCGACCGACTTCAAGGGCATGATGAAAGAGGCGGATGAACTCACCAAGATCGCGCCCAACATGGTGGTGAAGCTGCCGACCACGTTCGACGGCATGAAGGCGTGCAAGGCCCTGAGCGACAAGGGTGTGAAGACGAATCTCACGCTCGTGTTCCAGCCGCTGCAGGCCATGATGGTGGCCAAGGCCGGGGCGTTTCTGGTGAGCCCGTTCATCGGGCGGATCGACGATGTGGGCGAGGACGGCATGCAGTTGATCCAGCACATCCGCACGATCTACGACAACTACGGCTACCAGACGAAGATTCTGGCCGCGTCGGTGCGCCACCCGCTGCACATGGTGCAGTGTGCGCTGGCCGGGGCCGATGTCGCCACGGTGCCGCTGGGTGTGATCAAGATGATCCTGAAGCACCCGCTCACGGAGATCGGCCTTGAGAAGTTCCTGGCCGACTACAAGAAGGCCTTCGGGGGCTGAATCGCACCGGGCTTGCCGGTCGCAAGGGCCATCACGGGTGCGGTCTGTTCGCATAGCATCCGCCCCTTATGAAACGGGCGACCGCTGGCATTTCGCGCACGTTCTCCCGCTCGCGGCGACGCGGGCCGGGGGCAGGTGCGCTGCGAGCGAGCGCGTCATCGCGTGCCGGGTTGCCGGGCGCTGTGGCGCGAGTGACGGCCTTGCCGCCCATCGCCTTGGTGGTGAGCCAATACAACGCGACGGTGACCGATCGGCTGCTGTCGGGGGCGGTGCGGGCCTATGTGCAGGCCGGTGGACGGATCACCGACTTGTATGTGGCACAGGCGCCGGGGGCGTTTGAGGTGTTGGCCGTAGCCGCGGCGGCGGCACGCAGCGGTGCGTTTGCGGGTGTGGTGGCGATCGGGTGCATTATCAAAGGGGAGACAAGCCACGACGAGTTTCTGGGGCACGCGGTGACGAGCGGACTGGCGACACTTGCTGTGGAGACGGGCATTCCGGTCGGGCTGGCGGTGCTGACGGTGAACACCGCCGCGCAGGCGGTGGCACGGTCCGGGCTGGCGGGCCAGAATAAGCGTGTGGCGGGCAAGCCCGCGTTTGGCAACAAGGGAACCGAGGCGATGGAAGCCGTGTTGCAGACGATCGTTGAATGCGGACGGCTTGCCGACGGCGCGAGTTTGCGCAGGGCGATGGGCGACGGTCAGGCGTTGGCGCGGATGGCGGGTTTGTCTGCCGCAGTGGGCGCTCGGCCGGACAAGGCGGCCAGTGCGGATAAGCCTCAACGCGGCAAGGCCCAGCGCAGGAAGGGGCGCTAACCGTGGCCACGCCGCGTGATATCCGCCGTCTGGCGTTTCAGACGCTCTTTCAACTGGATGCGCAGGGAGGCGACACGTCCACGCTGGCAACGTGGCTCGACTCGTCTGAGCATGGGATCGAGTACAGCGCGGCCCAGAAGGCCGAGGCGGTGGGCACGGCGACCGGCGCGTTCGCGGCGCAGGCACGGGCCGACAAGGCGATTTCGGAACTGGCCCCGGCGTGGCCCACGCACAGGCAGGCGGCGGTGGATCGCACGATTCTGCGGCTTGCGTACTTTGAGATGCATCTCGCCCGGTCACCGGGCGCGGCACGGGCGGTGCTCAACGACTGCATCGAGCTCGCCAAGGAGTTTTCCAACGATCGCTCGCCGGCGTTTGTGAACGGCGTGCTGGACAAGGTGCTCAAGGCGCTGCCGGTGGCGGGGCCCGCTACCGAACCGCCGTCGGCGTGAACGACAGGGCCACATCGCACATGGGCACAGGGCCACATTCAGGACACCGTGGCGCGCGGTGTTGGATGTGGCCATGTGCCATGTCGCCTTGTCGTTGTTCAGAGCGACCGCGGCACGCCGGGCCAGTCGAACGCGTGCTCGAAACTGGCCCTGTGGCACTCCGCCATCTCGGCGAAGTCCACCACATCGGCCACCAGCAGCGTCTCGTATTCGTGCGGCAGGCGCACCTGGTGCAGGCCGCTGTTGTCGGTGCAAATCGCGATGGGCACGCCCGCGTCAAGGCAGGGCCGGAAGACGCCCTTGAGGGCCTCGTAGTTCTTGAGCGTGCCGGTGCGCAGGTAGCTGGTGGGGCAGACCTCCAGGCACTGGCCGCGCCGGCGCAGGTCTTTGAGCAGGGCCCGGTGGCGGAGAGGTATCTGGATGCCGTGGCCGATGCGGTCGAGGAGCGGGAGAAGCTTGGGGTGACACCCCGCGGGTGTTTCGTAGAGGTGGGCGGTGGTGCGCAGGCCGCGCTTGCGGGCGAACTTGAAGAGCGGCACGATGTCATCCATGGCGCTCGCGTAAAGCCGGTCCGGCCCGGCGAGGTCGATGGCGCATACATCGGGCTTCTTGGCCGCGGCCAACTCCACGATGCGGCGGTTGACGACGGCGGGGAGCGTGCTGTGCGTGCACAGAATCTGCCGGAAACGCAGCGTGTAGTGGCGCAGGGTGGCCGCGGCGGCAGCGCTGACCGTGTCCACAACTTCTTCCATTTGGCGCAGGCGGTGCTCGATGTCGAGGTGCCCGTCGGTGCGGAAGTAGGGCGTGTAGCGGAGTTCCATGTACGCGAGGTTGTCGAAGAGCACGGCCCCGCGAGTGAGGCGCTTGATGAAATACTCGAGGCTCGTGGTGCGCTGGATGCTCTCCACCAGTTTGTGCATCTTGAGGTATTCGTCGAGCGTGCGGCGCGGACGTGCGAAGAACCGCTCGAAGGCCTCCTGCGTGGGGTATCGCTTCAGCAGTGGGTGGCGGTGGGCTTTGCCCCTGCCGTTGCCCTCGTGGCCGGCGTGCCGGCGCAGGTACGAGTGGAGGATGTTGGGCAACACCGCGCCGCCGAGGTGCAGGTGCAGCTCGGCAAAGCGGCCGCGCGGCAACGCCGAGCCGGCCGACTTCAACTTCGCCGCGGGTGACGGGGCCATGGGCAGGCAGCGTACACGCGCCGAGCGTGGGCCGCCTCACCCGCCGATGGACGCCAGCCCGGGGCCCGGGCGCGTGAGGATGAGCTTGGTGTAGGCGAGTTGGAACCCCATGCGGATGGCGTTGCGCTCGGTGGCCGCGCCGGGGCGCGAGCCGATCGTCGCCACGCGGCAGCCGCGCTCGACGGCGGCGTTCATGCGTGCGGCCATCATGGCCTGCTGAATGCCCCGCCCGCGGAAGCCGGGATGAACGCTGAGGCCCATCAGGCTCACACACCCGCCAAGGCGGGCAAAGGCGGTTCCGTCATCAGGCCCGGTGAGGAGCAGCGCGCCGGCACCGACGATCCGCTCGGTGCCGCTTGACCGGCCATCGGGCATGTACGCACCCAGGGCGAGCGTGCGCGGGCCACGCACCACCCGGGCCGAGAGGGCGTACTCATCTTCGGTGGGCAGCACGCCTTGGGGCTTGAAGCCCGAGATGGCGACCGTCGAGTAGGCACGCACCTGGGCATCGTCGCCGGGATCGATCGGGCGGATGCGGAGCTCAGCGGGCGGCTCGAACACCGGGCACGCGGGGTGGTGGGGCGAGAGTTCGCGGAACATCACATTCGTAAAGTCACGCACGCAGCAGCCGAGGTCGGCCAGATCGCGGAAGACACGCACATCGGCGAGCGGCGATACCTCGAATCGCGGTTCGATGCCTGCCGATTCGTACCAGCCGATCACCCGTGCAAGCTCTTCGCGGGAGACAGGTGACGGGCCCATCTCGGCTGCCTCTCGTGCCGAGACGGCCGCGGGCGCTGGTGTGCCGTCGGGTCCGAGTCCAAACCCCACGGCGTAGTTGATCCAACTGCCGGGCTTGCCGCGCAGAGCGACCCCCCCACCGCCGCCGGGGGCGGCCAGACCGCCGGCGAACTCCATCGACTCTGCGGCGATGGCCCGGGCGCAGATGGCCCGCCGGTGCTCCTCCAGCCGTGCGACATCGATGAGGTCCATGAGGCCAGCAGGTTACACGGGCGCCTCGATCAACGCCCAGTCCACGTTCTTGAAGTCCAGTCGCGGCAGCGGCTTCTGGATCACTTCCACGTACTTCTGTGCCGCGCCGGTGTTGTAGATCACGGCGGTTTCCGCTCGCTTTGCACTTCCCTCAGCGAGGCCCCGTTCGAGCGCGCCAACACACGCCGCGGCCTCGGGGCAGAGGGAAATGCCCTCCAGTTCGCAGGTCATTCGCATCCAACCGTCGAGTTTCTCTTCGGGCACGGCCACGGCGGAGCCGCCCGAGGCGCGCACGGCGTCGAGGATCATGAAATCGCCCAGGGGCTTGGGCACACGCAGGCCGCTGGCCAGGGTGTGCGGCCTCGCGGGCGCTTCGCAGAACCGCTCGCCCTTGTCGAAGGCCGCCGCGATGGGAGCGCACCCGGCGGCCTGACAACTCACCAGCCGCGGCCGCTTGGGGCTTGCGAGCCAGCCGATCTCGTCGAGTTCGGTAAAGGCCTTCCACATGCCGATGAGGCCGGTGCCGCCGCCGGTGGGGTAATAGATGCAATCGGGCAGGGTCCAGTGCATCTGCTCGGCGAGCTCCAAGCCCATGGTCTTCTTGCCCTCAAGGCGATAGGGCTCCTTGAGCGTGCCGAAGTCGAACCAGTGGAGCCGGGCCGCGCCGTCGCGCACGATCGTGCCACAGTCGTTGATGAGGCCGTTCACGAGAAATGTCCTGGCCCCAAACAGGGCGGCCTCGGCCCGGTTCACAGCAGGGGTATCTTCGGGCATGAACACATAGCACTCGATCCCCGCGCGAGCGCAATACGCGGCGAGCGCCCCGCCCGCGTTGCCGGCGGTGTTGATGGCGACCCGCCTGATGCCAAGCTCCTTGCACATGCTCACGGCCACGGCCATGCCGCGCGACTTGAAGGAGCCGGTGGGCAGTTGTGATTCGTCTTTGATGAGCAGGCGGGCGATGCCCAGGCGCGCGGCAAGGCGGGGGCAGTCGAGCAACGGCGTCATGCCCTCGCCGAAGGAAACGATGTTGGCATCGTCCTCCACGGGCAGCAGTTCGCGGTACCGCCACAGATTCGGCGCACGGTTGGCAACGGCCTCGCGCGTCATCGCGGCCTTCACCCTGGGCAGGTCGTAGCGCACCCACAGCGGGCGACCGCCGTGCATGGTTTGCAGAGTGCGGGCGGGGAGCGTCGTGCCGTCGATGGCGGCTTCGAGGTGCGTGACGAAGGAGGGCATGGGTGCAGAGGATAACGCCCGGCACCGTAGCCGCGGGCCCCGGCCCTTACGGGCGAGCGGGAAACGAAGCGCTCACGTGGTGGTCAGGCCGCCGAAGCGGCGCGTGCGCTGGCCATACGCGCGGATCGCGGCGTGCAACTCGGCGATGCCGAAGTCCGGCCAGAGGGTCTGCGTGACGTACAACTCCGCGTAAGAGAGCTGCCAGAGCAGGAAGTTGCTCAGGCGCATCTCGCCCGCGGTGCGGATGAGCAGGTCGGGCTCCGGCAGGCCCGCGGTGCCCAGATGGGCGGTGATGGCCGCGTCGTTGATGGCCGCGGGGTCGAGCGTGCCGGACCTTGCCTTGGTGGCGATGGCACGGACCGCGTCCACGATCTCGGCGCGCGAGCCGTAGTTCACGGCGAGGCAGAGGGTGAGCACGCGGTTGTTGGCCGTCTCGCGTTGCACGCGGTCACCGAGTTCGAGCACCTGCGGGGGCAGCCCCTCGCGCCGGCCGATCTGCACCAGTCGGATGCCCTCGCGGGCGAAGGCCTGGGCCTCGCCGGTCATGTAGGTGACGTAGAGGGCCATCAGGGCCTCGACCTCGTCGGCGGGGCGCTTCCAGTTCTCCATGGAGAAGGAGTAGAGCGTGATGCACTCGATGCCGAGTGCAACGCACTCCTCGACCGTCGTCCGCACCGCCGCGGCGCCGTTACGGTGGCCGAAGATACGCGGGAAGCCGCGGGCGTTGGCCCAGCGGCCGTTGCCATCCATGATGATGGCGATGTGGCGGGGCAGGCGCGACGGCGGCACATCGGGCAGACGCGAGAGCGGATCGGCCTTGGGATTGCGAGCTGAGATGGCGGCGAGCACTGCGGTATCCGCATCGGTGAGCGTGAGCGGCGCGGCGGTGGCGCGGCTGGGCGGTTCGGGCGCGGGAGCAAGGGAGGGCGGTGGTGTCACTCGATCTCAATCGTCTGGGCGCGGTCGGGCCCCACGCTCACGAAGCGGATGGGCACGCCCACGAAACGCTCGATGAGTTCAAGGTACGCACGAGCCCCCGGTGGCAGTTCACCCAAACGGCGCGCGGTGGTCAAATCGGCCCCCCCGCCGCCGCCGCTGCCCCCGCCAAAGCCGCGCATGGTCTGGTAGATGGGGCGGACCTGTTCGAGGGCCGCGCCGTCGGGCGGGAACCTCTCGGTGCGGCCGCCGGGCCCGTCGTAGGCGATGCACACCTTGATCTCGTCGAGGCCGGCGAGCACGTCGAGGAGCATGACGCACAGGCCGGTCGCGCCGTTGAGGCGGGCGGCGTAGCGCACGCCGACGAGATCGAGCCACCCGACACGGCGCGGGCGGCCGGTGGTGGTGCCGAACTCGCGGCCGCGCGTGCGGACCTTGTCGGCCAGTTCGCCGGAGAGCTCGGTGGGCATGGGGCCGCCGCCGACACGCGAGGAATAGGCCTTGCACACGCCGAGCACCGTGCCGATGCTGGACATGGGCACACCCGCCCCGCCGGGGATGCCCGAGGCGGCGCAGGCGGAGGAGGTGACGAACGGGTACGTGCCGTGGTCCACGTCGAGCAGCGTGGCGTTGGCACCCTCGAAGAGGATGCGCTTCCCCGAGTCGATGAGGTCGAGGAGGAGGGCCGACGTGTCGCGGATGTGGCCATGAAGGCCCGCGGCCCAGCGGGCACAAAGGGCGGCGATGGCGTGCGGGTCCAACGCTTCGGCCGGCGGCTCAGCGCCCGGCCCTGTGAGTGCGCCGAGCAGCGCGGCCTTGAGCGGGCATATGGCCTGAAGACGAGGGAGCAGCGTTTCGGGGCGGAGAAGGTCGCCCATGCGGATGGCGGTGGCGCGTTGGACCTTGTCGGCGTAGCAGGGGCCGATGCCGCGCTTGGTGGTGCCGATGGGACGGAGGCCGCCGGTGCCCGTGCCGGGTGAGCCCGCCTGCAAGAGCCACTTCTCTCGGGCCTCATCCTCGGCCTTGTGCCAGGGCATCACGACGTGAGCGCGGTCGGAGATGACCAGGCCGGAGCAGTCGATGCCGCGAGCCGAGAGGGTGGCGATTTCCTTGAGGACTTGCTCGGGGTCAACCACGACGCCGTTGCCGACGATGGCCGGCACGCCCTTGTGCAGGATGCCCGAGGGGATGAGGTGGAGCGCGAATCGCTCGCCGTTGACAACGACGGAGTGCCCCGCGTTGGCCCCGCCGTTGAAACGGGCGACGGCATCGTGCCGCTCGGCGAGCAGGTGGACGATCTTGCCCTTGCCCTCATCGCCCCATTGCAGGCCGATGACGGCGGTGCCCGCGGCCAAGGCTCTGGCGGCATCGGCACGGGCTGGGGCGAGGAGGGTCATGGTGGGCATGGCGCAAGGCGACGCGGACGGCACAAGTATCGGACCTTCGATCGCCCATGTCGACCGCGAGGGCGCGAAGACTGCGTGCGATGCCGCGACGGGCTTGAGGCGTGAACCGATGGGGGCGGAGCGTCGATAAACCAAGGGCAAGTGCCATTGGAGACAGCGTGAGCAACGAGCAGACGGTCCGCATCATGTGCCCGAACCTCAACTGCCGGCGTGTGCTGGCCGTGCCGGAGTCGGCCCGGGGCAAAACCGTGCGCTGCCGCAACTGCGCGACCAACATTCGCGTGCCCATGCCCGGGCAGGCGGGCGGGCCGCCGGCCGGAGCCGCGGCCGCAGCGCCAGCGCCAACCACGGCGTGAGCGCAAACCCTCAATCGATGCGCGAGAGTCGAATACCCAGCCGCAGCCGCTCAGGCTCACGACACTCGGTGTCGGTGCAGGCCTGAAATGTCAGCACGAGCGTTGGCTCGCCCGTCCAATCGCCATCGCGTTCGAGGGCGCACGCCAGGTCGACCCTGCCCGTGTACACGAGCGGCGGCGCGGCATCACCCAAGGGGGCGCTGGCGAGGGGCTCGCCGGGCGGGTAGTCGGCAAAGACGCCGACACCGCCGCCGCCTTCGATGCCGACGTGGAGCGGGACAAGATCGAGGCCACCGGGGCCGGGATCGGCGGCGGTGAGGTGCCAGCCGGGTGCGATCACGACACGGAGGGAGAACTCGATGGGCTCGTCCGGCGCGAGGTCGAGCTCTTCGGCGGAGGCCATGAGGCCGACGATGCTGGAGTCTGCTTGCACTCCGGTTGGCCGCGCCCGCGACGGCGCGCCATCGTCGGCGAGATCGGGCGCACCCGCATCGCGCAGCGCGGCGACGATCGCGGGCTCGTCGACATCCAGCAGCCGCAGGAGGGCGCGGGTGGAGTTGACGGTGGCGATGGGCGATTCGGCGATGGCCGTAGAGATGGAGGCGAGCGCGGCGGCGGCCTGAGCGGCCAACGCGCGGTCGCCGGTGAGTTCGGCGAGTGCGACCAGATCGGAGATCATCACCGAGATCGCGCTGGGCATGGCCCCGTCGTAGGTGGAGCGGGCACGAACGAAGAGGTCGGACTGGTGTGCGCGGGTGTCGAAGAACCCGCCGCGGGCATCGCCGAAGAGACTCCGTGCGGTCGCAACGAGTTGGCAGGCGGTGTCGAGGCGGGTGACGCGGCCCGCGCGAGCGAGGGCGATGAGGCCCGAAGCGAGCATGGCGTAATCGTCGAGCACGCCGTCGATGGCGGCGGGTCCATCGGCGCGCCGGGTGCGCAGGAGCGTGCCGTCTGGCCGGAGGGCGTGGGCAAGGATGTCGGTGGCGGCGCGATCGGCGGCGGCGATCCAGTCTGGCTTGTTGAGCAGGCGGCCGGCATCGGCGAGGGCGGCGATCATGAGGCCGTTCCAGCTGGTGAGGAGTTTGTCGTCAAGGCGGGGCTGCTTGCGGGCAGCGCGGGCGGCAAGCAAGGCGGCGTTGATGGTGTCCACGCGAGCGGTGAGGGCTTCGAGTGCAAGAGCAAGGCGCGCGGCAGTGGAATCGGGTCGCTCGCACAAGTGAAGAACGTTGCGCGAGGGCTCGGCGGGGTGGTGCGGGTCTTGGAAGTTTGGGCCGGAGGCGAGGCCGTAGAGGTCGATCGCGTGTGATGCGAGAGCGGGCTGAGCATCGAGGGCGCGGCGCACCTCGTCGGCGGTCCAGAGATAGTTGAGGCCTTCGCGGCCGTCAACCTCGGCGTCCTGCGCGGTGTAGAAGCCGCCGGTGGGTGCGGTCATTTCGCGCAGCACGTAGGCGGCGGTGCGTTCGGCGACGCGCCGGTAGAACGGATCGGAGAAGGCCACCGCGGCTCGCGCGTAAACGCTGAGCAGTTGGGCGTTGTCGTAGAGCATCTTCTCGAAGTGGGGCACAAGCCAGAAGCCGTCCACGCTGTAGCGGTGGAAGCCGCCGCCGACCTGATCGAACATGCCCCCCAGGGCCATGCGGTCGAGCGTGAGGCGCAGGGCGGCGTCGATGGCGCTGCGTGCCGCGGGCTCGGCGGCGCGCTCGCGGGCATCGAGGAGAAGGTCGAGGTAGACGGGCTGAGGAAACTTGGGCGCGCTGCCGAAGCCGCCGTGAACACGGTCAAAGATGGTGAGCAGCGTTTGCACAGCCATGGCACCCTGGGGGCGACCGATGTGCATCGCGTGGGTTCCTGTACCGGCGGCCATTTTTTCCGCGATCGCGCCAGCGACCGCCTCGGCCTGTTTGATTACGTCGGCACGCTTTTCGCGGAACGCGTCGCTCATGCCCTCGAGCGCGTGGCGGAAGCTGGGGAGGCCGTGCGCGGGGCGCGGCGGGAAGTATGTGCCGCCCCAGTAGGGTCGCAGGCTCTGCGGTTCGAGGAAGACGCTCATGGGCCACCCGCCGCGGCCGGTGAGCATCTGGATGGCGGCCATGTAGAGGTCGTCCACATCGGGTCGCTCTTCGCGATCGACCTTGATGCAGACGAACCGGTCGTTCATGAGCGCGGCGGTGGAATCGTCTTCGAAGCTCTCGCGTTCCATCACGTGGCACCAGTAGCAGGTGCTGTAGCCGATGGAGAGAAAGATGGGCACGTCGCGTGTGCGGGCCTCGGCGAAGGCCTCATCGCCCCACTCGTGCCAATGCACGGGGTTGTGAGCGTGCTGGAGAAGGTAAGGACTGCGCGAGAGCACGAGGCGGTTGGCAGGATGGCGTGCCTTGACGGGCGCCTCAACGGACATGCGCGGCTCCCACGTGAGCGGAGCGTGGCGCCGCGCGGTCGGGCGCGAGTTTCATGGGTTCGACCACGATGGTGCGAAGGATGGGCGCGGCAGCACGTGGCTCGGCGCGTGTGCCCCGGCATGGTTCGGTGCGGCCCGTGCTCTTCGTGCCCGGGGCGCGGCCGGAGATGCGTGCCGCGGCGGCCAGCGCGCTCAGAAGCGTGCTCTCGACGGGAAGGTGGCGAAGAACGATTCGCACCCAAACCAGCGGGCAATCGGGCTGCGCGGGCGACCGAGAAGCGGCGAAGGCTTCAATGGCTTGGCTGAACGCCGCGGCGGCGGCGCGCAACTCGGCGGGTGGCGCGGGCGAGCTGGCCGGGGCATCGATCGCGTGTTCGATGGCCGCGCTGAGGGCGCGGCGAGCATCGGCGGTGGCAGCGCGGGCGAGGAGGATGAGGCGTGCATCGGCACTCGCGGGCAGGGCGAGGAGGGCCTGCGAGACGGTCGCGCCAAGGTGGCGTTCGGCGGCCTGCGCGGCGGAGTCGGCGCGCGTGCGGTTCGGACCAACGACGGCTCCGCTGCCGCGCCGGATGGTGAGGGCGCCGGTGCGGGCGGCGAAAGCGTCAAGCCCCGCGCAGAGCGGCAGGCTGATGCCGGGATCGGGGCCGCCCTTGAGCAGGTCGGCGGCGGTGAGGTCGAGGCCGTCGGGGCTGGTGTGGTCGAGGGTGGTGTGCTGAAAAGATCGCAGTGGCGCGAAGGCGGGGTCTGCGGCGAGGCGTTGGTGAACGGCCGCGGCATCGTCGGCCGCGTGCTCACCGGCAAGGAGCGAGCACAGGATGCCCTCGCGCCAGAGGGGCACGGACCATCGCCAGGCGTCCAACAAACGTGCGTAACGGGGCGCGGCTGCGAGTGCCGTGCGAACGTCGGCAGGCTCAAGATCGGCGGGGACGGGCAGGAAGGTGGCCACACGCTCGCCCAGCAGGCACGCGGCGATGGCAGCGGGGTCCAGCAGCGTGAGGTCGTAGGGGCTGAGTGCGAGGTCCACGGAGGCGAGGGTAGGGTGCGGTTGCTGCGGTTTACGAGCGATGCGAGGGCGCGGCCTGTACACCCGCCAAAAAGACCAAGGGGCCGTGCGCGATGCACGACCCCTCGGGTGCTTGCAAGATCTACCAGCCGACTGAGACAACTCAGCGACGACGGCGGCCAGCCACGAGGCCGGCAAGGCCGAGCAGAGCCGCGGAACCCGGGGTGGGCACGCGGAAGTACTGATCGCCCTGCACGTTGTTGAAGTTGAAGCCGCCCGCACCGGGGTAGGCGCCGATGCCGTTGCCCGAGCCGCCCAGCGTCTGGGTGCTGAGGGTGGAGCCATCGCCACCGACGATGACGGCGAAGACATCAAAGAAGCTGTACGGGCCCGCATCGATGTTCGCCAGCGGGATGCTGAAGCCCACGCCGGTGTTGTAGCCTGCGGCGGTCGCGAGGCCACCCGCGTCCAGGTTGTTGAAACCGAAGGGGAGGCCGCCGCCCTGGTTGTTCACGCTGGCGCGCTCGCCGTTCTGCGAACCACCTGAGGGGACATCCACGCCACCGTTGCTCCAGCCAACCTGGCCGACGTAGCTGCCCGCGCCATTGCCACCAAAGTCGTAGGTGGTTTTGTCGATGTACATGGTGCTGCCGTCGCCGTTGAGGACGAAGGCGTAGTCGGCATCGAACGCAGCATCCAGAACCATGCCGCCCATGTTCGCACCGGAGACGAACGGCAGGTTGTTCGCTCCGCCGGCCTTGGTGTCGAACATGATGACGAGTTTCTCGTAGCCAGTGTTGAGCCTGCCGCCGAACAGCAGGTTCAGGTTGCCACCCACGATCTCAGCCTTCGCGTTGGCCAGCGAGTTGTTGCCGCCGAAGCTGGTCTCGGCGTTCTGCACGGCAAAGTTACCGAGCGCGAGCTGAACCGCGCTGGCGGTGTCGATACCGGCTTGGGCCGAACCGGCAGCCGCGGCAAGGGCAAGCGCCCCCACAAGTGCGATATTCCGCATGTCAATCCCTCTCTCTGGGGTACTCTCACTGCAAGCACACAACGATGCGGACAGTCCGCCACCGTCTCTTGCAAGTCGATTCTAGACGCAAAAACGCGGTCACGCCAGAGGTTTGTTCCGGGAATCCCCTTGTTTTTGCCAAGAACGAGCGGTCTACCGTGCATGAAAACGACGTTCATGCACGTGAAAGACCAAAGTTTGCCCAGAATACCACCGTGAGTCATTGATCCGGCTGAGCTGTGGCCGTGCTGCCCTCTGGCGTGAGGGAGGGAGGAACAGCCAAATAGGCCAACGCCCGCTCCATGGTGCGGCGCACGACCGGGCCGGCCCGTGCCGCGCCGTAGTGCGTTTTGCCGCGCACGTGCTCGGGGCTTGGGTCGTCAATAATCGCGACCATCACGAGACGCGGACTCTCGACGGGACCGCCGGCAATAAAACTGGCGTTGTACTGGCCACGGAAATAGCCGTCTGAGCCCTTTGGTCGGCGCAGGCCCTTGGGGGCATCCCCCATGGGAATCTCGGCGGTGCCGGACTTACCGAAGAGTTCGTATCGCCAACCGGTCTCGTGCTGTGGGCCAGCGGCGAGTTTGCGATCGAGGTTGGCGGTGACGCCGCGCATGGTTTCTCGCGTGAGTTCGGCGATGTCGCGAGGGAGGATTCGCTTTGTAACCTGAACGGCGGCGGAGGTGCCGAGCTCTTGAGCGGTGAGTCGGACAGGGGGAAGCGTGCCGGCCTTGTCGCCGCTGCGTGCGAAGACGGAAAAGCCGCGCACCATTTGGACGGGCGTGACGGCCACTTCGTGGCCCATGGCCACGGATGTGTGCGTGTACTTGGTCCACTTGGTCAGGGGCGTGACAATGCCGCCGGACTCGCCGGGAAGCCCGGTTTGCGTGGTACGGCCAAAGCCGAACTTGACCACCGCGGCGTGCATCTGTCCGGCATCCATACGCGCGGTGCCCTGGATCATGCCGATGTTGGACGAGTTGATGAGCACGTCTCGCCAGCTTTGATAGTCGCGTTTCACGACATCGGAAATGCCGCGCCCGTAAGGAGTGGTGTAATGCCCGCCGTGGGTGTCGAAGGTCTCGTCGGGGTCGGTCAGGCCCAGTTCAGTGGCGGCGGACCACATGAAGGGCTTGAAGGTGGAGCCGGGTTCGTAGATGTCTTCGACGCATCGGTTGCGGCCGAGCGCCGGGTGAATCGCCCGTGCCGGATCGGGGTGGATGGTCTGGTAGCGAGGCCCGTTGTTGCCGCCCGCCCAAGGCTTGTCTCGCGGGATGAGTGTGCGCCAGTCGTAGGGCACGGCGTCGGGAGCGTCACGGACAATATCGACCATGGCGAGGATTTCGCCGGTGGCAGGGTCGAGCATCACGGCGCGCCCGCCCTGGGCCTCGGCCTCGACCACGCCGCGCTCGAGTTCTTCTGTGGCGATCATCTGCAGATTGAGATCGAGTGCGAGGCGGATGTCTTCGCCGCGCTGCGCGGGTTGGTAGCCGCCGGGAGGCACCCACAAGGGCTTGCCCGAGGCATCGCGCACGAACTCGAGTCGGCCCGACTTGGGCTGCACGCGCTTGTCGACAACGCGCTCGACACCCATGAGACCGACATCCTCAGCGCCGACCTTGCCGACGAGCGAGGCGACCAGATCGTCGGATGTGGGCTCGCGGACGCTGCGAAGCTCGAGGTGGACACCGGGGAGCTTGAGCTTGCGGAGGTTGTCGATTCGCCAGTCTTCGAGCACGTTGCCGAGTCGCACATAGCGGATGGCCGGGAGTGAAGCGGCATCAGCATCGGCCAGCCTGGCTTGGGCCCGCTGCTGATTGGTCAGCATGGCCCCACGCACGGCTTCGTCGATCTTCTCGACGGGCAGACCGAGGGCATCGGCGAGCGTCATGATGTCGGCATCGGGCGGGGAGCGGAAGGCGGTGGGATCAACGAACACGCGCTGACCGAAGTGGCTGGCGGCGATAACACGGCCGCGCCGGTCGAGAAGGTCTCCACGGCGCCCCGGCTCGACGAGCGTGCTGGTGCGGTCGCCGATGTGCGCGGCGAGCGCCTGTGAAGGACGAACCTGGAGTTGCGCGACGCGTGCGAAGATGGCGACAAAGCCCAACGTGAGGGCCAACGCCACCACGCGAGAGCTCCAGTTGATTCGGCCTGCCTGATCGGGACTTTGGGCGAGCATTCCGTTGCCTCGGGGTCCGGGGAGAGGATTGGTCGCGGCATCCATGCCGCGGCGGATGAGCGGCTCTATCGAGCCGGAGCGTGAGAACCGGAGGGGGCGGGGGAGCGATCGGGCTTGGAGGCTGGCGGCTTTTTCGCGGGCAGGCCCACGAGAACGCTCTTGCCGCGGGCACCGGCGGACTTCGCGGACGCGTCGGCGGGCGAGTCCGTGTGGGCAGGCCCATCGCCGGCGGCGGCGATGGAAACCGTCGGCCCAAGGGACACCGCGAGTTGTTGCACGAGCGGCGGCGACACGCTGGAAGCGATGCGCGTGCGGATGTTGAGGAAGTCTCGGTCGTGCTGCGCCAAGCGCCTTTGCAACTCGGCGGTCTCGTGGAGAACCTGCAAGCGTTCTTGACGCAGGTTGAGCATCAGCGCGGCGGCAACGCCAAGTGCCAGGATGAGGGCGATGATCTTGGCGGACACGGGAAAGGCTCCGGGGGAGTCGGTCAGCGGGTGGCCGGAAGAGATATGACGGAAGCCCGGCGCCAGGCCGGCACCCGACGCGGGATGGGGGGGGTTACTTCGCGGGCAGTTTGACCGTGTCGCCGACCTTGAGCTCAGAAGAATCGAGAGAGGGGTTGAGGCTGGCGATCTCCTCCCATCGCTTGGCCGTCCCGAGCTCCTTGGCGGCGATCTTCGAGAACGTATCCCCACCCTTCACTGTGTACGTGCGTGGAGCAGGCTTGCCGCTGGAGGCCAGCTTTGTTGAGGGCTTCTCGTCCGCCGGCCTCGCCGGGGATGCAACCGGTGACTTTGCTGCCGCGGGCTTGGTGAGTTCGGCCGACTTGGCATCGGTGCCGAGGGTTGCGGTGCCGAGCAGCACGTCCTTGGGAGGGATGCGGAGGGTGACACCCTCACGCAGGTTGGTGCCGTCGGGCCTGATCTTGTCCCTGTTGTAGTCGCCGAGTTTCTTCCACAGGGCGCTGTCGCTGTAGACCTTTCTGGCGATCTTGTAGAGCGTGTCGCCCGCCTCGACCGGGTAGCGGGACTCGATGCCCTTGCTGATGGGCAGCGCGGAGAGACCCGGATTGGTGGACTTGCCGGGTTCGATCTTGGGCGCGTGTGCGGACTCGGAAGTGGGGACCGGCGTGGTGTCGGTCTGGGCGGCGGCGGGGCCGACAGGCTTGCCGTTGGCGTAGGCGATGCCGGTGGAAACCGGGCTGCCGTCGCTCACGCGCTGCAGAGGGGCGCGGCCGCCGCTGCCGTCTGCGCCGGTGGCGGGCGAGCCGTTCTGAATATCCACGGGCGCGTTGCGTGCGATGTCTTGGTGAACGGGTTCAACGGAAGAGGGCAGGGGGTTGTCGGTGGGAAGGGCTGACCCGTTCCCGGTGGAACTCACGAGCACCGTGTTGCCGCTCGGGGGAGGCTGAGCGGTGCTGGGCGAGGGCTGCGAGCCCAGCACGGGGGCACGGAGCGCCATCTGGTCATCCGTCTTGGTCGTGCGGGCCTTGGAGAAGTGGTCGGCGAAGAGCACGCCGACGATCAAGACCACGGCAAATCCCAGAATCAACGCCAGTTTGTGTTCGCGGGTCACGGCTGATCTTCCTTGCGAGTGCTTCGTCGGGCGTATCCCCCGCCCGGACGGGCCAGTCATCCTGACCGGACGACAGAGTATCGGCCACGAGGGCCGTTGAGGGCGCACAAGTCCCTCTTCTGAACAACTTGGCGCGTAAAGGGGTGACGGTCGCGGCACTGTGGGGGACGCGGCGGGCACCGGCAAAGCCCCCCTCATGCCACCGGGCCACCCAGCCGGATCACCCTGAGCTTTGCGGACCCAGCCCGGGGGTTGGCGGCAACCTCCTCGGAGGTGGCCCGAAGGGGCTTGGGCGTGAGTTCCTGAGCCCCTCCGGCCGCGGCGAGGCGAGCGAAGGCCTGCTTCACCGGACGGTCTTCGAGCGAGTGGAAGGTGATGATGGCAACGGTGGCGTATGGGGCGAGCCACGACGCCGGGGTGTCGAGTGCGCCAAGAAGGGCATCGAGGTTGCCGAGTTCGTCGTTTACGGCCATACGCAGGGCCTGGAAGGTGCGGGTGGCGGGGTCGATGCCGCGTCCCCCTCCTCCCCCCCCACCGCGACGGACGACCGACCGAATCACGTCGGCGAGGTGGCCCGTGGTGTGGATGGCGTTGGTGGAACGCTCGCGGACGATGGCCGCGGCCACGGCGCGAGCGTGGCGCTCTTCGCCGAGATTGAAGATGATGTCGGCAAGTTCGGACTCGGTCAGGCTGGCGACGAGGGTGGCGGCGGTGGTTGGCGCGGCGGGGTTGAGACGCATGTCGAGGGGACCGTCGCGCATGAAACTGAGGCCGCGTGAGGCGTCATCCACCTGATTCGAGGCAAAGCCGAGATCGGCCAGGACGAGGTCGGCACGGAGACCGAGAGAGGCGAGGTGGTGCGGGAGGGCCGCGAAGGAGGCGTGAAGCGATTCCACGTGGGGAGCCTCGGGAAGGTCGCGTATGCGTGTGGCCGCCGCGGCGAGGTTGGCCGCGTCGAGGTCGGCGAGCAGCACGGTGCCGGAAGGGCCGAGCGAAGGAGCGACAGCAGCGGCATGGCCGCCGAGCCCTGCGGTGCAATCTGCGTATGTCTGGCCGCGGCGTGGGTTGAGGAGGGTGAGCACCTCGCTCAGCAGAACGGGGATGTGGGCGGGCAGGGGCACTGAGAGAGCGTAAGGGTTCAGCGGCGGGGAAGGCGGCACGTCCGCGGCAGGGCTTACGCGCCGAACGAAAGCTGCGGGCATCGCTCCATGTGGACGCGGGGGTTCTACCCTCTGGCCCTATGCCTAAAGCGGTAATTCTCGGCGCGGGGATGGTCGGATCGGTGATGGCGCTCGACCTGCTCGGCGATGCCGGCTGGAGCGTGGTGAGCGCGGACGTGCGCGATGAGAACCTGCGCGACGTACGCGACCGTGCCAAGCGGCTGGGGAAGGGCGCGGCCTCAAGGCTGAGCACCAGGAATGCGGACCTGTCGTCGCCCGCGCAGATCAAGCGGTTGGTGAAGAGCGCGGATGTGGTTCTGGGGGCGTTGTCGAGCAAGATCGGGATGGGGGCGCTCAAGGCGGTGATCGAAGCGGGCAAGCCGTATTCGGATATCTCCTTCATGGCGGAGGATGCGGGGAAGTACCACGCCTTGGCGAAACGCAAGGGCGTGACGGCGGTGGTGGACATCGGCGTGGCTCCCGGCATGAGCCACTTGCTGGCGGGGCACGCGGTGGAGATGCTGGAAGAGTGCCGCGAGATTGAGATTTATGTGGGTGGCCTGCCGCGCGAGCGGAGGTGGCCGTTTGAGTACAAGGCGGCGTTCAGCCCGGCGGATGTGATCGAGGAGTACACACGGCCGTCGCGGCTGGTGGAGCACGGGCGCGAGGTGGTGCGGCCCGCGCTGAGCGAGCCGGAACTGATGGACTTTGGCGGCGCGGGAACGCTGGAGGCGTTCAATACCGACGGGCTGCGCAGTTTGGTGCGGACGCTGGATGTGCCGTTCATGAAGGAGAAGACCCTGCGGTATCCGGGGCACATCGAACTGATGCGGGTGATGCGAGAGACGGGGCTGTTTTCGGGTGAGGCCGTGGAGCTCAAGGGCACGAACGGCAAGATGGTGCGCATCCGTCCGCTGGACCTGACGAGCAAGTTGATGTTTCCCAAGTGGACGTACGCGCCCGGGGAAGAGGATCTGACCGTGATGCGTGTGCTGGCGCGGGGCACCGTGAAGGGCTCCAAGCGGATCGCCACGCTACGCTGGGACCTGTTCGACCTGTACGACCGGGCAAGCCGGAGCACCAGTATGGCCCGGACAACCGCCCTGCCATGCACGATTGTGGCGAGGCTGCTTGCCGCGGGGAGGATCCGCCAGAGGGGCGTGGTTTTCCCCGAGCGGCTCGCAGGCCAGCGCGGCGTGGTTTCACACGTGCTGGGTGCCTTGGCGGTCAAGGGCGTGCGGTTTGTGGAGGGGCACCGGGGCCTGCCAGCCGATAAGGCCTCTGCCGGGCGTGCCCGGCGATAGTCTTGCGATCGAGTCTTTCGCGCTCTGTGCGCCGGGCTTCTGTCCGGCGGAACTGCGGCGGATTCAACGGGTTTTCTCCATCAACTTCTGCGGAGCACATCATGCGGATCAGCGAACGTGCGGCTCTTTTCACCGTGGCATTGGGCAGTCTTGGTCTGGCGAGCGCGGCCTACTTGCACGGCGGCGGTGGCGAGGCCGCGTGGGCTCGCAGCGGCCTGAGCGATGCCGTGCGGGTGGGCACCTGCGACGTGTTCCGGGTGACGGATGCGCTGTTGAAGGTTGAGCCGTATGAGGGCATGCTCAAGAAGGAGCAGGAGAAGGCCAACAGCACGCTGGGGCCCATGGACAAGGAGCTGCAGGCGATGCAGGGGGCGTTGCAGGCGCTCGGGCCGGCGGTGAACGACCCGGCCAACCGCGAGCGGGTTCAGGAGTTTCAGAAGAAGCGCGAGGAGTATTTCCGCAAGCGGAGCGAGATGCAGACGGCGTTTGACTCCGAGGTGAGCAAGATCAACTACGAGGCCCTGCTTGCGGCCCGTCAACAGGCGAAGGCCACGGCCGAGAAGCTCGGCTACACCATCGTCGTCGCCTCGCGCGAACTGGACCCCACCAAGCCGCCGGACAGCGCCGCGGGCTTCTCCATCACCGCCCTCACGGCGCCGATCGTGATTGCCCCATCGGGCGACGACCTCACCGATCGGGTGATCGCGGACTTGGGCGTTCGGGACACGAAGAAGCCCGCCGTGCAAGAGCCAGCTCCAGCTGCGCCAGCAGCGAAGCCTTGACCCGGGCCATCGGCGGGCATTGCCGTCCTAGTTCTCGTTCCAGACTTGTGACCGACCGACCGATCAGGCCGCACGGCACAATGAGGCCGAAGTGGTTGAGGTTTGTCGTCACGTTGAGCGCCAGGCCGTGCATGGTCACCCATCGGCGGACCCGCACGCCCAACGCGGCGATCTTGGCCGCCGGAATGGGCACGGGCTGCGGGGTATCACCAGCCGCAGGCGCACCGATGGTCCAGACGCCCGTGGCTTTGGGATCCCTTGTCGTGGGTACTCCGAACTCATCGCACGTGTCGATCACGACCTGCTCGAGCAGTCGCATGTAGTCGTGCAGCCGCAGGTGAAACGCGTTGAGGTCGATGATGGGGTAAACCACGAGTTGGCCGGGGCCGTGATAGGTGACATCACCGCCACGGTCGGTCTGGCATACTTCGACACCGGCCGCGGCAAGCTGCTCCCTCGACGCGAGCACATGGCCCGGAGCGTCTTTGCGGGGTGTCACGGTGATGACCGGCGGGTCGTGCTCCACAAAGAGCACATGGCCGCGGATGGGCGACGCCGAGTCGCGCGATGCGACGATGCGGTCCAGCCAGTGCGATTGGATCGCGTACGCCGCGGCGTAAGAAAGGCGGCCCAGATCGGTCGATGCGATGGTCATTTTTGCGAGAGAAACCGGCTGGCGGAGGGGCGGGAGCACGGTGGGCGAAATACAGTATTCCATGCCCACGATCCATCCGACCGCTGTGGTGTCGCCCGAGAGCGTGCCGGGAATCGCGCCTGATGTGGAGATCGGCCCGTGGTGCGTGTTGAGCGGGCCGGTGAAGCTCGGCGCGGGCACGAAACTGATCGGGAACGTGTACGTGCATGGTCCGGTCACCATCGGCACGGGCTGCACGCTGTACCCGTTTGTGTGCGTGGGCTTTGGCCCGCAGGATGTGAAGTTCAAGCCGGGCATGCCCACGCCGGGCGTGGTGATCGGCAACGACTGCACCCTGCGTGAATACGTGAGCATTCACGCGGCGAGCAAGCAGGACGGGCCCACGCGGGTGGGCGACCGCGCGTTCATGCTTGCAACCTCGCACATCGGGCACGACAGCGTGGTGGGCAACGACCTGACGATGGTGAACGGAGCGGTGCTGGCCGGGCACTGCACGGTGAGCGACAATGTGCTGCTAAGCGGGCAGGCGGCGGTCCACCAGTTCTGCCGCGTGGGGCGCTACGCGATGATCTCCGGCGACACCGCCATCGCGGCGGACGTGCCGCCCTTCTGCACGGTGAACGAACGCAACCGCATCGGCGGTATCAACCGCGTGGGCCTGAGGCGTGCGAACTTCCCGCGGCATCACATCACGGCGCTGATGGAGGCGTACCGGCTGGTGCTGCGGAATCCGACTTCCAATCCGGTGGCGATTGTGAAACTCCGCGAGATGGCCGCCGCGATGGATGCGCCGCCTTTGGCGGAAATGGCCGACTTTATCGCCGGCACGAAACGTGGCATCTGCCCGGGCATGGGGCGGCCGCCACGGCTGAAGGACACGCGGGCGCTGGAAGAAGCCGTGGAGTAGGCCGCCGTGCGGGGCACTCTTCGTCAGTTGGGTGCCTTGGCAAAGGCGTGTTTCTGCGCTTCTGAAAGCACGTCCTTGAGTTTGGTGAGGTCGGTGCCGCCGCCTTGGGCAAGGTCGGGCTTGCCGCCGCCGCGGCCGCCGCAGGCTGCGGCGGCGACTCTCACCCAGTCGCCCGCGGCGAGGCCGCGTTTGATGAGCGCCTCCGGCACCGCAGCGATGATGGTGAGTTTGCCCGCATCAACATCGGGGCTCACCAGCAGCACGGCTGAACGGGGGCGTTTCTGCCGGAAGGTGTTGAGCGCGGCGGTGAGCGCATCCTTGTCGCTGCCCGCGTCGATCGCGGCAACCACAAACGGGTGTGCATCCCACTCGGATGACTCGGCCATGCTCGCGGCGAGTTTCGCAACGGCTTCGGCGCGGCCAGCGGAAGCCTTCTTGGATGCTTCCTTTACGCGGTCTTGCAGGGAGGCGAGAGCCACGCGCAAACGCTGCTTGGCCACCAGAGGGATGGTGAGTGAGTCGAGCTGGGCGGTGACAGCGTACACCTCGGAGACCAGTGCATCACCGCCGAGCTTGTCGGCCGCGAGGAGCCGTTCGGCCAGCCCGTTGGCCGCCGCTTGTGCGGCCTGGGCGGGCACTCCGCTGATGGCCGTGAGTCGGCGAACGCCCTTGGCGACGGCCTCTTCGGAGATGAGTGCGAATGCGCCAATGGCCCCGGTGGAGGCTACGTGCGTGCCGCCGCAAAACTCGATGGAGCGTTCAAGACCCCCAGCTTCACCGCCACCGCTGTTCACCTTGCCGGCGAGGGCGTCGGGCACGGGCGTGCCGATGCTCACAACGCGGACGGGGTCGGGGTAGGCCTCGCCAAAGACCGCGCGCAGACCGGGGATGGCCTTGCCCGCCGCGAGAGCCACCGGACTGGAGAAGACCTCCAGGTCGGCCTTGATGTTGGCCCGGACCTCGGAGTCGATCCTGGCGAGTTCTTCGGGCGCAACAGGCTTGCCGTGCGAGAAATCGAAGCGGAGCCGATCATCGGCGACGAGTGAGCCCTTCTGATGCACGTCGCCCCCCAGCGTTCTCGCGAGGGCGAGGTTGAGCAGATGGGTGGCGGTGTGGTGGGAGGCGATGGCCGCGCGGCGCGACTCGTCGAGCGAGAGGATGACGTCATCGCCCACGCGGATTTCGCGCTTGGCGACACGGCCCATGTGGACGACATAGCCGCCGAAGGCGCGGGTCTCTTCAACACGGAACTCGCCCGCCCCACTGCCGGAGTCGGCATCGGCGCCGCGGCCGGTTCCGGCTTGGGACTCGCGCGTCACTTCCATGCGGCCGGTGTCGCCCACCTGGCCACCCATCTCCGCGTAGAAGTTGGTGCGGTCGAGGATGATGCCGACGGGCCGAATGCCCGCGGCCGAGCCGATGGCCTCAGCAAAGCCGTTCTGCTCACCCTCCCAGATGGCCAGGACACGAGCGCGGATGCCTCGCCCGTGGAACTTGTCGGCATCGTCGGTGGGCACAATCGCCATGTGGCGGAGTTTGGCGATGGCATCGGTGGTGAGGGCGAGGCCGCCGTGGTCGGCCGCGAACTTGCCGCCCGAGCCGGCGCGGGCCTTGTCGCGGGCCTCCTCCATGAGCTTCTCGAAGCCGGGCATATCGACCCTCAGGCCACGCTCCTCGGCCATGAGCACGGTGAGGTCGATCGGGAAGCCGAAGGTGTCGTAGAGCTTGAAGGCATCGTCGGCGGGGAGCGTGCGGTTGGGGCCGAAGTAGTGGTCGGCCCACTGGGCCGACATGGCCGATGGAGCAAAGCTGCCGCCCAGCGACGGATTCTTGGGAGAGTTGATTTCGAGCGTCCAGCCGCCTCCGCCTCCGGCACCCGCGCCGGCTGGCACCTTTCGGGCGGCGACCGTTGCACCGTCCATCTGCAGGTGCGGGGTGAGGCGTGTGCGTGCGAACGACTGCACGCAGGCCTCGTCGAAGAGCGTGATGCCGCGGTCGAGGGTGCGTGCGAAGCTCTCTTCCTCATCGCGGATAACCGCAGCGACCTTGGCCGGGTCTTTGCGCAGCTCCGGGAAAAACTCGCCCATCTGCTCAACCACCACGGGCGTGAGTTGCGAGAAGAAGCCGGTCTTGGCGCCCAGCATCTGGCGGCCGAACCGCACGGCGCGGCGGATGATGCGGCGGAGAACGTAGCCGCGCCCCTCGTTGCTGGGCACCGCGCCATCGGTGATGGCGAAGGTGAGAGTGCGGATGTGGTCGGCGATCACGCGATACGCCATATCGACCTGGTCTTTGTCGGCGGCGCCCACCTTGCCGCGGTAGGGCTGGCGAGTGCCCGTGACGCGCTCGATGGCGGCGAAGAGCGGGAGGAAGACATCGGTGTCGTAGTTGCTGGACTTGTCTTGCAGGATGGAGACGAGCCGCTCGAAGCCCATTCCGGTATCGATGTGCTTGTGGGGCAGGGGCTTGAGGCCGGTCTCGGTGCGGTTGAACTGGATGAAGACGTGGTTCCAGAACTCGATGACGTTGGGGTCGCCCTTGTTGACGAGTTTGGCGGCATCGCGTCCACCGATGCGGTCGAAGTGAATCTCGCTGCACGGGCCGCAGGGGCCTGTGTCGCCCATCTCCCAGAAGTTGTCCTTCATAGAGCCGGGGAGGATGCGCGCATCCGGCAGGTATTCGAGCCAGATGCGCCGGGCCTCGAGGTCGGGCGCGAGTTCGGCCTTGGCATCGCCACCGAAGTAGGTGGCGTAGATGCGGTTCGGGTCCATGCCGAAGACCTTGGTGAGCAGCTCCCACGCCCAGCCGATGGACTCGGCCTTGAAGTAGTCGCCGAAAGACCAGGTGCCGAGCATCTCGAAGAAGGTGTGGTGGTAGGTGTCCTTGCCCACATCGTCGAGGTCGTTGTGCTTGCCGCCGGCGCGGATGCACTTCTGGCTGTTCACAGCGCGCTTCAGGCCATCGAGCGATGAGCCGGGGGGCACGTTGCCTAGGAAGCAGGGCTTGAACTGGTTCATGCCCGCGTTGGCAAAGAGCAGCGTGGGGTCATCGTGCGGCACCACGGGCGATGAGGGCACGAAGACGTGGCCGTTGGCCTTTGCACCACCTCCGCCGGGCGCGGGCTTGGAGAGGTAGAAGTCGATGAACGTGCGACGGATTTCGGCGGCGGTGCGTGGTACCGGGGGCATAGGGGCGGACTATAAGAGACTCGACGCCGGAACGGCGAGGTCGAGTGCGTGAGAAGCGAAGATTGCGCGGAAGCAGGGCCGACGCGGCCGGAGGATGGCTTCAGGCCACTTCGAGGTTGAACTCTGCCGCGGCCAGCCGCAGCGGCCCACCCTGGCGGCTCGCGAGCATGTAGCGTTGCAGGTTGCGGCCCGGGCAGGCCGTGGGGTTGAGCTCCTGGTGCGTGCGGACACGCGCCAGCGGCACGCGGTGAGTCCTCATCTGGGCCGATGTGAAACGGTCCAGCGCGCTGGTCGCGGCAGGGGTGGGCCTTTGCAGATCAAAGTTGCCCATGACCATGATGCCCAGATTGTGCTCGTTGTGGTCCTGCACGTGGGCACCCTGATAGCGCACGTTGCGGGCCTCCCACACCCGTCCGGCGGGGTCGATCACGTAGTGGTAACCGATGTCGGCAAAGGGCTGGGGGCGGCGGGTGATGTGCGCGGCCCGAATCATCTCGAGCCGGCGGGCGGCGTCGGACTCGCTGGTGGAGAGAAACGCATCCATCCCGTCGTGGTGGATGGTGATCCGGTTCACGCCGTTCATGGGGTTGATCTCACCGGGCCGCGCCGGGCCACGGGTGGTCCAGGCAGAGCGGGGCATCACGCCGGGGGGCGGGCCAAGGTTCGGGCTGGCCTGGGTGCGCTGGGTGGTGGAGGCTGGGGGGGTCGGGGCGGGCGTGTTGCCCATCGGACGGACCGGGCCGGGCAGATCCTCGCTCATGGACATGCCATCGGATTGGCTGCTGCCCCCACCGCCTCCGCCACTCTTGCAGCCAGCGAGCATGAGCAGGCCAAGCGCAAGGGAAGAGCCAACGAACTCGCGGCGGGGAAGATCGAGGTGCATCGGCTCAGTATCGGCGACGATGCGTGCCGGGCTGGAATGGGACGAGACGAGATCGCGGCACTACGAGGACGCGAGGCGGAGCGGGCCGCCGGTGCCGCGCACGGCCAGCATGTGCGACTGAAGGCTGCGGCCGGGGCAGGCGGTCGGGTTCAACTCGCGGTGAGTGAAAACACCGGCCAGCGGCACGCGGTGAATCCGCATCTGGTCGGCCAAGAAGCGGTTGAGGGTGGCGAGCGCGGCAGGCGTGGGGTCCTGCTTCTCAAAGTTGCCGATCACCATGATGCCAAGGTTGTTCTCGTTCTTCAGGTGAACGTGCGCACCCTGATACTGGATCGAGCGGCCCTCCCAGACCCGGCCGCCCGGATCGACGATGTAGTGGTAGCCAATGTCGGCCCAGGGCTGGCCGTCGGTCTTACGGCTCAGGTGCCCGAGCCGGATGCTCTCCAACCGTCTGGCGGCATCGGCCTGCCCGGTGGCGGTGAAGACCGTGGCCCCCTCGTGATGCACGGTGATACGGCGGATGCCGTTCATGGGGTGGATAAGGGCCGGGCGGGCGACGCTGGCCGGTGTCCATGCAGAACGCGGGAGCACGGGCACCGACGAAGCGGGCCCACTCGGATACGGCTGTGTGGGAGCTGCCAGCGGCCGTTCCGCGTAGGGGCCGGTGCCACCAACCGGCCGGATCGGGCCGGGCACGGAGTCTTCACTGGCGTCGGCCACTCCGCCGGTCTGGCAGCCGGCAGCGGCCCACGCCCAAAGGGCCAGACCCGCCCCGATCATGCCGCGGCGGGTGATGCCCTCATCGATCGGCCCACGAAGGTTCATGGCAGTTCAACTCCGGTTAGCCCCAGAGGGCTGAGCGTAGGCGGGAGGGGTGTTGGCCCCTGCGAGCGGGCACGCCCGTGCCCGCTCGCGGCGTGTGTACGGCGGTTGCACGGCGGGCGATGCAGAAAAACCGCAAAGCACGAGCGGCGTGGTGGCCGGGCAACGGAATAAACGGACCGACCACCGAAGGGCTGGCTAGCGGGCTACGGCCTGGGTGCCACGGGCGGGTGCCTGGGTGGAGGTGACGGGCAGAGCGGTCGCGGGCATGTCGCTGGAGGCGGCCGCAGCCCTGGCAGCGGCCTGAGCTGCCCGTCGAGCCTTGCGCTGCTGCTTGAGCATCCAGAGTGTGTGCATGAGCCGCGTGATGGCAATAGCGATGGTGAACGAGAGGGCGGTGGCCCAGACGCGGTCCATGTCGATGCGGAGCAGGTATTGCTGGGTGCTCAGGAGCACGCCGTAGAGGACCGGCGAGAGGCAGATACGCTCCAGCTGCACGAGCGTGGCATCGCGCAGGAACGACACGGGGTGTACCACGCTGCGGGCGAGCTGCTTCTCGGTGCTGACGATGGCTTGCGTCTTGACCAGCGACTCGGCCCGCACGAGCGCCCGCTTGGTCGCCGCGGGCGAGTGGTTGGCCAGCCAGTGGAGCGTGTAGTAGATCACCACGTCGCTGATCATGTCGGCGATGAAGGTGATGACGCTGATGGCGATCTTGTTCTGATCGTCCACGCCCAGGTAACGCGAAAAATGCACCGCCGCGAGGGTGGGAATGAGGGCCAAGAAGCCCGAAAGAATGATGTTGACGTTGACGTTGACGATCCGCTTCGCGTAAAGATCTGCGCACCAACGGACCATGCCGTAATGCTACCCGAACGGTGGCGGCCGTGCCTCAGAACCCCACCGGGCAATCCCGGCATTGGGACTCACTCAGGCCAGGTGCCCTCGAAGACCTCGCAGGCGGGGCCGGTCATCAGCACGTGCCCGGTGGACTCGGACCATTCCACGCTGAGGGCTCCGCCGGGCAGGTCGAGCGTGGCGCGCCGTTGCAGCCTCCCGGTGAGCACGCCCGCTACGAGCACAGCGCAGGCTCCCGTGCCGCACGCCTGCGTAAGACCCGCCCCCCGCTCCCATGTGGTCAGTCTCGCGTGGCGCGGCGACAGCACCTGCACGGCGTGCGCGTTGATGCGCTGCGGAAAGGCGGCGTGGTGTTCGATCGCCGGCCCGAGGATGGCGAGATCGAGCGGGCCGGCTTGTGCACCGGCAAAGAAGACCGCGTGCGGGTTGCCCATGGAGACGAAGATGGCGACAAGGCGGCGGCCGAGCACCTCGATAGCGCGTTCACGATCGTGGCTCGTCCCCCTCCCCGCAGCCACGGGCTGGGCAAGCTGGAACGGGTCGAGTTGCTCGGGCCCGAGACCGAGAATCGGCTCGCCCATATCGACGGTAGCTTCGACGAGTTTCTCGGCATCGACGCGGTAGGTGATGGAAAGCGTGCCGCGCCCGGTTTCGATGAGCATCAAGCTTGGGCGGATGCCGAGCCGATCGTGCATGAACTTGGCGACGCATCGGATGCCGTTGCCGCACATCTGCGATTCGGACCCATCGGCGTTGAACATCCGCATCCGAGCGTGTGCGCCACCCCGTGCGGCCGCGTCGGTGGGCGGGCAGATGAGGATGAGCCCATCGGAGCCGACGCCGGTGTGGCGGTTGCTGACGCGGCGTGCGAGGTTGGGCAGGTCTTTGCGCAGGGCCATCGCGGGGCGAGAGAGGGCATCGACGTACACATAGTCGTTGCCGAGGCCGTGCATCTTGACAAACGGGAAACTCACGGCGCGGCTCCTGCAACCGGCGCAGAGGTGGCGGGGGATGCCCGCGAATCGGTCGGTGCGGTCTTGTCGGCGGGACCGAGCGAGGGCCACGACTCAACCGCAGCGGCGATCAAGACCACCACCAGCACGCAACCACAAGCCCACTTGATCGCGCGCACCTGACCATCGATCGGCAGGTGCGCCGCATCGAGCCCCACAAGGCCCCTCAGGTTTGCGATACGACGGGCGATGGACCCGTGCCGGAAACTCCAGCGGTTGGCGGGAACGTGGTTGAGTTGCGATACCGCCCGCAGCGCACCGATCATCGATTCGGCACCCTCGGGCGAGATGCGCACGGGCTCCATCAGCACGGGCTGCGCACGCCGCCAGCCCGAGAGGTGCTGCGCTGCAAATGCATCTGCCTGCCACTCGAACCGGCGCGACACGATGCCGAAGAGCAGGAACCCGGCAACCAGCGCGAGCGGCCAAGCCGCCAGCGAGGTCAAGGCTTCGATCATCTCAGCGGACTCGGGCGTGGCGAGGCCCGCGCGGGTGGTGGCCAGGCCAACGCCGCGAATGACAAGTTCGGCGACGAGCGTGCAGCCGCCGGTGGCGGCTAACACCGCCACGAGCAACCAGGGCACGTGCCGGCGTGCCGCGTGACCGACCTCGTGGCCCATCACGGCCTGCACCTGGTCGCGTGGAAGGTGATCCAGCAGCGAATCTGTCAGCAGCACCACACGCAAACGCCCCCACAACCCCAGCACCGCGCCGTTGATCGACGAGCCGTGGGTGTTCCACACCAGCACATCGCGGATGCGCACGCCCTGAGCCGCGCACAGGTCGAGCAGATCGGTGCGAAGAGGCCCGGGCCCGATGCGCGAGGTGTTCCACAGGCGACTGATGACCGGCGGCAAGAGCGCGAGAGCCAGCACCACGCCCGCCAACTGAACCACCTGATGGGTAGGCGCTGTCCACGGCCCCTGACCCGATGGGTCGAGGCGGGCGAGCAGCCGCCACCATCCCTCCGACCACGCCGCGAGCACCGCGACCGGCAGCAGGACGATCAGCACTTGGTGGCGGAACTGCATCAGCACATAGTCGCGGCGCGAGGGCGGCTGGCGAACAGGCAGGCCGGTCTCGAGCGCCCGCAAAAGCGTGGCCTCGCGCAGGCGACGCTCGATGGGGTACGCCGCGTACCACAACCAGGCCATGAGGCCCAGCGGCGGCAGCACCGCGAGCAACTCATCCACGGCGATCAGGTCGCCCACCCCGCGCCGGACGACATCAAGCCACCCGAGCAGGAGCACGGCGAGAACGTGCCAGAGCAGCCCCGCCCAGCGGGCGATGGCGGCCGTCGAGTCGGCGAGGGCGATCATGCGATAGGAGCCGCGCTTGTCGAGGCGTGCGCCAGCGAAGTGGATGATGACGTGTGCCAACGCGCCCAAAGCAAGCAGCGGCCCAACGGTCCACAACGCCACGCCCGCGGATGAGAGCTGCGAGAGCCCCGCCGGCTGCGGCGTGTAGCCGCGGGCCATCACGGTCGCGACGATCAGGATGACGAGAATCTGGATCACGAGGTAGCCGCGGCACTCTTCGGCACGAGCGTAGGGCAGACGCGAATCCGCACCGCCGACGCACGCTTGCGGCAGGCCCCGACCGCGGGATTTCACCCTCGCCGCTCACGAATACCCGAGCGCATCAAGGTCGTTCTCATCGAGGCCGAAGTGATGCCCCATCTCGTGCAGCAGCGTGATGCGGACCTCCTCGTAGATCTCATCATCGGCGTGGTCCTGATCCCACCCGCCCGCGAGCGAGACGATCCCCTCGCGAAAGACGTGGATGGTGGGCGGCAGTTCACCGGAAGCCTCGATCGACCGCTCGGTGATGGCGATTCCGGAGTGCAGGCCACAGAGTTCGGGATCATCGGCGGGGGCATCGGGCGGGATCAGTCCGTCACGCTTCAACTCGGCGACAAGTTCGGGCGAAGGGCGATCCTCGGCAACGATTGGAATCTCCTCAAGGAGCCGTGCGTAGGCCGCAGGGAGCGCATGGATGGCATCTTGCAAGAGCGCGTCGAAGCGTTGGCGGAGTTGGGGAGCCATGCTGAATCGTCCGTCGCCGCGAGGGTCGCGTCCGCCTCGCTATTGCCCCCCGCCCGTCGTGGGCGCGTCGTTGAACGCCTCGGAGAAGACTTGCCGCGGCCCCGGCAGTGGCGCGAGAACCGCGCGGGCGATGCGTACGCAGTCCAACACCGCTCCGGCCACGCCGATCGAGAAGAGCAGCGAGCCCACCAACATGCCGGCGGTGGCGAATGTGCGGAGCGATTCGGACCAACGGGCGTTGACGATCAACCGCGACCCGGCCAAACCCACGAGGTCTGAGGCCAGCACCACGCCCACCACACCGGCCATCACCAGCATGGTCTGCCGGTCAACCCGCCCCTGCCGTATGGCGAGCGACCTCGCCACCAGCGTCCGCGCGTTGGGGCGCAGGCCCACGAGGATCACCAGCAGGAGCAAGCAGAACGCAAAGCGAAGGACGATCCTGTCCGACGGCCCGCTCCACCAGTCCGCGTTCATCAGCATCCAGCGCTGGGCGGTCTGATCGACCAGGTGCATGGCGATATAGCCGGCGGGCGCATATGCCACGCAGGCGATGAACGCCAGCAGCACGTTGTTTCGCCCCAGCCCCGCGTGCGGACGGACCATCGCCAGCGCACCCACCCCTGAGAGCCACACCGACCCTGCGACGCAGAGCGTGATGCTCTGCCAGGGCACGGGCCAGGCTTGGATGCTCGGGAAGCCCCTGGTTGCGCCGGAAATCAGCACAAACCACGCCACCAGCACGGCCACCAGGCCACCAAGCGACCAGACCATAAGCCCGCACGCAACGAGCCACGGATGGCGGATTGGCCGCAACTCATCCGCGAACGGGTCGACGAGGGCCAGGATCGCGGCCCGTACCGCCGCGCCGCACTCGGGGCAGGTTCCCAGCACCGAAAGCCCTTGCAGGTTGTAGCCGCAGGAGACACACGGGAGCGTTCCCGAGAGGCTCTTGTCCAGCGCGCCAACACTCCGTTCGATTTCTTCGAGCGAGGGATCGCCCGCATCGAACTGAACGTTGGGCTCGGAGCTGGGGGGGGTGGAGGACAGGATGATGCTCGCCGACCTGTAGGATAGCGGATTGCGAGCCTGTCACAGGAACCGTCGGCCGCACCGGGCGTATGGCTCGGCAGCGAAGCAAAGGCGTTCTACCATGACCACGAATGGACACGCGCGGGAACACCCCACTGTGAGCCGCACCGACCTGATAGCGCTGGCCGCGCGGCTGCGCGAGGTGATCGGCGGTGTGTACCTGGGCAACCCTCAGGCCATCGACCGCGTGGTGGGATGCCTGCTCGCCCGAGGCCATTGCCTGATCGAAGATGTGCCCGGCGTGGGAAAAACGCTGTTGGCCAACGCCCTGGCCCGCGCCGTGGATTGCACCTTTTCACGCATCCAGCTCACGCCCGACATGCTGCCAGCGGACATTCTGGGGGCAAGCATTTACAATCGCGAGAGCGGGGGGTTTGAGTTCCGGCCCGGGCCGATCTTCGCGAACATCGTGCTGGCGGATGAGGTGAACCGGGCCACGCCGCGCACGCAGGCGGCGCTGCTCGAAGCGATGAACGAGGCGGCGGTGACGCTGGACAGCGCGACGCACCAGCTGGGGCCGCCCTTCATGCTTGTGGCCACGCAGAACCCCACGACGTTTGAGGGCACGTTCTCGCTGCCGGAGAACCAACTCGACCGCTTCCTGATGCGGATCTCGCTGGGCTACCCATCGCCCGAAGACGAGGCCCGCGTGCTCACGCTGCGGCCATCGGCATCGGGCCTCGCGAAGATCGTGCCGGTCATCAGCGCCAAGCAGGTGATTGAGCTGCAGGCAGCGACCGACGCCGTGCGCCTTGACGAAACCCTTGTCGACTACATCATCGCCATCGCCGCGGCGACACGCGCCCACGAGGCGATGGTGCTGGGTCTGTCCCCTCGCGGCGGCCTGAGCCTGGCCCAAGCGGCACGGGCCACGGCCTTGCTGAGTGGGCGCGACTACGTGATACCCGACGACATCACCGACAACCTCGCGGTGGTGGTGGCTCATCGTGTGATCGCCCGCCCCGACGCGGCCCAATCCCCCCGCGAAGTGGAGCGGCTGGTGGAGTCGATCGCGCAGGGCGTGCCGAGCCCGGTGTAACGGGGCCGGGAAGCGGACCGCCGTAATCGCGCGAGTCGTCCGTGTGCGCCCGAAGTGCAAACTCCGCTCTCTCCATTCCCCGCCTACTCTGTCTCATGCCCCCCCCAAACGACCAGCGCACGGACCAGCGACGCGTCGTGAGTGTTCCGGCACAGCAGCCGCCGCAACCCGCCCCGCACGGCACGCCAGCTACGCCTGCGGGCAAAGCCGCCGACACGGTTGCCCCTTCCCTCTCGCCAAACTCGCTCACCACACCCGCGGCCCCGCGAATCTCGCTGGGCCGCTTCTCTGCGCCCCCGCCGACACCCGACGACGATGCCGGCGCGTTCGAGAGCGCCGACTGCAACGCGGGCTCGCTGCTCGCGGGCGCTGCCGATACCTCCGCCACCGAGTTCTATTCCCCCATTCCGCCCGGCTACCGGCGCGGCGGGCCCAAGTACATCATCGTTTTCGGCACCGTGATGAGCGGGCTGGGCAAGGGCATCTTCGCGGCCAGCGTCGCCAAGCTGCTCAAGGACAAAGGCCTGGTCGTTGCGCCAATAAAGCTCGAGGGCTACCTCAACATCGACGCGGGCACGCTCAACCCCTACCGGCACGGTGAGGTGTTTGTCTTGGAGGACGGCACCGAATGCGACATGGACCTGGGCACCTACGAGCGGATGCTGGATCAGGACCTGACCCGCAAGAACTTCACCACCAGCGGCCAGATCTTCTCCGAGATTCTCGACCGTGAACGGCGCGGCTCGTACTTGGGCCGCGATGTGCAGATGATCCCCCACGTGACGGGCGAGGTGAAGCGCAAGATCCGCGAACTGGCCATTTACGGCGACGGGACCCACCCGGCCGATGTCGTGTTTGTGGAGGTCGGCGGCACGGTGGGCGACTACGAAAATGGCTTCTACATCGAGGCGCTGCGCGAGCTGGCCTTCGAGGAGGGTGAGCACAGCACCTGCTTCGTGGCACTCACCTATGTGATGAAGCCCGAAACGCTTGGCGAGCAGAAGAGCAAGCCCGCGCAACTCGGCATCAAGCGGCTCATGGAGGCCGGCGTGCAGCCGCACCTGATCGCCTGCCGCGCGGCCGAGGAAGTGAACGACAACGTGCGCGAGAAGATCGCCATGTTCTCCAACGTGCCCCTGAAGCGCTGCTTCAGCATGCACGACCGGCCCAGCATCTACACGATTCCCGACGAGATGCGTGAGAGCGGCCTTGACCGCGAGATTCTCTCTCTCCTCAACCTGCACGACCGCGTGGACGCAGCGCAGGAAGACCGTGCCCGCAACCGCTGGAGCACATTCGTCCGCAAACTGACAGACCCCAAGCGGCGCAACCTCACGCTGGGCATCACCGGCAAGTACGCCCACCTGCGAGATGCGTATGCGAGCATCGACAAGGCCGTGGAGCACTGCGGCGCGCACCTTGCAACCGATGTCGCGATCCGCTGGATCGACACCACCGAACTCACCGACACCCTCGCCGCCGAGCGCATGGCCGAACTGGACGCGGTCATCGTTCCCGGCGGCTTTGGCAGCCGCGGCGTGGAAGGAAAGATCAGTTGCGTGAAGCACGCGCGCCAGAGCGGGCTGCCGTACTTGGGCATCTGCCTGGGCTTTCAGGTGGCGGTCATCGAGTTTGCCCGCAACGTGCTGGGCCTGCACGATGCGACCAGCACCGAGTTCGACCCGCGCACACCGCATCCGCTCATCAGCGAGTTGCCCGAACAGAAGAAGATCGAGGGGCTGGGCGGCTCCATGCGATTGGGCGGGCAGGATGTGGTGCTCAAGGAAGGCTCGCTTGCAAGTTTCCTGTACGGCAACCGTGCCAGCGTGCGCGAGCGCTTCCGCCACCGCTACGAAGTGGAGCCCGCGTATGTGGCCCGGCTTGAGGCCGCGGGCATGTTGTTCTCGGGCCGTCACCCGAAGCATCCGATCATGCAGATTCTGGAGTTGCCGCAGGGCGAGGTGCGCGGCGGCACTGCGGGGCATCCCTTCTTTGTCGCGGGCCAGTTCCATCCAGAACTCACGGGCCGGCCTCTCCGCCCGCAGCCATTGTTCATGGGCCTGCTGGCCGCGGCCGTGGCCCGCAAGCACGTTTCCGAGGGGCGCGATGCTGGCGAGTTGCTTACTGACCCTGCCATCGGCCGCTGGCTTCGCAGGCCCAGCGACAGCGGCGCGACGCGCGTAACGGCCTGAGCCGTGAGGCGGCCTGGGCGCGAGTCTGGGCAAGCAACAAAAAAAGGGCCGTCGCCCGCGCGATTGCTGGCCCCTATGGGGATTGGGGTTAGACTCACCAGCGTGGCCCTCTTGCGCTTCGCACGCCCACCCAGCGCACGCCCAACCGCCCACCGGCGTGTGTGCGTCTATTGCGGGGCAAGCCATTCAGCCTTCCATCGCAATGGCGTGCCACTTCTGCAGTGCCCTTCGTGCCGCGGCGATCTCTATGCCCGGCCGCCGCGCAGTTACGCGGAGATGGAGGGCCTGACCTTGCCCCCCGCGCGTGGATCGGCCCTGGTGGCCGGGTTCCGCTCAGCGATGGCTCTGGCACGGGCCGCGGCGGAGTTCCTGCGACTGCTCTGGTGCGCTTCGCGGGGGTTGCGTGCCTCGCGTGCCCGTGCGGTTTGGGTCAGGCGGGGTGGCGCGGTGCGGCCCACCGTGGTGCGTGGCCAGGCCGATCGCGCCCGCAGCACTTGACGCGGGAGATCGACCCCCCCACCCTGAACCCATGCAGGTGTGCCGGACCGCTACCGAGTTGGCCGCGTTTCGCGGGTGCGTGCTCGTGCCCACCATGGGCGCGCTGCACCAGGGCCACGCCGCGCTGCTGCAACAAGGCGTGCGTCTGGCGGCGGAACGCGGGCTCACCGCGGGGTGCGTGCCGACGATCTTTGTGAACCCCACGCAGTTCAACGACCCGGCCGACCTGGCGCGGTACCCGCGCACGCTGGATGCGGACCTCGACCTGTGCCGGCAGGCTGGCGTCGCGGCGGTGTTCGTGCCCGACACGCAGACGGTCTATGCCGGTTGGCCGAACCACCGTGTGAGCACGCCGCGCCTGCCGCCTGTGGCCACCGAGCCGGGGCTCGAGGATGGGCACCGACCCGGGCACTTTGCGGGCGTGTGCCAGGTGGTGTTGCGGCTCTTTGAGTTGTGCCTGCCCGCCGCGGCGATTTTCGGCGAGAAGGACTGGCAGCAGTTGCAGGTGATCCGCGCGATGACTGCGGACCTTGGGCTGGGTATCGAGGTCGTGCCCGGCACCACGGTGCGCGAGGCGGATGGGCTGGCCATGTCCAGCAGAAATCGGTTCTTGTCGCCGGATGCCCGTGTGCGTGCCGGAGCGATACCGCTCGCGGTACGAGCGGCGAGCGGAGAGCGAACCGTGGCAACAGGCGAGGCACGACTCAGGCAGATGCTGGGCGCGGCTGGCATCTCGCCGGACTATGCGACCATCCGCGACGCGGAGACGTTGAGATCGCCGACGGGGCAAACGCGCGGCTATCGGACGCTGGTCGCGGCGCGGGTGGGAGAAGTGCGGTTGATTGACAACGGGCCGTGGCCGGGCACGGGTTAGCCAATCGCGGGCTCACGCGGGAGGCCAAAGAGGCCGAAGGCAGGGCGGTTCCCGAGGAGGCTCGCACCGTGTCCACCATGCCGCCCGAGCAGCGAGAGAACGCCGCACCAACGGAGCCCACCGCCGCGCGGGGCTTTGCGGAGGGGCGAAACCGGCGCGTTCACGAGCGGCTTGATCTTGACAAGCCGGTGCGCGTGCATGAGATCGGCGCGTTCGACGCGGTGGACGGGGGAATCGACGGGACAGCGGTGGATGTCTCACGGGCAGGAATGGGCATCTCGACACGGAAGATGATGCACATCGGGCGGCGCGTGATCGTGCTGGTGCCGTCGCCGGAGGGGCCGTGCAAGGCCCTTTTCGGCACCGTGGCATACTCGGCGTACAAGGAGGGCGGGCGTTACCACATTGGCGTGCGGCTGTGCCCGAACCCCGGAAGCCCCGTGATATCAACGTGGCTGCGCGCGCAGAAGGCCACCTGAGGCGGCGTGCGAACGAACAACCTGCGCGTCTACCATGGCCTCGCTGCTGATAGAACAGCAGCGCGGAGGCCCAATGCTCAAGACGCCGCTCCACGCTTTTCATCTGCAACACCACGCCAAGATGGTCGAGTTCGCCGGGTGGGAGATGCCCATTGTGTACCAGCGCGAGGGTGGGGGCGGGGGAATCGTTGAAGAGCATGTGGCGTGCCGCACCAGCGGTGGGCTCTTCGACGTATCGCACATGGGACGCGTCAAGTTCAGCGGCCGGCACGCACGCCGTCTCTTGGAGCGCGTGTGTACGCGGCGCATCATCGACATGAAGATGGGCCAGTGCCGCTACTCGCTGGTGCTTAATGAGCGCGGCGGCATCAAGGACGACGTGATCGTCTACCGGCAGGATGAGGACCAGTTCCTGGTGGTGGTGAACGCCTCGAACCGGGCCAAACTGATGGACCATTTCAAGAGCGTGCAGGCGGCGGGGAGCCTGGCGCTCACGATCGAGGATCAGACCGAAAGCACGGCGATGGTGGCGGTGCAGGGCCCGAAGGTGATCCCGTTCATCGGCGGGTTCAGCAAAGAGATTCCTTCGCTCAAGCGCTACACCTTCACCACCAAGAACCTGCTCATCATGAAGCTGGTGGTGAGCCGCACCGGCTACACCGGCGAGGACGGCGTGGAGGTGATCCTGCCCGCGAGCATGGTGGGCATGGCGATGAAGATGCTGTTCAAAGATATTCAGATGGACAAGCCCGATGCGCTTGTGAGGCCGTGCGGGCTGGGGGCGCGCGACACGCTGCGGCTGGAGGCCGCGATGCCGCTCTACGGGCACGAACTCGGCGAAGAGACCGACCCCCTGGCGACAGGGCTGGACTTCGCCATCGCGATCGACAAAGACCAGGACGAGCGTGGCGAACCCTTTATCGGTATGGCGGCGCTCAAGGCGACGCGTGCTGCGGGCGGCCCGAAAACGAAACTCGTGGGGCTGGCGCTCGAAGGCAAGCGGTCGGCGCGCCAAGGCATGAGCGCGATGGTCGGCGGCAAGGCCGCGGGCATTGTGACCAGCGGCGCACCGAGCCCGACGCTGGGGTACCCGATCGCGCTGGCGTATCTGAACATCGAGCACATCGCCGAGGGAACAGCGGTACAGATCGACACCGGGAAGGGCGATGGCGCCGCCCGATACCTGGATGCCAGAGTGGTCAAGATGCCGTTCTACAAGGCGGCGAAGCCCTCATGAGGGAGCGGACGGACAGGATGTCCGCCCCACCAAAGCCCTACATCGCGGCGGGCAAGCCCATGGCGCGACGCCAGGTGCTGAGTTGGCCGAGGTGCATCATGACGTGGTTGTTGATGAGGAAGTTGGTGGCCGCGCCCACCGTGGGGAAACGCTCGCGGACAGCGGGATCGGGGTGCGGAGTGGCAAGGAGTTTGTCGTCCATCTTGCCGGCAACCTCTATGGCCTTGTCGTAGCTGGAGAAAAACTGCGAGCAGATCTTCTCCCAGTGTGGGTATATGCCAGCGTGGGGATCGTCCACGCACGTCGCTCCGGCCTTGAAAAGGGCTTCAAGCCTGGGCTCGACGGCCACGGGCTTGGCATCCTTCCCGGCGAGTGTGTAGATTCTCGCCGGGTAGATCATGAGGTGCCCGAGAACAAACGTCGCGTGGTTGGTATCGATCTCCTTGCCGTCGTAGCCCCAGCGCGGCTTGCGGGCGGCCATTTCGGGCGTGATCCCCTTGACCAGCCTGTCGGCGTACATCCGGGTCATGTTGGCGGCTTGAACGATGTAGAGAGCGGCACCCATAGAGAGTTCCTTTCCTATTCCTCGCTGCCTCAACCCTCGGCACGCCCGCGTGCGGCGTGGCCGTGCGTAGGCGCAACGAGCCGCAGTGTACGCGCGTGCGCGGCCGCTGCGGGGTAAGTGTGTGTCAAGACCCGATGAAACGGTCGAACAGCGCACGTGCCAGCACCGGGTCGCTGGTGCCCCCCACCACGGCGCGTCCGTCATCGAAGACCGTGATCTCGAATCCATCGGGCGTGCCTGAGGGCACACTGACGAGCGCTGCGGGCTGGTGCGAGGGGCGGAAGCGCACAAGCCGGTCGGCACGCTCGCAGGGGCCGAGGCGGGCAAGCCGCTCGCCGATCGCCGCGAGGTCGAACGCGGCCGCGCGGCCCGCAGGAGAAATCTGCACGCTGTTGCGACCGCACAGCACGGTTGCGCCGGTGTGCGGAGCATCAAGGAACTCGAAGCGGCGGTGCGCGCAGCAAGGACAATCTGCGCGGCGGGCATCGGCGACTCTCACGCGCCGGTGGTCGTTGTTCCACGGGTCGAACGAGACGAGTTCGCTTGCAAGCAGGTCCGCGCGGCCGAGGAGAATCTTGATCGCGGCGTTGGCCTGCGCAGCGGCCACCATGCTCGTAACCGTCGCAAGCACACCGACGGTGTCGCACGTGGGTGAATCGCCGGGCGCGGGGGCTTCTGGGAAGACACAGCGGAGACAAGCCGTGCGGCCCGGCAGGATGCACATGTGCATGCCGCGTGTGCCAACGGCACCGCCGTAGCAGAGGGGGATTGAGAGTTTGACAGCGAGGTCGTTGGCGAGGTAGCGGGTTGCGAAGTTGTCGGTGCAGTCGAGCAGCACGGCGGGGCGAGGGTGCGCGGCCACGATCCGCTCAGCGGCGGGACCGGCGAAGTCCTCAACCAGCGGCTCGATGGCGATGGATGAGTTGATGCTCGCGAGGCGACGGGCGGCGGCATCGGCCTTGGGGCGGTGGGCGCGTGCGTCGCTCTCGTCAAACAGTGTTTGGCGCTGCAGGTTGGTGAGTTCGACCACGTCGCGATCGATGATCGAGATGCGGCCAACGCCCGCACGCGCGAGGAGTTCGATGGCAACGGTGCCGAGGGCACCACAGCCGATGACCATGGCGTGTGCCGCGCCGAGGCGGGCGGCAGAATCGGGTCCGAAGCCCGGAAGGAGTTCCTGGCGGTGATAGCGGGAGAGCGACACGCAGAGAGCATACGACGGGCCGCGGCGATAGCGGGAGTGGCAGGCACCGCCAAGCCTTCGGCCACGCGTCAGACCGATCCGAGTGTTTTGCGAACGAAATCCGCGCGCGCCTCGCGGCGCTGCTGCTGGTCGAGCTCTCGACCGGCCAGCCACTGCACATGTGCTGGCTGCGCCAGCACAAACAGCGGGTTGATGACCTGATCGGACAGGTCGGGGATCAGCCGCGTGAGCACGCCGAGTCGCACCATGCTCAGGAGGCCGAGCGTCTCCTCGGGTGTCAGCAGGCGCGCGTTGCGCAAGATACCGAGCGCGCGGTAGACCTGATCTTCCAGCAGACGTCGCTTACGCTCGACCAGCACATGCCTCGCGGCCCGCTCATAGTCGAGAACCTGCGGCAGTATCTCCTTCTCGAGCGAACACAGAATCTGCTCCTCGGACCGTCCAAGCGTGGTCTGGTTCGAGATCTGGTACAGGTCGCCGATGGATTCTGAACCCTCACCGTAGAAGCCGCGCACCGCGAGGTTCAGGTCCTTGGCGGCGCGACGGGCCTTTTCGATCTCGCCGGTGAGCCGGAGCGCGGGCAGGTGCAGCATCACACTCATCCGCACCCCGGTGCCGACATTGGTGGGGCAGGCTGTGAGAAACCCGAACCGGGCCGACGCGGCAAACTCAAGCCCGCCGATGTTGGCGATCCGCAGGTCCGCGTCCGCCGCGCGGCGGAGCGACTCGCCCAGCGCCAAGCCCGGCAGCACCACCTGCAAGCGAAGATGGTCCTCCTCGTTCACCATGATGGACAGCGTTTCATCGGGCAGCGAGAGCGCGAGACCACGGGCCTGTGGTGTGGATGGCGAGGGCGCTCGCGCTGCGCCGGGATCCGACGGCACCGCGAGCGGCGGCGCGGCCGGCCCGGGGGCCGGGTGGCCGCGTGCGAGTTCCTTGCTGATGATGTGCCGCTCGACCAACAGGGAGCGGGCCACGGTGGGAAGCGCGTGGATATCGACCCATGCCAGGCGCGCACCGCTCGCGGCGGGGCTGGCCTTCACAATCGCGTCTTTGCATCGAACGAGGGCGGCGCAACGCTGATCGGGCGTGGCCCGATGGGGGAAGGGCACACCGGCGAGGTTGCGAGCCAGGCGCAGGCGGGAGGAGACCACCACATCGCTCTCAGGGCCGCGCCCAAGCAGCCAGGGCGCACCGCGCCGCACCGCTTCGAGCGAAATGGGCCCGCAGCCCTCGTTCACGTGGCACTCCCGCCGCCGGATGGCCCACGGCCCGATGCGCGCAAGGTGTTCTCGAGCATGGCGATCTGGTCGCGAAGCGCGGCCGCGCGTTCGTATTGCTCGGCCGCGATTGCCGCGCCGAGTTGCTCGCGGAGCGCGACGATCTTCTTCGCGGCTTCAGCGCTGGAGACGGCCGCGCGGCGCGGGCGCGACGATGCGGGTGGCGGCGGGGGGGCCGCGGGTTGCGGGCCCGGGCGCGACGAACCACGCAACACCGGCGCGGGTGGTGAGGCAGGTGCTGGCGGCGCCGACGGCTGCACGGCAGCGGGCGCGGGCACACCGGGCAAAGGCAGGCCGCCACGACCAACATGGTGCGTGGCGCCCTCATGGGCACGCTCAATGACAGGCGCAAGCTGCTTCTCAAACGCGGCGTAGCACGAGCCACAGCCGAGACGGCCCGTGTCACGGAACTGTGTGAATCGCAGCCCGCACGCCGGACAGGCCAGCGCCGCAACGGCGGCCTGATCGGCCGCGGCGGCGCTTGCGGCCGAGATCACGGCCTTGGCCATGGCCTTGTGCAGGGCCTTGAGGGAGGGCACCGCCTCGCCGGGCTGGGCCGGCGCGGCCACGCCCTGCTTGCGGGCGCACACGTCGCAGAAGTTGCGTACCTGCGTCTGCCCATCGCGGATAATGGTCTCGTGGTGTGTGGCCTCGTTTCCGCAAATGTCGCAACGCACGGTGCGAGCGTAGGTGCGCGGAGCGAGCGTGCGGAGAACGCGGGGCGGATGTTCAGGAGACGATCGCGCCGGGTGCGATATCGCCTTGGGGGCCCAGGACGATCACCTTGCGAACGGCGTCGGGGGCCGCGGCATCCTTTGGCACATCGCTGGCGGCGAGGAGCATGCCGCGCGACTCCTCGCCACGGATGACGCGCGGCGCGAGGTTGGCGACGATGACGATCAGCTTGCCGAGGAGTTGCTCGGGCGTGTACTGGTCTTTGATGCCCGCACAGATCTGCCGGGGCGTGCCCGAGCCGTCATCCACCTGCAAGCGGAGGAGGCGGTCGGCCTTGGGGTGGTTTTCTGCGGCCACAACGCGGGCGATGCGCAGGTCGAGTTTGGCGAAGTCGTCAAAGGCGATGACGGGCTTGGGGCCGCCGGGCGCAGGCGGTGAAGCCGGGGCGGGCGCGGCTGGAGAGGGCGCAGGGGCGGAGGCTGAGGAAGGAGCAGGGTTGGTCATGATGGCCTGATGGTACGAGGGCGCGAGCGATCAGGGCTTCTGCCACTGGCCGTTGCGATAGATGGTGAGTGTCGGATCAACACGGAATGACGCGGGGAGCTCGGCTGCTTCGGGGTCGCGCAGCGGCGCTGCCGAGTCTGAGAGGAGTTGGGCAGACCACGACTGCTGGATGCCACGCAGCGCGGCGGACTCCAAGCGGAGTTGGGCAAGAAGTTCCTCGTCTGTGAGTCTTGGTCCGGGGCTGCCCGCGCAGGCGGGGCAGATGCGAGGTCGAGCGGTACGGGTCCCGGAGGAGGCATCAGCACGCATCACGAAGCGGCGGTTGTGGCACTCGCGGCAGGGGCCGTTCTGTTCGGCGAGATCGGCAAGTCGCTTGGCCGCATCGAAGGGCCCACCCTGCAAGGCGAGGACCGCGCCATACGCCGCGATGGCCTCGGCAACACCGGGGCGGGCGAGAAGCTGCGCGGCCGAGCGGCCGTTGCCTGCACGAATGAGGCCCAGCGCGTTGGCAAGGTCGAGGCTGGCGGCAGGAGAAGGAAGCACGCCGCGCTGTGCGGCGGCCCGGGGTCTGGCGGTGGCAGGGTTGGCCTGAGCGCGTGCTTGGGCGAGCTGAAGGCCAAGGCCACGCAACCAGCGGCGGTCGGACTCGCTGGAGGCGAGGGATGCGAGCGCAATGCAGACACTCGGGCCGAGTTCGCCCACACGCGGCCCGGGGCGGGCGGAGTCGGTGGTGAAGGCGAGCACAAAGAGACGTCGGGCAAGGGCTCGCGCGGCAGGAGACGCGGACTCGGCCGCCAGCTCCTCGGCAAGGTCGAAATAGGCCTCGGGCTGGTCCGGAGCGAGCCCGGCGAGGCGCTCGCCAAGCCGTGGCAGCGGGATACTTGCGAGGTCTGACGAGGACGCACGTGTTGGCGCGGCGGCCGGCTGGACGAAGGCCGAGAGCACAAGCGCCGCAGCCGCAAGAACGATCACGGAGATGCGCCGTTGGGCCTTCATTCAACACCTCCATCTTCACCGGCCCGGAGAAGGTGGAGGCGGAGCATGGCCGACTCGGCCGCCTTCATCTGGTCGGCGATGCTGTCGCTGTTGCGGCGACGCTGGGCGAGAGCCCCGAGAACTGCGGAGGACTGTGCCGCGGCGGCGGGGCGCTCGGCGCACACGAGGTACCCCAGAGCCTCGACGCAGGCGACCTGCTCGGCCACGAAAGCCTGCACGGGGCCGACGGCAACCGCGAGGCGGCCAGCGCGGCGCGCGTCAAGGCGGTCGAGCGTGAACGGGGCGCGATCGTTTGATGGGTATCGCTGGCAGCGAGCGCGCAGGGTGGTGTAGAGGCGCTGCGCGCAGCCGGTGGCGGTCGCGGCGGCTTCGGCCTCGCTCACCCCCGTGGGGCCGACAGGTTCGCCGGCCATGCGCGCATACGACTCGGCGAGTGCGCTGGCCAGACGGTCGATGGAGTTGCCGGTGCCGCCACGGGCGATGCGCTCGAGCAGGGCCTCCACAAGCGCGCGCCGTGCGTTGAATGGCCACGTTGGCGCGGCCCATGAGGCGATGGTTCGACCCGAGGCTTCGTCGGAGGGAATGTCCGGTGGTGCGGGGGTGTTGCCGATGGCCATGAAGCCGACCAACTCGGCGACGCCACGCGAACGCTGAGCGCGTGGCAGGAGTTTGAGGGCGGCGTTCAAGACGGTTGGGTTGTCTGAAAATCTGCGCGCGGTTCGTTGGGCCGCGGCGCGGACGTCGCCGGCGGCGGAACAGAACGCGGCTTCGATGAGCACATCGGCATCGGCCTGGCCGAGCGCGCCGGAGGATTCGAGTTCGCGGAGGCTGGCAATCTTGGCGCCGGCCGTACGGTCATTGAGGAATCGCACGGCCCATGAGCCGTCGGTGGCTGTGAAGGCGGCCGTGAGGCTTGCTCCCTCCGCCGGAGCCAGAGCGAGTGCCTTGAGGCGAGGGACTTCGATCGTGACGAGCGTGTGGGCGGTTTCGACCTCGCCGCGGGCCTTCTTCCACGCGGCCTGAGAGAGCAGAGAGAGAACGGCGGTCGATCGCAGGTCCTCAAGAAGCCCGCGCGTGGTGTGCGCGGCGGCGATCTCGGCGCGGGCAACGGTCGCCCAGTTGACCGCACCGGACGACTTGGTTGCTGAATCGATGGACCAGGCCTTGGCGTAACGGTCGCGCAGAGCCGCGCGGGCCTCGGGTGCCGCGAGTGGCGAGAGCGTCATGGTGAGGTCGACACCCTCGGCGGCTGAATCGCGTACCAGCGCGCCGGTGGCGACGGAGAGATCGGCGACGGAGATATCGGGGCGGGCAAACCACGCGATGAGGCGGCGACGGGAAGGGTCTTCGGCACGCCAGCGAAGGCGGGCGATGGCGGTTTGGATCACCGAGTACACCGCACGATCTTCGGTGGGCTCGGGCCCGCTCACCATGATCTGCTCGAGACCGTCAAGGACAAGCGCCTCGGCCTGTTGGCCCGAGGCGGGGCCCTCACCAAGGGCACGGGTGCATCGTTCCCACCGCTCGAATGCCCGAGCGGCCAACGCGGGATCGGCCACCCGCGCTCCAGCCGCCGGCGGCTGTTGGGTGAGGGGGTCGGCGGCAGCGCTCGGGCTTGCAGCATCGGCGCTCTCCATTGGAGCAGAGGTCGCGCCAGAGACGATGCGCAGGGGCATCTTTGTCAGCGCGATGCGTGCGCCTGCGACGAAACTGGTGGCCCCGCCCGCCACGCCGCGCCCGATGACAGGTTCAAGTACAGCGGCGAGACGGACGCCGAGATCGGCGGGCAGGTCGCGCTCACGGGCGAGGCGTGCGAGAATGCCCGCAGACCAGGCTGCGCGCGAGACATCCAAGGGCGTGAGGGCCGTGGCCGCCGCACCACTCCCCGGCTGCGTGGGGGAGAGGGCGCGCAGCATCTGGTCTGCGGCGGCGGGTATCGAAGCGTGGCGGAGGAAGGCCTCCACGAGACTCTCGGATGCGGCGGTGCGCTGGCCGGGGTCGAGCAGGAACCACCAACGGCTGAGGATGTCGTTCGCCGCGGCGAAGGCTTGAGCGGCCTCGTGCGTCGTGGCCGAGGCCGCGGCCCTGGCCTCGCGGAGTATCTGCGAAGGGTCGGGCTGTGACTCGGAGGATGGCGGCGGCTCCTCGGCGCGGGCCGCGCGGGCGAGTTCGCGCTCGACAACCGGGGGGGTGGGGAGGGGTGTGGCAGCGACGGGGAGCTTGGCGGTGGAGCGAACAAGCAGATAAAGACCGCCGAGAGCCAGCGCGAGGATGATGAGCAACGCACCCACGCCATAGACGGCTACGCGGACAAGGCGCTGGCCCTCATCCAGAGGCTCGACCGGGGTGAACCTCGCGGCATCGGCGCGGGGGCGGGCTGCCCCAGAGCGAGCGGGTTCGTCGCTGGATGAGGCGAGCATGGAGATGGCACGGGTAGCCGCCTCAGGGGGCAGGCCACGAGCCACGGCGAGGGCGCGCAGGTGCGTGATGGCCGCGCCATCGATTGTGCCGGTGCGTGCAAGCAGGCGATGGGCCTCGGCGAGCAACTGCGGATCGGCGCGTGGAGCGGTCGATGGCGCACCCTGCGCTGTCGGCGAAGCCGGTTTGGACGGCGAGGCGGACTCAGCAGTGGCGATGCCAAGCAGAGAGAGAACGGCATTGTGAAGAAGGTTGCGGGCGACCTGGGCCTCGCGGCTCTGCGAGCGAGGGTGAGCCGCGAGCAGGGCGAGACGCCGGGCGAACGCGGCGTTGACCGCCGTGCCGGAGTGCTCGCCGGGAGGAAGATCGAGCACCCCCTGTGGCGTGTCGATCGATGCCCCGGCCACGGGCGGGCCGAAGAAGGACTCGATGATGGTGCGGGTCAGCTCGGGGTTCATTGGGGCAAAGCTCCGCGTGCCGGCGCGGGTGCGGGCGGCGGGGAGCCGCCGGGAGGTGGCGACGTCGGGAGCGTGGCACGCAACTGGCTCAGCTTGGAGCGCCAAGGCTCGGGGCCCAAGTCCGGGTGAAGGAGCGCGAGTTGTGCGAAGAGCGTGGCCGCGGCGGGCGGGTCCTTCTGCGCGGTGAGTCGGATCACGTTGAATCGGGCCTCGAACCACGCGGGGGAGCCTTCGGCGGAGGAGGCGGCGAGGGAGGCCCACGCCTCCGCCGCGCCGGTGGAATCGCCCGTGTCCTCGGCGAACATGGCGATGCGCTGCAGGCTGTCGCGATTGCCGGGAGCAACCTCGAGCACGAGGCGATCGAGTTGAACGGCGCGTTCCCGTGCGGCGGAATCGCCGGCGAGCCGAAAGATCGCGGCGTTGGCCTCGGCAACCTGCCGGTAGATGGTCTGGAGGACGGGCTCGCGCAGGGCTTCGGCGGTGGGCGGGGTGCGACCGATGATGCGCTCACCGGCAACAACGAGGGCACGCGCCGCATCGACGCGCGCCGCCACTCGATCGGCGGGCGGGTTCACGTCCTCAAGCGGCGGAAGGCGACGGTAGGTGGAGAGGGCACGCTGGTAGAACAGCCGCTCGGCAGAGTCCGCGAGAGATGGATCGATCCCGCGGAGCTGCGCGGCGAGAGACTCGGCACCGGCGGCATCGGCGCGTGCCGAAGCGATCTGCACGCGACGGTAAAGAAGTTCGCCCTCGTGCTTGGTGAGATCGACGTTGGCGTGCAATGCCATGGCGCGCAGCGACTCCAGGACGGCCTCGGCACGTGCGGGGTCGGGGGTCTGGCCCCAGAGGAGCGCGTCCAGAAGTTGACGGGCGACGGCGATCCCACGCTCAACGGCAAGGGCCTGCGCAGGCGAACCGGGAACGGCATCGGCCCGGGTGGCCTCACGCCGGTCGGCCTCGAGAACCTCTTCGGCCACGGCGGCGAATCGACCCGCGGCAAAGGCGCGATCGGCCTCGTCGCTGGTGCGAAAGGCCTTGTAGAGGAGCCGCGCGGATTGACGGCGGGCGGCATCGAAGATGGGCGTGTCACGACCAATCGCCATCAGAACCTTGAGGGCCTCCTCATCGCTCATGGAGGCCTTGCCCATGCGGCGCAAGAGGAGCGCGGCCGCACGCTCGCTCTGAGGGAAACGGCGCAGGTAAAGGGTGGAGAGCTCCTCAAGCCGCGAGGCTGCCGCGGTGTCGGAGGGGGCCTGACGTACGAGACGCTCGGAGGCGATGATGGCGAGCCACAGGCTCTCTTCGATCTGCGGATTGTCGTTGGAGATTTCGGACGCTTCAGCGAATCGCTTGGCCGCGGCCGCGAGATCACCCGCGCGGAAGAGGGCGCGTCCTGCGGTGATCTTGGCACGGGCACGCTCGGAGGTGAACGACGCGGCGTCGGACTGGGTCGTGGACGCGTCGAGCGCAGCCGCCGCCTGGCGGAAGCGGTTGGCGAGCGCGGCATCGGCCGTCGGCTCGACGGGCTCACTGGTTGCCGCGGGTGAGGCCTTGTCGGCGGCTGTTGCCTGTTCGTAGGCCTGCACTCCGCGCACAAAGTGTGCGATGAAGCCCGTCTCGCCCAGGCCAGCGGTGCCAAAGCGGCCAGCGAGGTCGAGCACCTGCGCCACGTCGCCTCGAGCGATGAGATCCTGCATCGCGGTCTGGGCGAGCGAAGAGACAAGGTCATCTGCGGCGGAGCGGTGGGCCTCGAAGGCGACGATGGCGAGGAGGCGCGCAGTTGCAGGTTCCAGCGGCGTGGAGACCGTGGGCGCGGGGGAGCGTGCGCCACCCTGCGCGACGGGCCTGCGGGCTTGCCCCACGGCTCGCTGGATATCAGCCCAGCGACCGGCACGGGCGAGAATGGTGATGCGGCGGGCGAGAAGCTGCTGTCGCAGTTCGGGAACGATTGCCGGCTCGGCCTCCACAAGATCAAGCCAGCGCAGGGCCTCCGCGGCGTTGTTGGTTTGCGAATGAGCGAGCGCGGCACCAACGGCGGCGCGAGCGGTGGAGTCGTAGCGGAGAAGCTCCTTCTGGAACTTGTCGTAGTTGGGCGGGCGGCCAAGCGTGCCGCAGAGCACGTAGCCAAGGTGCTGGAGCGCCTCGGTGGCAAGGCCGGGAGCGTTGTTGACGAGCGACAGGTAGCAGGAGGCCCACCCCGCGTAGTAGAGGGCGGTCGATCGCAGGCGACGGGCATCGGTGGACTCGGCGATCTGCGCGTCGGTCGCGCGGCCCGAGTCTTCTGCGCGTGCCAGGTTGTCGGCGCGACGGCCGATCTCCACGGCGAGGGCCTCGAACTGCGCCTTGGTTTCGGCGAGCGTGGCACGGGCGTCGGCGGCTTCGGCATCGGTCGAGAGGCGGAGGCGGAAGCGCTCTGCGGCTGCCTCGCCCTTGAGGTAGATGGCGCGTGCGAGTTCCATCCGCAGGTCGAGCGCCGCGGCCTGGGGCACCGAGCGAACAAGTTCGCGCGCGAGTGTCTCCCACTCCGTGCGCTCGGGCACAGACTTTGCGGCGGCGATGAGCTCGATGTAGAGATGGCCGAGGCGGTCGGCGATGGCGGGATGCTCGTCTACGGGAGCGGACTTGAGACGCTGGGCAAGATGCTCCGCAAGCAGGAGCTTGAGGCCGGGGCGAGAGAGGTACGCTTCGAGCGCTGCGTCTGACTCGGGGAGAGCGCGATCGACCTGGGCAGCGGGGGCGGGCGGTGGAGCGGAAGCGTTGGGCTTCATGCCCTGCGCGCGGGCGGGCGTCGCCGCGATGCCGGATGCAAGCAACGACAGGCACGCGATGGCGGAGCGGGTGCTAGCGCGCGGGGACATAGCTGATCCTGGTGAAGCCGGCGTCGTGAACGACTTGGAGAGCGAGGGCTGCTGCGCCGACGGGCACTTCGTTGGCGACACGGACGTTGATACCCGGCTCTTTGGGCAACTGGGCAACGAGGGCGGCGAGCTCGGCCCGGTCTCTCATGATGCGGGTGCCAAGCCGGAAACGAACGAGGGTGCCTTCGGGCTCGACATTGAGCACCTGCGCACTGAGGCGGTTGCCCGGGCCACCGCCCACGCGGTCGCTCGCGAGCGTAGCGGCGAGGTCGGACTCGCTGCCGCCGAATGTGCCGGCGATGATGAAGTACAGCAGCATGAAGAGCACCACATCGATCAGCGCGATGAGCGGCAATCGCGGCGGAGTGCCCACGGGCTTGATGCGTGCGCGGATGTTCACGGGGTGCCCCCGGCGGATGCGGGCGCCGATGGGGTTGCGTCTTCACCCTTGGTTGCGAGGCGCCAGCGCCGCACGCCCAGCCGCGCGAGCGCACCGGCAAGGCGGTTGACGTGAACTGCGGGGCAGGCCTGATGCGCACGGATGATGACATCAAACTCCACGCCTCTACTCACCACCCCATCGCCCGCAGCCGGCGCACCCGCACCATCGCCCGCGGCACGGGCGGCTCCGCCCGCGGGCGCGTTGTCGGCCAGAGCTGCCGCGGGACGCGTGCGCAGCGCTTCGGTGAGTTGTTCGAGCGTCATGGGGTTGCCCAGAACCGTGAGGGCGCCGCGCTGGTCGATATCGACGACGACGCTGGCGGATGAATCGGCGGCGGTCTCACGCCCGCGCTCGTTGGGGAGTTCGAGTTGGGTGCGTGTCGCGGAGGCAAACTGGGCGGTGAGAGTGAAGAAGATGATGAGCAACAGAACGATGTCGATCATGGGCGTGAGATCGAACTTCTCGTGCTCCATTTCGTGTGTGCGGCTGAACTTCATGACGCGGCGCCCCCGTTGCCGGAGCCCGTGTTGCCGCGGGCGGGTGCGAGGGGCACGGTGGCTGCGGCAACGGCCGCGGGGGGTGTGGAAGCCACGGCAGGGCGGGCGAGCGGGCCGCCGGGCACGCCCGAGGGGCCCGCGGGGAGGCGTGGCGGCGGTGCCGCGGCCTGACTCATGACCGGCGCGACCAGGCGTTCGGCGACATCACCGGCTTCCGTGGCTATGGCCTCGATGCGACGACGGAAGACCGCGAAGGCCACGGTGCAGGGGATGGCCACGATCAGCCCCTCGGCCGTGGCCACCAGCGCCAGCGACATATAGGTCGAGAGTTCCTGCGATCGCTGCACGCCCGAAAGCGAGCCGATGGTGGCAAACGCACCGATCATGCCGAAGACCGTGCCGAGCAGGCCCAGCATGGGGCCGACAGCGGCGATGATGCCGATCCAGTGATTGATGCGTTCGAGGCGCTCCACCTCTCGCGACCCGGCATCCTCGATGGCGGTCTTCAGATCGAGCATGCCGTAGGGAGACTTGGCGGCCTTGGACAGCCCGCCGCCCACGATGGACGCGAGGAACGACTGGTTTTCCTCGGTTTGGCAGAAGCGCACGGCCTGAGCAACCTGCCTTTGGGCCAACAGATTCTCAAGGCCGCTCTGGACGTGCAACGGCAGCAGCCTCTCTCTGCGGAGCACCAGCACATTCGCAACGATGAGCGCCAAGGCCACAAAGGAGAGCGTGACCAGCAGGTAGCTGATCGGCCCGCCGGCGGCTATGAACTGGAGCGCAGAGCGGCCCGAGACCTGGCTCGCGGGCGCGGCCCCCGGTGCGGCATCGGTCTGTGCGAGCGTGAGCAGGGCGAGTTGGAGTGTGGTGTTCATCGCGGGGTCTGGATGAGGGCGGGAAGGGGATCAGGGCGCAAAGGGGGCGATCGAGTCGGGAGCATCGGCGAGCGAACCCTCGAGTTCACGAAGTTCACTCTCGAGCAGCGCAGCACCGGCGGGCTGGCCTTGGGCGCGCAGGGCCTCGGCGGCCTCGGCGAGGGCGATGCGGGTGAGCTGCGGAAGTTCATCGCCAAAGCGGGCGGGGAGGTGAAGGAGTTCAAGCACGCCGCGTCGGCGCGACTCCGGACTCTCTTCGCGCAGCAATGAAAGACCCAGCGCAGCGTGGCACCAGCCCGCGACCCACCGCTCATGGACCGTTGAATCGGGCGCGGGCTGCTCGGTTTCGTCGGAGGCGCCGCCGGAACGCTCGATCGCGGTGAGACGCTGCTGCAATGCTGCGCGGGCCTGCTCGCGTTCCTTGGCGTTCCCAACGCGTGCGAGCACGAGTTCGCGAACCAGCTGGACACCATCGTCGGCGATGGTCGTGCCCGACCCTCGCACGCCCGGAGCCGGCGAGACGAGGCCCGCGGCGTGCGCCGCGGCGGCCCTATACCACGCGAGAAGCTCGCCCGCACGCGCGCCGAGCTGGGAAGCAGGTGCCGCGAGCGACACAACCTCATCGGCAAGCGTGCGGACCGCGGCGGGCCCTCGAAGCGTGGAAAAAATCGGCGGAAGGGTCGGGCACAGACCGGTGGCAGGGTCGATGATTGGAGAAAGCGTGGTGGTGCCGCCGATCCACGGGGCCGGAGCATCGGCGCGAACGGCGGGCGCACTGGCCCTCACGTTCAGAAGCCTCAGCCACGGCGAGATGGCCGAAGCATGAGCCCCGCGTGCCAGCCGCACGCGAAGCACGCACTCGGCGAGGAGCTCACCCGAGGGGCCTTCGATGGCGTCGCCTTGCGCGTAGAGGCGCTCGGCGGCACGAGCGGCGAGGTCGATGTCGCCGCGTTCGAGGCGGGTGCGGACGCGAAAGAGGCCATCGGCATAAGCGATGAGAACGGAAGGGATAGACGCTGCGGAGCCATCGGCAGAAACGATTGAACGAACCCGATCCCAAGAGACGACACGAAGGCCCTGCGCATCGCCGGCGAGTTGGAGCGACACGCCAGCGAGGTCGAGAGATTGGACCCGACCGACCAATGGCTCGGTGGCCCCGCGTAGGAAGACTTGCGACTGGGCGATCGCGCTGGTGGCGGACCACGGGAGCGTGCAGAGCATCACGCACACTGCGTGTGCGGTATTCATCGGACGCGCTGTGAAGACGACGCTCATCGCGAAGGTGCCTCCACAAAGGTGTAGGTGCCGCCCGATTCCTCGGCGATCTTGCGCATCACGGCCTCGCTGCCGCGCTCGCTGAAGGCGATGCAGTGGATGGGGATGGTGCGCCCCGCGACCTTGTTCATACGCGCAACGCGGGGGGCAATGTCGGCATCGAACACGCCGTCGGTCATGAAGTAGATGGCATCCGGGCGGGGCTTCATGGAGAGGGTGCTGACAAAGGCCGGGCCGGGATTGGTGCCGCCCGAGGCGAGCACGCCCCGTATCTCTCTCTCGGCCCACTGCTTGTTCTTGGCGCTGGCCTCCACCCAGCGTTCGCGCCCCCCAACGGCGTTGGTCTCACTCTGAAAGAGGAGGACCAGAAACTGGGCGCTGGCGGGGAGTTTGTCGAGAGAACTGACGAGTTCGCGTTTGAGCTGGGGGAGTTTGCCTCGCTCGCTCATGGAGCCGGAGATGTCCACGATATAGGCGAAGCGGCTGCCGCGTGCCGAGACGCCGAAGAAGGTGGTACCGCCACCGCCGCTGCCGCCGCTGCCGTCACCCACACCCACCCCGGTTCCAGAGCCGGAACCGCCGATGCCGGGGCCCATTTGGCCAAGGTCGCCCGAGTCCTCGCCGCCCGCGCCGCCGTCGATGGTGCCGAGCATCACCTCGGGCATCACCGTGTCGGGCAACTCTGCGGCCTGCGGCCCTGAGGCGTCGATCTCCGCCTCGGCCGAGGAAGCGAGTTCCTCCTGAGACATCACGGCCACTTCGACACTGGAGTTACCCGCGGCACCGCCGCCCGGCGTGCCGCCACCGCCGGCGATACGGAGCACATACGCAGCGGTCATGAACAGGGTGTGCAGCACCAGCGAAGTGGCCAGGCCCACGATCGCGGCGCGCCGTACGAAACGCGCGAACCAGCCGCCCGCAAGGAACGTCGCGCCGGGAGTGGTGCCCGTTGGTGGCGCCGGGCTTGGGTTGGTGTACACGCTTGGGCGGGTCATGGGTGGTGGCGGGGTGCTCGTGGGGCTGCCGGTGTAGCACAGCCCGGCGTGGCATTGTTTACCGCACAACTCCGCGGCGTGCCGACGGCCGCGTGCCTCGGTGAACGGCCCGGCCGGGGGAGAGTGCCAAGGGTCGATTCGAGCCGGAGAGGGCGGCGGTTCGTTTGCGCGTGCAAAGTGGTGTCTGGTCTTCTACGCTCATGATGCCCTTCGGACGCACACCATGCCCAAATCTGCTGCCTCAACCTCTGCCGTTCGCCCAACCTCGACCCCGGCGGCCAAGGCGGCCGGGAGTTCAGCCAGACGGGGGCCGTATTCCCGTGTGCTGCTCAAGTTGAGCGGGGAGTCGTTAGCGGCCCCGGGCACTCCGGGGCTTGAACCCGGCGAGATTCAGTCAATCGCACGCGAGGTGCGTGCGGCTTGGGAGACCGGGGCGCAGATCGCGCTGGTGGTTGGCGGGGGCAACTTCATCCGGGGGGCAAGCCTGGCCAAGATCGGGAACATGCACCAGGCAACGGCCGACCAGATGGGCATGTTGGCCACGATCATCAACGGCTTGGCCCTGAAGGAGGCCCTCAAGGCGGCGGGGCTTGACACACGGGTGATGTCGGCCATTGACGTGAAGAGCGTGGCCGAGCCCTTTATTCGCGGGCGGGCGCTGCGGCATCTGGAAAAAAAACGCGTGCTGGTGCTGGTGGCGGGCACGGGCAACCCCTTCTGCACGACCGACACGTGTGCCGCCCTGCGAGCGAGGGAACTGGGATGTGAGGTGCTGCTGAAGGCGACCAAGGTGGACGGGGTGTATTCCGCGGACCCGCGGAAAGATGCCGCGGCGACCCGCTACGACCGGCTCACCTTCAAGGATGTGCTGGGCAAGAACCTTGCGGTCATGGACATGACGGCCTTCACGATGTGCCAGGAGGGCAACGTGCCGGTCATCGTGTTTGACTACAAGCGACCGGACAACATCCGGCGGATCGTCGAAGGCGAGCCGCTGGGAACGCTGATTCAGGGCTGATACCACGCACGCCGGAGGCGCGGCAGGGTTTGCAGCACTCGGCAACTCACGCTCCACACGCAACCGCTCACCCTGTCGCCAGCAGCCTGCGCTCAGCCGCAGCCGGTGAAGTAGTCGGTGATGTAGTCGCCCAGGTTGTCGGGGAAGGGCTGGTTGCACTGGCCCGACCCGTCGGGCGTGTAGCCGGCCTTGTAGCCTTGGTCATACGGAGGCGAGTTCCCGGGGCAGGCAATCGCGTACCCGTCCGGACCGGGAATCGGCGGAACCGTGAAGTAGTCGGTGATGAAGTCGCCAAGGTCATCCGGGTTCAGCACATTGTCGCCGTTGTACTCCACGGCGCAGGCGGGGGCGCCGCCCTGTTGAACGTACGTCATGTCGTCCCAGAAGATCACCCCGTTGCTCGTGACACCGTTGGGACGATCGGCGAAGCGGCCGATGACGATCTTGCAATGATCGGGATACGGCGGCACGACGAAATAGCCGGCAAGTTCGTTGGCCGCCACCTGCGCCTCGATGTCGGCCTGCGTGAAGGTGACCTCGAAGTGGACCCACTGGCCGTTGGTGTGGCCGGTGATGTTGGGGCTGGCCTGAATGTCTTTGGTCGCGTAATCCTGATTGCCGAGCTTGATGTTGAGCTTGATGCCGACCTTTTCGCCCGGGTCCGTGATCGGGTCGCTCGCCGGAATGGCGTAGTACCCGCCCACCACCACATCGCCACCCTGCCAGGTGTAAACCGGGTCAAAGAAGGGCAGGTTGGGATCAAAGTTGTTGATGGTGTCGGTGGTCCAGCCGCGGAAGGTGGGAGGCGGGCTGCCCGTGGAAGGAACCGCGCGGAGCATGATTGACCGCTGACCGCTGTGGACAATGGCCGGGGGTGTACGCGTGTCCGTGAGGCGGCGGTAGACGGCTTCGCTGGGGTTGGAAAGGTTGTGCCAGCCCTTGGGCTGGTTGCCGCCGATCGAGAACGGATCAACGGTCTCAAAGTCGGGGTTGGACAGGGGGAGGGGTGTCTGGGCCAAGGCCGAGCCAGCCGCACATGCCAACAAACCCGCCGCGATCGTGAGCCGTGAATGCATCGTCGAACTCCTCAGAACAGTCTGACAGCAGGAACGCTTGGATGCTACCAGATTACGCACGAAACCGCTTACATTGTTCCTCATTTCCGCCCAGTGTGCCAAAGAAATGCGGATTTCCAACCCAGATTCCCACGCACTCGCCAATCCAGCCCCTCAGGCCCATCACGACCGATGTTTGCAGGACGTTCGCGTGCCCATACGCCCGGCTACTCCTTCAGACCGTCGGCCGCGCCGCCCCGAACGAACGTGCGCTGCGCGAGTGCAAACAGCACCACGATGGGCAGCACCACCAGCGTGCTCGCGGCCATGAGCAGATTCCACGGTGTCATACCCGCCTGCCCTTGATAAAGCTGCAGGCCCTGGGCGAGCGTGTACTGATCCTGGTTGCGGATAAAGACGAGCGGCCCAAGAAAATCGTTCCAAACGAAGATGAAATGGAAGAGGGCCACCACCGCGAGCGCAGGCTTGCTCAGCGGCAGCGCGATGCGCCAGAAGACACCCCACGTTGAGCAGCCGTCGATGATCGCCGCTTCATCCAGTTCCTTGGGCAAACCGCGGAAGAACTGGCGGAGCATGAAGATGTTGAACGCCCCGCCAAACCACGCGGGCAGCCACAGCGGGGCGAGCGTGCCGTTCAACCCCAGCGACTTGAAGACGACAAACAGCGGCGCCATGATGACCGGGAACGGGATCATCATGGTGGCGAGGATGAGCGCCATCACGCCCTCGCGGCCACGCCACTCGACGCGGCTGAGGCCGAAGGCCACAATCGCGCTCGAGAGCGTCATGCCCGCCACCGAGAGCATGGCGATGACCAGCGTGTTGCGCAGATACACGGGAAAAAGGATCGTGGGGTCGGTCCACACCTTGGTGTAGTTCTCCATCGCCTGGCGCGGCGCGCTCGACACGGGATCGGGCAGGAACGCGATCTGCCCCGACGCGGCCTGGCTCTCGGGCTTGATGGAGGTGCTGACCATCCACACCAGCGGCGCAGCAAAGAGCAGCACGATGATCGCGAACATCGCCCATGTGAAGAGCCGCGGGCCAATGCCAGCCGCAGCGGCCCAACGGGGTGTGCGCAAGAGTGGCGGGTCGGTGGGCCCACCGCTCGTGAGTGAGTCAGGTTGTTTGCCCGAGTCCGTACGCATGGGATCAGGTTCGGTAATACACCAGCCGCGTGCTCGCGAGCAGCAGCAGGCCGGTAAGGCCCAGCACGGCCAGCATCTGCACCCAGGCCATGGCGCTGGCGTAACCCATCTGGCCATAGACAAACGCGTTCTCGTAGAGGTACTGCGTGTAGA
>FRDC01000534.1_pt1 | contig 64015 bp, 61 predicted proteins | sample 1106171 | NCBI WGS metagenome assembly FRDC01 (sample SAMEA3930566, study PRJEB13176) | freshwater metagenome | biome: Drinking water system; feature: drinking water; material: water | place: Singapore | collected 2014-12-20 | reverse complement strand
CTAAGGTTTTCAGTCCATACTCGAGCGTTCTATATGTTTGAATCTTTAGATACTATCACTATTCGTTCAGGTAGCGGGTCAGGCAGTGGTTCAGGAAGTGGTTCAGGTGGTGGTTCTCGACGCAGATAATCATAAGAATTAGAACGCCTGTTCGAAGACTTTAGTTGTTTTGTGGTACGATAGGCGCATACACCGCCGGGGAGGTGGCGTGTTCTAATGTATGTCGGCCAAGAAAAAGCCTATAAAGGACGTGGATGAGTCGCCGGACCTCGGGACGGATAAAATCGTCATTCGCGGAGCGAAGACGCACAACCTCAAAAACATCAGCCTGGAGATTCCCCGGAACAAAATGGTGGTCTTCACCGGCCTGTCGGGGTCGGGGAAGTCGTCGCTTGCCTTCGACACTATTTTCGCCGAGGGGCAGCGTCGGTACGTTGAGTCGCTGTCTGCCTATGCACGGCAATTTTTAAACCAAATGCAGAAGCCCGACGTGGAGGAAATTACGGGTCTCTCACCAGCCATCTCTATTGACCAGAAGTCTCGCTCGAACAACCCGCGCTCGACGGTCGCGACCATTACCGAAATTTACGATTACCTACGCATTCTCTATGCGCGTGTGGGTCAGCCGTACTGCCTTAATGACGATGTGCCGATTGAAAAGTTGTCGAAGGAAGAAATTTTAAAAATTATCACTCGCACCATCGCTGACATTGATCTCAAGAAGTCGGCAAAGACTGTGAAGGGTGTGTCCGTCTCGAACGCGAAACTCAGGATTCTCTCGCCGGTCGTCGTCGGCAGGAAGGGCGAGTACTACCAACTCCTGTACGACTTGTTGGGCAAGGGGTACGAGTACGTGGTCGTCGACGGCAGCGAATACTCGCTCCGCGAGCGCATTGAACTCGATAAGAACAAACGCCACGACATAGACGTCATTGTTGACGAACTATTTCTTAGCGAGTTTGCGTCGGGGAAGGGGGACGCCAAGGAGCGACTGAATGAGGCTATTGAGCGCTCGCTCCACGAGTCGAACGGCTTGATAAAAATTGAGAGCCCGAACCATGAGCCGCGACTCCTGTCAGCGAAATTTATTTGCCCCATCGACGGCTCGTCGTTCCCCGAGATAGAGCCACGCCTCTTCTCGTTCAACTCGCCGTACGGGGCGTGTCCGGAGTGTAACGGGCTGGGGACCGTCGGCTTTTTCAACATTGACGAGTGTCCTGTGTGTGAGGGCAAGCGCCTACGCAAGGAGGCACTCCGCGTTTTCTTAGGAGGGAGTGAGAAAGGATTAGGTAAGAATATCGTCGACTTGACCAGTATGTCCATTGTGGACGCGCAGGATTTTATTTTGAGTCTGAAACTGACGAAGAAGCAGGAAGAAATTTCAAAAGTCGTAGTGAAGGAAATTTTGAACCGCCTGCAGTTCATGATAGACGTCGGCATTGGCTACCTCACGCTCGACCGCACCGCGAACACACTGTCTGGCGGTGAGGCGCAGCGCATACGCCTCGCGAGCCAGCTCGGGAGTGGTCTGGTCGGCGCGCTGTACGTCTTGGACGAGCCGACCATTGGCTTGCACCAGAAAGACAATGCGCGACTGATTGAAACACTGACCTCCCTTCGGGACTTGGGTAATACCATCATTATCGTCGAGCACGACGAGGACACTATTTTCGCTTCTGACTTCTTGGTAGACATAGGGCCGGGGGCGGGAGTGCACGGCGGCGACATAGTCGTTGCGGGGTGGCTCGACAAGCTACTGAACGCTAAGCGAAACGACAGTGGCTCAAAAACCTTGGCGTACCTAAGGCGCGAGGAGGAAATTGCGGTGCCGGACGAGCGGCGGACTAAACGCTTCGGCGAGCTCAAAGTGCGTGGCGGTACCGTGTTCAATATTAAAAACATGGACGTCGACGTGCCGCTCGGGCAGTTCGTCGTTGTGACGGGCGTGTCCGGGTCGGGCAAGTCGTCGTTCGTGTATGAAATTTTGTATAAAAATCTGCGCGCCAAGTTAGAGCGCAACTACCGCACCAACACGCTGTACAACTGCACGAGCTTCGCCGGGACTGAGTACCTGTCGCGCGTGGTGTTGATAGACCAGTCACCCATTGGGCGCACCCCCCGCTCGAACCCCGCGACGTACACTGGCGCGTTCGGGCACATACGCGACCTCTTCGCGGCGACACCGGAGGCCCGCGCTCGTGGGTGGAAGGGCGGCCGCTTCTCGTTCAATGTGAAGGGCGGCCGCTGCGAGGCATGCCAAGGCAACGGCACGGTCGCGGTTGAAATGCACTTCCTGCCCACGGTGTACGTGACGTGTGACGTCTGTAACGGCAAGCGGTTCATGAAAGAGACGTTGGAAGTTGAATATAAGAAAAAGAACATTCACGACGTCCTGTCCATGACCATTGAAGAGGCGCTCGAGTTTTTCAACGACATACCGGCCATAGCCGACCGCCTGCAGACGCTCTTCGATGTCGGCTTGGGCTACCTCGAGCTGGGGCAGTCGGCGACGACGCTTTCGGGTGGCGAGGCGCAGCGGGTTAAAATTTCCTCCGAACTGTACCGCCGTCACACGGAGAAGACGATATACATCCTCGACGAGCCGACCATTGGTCTCCACTACGAAGATGTGAAAAAGCTGATTGAAATTTTACAGCCGCTGGTCGACAAAGGTAACACCGTGCTGACCATCGAGCACAACATGGACTACATTAAGTCCGCTGACTATGTCATAGACATAGGCCCCGAAGGGGGAGTGGGCGGCGGCAAGATAGTTGCTCGCGGCACCCCCGAAGAGGTCGCCCGAACGAAAGGCTCCCACACTGGTGAGTATCTTAAAAAGATTATTTGACCAGTTCAGGTTCCTTTATTAACGGTATGACAACGGTGCCATCCGGCGGTTTGCCAGGCCAATGGTAGTCTACGAGCCCTAAGGAAGGGTGTCTGTATAAAATGTGGAGCGGAAAGACTAGTCCGCCAATTCCGAGAAACCACGTGTCACGTTTTAAAAATTGCGGATAGTAGGTTCGATATTTAACGATTTCTTGAAAATCACGGTGAGTCGCCATCATGGTCGCCAGCATTCCTAACTGTTTTCTAATAGATCGGGCGTTTAGTGTTAAAAGATCTGCCCGCAACGGAAACTCTGGGGTAAACACTCTGGGTCTATAATGATCATGTGTACAGGAATCGCTGTGTATATGCGGCACTTCTTGAGAAACATGCCCCTCAGCCATAAAAGGATTATATATATTTGCAAGACCCCAGTCAACAAACTCCTTTTTACATACTCAGAATTAGGTATATAGTACAAGCCATGGTTTCGAACATGGAGAAACATACTCACCCGCACGAGTGGAAAGACTGTGGTGTAGGCGTATTAGGGAGCAGGCAAAATGTTGTTTGTTCTTGCGGCGAATCTGGCTATAGAAGGTTATCGATTGACCCTGAGACTTTGGACTTGGTACCTGTTGGCGAGGTAATATTAATACAATTCGAGCCTTGTGAGAAAAAGCGAAATCGACTTCAAAAAAATTCCTGACGCCCCCGGCGTGTACTTTTTCTTTGGGTCAAAGAAGGAAATGCTGTATATAGGCAAGGCCACGTCGCTTCGCGACCGGGTGAAGAGCTACTTCGACCAGGACATCGCCGAGATACGCAGTCCGTTGATTGAAAAGATAGTGCGCGACACGGTGTCGTTAAAGTTTGAGCAGACCGACTCGGTCTTAGAGGCGCTCATTCTTGAAGCGAAGCTGATTAAGAAACACATGCCTCCGGGCAACTCGGCGCAGAAAGATAACAAGAGTTGGAACTACGTGGTCATAACCCGCGAGCGCTTTCCCCGCCTCATGGTGGTGCGCGAGCGCGAGCTCGACGTTCGGTTCCCCAAAGAGACGCGGCGCGAGCTCTTCGGCCCCTTCACCGCGGGGGGCGCACTGAAGGAGGGACTGAAGATTATTCGCCGCATCTTCCCGTACTTCGACCCGCCATTCCCCGTAGATGAGGGCTCTCGGCGGCAGGCGCAAGTCATAGGCTTTAACCAAGCAATTGGCCTGTACCCCCGCGAGTTCAACGAGCGCGAGTATGCAAAGACGGTGCGCGCTATTACTGACATTCTTTCGGGACGTAAGAAGGTACTTATTACCCGTCTTGAGCGAGAGATGCGTGCACACGCGCGGAAACACGAGTTTGAACAAGCCGACGTAGTAAAGCGCCAGGTCTTTGCACTCACACACATCCGTGACGTCACCATGATAAAAGAAGAGTTGAAGTCACCCACGACGGCCACATTTCGTGTTGAAGCGTACGACACGGCTCACACTGCCGGTTCAACCACGCGCGCGGTGATGGTGGTGGTGGAAAATGGGGAAGCGAAGAAGAGTGACTACCGAGTGTTCACTATACGAGGGGCTGTGGCGGGGGACGACTACGCTGCCCTTGCCGAAGTCCTCACTCGGCGCATGAACCACCGCGAGTGGCCGTACCCACAGCTCGTGGTGATTGATGGCGGGAAGACACACCTTGCGCTCGCGAAGAAAACGCTCGCTACACTCGACTTTCATGGTGACGTCGTTGCGGTGGTGAAGGACGAGCGTCACCGCCAACGCGAAGTGTTGGGTACTGCGGCGCTGACCACGCGCCACGAGGCAGCGATACTCCTTGCGAACGCCGAGGCACACCGCTTCGCCATCGGTCGTCATCGATCTGCCTTCAGAAAAAGGGGCTTTTTGCAGAGCTAACGTGCTACTTGCATTATTGTTAAGTATATGTTAACTTCCATCGACACGAGCAGTTTGATTAATGTAATTTTTATGTTAAAAAAATTAGCTATTGGAGGGGTAAGTGCGCTCTTTCTTATTATCCCAGGCGTTTCTGTCGAAGTCAATCCTAACCCGCACCTTGAGGTTGCTGGCGTGAGTGCTTCGACCAAGCCTACGGTGACCATCACGAAGGCTCCACCCGCCCAGAGTTCGCTCATGACCCACACAGTTGAATTTATTGGTACAGGTACACTCCCGCTGTGGTACCAGTGCTCTACCGATACTGCGATATTCCAACGATGCACAAGCCCTCACACCGTCACCGTATCAACCTATGGTTCACACTCGTTTCGTGTTCGTGCCATCGACCCATATTTCCGAGTTTCAAATCCTGCGCAAGTAACCTTTCAGGTAGTACAATCTCCTCAACCACCTCCTCCACCCCCACCACCTCCATCGAGCCCTACACGAGCCCTCTTCTATAATTTAGAAAATGGTTCGTCGTTTGTTATACAGGGAACATCGTTTGAAGTCTCTGCCGCAGACGCAGAACAATTTTCTATCTGTGCAGAAAATGTTACTCCTCCCGTGGTATTTACCTCATCACTCGGAACGCAAACTGAAAATCTTACACCTTTTTGTCTCCAAGGAGATGACGGAGAGGAACCGAATCCGGTATCGTTTGGTGTTGGAACGCACACCATAACTATTGCTGACCAGGCACATGCAACACCCGTTACTCTTACTATGACCGTAAGAAATTCTTCAACGCCTCCACCTCCCCCTCCGAGTATCTTCCCTAACACTGCAGACGGGAAACCAATTTCTCAACTCGGTCTTTTTTGGTGGAAGTATTGGAACTTTGAAGAGCCGTTCATTGACTTAATGAAAGTAAACAGTGCGCAGTGGTCAGTCACCCTATACGGAGGTGCGCGAATACCATGGGAAGAACTATGGAGAAACGGCCACATCGACAAAGCGACAGGTTGGCCAAAATCATCACCCAACAACACATTTATCTGGACACTTGGAATCTTCCGTTTTGGTGCGATTATTATTCCAGAGGCATATGCCGACACGTACGTTGCCACATGGGAGGGCGACGCAGACGTTCGTATTGCCGTTGAATGTACCACTCAGGGTCAAAAGAATTGTCAACGCCGAGTAGAAACAAACCGTGTCGAGGCAACGTTTGATGCCGCATCGGGAGGGTATAGCCTCGTGGAAATTACGCGGCTCGGGCAGGGAGGGGTAAAAAATATTCGCGTTTTCAGTAAATCAAATGAAGCTGCTTTGAATGCGGGAAAAATCCTCAACCCGCGCTTCGTAGAGCATGCGCGACGTTACAAGGTACTGCGCTTCATGGATGTACAGGATGCATCTCAAGGGCGACCATTCCGCGCTGGAGACTTTGTTCGTTACAATTACGCAACCTGGGCACCAGAGTGGAAGGCCGATTACGCAAAAGCTCCTGACGCGCCAAAGTTTCCTTCATTTGAAGCAATGTTTCGCATGGCAGTTGAAACGGGTACGGCAGCGTGGGTGCATGTCGCCGGTCTTCCGGGGGCACCAGCATCGTTTAATGCGCTTGTGGAGCCAGCCGATTCATCATTGTGGAAAGAGGCGTGTCGCACTAACCTTTCAACAATTCTTGCTTCATCTGACTGGGCGTCCTACATGGACGAGATTGTGCGAAGTCTCAACGCTTCTGGATATCCATCTGATCGAATGGTGTACCTTGAGCCGTGGAATGAAGTATGGAATTGGGGTGGCCCTTGGGCGCGCATGACCCACTGCAGCGACGGCATAACGGTTGCTTTAGGGACGAATGGTTCGCCAGGTTGGGCGCCACGCTACGGTTTCGGGTATCTCGCTGCGCATGCCATGGTTGAATTTGATAGAGCGCTCGCGCGCGCAGGACGCACCAACCAGGCATGGACACTGGCCATGGGCTCTCAAATGGCATGGGACGCAGTGACGGTTGGAAGTCTTGAGGGCTTCAAGCGATACTTTGCGGACCGCGGCATCGACTCAGGGTCATGGCTGAGACGCGTTGGCGTCACGACCGCGTCGTACTACGCAGGTGGACTGAACCCTACATCAGGTGCCTTTCCGGCGAGTGATACTGCGTCACATCTCACTAATGTGAAGGCAGCAGTCCTTGCGGGAACCGCATCAAAGACACTCGCAGATTGGTACTTTACTTCGTCTAGTGCAGGTTCGTTTTCGTGGGTTGTTGCAAACCGTAACCAGCACCAAACTATTGCGCAAAACTACGGAGCTTTTTTCCTTGGTGACTATGAGGGAGAGAGTCACGAAGACCTTCCTGCGCACCTTGCCGCAGACCCTGATGTATCCCGCTGGTACGACGAATTTTGGAGGTCGGCCGAGGGCGAACGGGTAACCCGCGGATGGGCAGCAGCAGTTACTGGACAGAACCGAAATGCCATTATTTCGAACTATATGTCGATTCAACCGCGCGGTCAGAGAGCGTCTTCGCTCGGCCCATCCGCGAACCAGCCGTGGTATGACGGCTATTATGGCGAGTCGACGGGAAGGACGCGTGGTCTCGAGAGCATCCTCCGGTAGTCTTGACAAATAAACAAAAAGGTGTATATTACAGAAATATGAAATATGAAAGTTTGAAACGAGAGGCGAAGATAACAGGGCCAATTGCTATTTTTGGCGCCATTATGGTTGCCTTGATGAGCGGTTATTTTTTGCCGTAGTAGTATCGGCTTGACAGGGTGTGGTTGTCTAGGGCAGACTGGCGCGATGAATATGCACTGGCCAAAAGTGGCTCTAGTCGCTGCAATCAGCTTTCTAAGTTTATCTGGGGTAACTGCAGCTGAGGCGGCGACCCTTACGGTGGGGCAAGGCAAGATGTACGCGAAACCGTCAGATGCGGTGGCGGCTGCTTCGGACGGCGACGTGATAGAAATAAGCGGCGGCACGTACACCAACGACTTTACATACATTACGAAGAACAATCTGACGCTCCGCGGCGTCGGCGGCCGACCAGTCCTCTCGGCGACAACGTTGATAGGTAATGGGAAAGCCATTTGGGTCATTGGCGGTAACAACACCGTCGTTGAAAATATTGAATTTACGGGTGCCAAGGTGACAGACGGGAATGGCGCCGGCATACGCGGCGAGGGCGGTAATTTGACCATCCGCAATTCCTACTTCCACCACAACCAAGACGGCATCCTCGCCTTCTCTACGGGCGACATTGTGATTGAAAACTCTGAGTTTGCATACAACGGTCACGACAATCGCACGCACAACATTTACATTACGTCGCCGACCAAGTCCTTTACGCTCCGCGGCAGCTACAGTCACCACGCGCAAGTAGGACACCTGGTGAAGAGTCGCGCACAGAAGAATGTGATTGAGTACAACCGCCTGATGGACGAGGGGACCGGTAATTCAAGTTACGTGATAGATATTTCCGACGGGGGTGAGACGTATATTACCGGTAACGTCATACAGCAGGGAAGTGCGACAGAGAATTCAGGCATCATCGCCTACGCGCCTGAAACTCGGTCAAACCCAGTTCAATCTCTTTCAATAAAAAACAACACTATGGTCAATGACCACTCGTCTGGCACGCACATCAACGTGTACGGCACACCAGCGACCACCATAGCGAACAACCTGTTCGTGGGCCCAGGCACGTACAGCAACAAGCCTCTCGGCACGGGCAACGTCACGACCAACAGTCCAGCGTTTGTAGACAAGACTGCGTACAACTACCACCTGACTGCTACGTCGCCGGCCATTGACCGTGGTGCGGGTGTCGGCCCGTCGCATATCTACGTCCACCCTCTTTCAGTAGGTACGCGCACTGCCGCAGGTGCTGCAACGGATGCTGGGGCCTACGAATACGGAGCTTCGAGTACACCTCCACCTCCTCCTCCACCTCCTCCACCCCCGCCGCCTCCTCCTGCACCGGCGCCACTTGCAGTAGGCGACCGCGTCAAGACCACGACACTCGTCAACGTCTTCGCATCACTCTGGTCAGGTGCCAACAAAGGGACGCAGCCAGCGGGCGCATACGGCACACTCAAGTTGGGGCCAACAAAGGCGTGGTGGACCGTGTGGTGGAAAGTCGACTACGACACCGGCTTTGACGGCTGGACCGAGGAGCGCCTCTTAACGAAATAGTTAAATTGGTCGGGCTGCTGGGAATTGAACCCAGTCTACACCCCCTCCGGAGCCGCGGTAGTCTCCCAGACTACCGGCCACGCGTCCTTTGTCGGGCTGCTGGGAATTGAACCCAGTCTACACGCACCCGAAGCGTGCGTACTACCGACATACTCCAGCCCGACAAAAGACACCTGGCCCCAAAACGTGCGTACTACTTTCCGAGGTGAGAAGGAAAATAAGGTTCCTTATTTTCTTCGAACCGATGGAAAGCAAGCCTCTGGCTTACCGGGTATACTCCAGCCCGATGGACCGATAATACCACAAAGCCCTTTTTCATTTACAATAGACTCAAGCTTCCGTCGTTCAATGGATAGGATGCCTCCCTCCGAAGGAGGCGATGTCAGTTCGATTCTGGCCGGAAGCACTAGATTTTTTTGAAAATAGGTATATAGTCCCGTCATGGAAACTCGAGAAGAACAGTCAGTTAATTCGAGATCGCGGAAGCCTCAAGGGGTTGAACAGCCGCTTTCGTATAGAGCGTTTTTAAAATCACAAAATAACTTCTTCCTTCATTTTAATGGGCAACCAGAGGATGAAGAAAATTTCTTTGGAGAACTATATAGAGAACGTACACCCTTCCGAAAAGCATTACCTCTTGAAGCTTTTCAAGCAATAGCCCGAAGCTTATACAATGTTGATTTCCATAGCCCGGTAAACAAACGAGAAAGCGTGCGCCTCCGCAAATTACTGTACCGAGCCTACTTGATAATGAAACAACATGCCTCCACTAACGCCGAGCTCTTCAAATAAAATCCACTATCCTTTCCTGGCATCTAACTTGTCGAGGCCGAGGCCTTTGAATGAAATACATACGATATGGTATAATACTCACATGACTAACGCAGTACTTACCAAACGCATCGCATTTCTTGAACGAGAGGTGCAGTCGGTAAAATCAATACTCTCCCTCCAGCAATGGGCTCTGAAAGCGCTACAGAAAAAGCGCACTAAACCACTTCCTCGTGGTCTTCGCACTGCTATTAAAGAGGTGGCTGAAGGAAAGGTGTCAGAGTCGTTCGATACTGTCGACGGTCTCATGACGCACCTTCATAAAAAATGAAATCGCGGACGACATCGCGGTTTGATCGTGAATTCAAGAAGTTGTCGCGAGTAGTGAAAAAGGCGTTTGCGAAACAAATTAAACACCTACATACAAATGTCCGCCACCCATCGCTCCACGCGAAAAAGTATGACGAAGGACAAGACATATGGCAGGCGCGTGTGACGGACAATGTCCGTTTCTACTTCGCCATCGAAGACGAGACGTATGTGCTTCTTTCAATAGAAAAACACCGAGACTAATTCATCGAGGTTTCCTCTGTTCCGAAAGTCCAAGGTTGGCTATAGCGTCTATCCACTCTTGAGGGAGCTGTTCGGTGCTGTTTGGCACGCTTCTTTTTTGAGCATTGTATTTCGGTAGCCGCTGTTCTCGGGTCATACGCTCTAGAGCATAGTCTTCGTCCGACGGCGGTAAGAGCTTATCAAGTTCTTCTTTGGTGGTTTTCATAACCCCAGCATAGCACTCGTTCAAACCCTACCCCTTCTTTGCATCCAACTTGTCGAGGCCGAGGCCTTTGAAGCCAAAGTAGACGACCGCGGCTATGACGAGGAAGTTGATAAGCACTGAAACGAAGCTGCCCCACATTATTTGAGCGCCAAAGATACCGAAGCTTGCTGCCGCAAGACCATCGGCCGAACCAAGGATGAGGCCGAGGATTGGGTTAATAATATCCTTCACTAACGACGCTACCACCGTCGACACCGCGCCACCCAAAATAAAACCAATTGCTAATCCGACCACTCCCTGCTCGCGAATGAATTGTATAAAATCTTTCATGAAGACTAGTATATCACTCAACCGGGTGCTTGCCCGGCCAGCGGTAGACGATGATGGGGGTAAGTACGAGGGTGAGGATCATGGCGAAAGCGAGTCCGAACATGATGGTAAAGGCCAGTGGCCCCCAGAGGGACGACGCACGAGCAAGGGGGATCATACCGACGACGGTGGTTATGGTGGTGAGGAATATGGGGCGCAGACGTGACGCTGCCGCATCGACCACCACTTCAGCGTGGGTGCGGCCGGCAGGCTCTTTCATACGCACCAGCATGGAGTCCATGAGAATGATTGCGTGGTTGATGATGACCCCCGCGAGGGCTATGACGCCGAGGAGGGAGGGGAAGGAGAGTGGCTGGCCCGTGAGTGCGAGGCCGCCAAAGACACCAATGAGCGAGAGGGGCACCAACATGAGGAGGTAGAGCGCGTAGCGGAAGGAATTAAATTCAAGTACCAAAATAGCGAGCATGAGGACCATGCCCGCAATGAGCGCATAAAACATTTCAATGAACGAGCGGTCCACCTCTTCCGTCTCGCCGCCGACTTTCATAGTCACCCCTTCGGGTAACTCCACTGCGCCCATCCGCTTTTTAAAGTCGGCGGACACTTCTGGTGCGGTCGCGCCTGGCTCCAGGTAGCCGGAGAGGGTGGTTATGTTGTTCTGGTCTTCGCGGGTGATGAGCGCGTTCGATTTTTCGAGGGCAACGTCGACGATGGACCCCAGGAGGACGTTGCCTTCAGGCGTGGGGATGGAAAAGTTGAGGAGCGCGTCTATGGTCGCGTCAGTGGTCTCCGACGGGTCCCGCCAGTTAGGGTTCAGGTTGGCAGACACGACGACATCTATGTCATCTTCTGTCGTCGCTATGGTGGTGCCGACGACTCCGGCGACCGCGGCGCGCACCGTTTGGGCGACGACGCTCGGGGACAGGCCCACCTCGGCAGCTTTGCCGCGGTCGATGGTGAGCGTGAACTGCGCGCCGCTGTCTTTAATTGACGTGGTTACCTCCGTTGCGCCCGGGGTTGCCGACAAGACGCGCTCGGCGTCGGACACGGCGCGCTCAAGGTCGTCGCGGTTGTCTCCGGAGAAGGTGACGAGCACCGGTGCACCGGTCGGTGGGCCATTTTGCGGCTCGTACGCGCGTACGGTGAAGGTGCTGAACTGCCGCGCCTCCTCGCGGAGGCGCTCGACAAACTCGACTGATGACTCGTCACGGTCCTCCTTGGGCACCAGAGTAATAGTGATGTTGGCGTAGGTGCCGCCGCCGGTGGAGCCGGCGGCGGAAAACGCCGACGACGCCCCGACGGTCGTGACGAAGGACTCTATGGCCGGGTCGTCGTACAATAATTCTTCAACCGCGCGCGTGGCGAGGTCGGTATTCGCAAGCGGCGTGCCGCCCTTCTCTTCAATTTCTACATACACTAACCCTAAGTCCTCGCCTGGGAAGAAAATAACTTTCACCGCGCCGGTTACGGGGAGTGCAAGCGCAAAGACGAAGGCAACACCCACGGCCGCGAGGAACCACCCTTGCGCGCTGCGGTTGGCCAGTAGGCGGGTGAGCCACGCGCGGTACCACGTCTGCACCCGCATGTTCATGCGCTCTTGCGTCTCTTCGAGCGGGCTCATGTGTGCGCGCGTCAGCATGAGTGCGAGGAGCGGCACGAGGCCGAGCGCGACAAAAATAGACGCAATGAGTACGAAAATAATAGTGAAGGGGATGGACGCTATGAACTCGCCGGTGATGCCCGAAATGAAAAAGAGTGGCGCGAACACCGCGACGGTGGTCATGGTGCCGGCAGTAAGCGGCCACGCGTACTCACGGATAGTCTCGGTGGCGGCAAACATTTTATCTCCCGAGCGTTTGAAGCGCGTGTGTATGGCCTCGGTCACCACAATCCCCGAGTCGACTAAAATACCTATCGCTAAAATGAGCGAAAAGAGTGAGACAAAGTTGATGGTGTTGCCCGACGCCCACAGCCCAATGAAGGCGATGACGAAGGACAGAGGAATGGAGAGTCCTGCGACGGTAGACTCGCGCCAGCCGATGGTCAACACGAGGCACAGCATAACCAAGACCACCGTCTCAAAGCCGACGGTAGTCAGCTCGGTCAGGTCGTCCTGGACCTCGTCGCCGGTGTCGTACACGGTGAGCGGGGTAATGCCCGCGAGGAGCGAGTCGCGCAACTCTTCCAGTCGTTCTTCAACCGCGCGCGTGGTTTGTGTCACGTCGCCCCCTGGCTTCTTGTACACGTTCAGGGTAATGGCTGGTTCGGCAGGGGAGCCGCCTATCGAGACGCGCGAAATGCTCGTCTCGGGGGCTATGCCATTTACCACCTCGGCAATGTCGCGTATGTATATGTCGCGGCCACCGCGCTTTGCTACCGCAATGCCGCCCACCTGCTCGGGGTCAGACAGGTCGCCTTGAAACTGCACAGGGTAGACTATGCCGTCCACCGTGAGCGAGCCTATGGGTACGGCGGCATTCCCCGACTGCAGTGCGCCCACTACTTCAGTGAGTGAAATCCCGAGCGCGCTCAGGGTCTCGCGCTCAACGATGACCTGCGTCTGCCGCTCGCGCGCGCCGGAAATGTCGACGCGTGACACGCCGACGACTCGCTCCAGCTCTTCTTCAACGTCTTTAGCCAGTTCGGTAAACTCCGCGGGCGGTAACCCGCCCGCGAGCGAGATAATGAGGACCGGCTGGTCAGCAAAGTTGACGCGAGTGACCGTCGGCTCGTCAGCGTCACGCGGCAGCGCAGCCTTGGCACGGTCGACGGCGTCCTTCACGTCCTGAATAGACGCGTCTATGTCGGCCGAGGCCTCAAATTCAGCGGTAATTATTGAAATGCCCTCGCGTGACGACGAGGACAGCGTGTCTAAGTTGTCGACCGTCGCAACTTCCTTCTCTATTTCTTTGGTCACCAACTCGGCTATGTCTTCAGCAGACGCACCACGAAGCGTCGTCGCAATAATGGCCACCGGCACCTCAACCTCGGGTGCCGACTCTTTCGGTATAGAAAGTACTGACAGCGCGCCAGCAATAAGCAGCGCCACGGCGACTAACATACTGAATTGCCGTTTTCGTAAGAGAAAGTACCAAAGAGAATGCATAGCTAATGCCTAAAGCCTAGGGCCTAACGCCTACTTTCTGCCCCTCTTGCAACCCGCGCGCGTCGAGGACTATGGAGAGCGCAGGGTCAAGGCCGCTCGCTACCTCGACTGATCCGCCGCGCAGTGTCCCCAGCGCTATGGCGTGCGCCGCGAGCGTTGACGCTTCGGTCACCGTAAAGACGACTGCGCCGTCAGGCGTAATTTTCACCGCAGAGAGGGGAATGGTCAGCGTGGCGCTCGCATTCTTCACACTGCGCTCAATTTCGACCGTCGTGGACTGTCCCGACACAAACGAGGTGGACGAGGGGACGCTGATGCGTATTTCAGCTTTCTTGGTCGTCGGGTCGAGGGCCTGCGCCTTCTTCACCACGACTCCCTCAACTGTGCCGCCGACGAGCGCCTTGGCACCCAGGCTAATGTCCGCGAGGTCGCGACTGCCAACATAGGCCACTGCCTCGAGGCCGCCAGCATTCGTTATGTACACCACGGGCACTGACGCGGAGAGGAAGTTGCCAAGCGTTATGTCGAGGCGGTTGATGGTGCCACCGATCGGTGCGCGGATAATGGTCTGCTCCAGGTTGGCGAGCGCTCCGGCCAAGGCACCCTCCGCCACAGCTATGTCCGCGCTCTTGCCTGAGGCACCGGTCGCCACACCCTCCTCGGCTATGGCAACCGCCGATGCTTTCACACGCAGGTTCTCGCTCGTCGCGGCAAGTGTGGTGCGGAGCGCGTTTACTGCAGCAAGCGCTCCTTCAACGTCTGCGCGGTACTGTGCTATGTCTGCGGAGCTGATGCTGCCGGTCGCTATGGCTCCTTGGAGCGCTGAGGCAACGGTCGCCAGGAAGTCTGACACTTGTGCTGCCTCGGTGAGGAGGCGGTCAAGCTCGGCAAGTTGCGCGCTCCCTGCGGTGGGGGCCACCGCGCCGATGAGACGAGTCATAGTGGGTTGCACCGACACGCGCTTGTTTTGTGCATCGTTTTTAAGTTGCGAGTTAGAGACTGAAACGACAAACTGTGGCGCGGGACCACTCGGGTTCGAAAACAGTTGGTCGCTCTTGCGGGTCACGGCGTCTTGCAGGGTGGCGTAGGCACTCGCCACAGTCGCTTCTGCCGACTTTTGCGCAGCGGCGTAACTTTCAGTCGCGTTGGCTACGCCGATGGTTCCAACGGCAGTGCCGCTTTTCGCCTTTTCAAGCGCGGCGCGCGCTTGCGCGACTGCGGCGCGCTCGCGGGCATTCTCTAGTTCGGCAATGACCGTCCCGGCCGCGACCGTGTCGCCCAAGGCGCGGTACACACCCGCGACGCGGCCGGAGGTGTTAGCCGCGACATTAGCCTCGCGGACCGAGCGCACAGTCGCTATGACCGACAGGGCTTCAGCGCCCGAAATGTCTGACACGCGGGCCACTGCCACCTCGCGCGTGGTCGTGTCGCGCGCTGCCTCAGGCTTTTTAAACAAGAGGGGGAGGGCAATAAGGGCTGCCGCAACCACGACCACGACCACCGCGCTTACGCGCTTGTGCGCCAGCGCAACCTTCCACGACGCCTCAACACCATTTCCAAACATAGCCCACGCCCCTTTGAAAAAAACTTTCGCCCGTTCAACATTATTCATAGTCGGTACTTTTGCCGCATGGTATCATGAGTGTCATGTTTAAGAAACTCTTAATGAAAGCCGCGCTTTCACGCCAGTTGAAGGGGATGCCCGATGGGGTGAAGACGCAGATGATGGCCCTCATCGACACGCACCCCGAATTTTTTGAAAAAATGGCGAAGGAAATTCAGGCGCGGGTGAAGAAAGGGGAGAACCAAATGTTCGCCATGCAGGCCGTCGCTCGCGAACACCAAGCTGAGCTGCAGAAGCTCTTGCAGGGCAAGTAACAACACCATGCGTAACGTAGGCGGAACAAAAGTTCTTTCGGAAGGGCTTGTAACGTACATCTCCCTGGAGAAAGAAGCTTTTGTTGAGCCTCCCTTACTACACTGAATGCTATGAAAAAGAAAAAGATTTTCATATTACTTGGCCACCCGAACAACGACACGCTGTCCGGGGCGCTGGCCGACGCGTACGCGAGAGGAGCGAAGGCGGCTGGGCACGAGGTGCGGAGGCAAAGTTTGGCCGACATGCAGTTCGACCCCATCCTCCACAAAGGGTACAAGGTCATCCAAGAGCTCGAGCCCGACCTCAAGACCTTCCAGGACAACGTGCACTGGTGCAACCACTTCGTGATTATTTACCCCAACTGGTGGTGCTCGATGCCGGCGCTGTTGAAGGGACTCTTCGACCGCGCGTGGTTGCCGGGCTTCGCCTTCCACTTCCACAAAAACGGGATGGGGTGGGACCAACTGCTCAAAGGCCGGACGGCGCGGGTTATTATTCCCGCTGCGGTGAACGGGTGGATTACGGAGTTTATCTTCGGCGACTTTACGAATGAAATTTCGCGCGCCATCCTCGGTTTCGCGGGCATCCGCGCCAAAGTCACCGTCCTCTTTCCCACCGAGAAGGCGAGTGAGAAAAAGCGCCTCGAGTGGCTGAGCCAGGCTACTACCATGGGCGAACACGCCGTTTGACAAAGTACCATTACATATGGTATAATACCATATAGATGGCTAACCCAAGAGTACTGGGCACGGCGTTTCTCCTCGGCATTTGCGCAACGCTTGGTATTTATAATTTCGACATCTGGGTAGACGGAGAGTTAGATTCTCCGTATTGGGACTTGTTCAAATTCCCCCCACGGTAAGAGCGTCTTCTTATTTTAGACAATACATTCCCTCAGGCGTTACTTAGCTGCGCGTCTCTTTTTCTTCTTTGGCTTCTTTTCGGCAAAGTACGGGTCGACCTTTTTAGCTTCTTTTAGCCACTCGCCTGACGCTTTCAAAAGAAAGTCCATTTCTCTTAATTTGCCCTCGGTATTCAGCTCTTCACGACGTATAAACTCTGCCATTCGCTCAGCTCTTGCAGCTTCCTCATACAGTCGTTCAGCCATGCGCTGACGCTCCATTAAGCCCTTTGGAGGGTTTTTCATCAGCCACTCAATAGGTCTCTCTGGGACCTTTCCCGCTCCTTCTATATTTTTATACATATAACGATTGTATAGCATCAGGTGGTATTTATGTCAAGTTGACAAAAAAATTATTATGAATTATAGTCTCCGTCTATGTTTAAAGAAAAAGTTTCAAAAAAAGAGCCGAAAGAGAGCCTTGTTCGACCTAATACCACATTAGGGCGATTGAAATCTGTGGGCGAAGATCACTTTGGTTTTAAAAAAGGATGGCTTCCGGTGCGTTCCTTTACCTACTATGAATTAAAAAACATTGAAGATGTTCTAAATCAATGCGTCGTTCACTCGGTGGTAGATGAAGAGCATGGTTTCCGACATAAACTATTCGCAACCAGAAAACCAGGAGGAGTCATGAATGGCGCACAGTCAGAAGGTTATGTTCGACGAGTAAGTGATGTCACCATTAATCGGATGCAAGAAATATTAAATCAAAGCCTCAAAACAAAGATTCGACAAGAAAAAGACATCAAGTTTTTGGGATCAAAATCAGATACTCAACCAACAGAAAAATAATTTCCACCCCAGTCGCGGTATACTCCTGAGGTATGAACATTTCTGTGGGGATTGTGGGGCTGCCAAACGTGGGGAAGTCGACGCTGTTTAATGCGTTGACGGAGAAGGCGGTGCCGGCCGAGAATTACCCCTTCTGCACCATTGACCCATCGGTGGGTATTGTGCCGGTGCCGGACCCTCGGCTGGCCAAGTTGACTGAACTGTCACACTCGGGGAAGACCATTCCCGCGGTCATCGAATTTGTCGACATTGCCGGTTTAGTCCGCGGCGCCTCTGAAGGCGCCGGCTTGGGCAACCAGTTTCTCTCCCACATACGTGAAGTGGACGCTATTGCCCATGTCGTGCGCCTGTTTGAAGACGCGGACATTACCCATGTTGAAGCGGGGGAGATAGACCCACTGCGCGACATTGGCATCATCAACCTCGAGCTCATTCTTGCTGACCTGCAGACAGTGACGAAGCGGTTAAGCAACCTGGAGCGCGAGGTGAAGCAGGGGAAGAAGGAAGCAGTGGCCGAGTACGACGCATTAAAAAAAGTTGAAGCTGCGCTGGGGCAGGAAAAATTGGCTCGCGAGGCGTCCCTTACTGAAGCGGATCTCGCATCGCTCGCTCCTCTTCAGTTGCTCACCATGAAGCCCATGATGTATGTGTTGAATCGGAAGGCAGGTGGCCACAACTTGGACGAAATGAATGACGCGCGGTGGGCGAAGCTGAAATATTTTTTCGAAACCTCAGGCGCGAGCTACGTCACCGTCGACGCGTCTATTGAAGGGGAGTTGCGGAGCGTCTCGCATGACGAGAAGCAGTCGCTCCGCCAAGAGTTTGGCGTCCTTGACGATGGCATTGACGCGCTGATACGCGAGGCGTACGCGCTCCTCGGACTCATGAGCTACTTCACCACCGGCGAGGATGAAACACGCGCGTGGACGGTGGCCGTTGGCTCCACCGCGCCCGTCGCCGGCATGGCCATACACACCGACTTTCGCGACAAATTTATACGCGCGGAGGTGGTGGCATATGACAAGCTAGTCGAGGCCGGCTCGTTCGTCAAAGCGCGCGAGCGTGGCTGGGTCCGGACAGAAGGCAAGGAGTACATAGTCAAAGACGGCGACGTCATAGAGTTTAAAATATGAAATCAAAAGAACGCATTATTCCTGAAGGTTCGTATTCAATAGATTGTGCGAAATGCGGCGCGAAAGCGTGGAGAGTGTACATTGAACACCGAGGGAGAGTCTACTGTTCGCCAGACCACCTGCCTTTAGAGGAGGCGACAGGGCAGCAAAAGCCCCTACGCCGCCCTTCGCGAATGCGTTTGGTGAAGTGATAGCGAATTGCGACTAATGATATAATTGGTTTCTATGGAACAAACAGCGAAGGCGAGGGTGGGGGCGAAGGATTTTTTCCTTTGGTTGGGGGCTATGGTTGCCCTGTACGTGTCGTCGGTGTCCTTAATTCTCCTTGTGCACCAGTACATTAACGCGTGGCTGCCTGACCTCGCACTGGAGCCGTACGGGACCTTTTACTCCGGCCCCATACGCGCGGCGATAGCCTCGCTCATTGTTTTCTTCCCACTGTACGTGTATCTGACGCGACTCATCCACCAAGACGTGCGCAAGAATCCTGAAAAGAAGACGCTGTGGGTCGGCCGCTGGCTCACGTTTCTCACCCTCTTCATTGCGGGAGTGGTCATGGCCATTGACCTGGTGTGGGTCATCAACTCGTTCCTCTCCGGCGAACTGACCACGCGCTTCCTCCTGAAGGCAATGACTATTCTCGTTGTCGTGGGCGCCGTCTTCTGGTACTACCTCAATGAATTGAAGGGTGCGTGGGAGCGCAAGGAAGGCCAGTCCAAGCTGGTAGGCGCACTCGTTGGCGTCGTCGTCCTCGTGTCGGTGGTTGGTGGATTTTTCGTCATAGGCTCGCCGATGGACGAGCGGCTGCACCGCATTGATGAACAGCGGGTGCAGGACCTCTCGAACATTCAGTACCAGGTGACCTACCACTACCAGGCCAAGCAGGCGCTGCCAGCGACACTTGAGGCACTGCAAGACCCTCTGACCGGCTACCAAGTGCCTGTTGACCCTGACACCGGCGCTCCGTACCGCTACCGTGCGCTCTCAGGCACCTCGTTTGAGCTGTGCGCCACCTTTGCCAAAGAGTCGCGCGCCGAGCGCGGGGTGTCCCGCCCTGCCGTACCGTTTGGTGAAAGTTGGGAGCATGGGATAGGGCAGCAGTGCTTCACCCGCACCATCGACCCCGACCTCTACCCACCCCTTCGTAAAGGTGTGTAACTTTAACCCTAGCTTGTGGCTTCTTCGCTCACCGCACTCGTTTACGTTTACGATCATTAATAAAAAACCTTTCGATTAATCGAAAGGTTTTCGAAAGTCTACTTTACGTGACGACTCTCGTGTTTTTTAAGCCAGGCATTTCGTTTACTACTACTCATCGAGAAACCTTCAAAAAATAATTCCTCAAGCTCTTGTAAGAATGCACTCCCGTTTCCTTTTGTACTAAATCCAAGCACCTCAGCTATCTCCTCATCGTCAAAACGGGAACGAATTCGGTGCACTGTGGAGGGACTTACCTTGAGTGCTAATGCAATCCTGTAGAAGGAAAATCCTTTGTACAGAAAAAATAAAACCGCGAGCCTTTTTGCAACCATGATTCGTTCTGCTCTTGTGAAAAAATGTCGGAAAAACTTTTTGGCTGTTTTACCATTGAATCGCGCAATTCTTAGCACAAACTGGTCAGTGATTTCATCAAACAATGCCTGCTTCAGACGTTTCCGTGATACGTGTGTCATACACAACCACTTTACCAAACCTTTCGATTAATCGAAAGGTTTCTGAGTAAGATAAGTATGGGATTGCACTGAAGACTGAGTATTCTATACTGCCTGTGTGGAGGGGTCATATATCAGATCTGGGGTTGGAGTGCTTCTCCAAAAAAGAGATAAGTTTCTTTTTGGAAAAAGGATAGGAGGGAATTTAAATATGTTTGCCTCGCCTGGCGGCAATCTTGACCCTGGCGAGAGTTTAGAGGAGGCGTGCGTACGGGAAGTGCGCGAAGAGAGCGGTCTCATCATCAAACCAAAATTACGTCTGCTAACGGTCGCAAACATATTTTGGCAGCATGGGAAACAATACCTCGATTTTGGCTTTCTGGCCGAGTGGGAGTCAGGCGAGCCCGAGGTGCGCGAGCCGAATAAATGCGAGCGGTGGGATTGGTATAGCGCTGATAGGTTACCAGAGCCTCTTTTGCCTACTGATCACTTGAAATTGAAAGCGTTAGCCCAAGGAGAGCCCTACCCTAAATACCTTGGCACACTAAAATTTTAAACGGTATAATCGCGAAGTGGCCTCGTACGATCACAAAAAGATAGAGAAGAAGTGGCAAGAGCGGTGGGAGAAGTCAGGCATTTACAATACTCCTGACAAAGTAGAGGGTAAACAAAACTTCTACGCGCTCGTTGAGTTTCCGTACCCGTCGGGTGACCTCCACGTCGGTCACTGGGACGCATTTGCGGTGCCAGACATATTTGTCCGCATGAAGCGGATGCAAGGGTACAACGTGCTGTTTCCTTTCGGGTACGACGCGTTCGGCTTGCCCGCGGAAAATGCAGCTATTAAGCGCAACATCGACCCTGCCGACTGGATAGCGGAAAGTATTACGAAAATGCGCGCGCAAATGAAGACCACCGGCAACGCATTTGACTGGACTCGCGAAGTCAACACCTCCTCGCCCGAATACTACCAATGGACGCAATGGATTTTCTTACAACTGTTTGAAAAAGGACTCGCGGTGCGCAAGAAGGCGCCAGTCAACTGGTGCCCGAACGACCAAACGGTCCTCGCGAACGAGCAGGTGATTGACGGCAAGTGCGAGCGATGCGACGCCGTAGTTGAACACAAAGAGATGGAGCAGTGGTTTTTCAAAATCACTGACTACGCAGACCGACTGCTTGCTGACCTTGACCCACTTGACTGGCCGGAGCCTATTAAAGAGTCGCAGCGCAACTGGATTGGGCGGAGCGAAGGGGCGTTGATTCCTTTCGATATATCGAACGGTCTAGGGAAGGTAGTGGTGTTTACCACGCGCCCGGACACGCTCTACGGGGCAACATATATTGTACTAGCGCCCGAGCACGCACTCCTGAATGACCTGCCGTTTTCAAACAAGGAAGAAGTGCGTGCGTATCGTGATGCTGCAAAAGCTAAGACTGAAATAGAAAGAACCGCCGAGAAAAAAGAGAAAACCGGTGTGCGGCTTGAGGGAGTCACTGCAACGAATCCAGCAACCAAAGAAGAAATTCCAGTCTTTGTTGCCGACTACGTCCTCGCGCACTACGGCACCGGTGTCGTCATGGGTGTCCCGGCGCACGACGAGCGCGACTTTGCCTTTGCCAAGAAGTACGATCTCGCTATTAAAACAGTCATCGAGCCCTCTATTGTTCAAGCTGCCGGGTCTTCTGCGTTTAAACACAATGAGCCGTTTGTTGATCATAGTGGCGTGATTGCGCTTGTTAAACATTGGAGTGACGATACGTACCTTGCTCTGGGGTGGAAGGCTGCTCCAGATTGGGGGACCTTGCTCTCCGGATCTTTGGACGGGGGAGTGCCTGATGAGGTGGTACTTAAAGAAATTCGAGAGGAGACAGGATTTAAAAATGCCCAAATCGTACAGTCATTCGGAGTGATTCATAGTAAGTATTTTCATGGTCCAAAAAACGTAAATCGTTTTGGACACGGACACGCCTACTATATTGAACTTAAAAATGGCGATCAGGAAGAAATTGCAGGTGACGAAGCTCAAAAACATGTATTGAAATGGCTTACGCTCACTGAGTTGAAAAAGTTTTTAACCCCACTTTCTCATCAGACGTTAGTCTCAATGTATGAATCGGGCACTTATCTCAGTGCTGGGAAACTAGTCAACTCAGGGTCATTTGACGGGATAGACAGCGATGAGGCGAAGAAGAAAATTACTGAGCACGTCGGTGGGTCCCTCACTAAAAAATATAAACTCCGCGACTGGTTGGTGTCGCGCCAGCGGTATTGGGGCGCGCCTATTCCTATTGTCTACGACCCTGAAGGCAAGGCGCACCCTATCCCTGAAAAATACTTACCATGGCTCTTGCCGGAAGACGCAGATATTAAGCCAAAAGGCACATCGCCCTTGGGTAGTTCGAAGGAGTTGATTGAACGGGTGGAGCAACTATTTGGCAAAGGATGGCGGCCCGAGACAGACACCATGGACGGCTTCGTCGACAACTCATGGTATTTCTTGCGGTACCTCGACCCGCACAACAGCAAACAGTTTTCATCACTCGAGAAGCAGAAGCTTTGGATGCCTATTAGGCGGTACTCAGGTGGTGCTGAACATACGACAGTGCATGTGCTGTACTCGCGCTTTCTCACGAAGGCGCTGTATGACATGGGACTCACCACCGTGAGCGAGCCGTATGAGGTACGCCTGAACCGCGGCATTATTCTCGCTGAAGATGGCCGCAAAATGTCTAAGCGGTGGGGCAACACCGTGAACCCGGACGACCATGTGGCAAGTGTCGGCGCGGACTCAGTCAGAACGTACTTAGCCTTTATTGGCCCGTACAATGTGGTCGGGTCGTTCCCGTGGAGCACCAACGGCCTCATTGGTGTGCGCAAATTTCTGGAGCGCGTCGTTGGATTGAGTGAAAAGGTAGGGAACGGAACCGTGCCACCAGAGGTCAACGTGCTGATGAATCAGAGCATTAAGAAAGTGAGGGACGACATAGAGTCTATGAAATTTAATACCTCCGTGTCGCAACTTATGATCCTCGGAAATGCGCTCGGCGACCTCGCTATCGTGCCCCGTGAGACCTATGAGACGTTACTGAAGCTCCTGGCGCCGTTTGCGCCGCACCTGACCGAAGAGCTGTGGGAGGGGTTGGGTCATACCACTTCAATACACCTCGGACTGTGGCCGAAAGTAGACGAAACGGCCCTCCAGGCAGAGATGGTAACCGTCGCGGTGCAGGTGGGAGGCAAGACCCGCGGTTCAATCACCGTACGAGCAGGGGTAGGGCAGGAAGAAGTGGAGGCGGCAGTCAAGGGGGATGTCAAGCTGGCAAAATACCTTGATTTTAAGCCACAGAAAGTAATTTTCGTCCAGGGGAAGGTAATAAATTTTGTACCATAAAGGGTGTGGAAAACCACCCTTTGACACAAAAAATGTTTTGTGATATAAAAGGAAAGTTATATTCATGACGAAATTACCATTTAAACCGACCGCCACCACCAAAAAACTTATTCAGGTTCTGCCCGAGAGATCCCGGGACGTTATTGTTTCTCGCTATGGCCTGGAGGGACGTGACCGCGCCGAGACCCTTGACTCTATCGGCAAGCGGTACGGCATTACTCGCGAGCGCGTCCGCCAAATAGAGAACCACGCTATCAAGCTCATACAGGACTCTGCAATCCTTGCCAAGGAAGCTAATGCCTTCGAGGCACTGGAGCAAGCCATTCACGACCTCGGCGGGGTCTTAAGTGAGGAGACGATCCTTGAAACACTCGCGCCAGACACCGAAACGCAAAACCACGTGTACTTCATGTTAGTCGTTGGCCAGAGCTTTACCCATGTTAAGGAGGATAAAGATTTGACCAACCGCTGGCACGTTGACCCGGACACCGCCAAGGCAGTGGAGAGCGCGCTCAAAGATGTCCACCAGAAGGTTCGCCCCTCCGATGTTCTAACCGAAGACGAGCTCGTGGGTCACGTCATGAGCTGCCTTACGCGGGTCAATGCGAAGCACCGCAACCGAGACACTATTCTGCGCTGGTTAGACCTTTCCACCTGTTTGGTGAAGAACCCGCTGGGCGAGTGGGGACGCACGACCGCACCAGGTATAAAAGTGAAAAATATTGCCGACTACGCGTATTTGGTTATGAAGAAGAGCGGCTCGCCCATGCACTTCCGCGAAATAGCGAAGGCAATTCGCGAGACGTTTGGCAAGAAGGCGCACGAAGCAACCACCCACAACGAACTCATTAAGAGTGATCGCTTTGTGTTAGTGGGTAGAGGTATGTACGCGCTCGCAGAGTGGGGGTACCACCCCGGGACGGTCGCCGACACTATTGAAAAGGTATTACGGGACAAGGGCATGCTCACTCGCGCGCAGATCCTCGACGAGGTAAAGAAGAATAAATTCGTCAAAGACAATACCGTGTTCGTTAACTTGCAGGACAAGCGATTCACCAAAACCAAAGACGGTAAGTACGCGCTCAAGAAATAGAGCGTTTTTTGTTGGATGGTATTATAGGTGAGGCGCATGACATATAGAATGTTGCTGCGGAGTGCAGCGCTTTCCCTCATCCTCATTATTCCTCTCGGTATTTACGTTGCACCGGGCGTGGTTGCCGACGTTGCAACAGTTGTACTAGCACTGTCGCCGCTGTGGCTTCCTGTTGTCTTGTTTTTCATCCTCGCGCCACTGTGGCTACTCTTAGTGAGGTCGCAGTACGTGGCGAGTGTCCCGTACGTTCTCCTTGAGGTGGTTCCGGGTGAGCGGACGCCGACAACCGCGCGCGCAATGGAGTATTTCTTCTACGCACTGTACCAACGCATTACCATTTCGCGAAGGACCGAGCTCTTAACCGGAGCGCAACGCATGCCGTGGAGTTTTGAATTGGCCGCACACAACGGGGTGGTGCGTTTTTTCATCTACATTCCCCAAAGTGACCGACGGGCAGTCGAGCTGCGGTTGCGGAGCGAGTACCGAGACATAGACATTAACGAAGCGCGTGACTACGCGCGCGAGCTCGTTGTTGACCCCCTCGCGACGAGACTGACCGTTCGAGAGTTCGCACTCGCCAAGCCTGACCCGTACCCGCTCAAAACGTACGAAGAGTATGAAAAAGCGGGAAGCGAAACACCATTCGCCAAACTGTTAGAGCACCTCGTATCGTTCGGTTCGAGCGAACACTGCTTCATTTCCCTTATTGTGCGTCCTCACCAGCGTGCGCGACTGCGGTTTCTTGAACCCGAAGTCGACACGCTGCACGCTGACGCGTACGAAGAAATTGCGAAAATTGTTGGAAAGGGCGGGGACCCTCGGGCACTCCCAACTGATAAGCAAAAAGTAGTGGCTGCCATAGAGGACGGGTTGAAAAAACCGTCGTTCGACTGCGGACTCAGAGTTGTCTACGCGGCGCCACGCGAGACGTTTCAAGAGTCGCGGGTGGCGGACATAGAGTCGCTCTTCAGCACGTTTGGCGACAAAAGTCTCAACATGTTTGTGGCGTATAATCCGACTGAGCGAGTGACGTGGCCACTGTCCGACGTCTTTTCGGCGCTGCCATGGTTAAGTACGATGTACACGCTGCACCTGTACCGTCGTCGCATATTCTTCACCCCACCGTATTACGGCAAGGCATTCATTTTAAACACCGCTGAGCTTGCGACACTGTTCCACCTGCCACACATACGCCGCTCGAGTGTGTTGGCGCGTGCCCGAGGCAAGCGTCTTGAGCCACCAGACAATCTTCCTGTTACCGCATGAACCTTCGGTACTTCACCATAGGCACGATTGTGGTCATTGTCGTGTGGCTTTCATACCTGCGACCACCACTCGCGCCAATCGAGCGCGAGGTGTACATATCGCCCGGTGGCGTATCGCACGTTGCTGAGGTTTTGAAGAAGCATGACGTCATAGTTTCCGCTGACGCATTTTCCCTCTTTGCAATTCTCTTTGGTGGGGCGCGTTACGGCACATACACCTTCACCAACACGCCGTCAGTCATAGAGGTTGCCTGGCGTGTGGCGCGAGGCATCGAGGGCACGCCGTTGGTTAAAGTGACAGTGCCCGAGGGGTCTTCGAATCGTGATGTAGCGAGAATTTTGAGCGCAGCATTGCCCGCCTTCGACGCCGAACTTTTCGTGAAGAAAGCGCTGCGGCATGAAGGGTACCTCTTCCCCGACACGTACTACTTTTCTCCCTCTGTTTCTCCTGACACGGTGATCGAAGCGATGCGCGACACCTACCTTGAGCGGACCGGCGGTACGCCCACACGCAACGAAGTCATCATGGCCTCACTACTTGAGAAAGAGGCGCGAAAATTTGAGACGCGGCAAATGATCGCGGGGATTTTATGGAAACGCCTCGAGGTGGGTATGCCGCTTCAGGTTGATGCGGTCTTCGCCTACATTGAAGACAAGCCGACGTTCAGCCCCACGTTTGACCAACTCAAGGTGGAGTCACCGTACAACACCTACACGAACGTCGGACTGCCGCCAGGACCCATCGGCAACCCAGGACTCGAGGCCCTCCGCGCAGCGATGCAACCCACAGAGTCACAGTACTGGTACTACCTCACCGGTGTTGATGGCACCATGCACTACGCAACCACCTTCGACCAGCACGTAGCGAATCGGCAGTTTCTTCGTTAGAGTAGTGAAGTGAAAACTATTTTCGTTGGGCTCTCGGGTGGGGTGGACTCTGCCGTATCGGCGCACCTGCTTAAAAAAGCCGGTCATCGCGTCGTTGGCGTGTTTATGAAGGTGTGGGAGCCGGACTTCCTACCCTGCACATCTGGACAGGACCGACTCGACGCCATGCGTGTCGCCGCGCACCTTGAAATCCCGTTCCTTACCTACGATTTCGAAGAGGAGTACCAGAAGGGCGTGGTCGACTACTTCGTTGATGCGTACCGGCGGGGGAAGACGCCGAATCCTGACGTCCTATGCAACCGAACCATCAAGTTCGGCACCTTTTGGCAGCGCGCACAAAGCGAGGGGGCCGACGCAGTAGCAACCGGTCACTATGCTATTTCAGAACTGCACGCTGCGCGCTGGAAGCTGCACGCTGGTGTGGACGCAACCAAAGACCAGTCGTATTTCCTGTGGACACTCACGCAAAGCGACCTGTCGCACGTACTGTTTCCCGTCGGCGGGTTATTGAAAAGTGAGGTGAGGAGGATTGCGGACGCTATTCATTTGCCGAACGCAACAAAGAAGGACTCGCAAGGCCTGTGCTTCCTCGGCCACGTGGCGATGAAAGAATTTTTGCAACACTACCTGCCCACCACCGCAGGTGAGGTAAAGGATGAAACAGGAGCGGTGGTGGGCAGGCATGACGGCGCATGGTTTTACACCGTGGGTGAGCGGTTCCCACTCGGTGGAGACACCAAAGTGTACGTGGTGGGGAAGGACGTGACTAAGAACACTCTCACCGTTTCGTCGAAACCGACCGCAGAAAATGCGAAGCGTACGTACGATCTGTCAGAAGTGAACTGGATACGCGAAACGCCCGTCTCCGAACAAGACTACGTCGCGCAGGTTCGCTACCACGGAGAGAAAATGCCGTGCCGGATTGAGGGGGCCACCAGCACATTCAAACATCCTGTTATGGTTGCAGAGGGGCAGAGTGTCGTCGTGTACGATGAGGTGACCGGAGAGTGCATAGGTGGAGGGGTTGCGTAGTATACTTCTCTCATGACGATTGTGGTGAAGGGGGATGGAACCCGTGAGACATTCGAGGTACACAAACTTGAGGCGTCACTGCGTCGCGCTGGTGCGAAGGCTGAGGAAATAGCTGTGGTTGTAAAAAAAGTCGGGGACATCATCGAAGACGGAATGACGACGAGCGAAATTTACCACGCGGCATTTAAAATTCTTCACAAGAAAGAGCGGACACTCGCGGCACGGTACTCAATGCGCCGCGCGCTCCTCGACATGGGGCCCACCGGCTTTCCCTTCGAAGACTACTTTGCCGAGCTGATGCGGGCGAAAGGGTATATCGCCGCAACAAGACAAATAGTGCAGGGGAAGTGCGCGCCGCATGAGGTAGACGTGGTGCTAACCAAAGGGACGCACACGGTTGGTGCTGAATTAAAATTCCATAACGTGCCTGGTTTTAAAACTGACATCAAGACGGCGCTCTACGTCCGCGCGCGCTTCACAGACATAGCCGACGGTGCCGCCGCCCGCGGGGAAGGTAACCCGTTTAGTGAAGCGTGGTTGGTCACTAACACTAAATTTACTGAACATGCACTCTCCTACGCGACCTGTGCCGGCATCCATCTTATGGGGTGGAGCTACCCGGGCGAGGGAAACCTAGGGGACATCATTTACGAAACGGGGTTATACCCAATCACCGTGCTCACAACCATTTCAAAAAAAGAAGAGGCGCAACTGCTGGCGCGACAGGTGACACTGTGTCGTGACATAGCGAACGACCCGTCGCTCCTTCATGGCGCGGGTATCGCGCGACGCAAACATGCGGCTATAATTTCAGAGAGCACAGCGCTCTGCAGAGGGTAACGAGTATGGGATACAAACGCAAATTATATGAGCCGGGTGCGAAAGAGCCGTTTAAAATCAGCCGCTCGAAGATAGACACTTTCTCTGAGTGCGAGCGATGTTCGTACCTCGACCTCCGGCTTGGGGTATCGCGGCCGTCCATGCCCTCGTTCACCCTCAACAATGCGGTTGACGAGCTGTTTAAGCGCGAGTTCGACGTTCACCGGGCGGCCGGGACGGTGCACCCTATTGCGCAAGCTTTTGGCGTCGACGCAGTCCCGCTCAACGACGAGCGCATGGATGAGTGGCGCGATGCGCTGCGGCGCGGCATCGCGACGCACCACGCGCCATCTAACTTTTACGTGCGCGGTGGCATCGACGACGTATGGGTGCGGCCGAACGGCGAACTGATCATAGTTGACTACAAGGCTACGTCGAAGTTGGAGGCGCCGAGCAACGAGACGCACCTCTACGATTCGTACAAGAAGCAGATGGAAGTGTACCAGTGGCTCTTCCGTCAAAACGGATTCACCGTGTCGCCGACCGGCTACTTCGTCTACGCCAACGCACGACAGGGCGAGGAGGTGAACGCGTTCGATGCGAAGCTCGACTTCGACATCAATCTCATTGCCTACACTGGGAACGACGAGTGGATTGAGCCGCTCCTCATGAACATGCAAAAAGTCCTGTCCGCGGACACGGTGCCGCCGGTCGGCACGTCGTTCGGCGGTGTCCCGTGCGAGCATTGCACCTACCGCGAGTCCGCCGGCCGCGCCTTCCAGGCGCTCTATGATACGATGAAACCTAAGAAAGCACCGAAGGCAAAAAAAGAAAAAGACCATGCAGACACTCAGACACTTTTCAGTTAGAGGTACCTTGTTTCGCACACGGGTTGAGGACGTGGTGAGGGCAATACCTAAGGGCACGACCATGACCTACGGGGAGGTGGCGGCAAGGGCAGGGCACCCGCGGGCGGCACGCGCGGTCGGGGCCATCATGCGCGGTAACGCCGACACGTCGGTGCCGTGCCACCGCGTTGTTGCGAAAAATGGCCTCGGTGGCTACAACGGCCTCCGTGGCAAAAAGTTAGAGTTACTAAAGAGTGAGGGGGTATCTTATGAATGAAAAACCGAAATGGCGAGATTTTCTTGCTCCAGACATCTATGGCATGGTCCATATCGACACCGAGGGGCTCTCTCAAGTGCTGCCTGTTGAGTTTGATGAAATGTATGCAGCTGAGATGGATACTTACTTTATAAATAAGAAAGCTCTCGTATGTTATGAATGCCGCGAACCTATAGTCGGACCTCGAGATTTGCGACGTTACTACGGAAATTCGTTGCACCATTCCTGTTTTGAAAAACGACTAGATACGGATTCGCAAAGGATCAGTGAAAGATCGTTGGATCCGTACTGGAAAATGGTAAGAAAGCTCACTATTAGTGAGCCAAACCCGCAATATTCTTTTGAGTTTCCGCCTACCGCCAATCAATTTCATCACGGCCGTGATTCTGTAAATATTCATTCGCGAGTTTAAAGTGGTTGTTGCCGAAGAAGCCGCGGGAGGCGGAAAGGGGGGACGGGTGTGGAGAGGTCAGGACCAGGTGCTTCTCCCAATCAATAAGGTCCTCCTTCGCACCAGCGAACGCTCCCCACAACATAAAGACGACGTGTTCAGTTCGGGCTGAGACCGCACGTATGGCCGCGTCAGTGAAGGTGCGCCACCCGTAGTCGGCGTGCGAGTTGGCAGCACCGCTCCTCACTGACAGAGACGCGTTAAGAAGTAAAACCCCTTGCCGCGCCCAGCGCGTGAGGTCGGGGTTACGCTCGCACGGCACTCCGTACTCGGCTTCTATTTCTTTAAACATATTAAGGAGGGACGGCGGCACGCGGTTGCCGGGGGTGGACGAGAAGGCCAGGCCGTCCGCAACACCTGGTGTGTGGTACGGGTCCTGACCCAAAATAACGACCTTCACCTCCTCTGGCTTCACCAGCTCAAACGCGCGAAAGACTTTGGAAGGGTGGGGGAACACCGGTCCCTTCAAATACTCCTCACGTACCCTCTCGGACAGTTCCTTAAAGTACGGCTTCGCAAATTCCTCTTCCAGAATGTTCTTCCACTCCTCCGCAATTTTTACAGACGAGCCATCCATACGGACAGACTACCAAATCTCGGCGCGGTGGGTGGGCTTGCGGTAGAGTTTGTGTTTCGCAGTAACACCAAAGGCTTCGTAGAAGGGGGTAAAGTTAGACACCGGGCCGTTGACTCTAAACTTCGACGGCGAGTGCGGGTCGGTGAAAATGCGCGTCCGCGCCGACTCCGGACGCTCGTGCCCGCATTCAGCAAGAGCAAACCCAAGGAAGAAGTTGCGTTCGCCTTTCGGCAACTCCGACTCGCGCCCCTCCTTCTTCAATCGAGTGACGTAGGCGTCGTGGGCGATGAACAGACCGCCCAGGTCGGCAATATTTTCCCCCAGTGTCAGTTTGCCTTTAACGAACAGATCGCCAACTCTGTATGCATTAAACTGCGTCACCAGGAGCTTTGACTTCTGTTCAAATTTTTTCCGGTCTGCTGCAGTCCACCAATTATTAAAATTCCCGAGCGAGTCAAACTTTGACCCCTGGTCGTCGAACCCATGCGTCATTTCATGACCAATGACTGATCCAATACCGCCGTAATTGAGGGCATCATGGGCGGTCAAACTAAAAAATGGTGGCTGCAAAATAGCCGCGGGGAATACTATATCGTTTAAGTTCGGACTGTAGTACGCGTTCACCGTTTGCGGGGTCATGAACCACTCTGCGCGGTCCACCTTCTTCCCCAGTCGGCGGAAATACCGACGCTGGTCATACTGCGTGATACGCAGCACGTTGCCGAAGTAGTCGTCAGGACTAATGGCGAGCCCCCGGTAGGACTTCCATCTCAAAGGATAGCCGATTTTCCGATTCATAGTTGCCAATTTTTGCAGTGCCTTTTTCTTAGTCTTTGGACTCATCCAATCGAGCGCTCTAATGCGTTTGGCATAGGCACCAAAAAGGTCGTCTACCAGGCGGTCCATACGCTTCTTTGCCTGTGGTGGAAAGTGGCGCCACACATATTCCTTCCCCAACAGTTCGCCAATGTGCCGCTCGACGACGGACACCGTGCGCTTCCACCGTGGCTCCATCTTCTTGCGGCCAGTCAACGCCTTCCCGTAAAAGTCGAAGCGTGCCTGCTCGAACTCCTCGGTAAGGTAGGGCGATGCGTCGTCGAGGATAGTCCAGGTGAGGTAGAGCTTCCAGGTGTTGAGTGGAATGGTCTGCAAGTACGCTGACATGCCCTTCAGGTAGTCCGGTTGGTACACGACGACGGACTTCACGGTTGGCAGTCCAACATCCTGAAACAATTGCTTCCACGACAGTGTCGGCGCGAGTCGCTGCAGCTCGGCGAGTGTCTTCTTGTTGTAAATTTTCTCGATGTCGCGGCGGTCTGTCTGATTCATTGAAATGCGCGCTAACTTTGTCTCAAGTGCGAGGAGCTGTGCTGCGGACGTGTGCGCACGAGAGGCGGGAGTTCCGGCAAGCTCAAACAGTCGCGCGGCATACACCAAAAACGCAGCGCGCACCTTTTTCGCCCGCTCAGTCTTGTCTAGGTAAAATTCCTTCTCGGGCATGGTGAGTCCGTGCTGGTGGAGGTAGGTCACGTACTGGTCGCTCTGTTTGTCGTCCTGCCCGACGAATATGCCAAAGAGTGGTGAGAAGCCAAGCCGGTGCAGGCGTGTCACCAGTGCGTACACCTGGCTTTGCGACGCAAGAGACTCAACTTCTTCCAAAAGCTGTTTGATAGGGGTAATGCCGAGCGCGTTTCGCTTCCGTATGTTCATGCCGGAGAGGAAAAGGTCGCGAAGCTGCTGCTCGGGTGACCCGCGTACCACGCGCTTTTTCTTCACCAGGTCTTTCACCATGGCGTGCAGTTGGTAGTCAACATTTTCACGGAGCTTGTCGAAGGTGCCCCAGCGCGACTTGGTCGGGGGGATCGGGTTTTTCTTCAGCCAACCGCCCACCGCGTAGGTGAAAAAGTCGTCTTGCGGTCGTACTGATGAATCTAAGTCAGACTTCATTGGTATGAGTATACGCGTAGTGGAAAATGAAGTAAACTTTAGCGTATGACCGTCTACGAAGTACGAAAAAAGTTTCTCGATTTTTTCCGCGAGCGGGGACACGTCATTATTCCCTCGGCACGCCTCGTCCCCGAAAATGACCCCACCACCCTTTTCACCGGTTCGGGCATGCAGCCAATACTCCCGTTTCTCCTCGGAGAGCCTCATCCTCAAGGAACGCGCATTGCGAACTCACAAAAAAGCTTTCGCGCTGAGGACATAGAAGAGGTGGGTGACAATCGTCACATTACTTCGTTCGAAATGCTCGGTAATTGGTCCTTAGGTGACTACTATAAAAATGAACAAATACTGTGGATGTTCACATTTCTCACTGACCCATCAACCGGCCTTGGTCTCGATCCAAATAAAATTTTTGTAACGTGTTTCATAGGAGCACCGGAGTTCGGTATTCCAAAAGATACTGAAGCAGCCGAACTATGGCAGTCGTTGTTTAAAGAAAAAGGAATTCATGCAGATATTGCTGACATAGGAAGTGAGCAACAGGGGTATCAGCGGGGGATGAAGCCGGGAGAACGAATTTTTTACTATGATGGTAAGAAAAATTGGTGGAATCGTGGCAAGACTGGGCCCAGCACGACTCCGGTCGGAGACCCCTGCGGTCCTGATTCGGAAATGTTTTTTGACTTCGGTACCCCTCATGATCCGAAGTGGGGCGAACACTGCCATCCCAACTGCGATTGTGGACGGTTTGTTGAGGTAGGCAACAACGTGTTCATGGCCTACCGCAAGGTGGCGGAGGAAAAATTTGAACCACTTGCGAAACCAAATATCGACCAAGGTTCAGGACTTGAGCGACTGACTGCTGCAACACTAGGTACCCCAGATATTTTTGCAATCGATACACTCGCGACCCTTATCAACGAACTCGACGCTGCTTCGATTCATCACTACACAGAAGATGCGTATCGTGCCTCCTTTCGCATTGTGGCCGACCACGTCCGTGGCGCTACTTTTATGGTTGGCGACGGTATCATACCGTCTAACACCGAGCAGGGCTATGTGCTGCGGCGCCTCCTCCGACGTTCTGTACGTCACCTTGATCGTCTCGGGGTTTCTGAGGGTACCCTGGTTCACCTCGTGGATAAAGTCATCGATGCCTACCGCGACCCCTACGGGGAGCTCTCGGCGCGGCGGCTCGTAATTCACGACACAATTAGGGACGAAGAGCAGAAATTTCGCAAAACCCTAAGCCAGGGGATGAAGGAGTTTGAAAAGGGGACGGACCCCTTCATCCTCTTCACCACGTACGGCTTCCCGATTGAGTTGACGCAAGAGTTGGCGGCTGAGAAAGGCCAAACGGTAGATGTTGAAAAGTTTAAATCAGAGATGGCGAAGCACCAAGACCTCTCGCGTGCGGGGAGTGAGCAGAAATTCAAAGGTGGCTTGGCCGACACGTCTGAGCAGGCGACCAAACTCCACACCGCGACACACCTGATGCTTGCTGGATTGCGCAAGTATGTTGGCGAACACGTGCACCAGGCAGGGTCGAACATAACCGCCGAGCGCACACGCTTCGACTTTAACCACTCTGAGAAGGTGCCGAAAGAAATTCTGGAAAAAGTCGAAGCGTACGTCAATGAGGCAATAGGCAAGAGGTGCGACGTGGTAATAGAGCAGATGCCGAAAGAAGAAGCGCAGAAGTTGGGTGTCGAAGGCAGCTTCTGGGAGAAGTACCCGGACGTGGTGAACGTGTACATGGTGAAGTGCGACGACGGCTCAGTGTACTCGCGCGAGCTCTGTGGAGGACCACACGTGCAAAACACCGGAAGTATGGGAACATTTACCATAGTGAAGGAAGAAGCAGTTGCCGCTGGTGTTCGACGCATCAAGGCAACGCTCTCCTGACCCCCACCACTAATGGCAAAGAAAGAACTGCAGGAGAAGACGCTCATCGTGGACATAGGCACCGCGTTCGTTACTGCGGGGATGGTGAGTGTTGGCAAAGACCACATCGCGCATTTGGGTGCCTCAGAGAGAGTACCGCTTTCGACCGGCACTGAGACATCAAAAGAGTCGTTGCCGACGATACTTGCGCCAGCGCTAAAAACACTTGCTGAGAAATTTTTGAAAGAGACGCCTCGGCGAGTACGCGTAGTCCTGTCTGCCCCCTGGCATGAAGCGTCAATACGCACCCTCCACTCCACTGCTCCCAAACCAGTCCCCATTTCATCGCGCACGGTAGCCCGCACCGTACAAGAGGTAAAGAACCAAAAACCGCCGTCACCAAATTCTGTCGATGTTGAAGCGACAACTGTGCAAGTCATCGTTAACGGGTACCCTACAGGACTTAGTCATGCAGTGACGGGTCAACACTTGGCACTCAATGTATACGAGAGTGAAGCTTCCGCTCAAACACTGAACGATATAGAAAATGAGCTCCACCGACAGTTTCCACACGCGACAGTAACCTTCCACACGTTTCCACTTGCGGCGATGGTTGCGCTTAGGGCGCTGACCGACGAGACAAGTTTTATGGTCGTTGACTGTGCGGGCGAGATGACTGAGGTAACCGTGGTGCACCGAGACAGCATTGAACACCTCTCCACGTTTCCCATCGGGTACTACGCTATTGCACGAGCATTTGGAGGCGAAGGTGCATCAATCGCTGACTCTCTGACACGTCTCGCGCTTTTTGCTCGAGGTGAACTGCATGACACAGACGCTGAACAAGCAACGAAACAGTACGCCGCCGCTATTGCAGAGTGGAAGAAAGGTTTGGAAGAGGTGTGCGCACACGCCAGCGAAGCAGTGCCGCTACCCCGAACTCTCTTTCTCATCTCAGACACTGAACCATTGGTGTGGTTAAAAGTGATGTTTGCCGAAGGTGCAATACGCGGCATTCATGTTGAACCGGTAACTCCGTCGATGGTGCAGCCACTGGTGACGTTAGACGACAACGCTTCGTTCGACACGTTCCTTTCGCTTGCGGGAATTTTTTTCCACATATACGAACGCGAATTGGTGGGTGAATGAGCCGCTGTGTATAATGACACTATGATAGACACTCCACGACGCAGTATCCAAGACATTATCCCGCCTGCCCGTTCAAAGCCGGTACGCCCACCTGTTACTAAGCCTTCGTCGCCTCCACCGCCGCCTCCTCCTCCATCACCTCAGCCGCAGCCTCGTGAACCGCGAGAGAAGAAGCCGCTTCCGCGTGCGCTACTCATTGCTATCGGAGTGGGAGTGGTCGCTGTTTTGGTCTTCGTCGTGGTGAACATCTTTTTCCACCGCGCTCAAGTGACCGCAACTGTCGCGCGGTACACCGTTCCGATTGCTGAAACTTTTGAAGCGTCCCCTGACGGCGTACTTCTTTCTTTCATGTCACGTGAAGAATCTGAAACCGTTTCAACGATCGTTCCTCGGACGGGGAGTCAATTTGTTGAAGACCACGCTCAAGGCACCGTCACTATTTTCAATGCAGCGTCTACTGGGTCGCAGCGGTTCATTACCAACACTCGTTTCGAGACGCCCGCTGGGTTGGTGTATCGCATCAAAAGCCCCGTGGTCGTACCTGGCTACACCACCGTACAGGGTAAGAAGGTGCCTGGGCAGGTCGACGCAGTAGTGTACGCGGACGAGGCGGGAGAGAAGTATAACGGGGGAGAGACCACCTTCACGCTCCCCGGTCTTAAGGGGTCTCCGCAATACGAAGGAGTGTACGCTAAAAGTACGAGTGGGCTCACTGGTGGTTTTGTGGGAGAGCGTGCGGTGGTCGACAAGGCAGTGCGCGAAGAGGCGCTCATTACGTTGAAACAAGAGGCGTACGAAAAAGCGCGCGTCAAGCTGAAAGAGTCGATTTCCTCAACTGAAGTGCTGTTTGCCGACAGTGCAACGGTCACGTTTGTCGAGGAGCCTGATGTTGCGACTCAAGACGGGGCGACAGTGTCAGTCAAGGCGGTGGCGCGTGGGCCCGTGTTTGATGAAGCCAAGCTCGCCGCTGTTATTGCGCAAGAGGGGGCAGTGCGTGCTGCAAGTCAACTGGGTATTGAAAATGTTGACAGTGTGGTCGCTGCTGTCGAGCCTTCGGCAACACCAGGCAATATCAAGCTCACGCTTTCCGGCGACGTCAGTCTGGTGGGCGAGTATGACCGTGAGCGTTTTCGCCAAGACTTGGCAGGTAAAGACCGACGTTCGGTCAGCGTCGTGTTGTCGGGGTACCCGGCCATTACCGACGTGAAGGTCTCAGTATACCCATTTTGGCGAGGGCGCATTCCGGAGGACGTGGCGCGGATAACGGTAGTCGAAACCGTTCCAGGTGGGGAATAGGCCATTGACTCTTACGCAGGCGTTTGATATTGTAGTTGAGCCACGGAACTTCTCAAAACACAATGGGAGAAACAGGGGGTACTAGTGAAGTAGTGGGGGTGGTTGTAGAATCACTGCCCAACACCCTCTTCCGCGTTGAGCTTGAGGGTGGTCGCGAGGTACTAGCCTACCTTGCCGGGAAGATGCGTCTCCACCGGATAAAAGTCTTAATCGGTGACAAGGTATCGCTCGTTGAAGACCCCTACGGTGGCAAAGCGCGTATCACGCGCCGACTTTAATTTTCTATGAAAGTACGCTCATCAGTTAAAGAACAACAAGCGGGGGACATCCTCGTTAAACGTCATGGGCGTGTGTACCGTATTAATAAAAAGAATCCTCGCCGCAAGGCACGACAAGGCTAACCTCTATGCGCATTGCTGGCATTACCATCCCTGACACGAAACACCTCGCCCTTGCGTTGACCGAGGTCTATGGCATTGGTCGTTCACGTGCACAGGTGGTACTTGAAGAATCGGGAGTTGCACCAATGAAATATGCCAAAGATTTATCAGCTGCTGAAGAGCAGAAAATCCGCTCTCTCATTGAGGCGTACACCATTGAGGGTGACCTCCGCCGTGACGTGACCGGGAACATCAAGCGTCTGAAGGATATTAAAGCGTACCGTGGCGTGAGACATATGAAAGGTCTTCCTACACGTGGTCAACGTACCAAGACCAACTCGCGCACTGTTCGCGGAAACACTCGCAAGACCATGGGTTCGGGTAAGCGTAAGCTTGAAAAAACATAGCATATGGGTAAACGACGCGTATCAAAAATGTCTGGTGGGGGCGGTGACCGTGGAAAACGTGATCGCGCTCTTTCGAAGATCCCAAAGAAAAAGCTGGAACAAGCACTGCTCTACATTGAGTCCACGTTTAACAATACTCGCATGACACTCACCGATCAGTCAGGAGGAACCCTTATGTGGTCGTCGTCAGGGTCTATGGGCTTCGCGGGAACTCGAAAAGGTACGCCTTTTGCTGCGGCCAAGGTAGGCGAGGTCGTTGGCGAGAAGGCAATGACGGTGGGTGTGAAGGAGGTCGAAGTCTTTGTAAAGGGAGTCGGCCCTGGGAGGGAGTCAGCGTTACGTTCGTTTGCTGGAAAGGGTCTCGCGATTCGTGCTATCCATGATATTACCCCGGTGCCCCATAATGGACCGCGAGCTCCGAAGCCGCGGCGCGTATAATTTCTACACAAGTATATGATTATTGGACCACGCTACAAAATTTGTAAACGACTCGGCTCAGGTGTTTTTGAAAAATGCCAGACGCAACGCTTCCAACTTTCAGAGGCGAAGAGTGTAAAGAATAAAAAGTCTCGCGGCAGAGGCGGTAGCGAGTTTAGCCGGCAACTCTTGGAGAAACAGAAGATGCGCCTCATGTACGGCTTAACCGAAAGCCAGTTTTCATCCTATGTAGAAACGGCGCTCAAAAATCGAGTCAACCCGACTGAGAGTCTTTTCCAGGCACTCGAAAGTCGTCTCGACAGCGTCATCTATCGCATGGGGTTAGCGCAGTCGCGCCGTATGGCGCGACAGCTCGCGTCACACGGTCACTTCACCGTAAATGGCAAGCGGATGACCGTACCTTCGTATCGGGTACGACCGACTGACCGCATTGCGGTCAGGGAGGGCTCGCGAGGCAGCGCACTCTTCGCTAACGCGCACGAGCGTTTGGCGGAGTACCGTTCGCCCTCGTGGGTTATCTTTAACACCGAGACGTTCGAGGGTGGGCTGAAAAGCCTCCCCGCGAACGCCGGCGAAGGTGTGGGGATGGACGTTCAGGCTGTGTTCGAGTATTACACACGTTAGTAACTAATGAATAAAAAAGATTGAGTTATGGACTATTCAATTCAGCTTCCTTCAAAACCGCGTGTCATCTCTGAAGATGGCAACGCAGGTGCATACGAAATAGACGGTTTGTACCCAGGCTACGGGCACACACTCGGGAACTCGTTGCGCCGCATTATCTTGTCATCTATTCCGGGTGGCGCTATTACGACTATTAAAATTGACGGTGTTTCGCACGAATTTTCGACCATTCCGGGTGTAAAAGAAGACGTTATTGCGCTTATTCTGAATTTGAAAAAGGTGCGTATCGTTATAAAAGACGGATCCCAACATACCATTTCACTTTCGGTAAAAGGGGCAAAACGGGTTACCGCGGGAGACTTAGTGTGCCCCGGACAGGTAGAAGTCTTGAACCCAGAGCAGTACATTACCGAACTGACCGCGAAAGACGCGAAACTTTCTGCTGAGTTGACTGTGCAAAATGGTCTCGGGTACGTCCCCAAAGAGGTGACTCAGAAGGAGCGCGTGGACGTGGGGGTCATTGCACTTGATGCGATTTTCACTCCTATTCGTCGCGTGAACTACGAAGTAGAGAACATGCGTGTCGGCGACCGCACCGACTTTAACCGGCTCCGTATTTCCATTGAAACTGACGGCTCTCTTACTGCTCGTGAGGCTCTTGAGCGTTCAATCGGCATTATGATCCAGCAGCTTAAGTCCGTCGTTGGATTTAGAGAAGAAGAAATTGTTGAGCAGCACGCATCAGAAGTGCCAGTCGCGGGGTCTTCTGATGAAGCAGGAGACGACGTTGACGTCATGAAGACGCGTATTGAGACACTGAGCGGCCTGTCAACACGCACCGCGAATGCGCTGGTGAATGCCTCTATTCGCACCGTGGGCGGCTTAGCGCGAAAGAGCGAGGAGGACATCCTCGAGCTTGAGGGTATTGGCGCTGCAGGGGTGAAGGAGGTCAAAGACGCGCTAAAGACGGTCGGTGTCAGTTTGAAGGGGTAGGAGTATGCGACACCATAACGTAAACCGAAAGTTTGGACGAGAGCGGGGACAGCGTGTCGCGCTGGTTCGCTCGCTCGCTGAAAGTCTCATACTGCAAGAAAAAATTTTGACTACCGAGGCACGCGCTAAAGAGGTGCGTCCCTACGTTGAAAAGCTTATTACCGCAGGGAAGAAGGCGAACGTCGCTGCACGCCGCAGCATCTTGAGTAAATTAGGTGGCCGCGAGACTGCAATGAAAAAAGTTGTCGGTGACTTAGCGGTGCGGTATAAAGACCGCGCGGGCGGCTACACCCGCATTGTAAAGGTGCACCTCAAGGCAACCGACGGCCGAAACGCCGCGGTAATAGAGCTGGTGAAGTAATATATGACAACGCACACTATCGACGCAAAGGGGAAGAAGCTTGGGCGCATAGCAACCGAGGCAGCGAAACTGTTGATGGAGAAGGACTCGCCTGCGTTTGAAAAACACAAGAAGGGAGGCGCTACGGTACTGATAACCAATGCTTCCGGCATTTCGTTTACCGAAAAACGCGTGTCTGAGGTTCGCTACAAGCGCGCGTCAGGGTACCAAGGAAATTTCATTGAAGAAACTATTAAAGATGTGCGCGGCAAGTGCGGCATTGCCGAGGTGGTTCGACGGGCAGTGAAGGGTATGATACCGTCTAACAAGTTGCGCCCAGGAATGTTAAAACGTCTTGAGGTCACTGAGTAACTATGACAACGAAAGAATACACTGAAGGCATAGGACGACGGAAGACAGCGTCTGCACGGGTACGCATTACCCCAGCCGCAAAGCGTTCCGTCACTGTCAATACAAAAGAGTACGAAATATATTTTCCTACCAAGGAACTTCAGACCATCGTCCTTGCACCCATGAACGCTCTTGATGAGTCGTACACCGTGACCGCGGTAGTGAAGGGCGGCGGCATAGCAGCACAAGCTGAAGCAGTGCGCCTGGGTATTGCGCGCGCCATGACAGCCATCAACGCCGACATGCGCGGCCCGTTGAAGAAGAAAGGCTACCTCAAGCGTGACCCACGCGTCAAAGAGCGCAAGAAGCCAGGTCTCAAGAAAGCCCGCAAAGCGTCGCAGTGGTCGAAACGCTAGTTTTGATTTCTTCATAGTCTTCATTTACAATGCGCTCGTATGAGTGACGATGATGTAGTACTGGAGCCGGAAGACGACGGGGCGGAGGAATCGACGGCCCACAAGGTGAAGAAGCTTCGCGAAGAGTTGAAGAAGGCCCAGCACGAGCGCGACGACTACCTCGCCGGCTGGCAGCGCTCGAAGGCCGACTACGTCAACCTCTCAAGGCGCGTCCGCGAGGCCGACGAGGGAACGGTGCGCGCCCAGGCTGCCAAGCTGGCGCGCGGCATCATAGCTGTCCTCGACTCACTTGAAGCAGGGAAGAAGAAAGGCGGGAGTGCGGAAGTGCTTGCCCCTATTGAGCGGCAGATAGAGGACGTACTGAAGACCGATTTTATGATCACACGGTTTACCCCACACGCAGGCGATGCGTTCGACCCGCTCCTCCACGAACCGATACAGACAGTTGCGTCAAGCACAAAAGAGGACGATAATACTATTTCTGAGACGCTGCAGAGCGGGTACGCCATAGACGGCTCGACCATCCGCCCTGCTCGTGTCGTCGTCCGCCATTATCAGCATGATTCATGAGTCGTGAATCTTAAATCCTTTATATATGGGTAAAATTCTTGGTATTGACTTAGGAACCACCAACTCGGCGGTTGCCGTCATCGAGGGCGGCGAGCCGGTCATTATTGAAAATGCAGAGGGAAACCGCACGACACCGTCCGTAGCAGCAATTTCGAAAACTGGCGAGCGACTCGTCGGACTGTTGGCTAAGCGGCAGGCGGTGACGAACCCTCGAAACACCATCTACGGCGTGAAGCGCTTCATGGGCCACAAATTTTCCGACCCGGTGGTGCAGAAGGACAAGGACATAGTCCCGTACACGCTCTCGGGGGGTGCCGACGGCGGGGTGTTGGTGAAGCTGGGTGACAAAGACTACCGCCCTGAAGAAGTGTCGGCCATGATTTTGCAAAAGTTGAAAATGGACGCTGAGGCGAAACTCGGTGAGCCCATCACTGAAGCCATCATCACCGTCCCTGCGTACTTCGACGACGCGCAGCGTAAGGCGACGAAGGACGCAGGCAAAATTGCCGGCCTCGACGTGAAGCGCATCATTAATGAGCCGACCGCCGCGGCATTGGCGTACGGTTTCAATAAACGCAAAAATGAGCAGATAGTCGTATACGACTTCGGCGGTGGGACCTTCGACATTTCAGTCTTGGACGTCGGCGACGATGTCATTGAGGTGAAGGCAACGGGCGGCGACTCGCACATGGGCGGCCGCGACATCGACCAAAAGATCATTCGCTACATTGCGGACGAGTTTAAAAAGCAGTCAGGTATTGATGTTTCCAAAGACCCGCTTGCGGTGCAGCGCCTCGACGAGGCAGCCGAGAAGGCCAAGCACGAGTTGTCGACCGTGATGGAAACTGAAATAAACATCCCCTTCATAGCGTCAACCGAGGCAGGCGCGCAACACCTGTTATTGAAACTCTCGCGCGCAACGCTGGAAAATCTGGCAGGTGAATATATACACCGCTCAATAGACATTACCAAACAGGTGCTTGAGCAGGCGAAGCTTTCGCCCGGCGACATCGAGGAAATAGTGATGGTCGGTGGACAGACGCGCATGCCGCTCATACAAAAAGCAGTGAAGGACCTCTTCGGCAAAGAGCCAAACCGCTCTATTAACCCTGACGAGGTGGTGGCGGTTGGTGCGGCAATTCAGGCCGGCATTATGCAGGGTGACGTGAAGGACGTGCTCCTGTTAGACGTCATCCCGCTCTCACTCGGCATCGAAACCATGGGTAACGTTGCGACCAAGTTGATTGAACGTAATACCACCATTCCGACGTCGCACAGCCAGGTATTTTCAACTGCGTCTGACAACCAAACGTCAGTCGAAATTCATGTGGTGCAGGGCGAGCGTGCCATGGCGAAAGACAACAAGTCGCTCGGCCGCTTCATCTTAGACGGCATAGCTCCTGCGCCACGCGGCATGCCGCAGGTTGAAGTGTCGTTTGACGTGGACGCGAACGGCATTCTCAACGTCACCGCGAAGGATAAAGCCACCGGCAAGACGCAGTCTATTAAAATCCAAGCATCGTCAGGACTCACCGACGCTGACATAGAGCGAATGAAGAAGGACGCTGACGCGCATGCTGACGAAGATGCGAAGACACGCGCGTTTGCAGAGGCGAAAAATATGGCCGAGCAAATGGTCTACACTGCAGAGAAGTCGCTGACTGAACATAAAGACAAGATCCCCGAAGACGTACAAACGGCAGTAACGAACGCAGTTGCCGCCGTCCGAACGGCACAAGGAGGAAGCGACAAAGCTGCGTTGGACGCCGCCGTAGAGACTCTTTCAACCGAAATGCAGAAGATAGGCCAACACGTTCAACCGTCTTCTGAAGACAAAAAGGACGAAAAACCAGAAGGTGACAACATCCGCGATGTGTAGTATAAAGAGCGGGATATGAATTGGCCGAAATCATTAGAGGATGTAACGAAGGGTGTGGCACATATGGCGGGAAATGGCCATGAATCTAAACCAATAGAGTACCCGTTCCTTACTCGATGTGACCGGTGTCATAAGGTAACGCAATGTCGTCGCATTACCTCAGATGAAAAACCACTCAACCCTCTCTACGTGTGCAAAGGACACACCCTCGATGCTCACTTGCCTACACCCAAACCACTTCTCTCGCTCCCTATTGATTTCTGATGAATTCTGCTGAGGAAAAAGCCGCGCCACAGCGGCTTTTTTAGGTAACCCTTGCCGGAGGGGTGCGGAGTCTGTAGACTGAATGAATATGAAAGACTACTACCACATCCTCGGGGTCGATAAAAAAGCAAGTAAAGAAGAAATTAAGAAGGCGTTTCGCAAGCTCGCGCACCAATACCACCCCGACAAAAAAGGCGGCGACGAGGTGAAGTTTAAAGAGGCGTCTGAGGCGTACGCGGTATTGTCAGATGAGAAAAAGCGCGCCGAGTACGACGCGTACGGTCGGGTCTTTTCAGGAGCCGGTGCGGGGAACGCCGGGTTCGACACGACCGACTTCAGCGATATTTTTCGTGAGTTTGCCGGAGGGGCAGACGGTTTCACTATCAACATGGAAGACCTGTTTGGAGGTTTCTCCGAAGCGTTTGGTGGGAGGCGTACGCGTCGCGGTCGCGATATATCTATCGATATTGAAATCCCATTCAAGGAGTCGGTGTTCGGGGTGACCCGCAAAGTGTTGGTGACGAAAAATGCGCTCTGCAGCCGCTGCGACGGCAGTGGCGGCGAGCCGAAGACAGCAACCAAGACCTGCCCCACCTGTAACGGCAAAGGTCAGGTCGTCGAGCAGCGGCGCTCACCGTTCGGCGTGTTCCAAAGTGTCTCGACGTGTACTACGTGTCACGGCCGCAAGACGGTACCCGAGAAACCCTGCACTACCTGCCACGGCCGCGGCATTCAGTATAAACAGGAAGAGTTGTCCGTCCTCATTCCTTCGGGTATTGAGAATGGCCAGATGATCCGCATGTCAGGTGGGGGAGAGGCAGTGCCTGGCGGCAACCCTGGCGATCTGTACATCAAGGTACACGTCGAGGCGCACCCTCGTTTTATGAAAGAGGGGTCTAATCTCGTCACTGAACTTTCGATTAAGGTAACCGACGCTCTCCTCGGAGCATCGTACACATTAGAGACACTGGAGGGGCCCGTGACGGTAAAAGTCCCGCCGCTTCGTTCAACTGAGGAAATTTTACGGATGAAGGGTAAGGGTGTACCGATAGATCAAGGACGACGAGGAGACCTCCTCATACGTCTTCGGGTCGAGCTACCAAACAAAATATCAAAAGATGCCAAAAGTTTGCTGGAAAAACTAAAGAGCGAGGGGGTTTAACGTATCCCCAACGGGCACCTAGAGTCTCGCGCCTAGGGTTGAGGGTCGTGGTACTGTGGATGTGTGAACGTTGGACAGCTTATTGAAGACCTTGTCCAGGCTTTTGTTGCCTTTGTAAGCGGCGCCGTTACTTTTGCTTCGAATTTCCTTACCACACTCCTCTCATTCAATCTTTCAGAGATAGGGAACCTGTTAGAGACGCTGTGGGCGCAGGTCGTCGACTTTTCGGCAGACTTCCTTGGCTTCGTCGTAGTCGCGGCAGGAGTCGCGGCTTTTGCCTTCTACTTCGGGCGCAACCGCATCGTCCCCTTGGTGGCAGCGTTGTACGCGTCTATCCCGCTCTTCCTCTTGTCGCCATTTGATTTGACGCCCTACGGCGGGGTCATCGTGCAAGTGGCCTTTTGGGTGCTCCTGGTACTCCTGGGCATGGTCGCCTTTTCCACACTCGCGAGCTTCATGGCATCGGTGTCGACCGGCTTCGTCAACGTCGTAGTACTGTCTGTCGCGACGGCGGGCCTGGTCCTTGCCATAGCTATCAACGTCATCCCAATACAAACGTTCTACACCTTCAGCCCAGCGACACTCGCCCTCTTTGATACGCCGCAGGGCGTCTACTTCTGGCTTATTGCCCCGCTGGCCGCGCTCTTCGTCTTCGGCCGCGGATAATCAATTTCATGAAGCTGAGAGCACTGGCGCCATTCCTTTTGCAGGGCACCTTGTGGTGGGTCGTTGCCAAACCGGTGTTTCTTTTGTTCACTCGCTTCACGGTGCGCGGGTATGAGCATGTCGCAAACCGCCAAGCGCCAATTATTTTTGCACCGAACCACTCGCACCCGCTCGACTCGGTGTTACTTCCACTGGCACTCCCGCTATGGAGCAAATATTCACCGCTATTCTATGTTGTTAAGGAGTCATCCAGGTATTCTGCGTGGCGAAAGGTACTTTTTACCATTTTTAATCTCCGACTCATTGGGGCAATACCCTTCGAGCATAATAAGAAAGACTACGCACTTTCACTCAATCGCCACGTGCAGTTGTTGAAAAATGGTGCTAGTCTATGTATCTTCCCCGAAGGAAAATTCACTGAAACAGGAAAAATGGGTGACGTGCACGGGGGAGTCTCATATCTGAGTTCAACCTCAAACATTGACGTGGTTCCTACTCTGATTCAAGGAACATTTCATTTAACCTTATTTGATTTTCTTACGAGAAGAAGAACAGTGACAATCGAATTTTTCCCTCCAGTTCCTGCCGGTCAAGTACAATTAATACTCAACGAGGGCAGGAGCTACAAAGAAGCAGCTGCAATCATAATGCAAAATGTTACCAAGGTATGTTAAAAAGTATTTTCTGGGCACTGAAAGATTTGTTCCTTCAGACATTTCCCATCTCAGCCGCCAGTGCTACATACACGTACGGGTTCCTCATTCACCCGCGCAACGAAGACGACGTACTGCGGAAGTACCCGTTTTTTAAATTTTTATCAAAGCCGCTCATTAGACTCTTTACGCGCTGGTTTTGGCCGGTAGTAGTTACTAAGGTTACCGGTTTAGCAACGGCAAAGGGCGACGAGACAATCGACGGATACATCATCTCAATTCCGCTCATCGCCGAACAAATTCTTTCGAACCGGCCTCTGGCAGTGCGGAGGATACGGCAAGCAGTGACCCTTGCGAAACGCATGGGTATAAAAATTATTGGTTTAGGAGGGTTAACTGCTTCGGTTACCGCTGGCGGTGAGGACCTCCTTGATATCTCAGATATATGGATCACCACCGGTCATGCGTATACGGGATACAATGTAACTCAAAATCTTTTTAACCTTGAAAAAACTTTTTTCATTGATAAACACAATGACCTCGTGGCGATAGTCGGTGCGGCCGGATCAATAGGCTCAATTAGCGCGCAATTAATTGCACGCGCTGGGTACTGCAAACTGCTGCTCGTGGACATTGAAAGAAAGAGCGCTCGGGTAAGTGCACTGCGAGAAACCATTCGCCGTAGTTGGCCGGAGACTGAGGTGACCGAGTCGTACGACATTTCCTCCATCAAGGACGCAGATTTTATTATTGCAGCCACCAACACACCAGAAGCGCTTATAACTCCAGACCTACTGAAGCCAGGCGCCGTAGTCATTGATGACGCTCAACCCTCTGATGTTGCATACGAAGTGTTGGAGTCACCACACAATCTCGCCATCGAAGCAGGTGTGGTGCACACCCCAGGAATTAGTAGCAATTTTAATCTCGGGTTAAAAGGGAAGTACGACAACTTTTGCTGTATGGCTGAAGTCCTTATACTCGCAACACACAAATGGCAATCTAATTTTAGTATTAAAACAGCATCGCTTGAGTTCGTCGATACGATCGTGGCATGGGGGAACCACCTGCACTTCACAACCGCCGAGCTGCAAAATAGAAAAGAAAAAATTGCCCCACACAAGCTCAAAGCCATCGCGACTCTACGAAAACGTACGGTACAATCATATATGAAACGGAACAATGCAATTTCATCTCGACGTCATTAACGTTCTTATTGCGGCAATTGCTGTACTTAACACGCTCTACGGCCTCACGGTTTTTTCGCGTAACCGCTCAAACACGACCAATCAAGCCTTTTTCCTTCTTACCATTATGGTGAGTTTGTGGGGAGTCTCGATGCTTTTTTTAAGAAGTGCCGTGAACCCCGACGTTGCCGTATGGGCCGCTCGCGCACTGTATGCAACCGCGGCAGGTATACCCTTTGCGTCAGTATATTTCGCGTCTCTCTTTCCCTCTGAAAAAAGGAACTTAACCTACTCTGAAAAGAGCTTGGTGCCAATGCCGTACTTGGCTATTTTGATTTTTTCACTTCTCCCTAACATTGGCCTCGTCGAGCAGGTTCTCATCCAAGAAAACGCGGAACCGGTAATCAAATTTAACCTTATTCAGCACACGCTCTACACCCTCTATATCGTCGGCTACTTTTCGTGGGTGTATGTCATATTGTTTAAAAAATTCTTTCAAGCCAAAGACTTACTTCGTGTGCAGTTGGGATACATCCTCATTGGTACGCTCACGACGACAGGTATTGCTGTGTTGACTAACCTGCTGCTTCCGTACTTTGGAATTTTTACATTAAACTGGGTCGGGCAAATTGGGATTTTAGCGATGATTACGTTCATCATGTACTCTATTTTGAAACATCACCTGTTCAGCATTAACGTCATCGCCACTGAAATATTTGTGGTGGTCCTCCAGCTCACGCTCTTTAGTCAAATCTTTATCGCACAAACGCTTCAAGAACGCTTCCTGTCGATTGGAATTTTCGTTGGCTCGCTCGGTATTGGTATTCTCCTCATCAGAAGCGTCATACGTGAGGTGGAAGCACGTCAACACATTGAAGTACTCGCCGAAAATTTGAAAGTTGCAAATGAAAAGTTAAAGGAAGTAGATAAACTCAAAAACCAGTTCCTCTCCTTCGTGACGCACGAGCTGAGGACGCCGCTGACGCACATACGCGGCTTCATATCGCTCATGGTTGATGGGACGTACGGGAAGGTACCGCCTGCGGCCGAGGAGGGGATGCACAAAATTTTTGACAGCGCGACTGACATGGCCGGCATGGTCGACAACTACCTCAATGTGTCACGCATTGAGCAGGGGAAGATGAAGTACGACATGGCCACTATGGACTACGGCGCGCTCTTGAATGAGGCGGTGCCGTCCTTCCTGTCACCAGCCAAACAAAAAGGGTTGAAGTTGGACTTCACGCCAACGAAAGAAAAGTTCACTATCAAGGGCGACGCGTCCAAGCTGCGTGAGGTGCTGAGTAACCTTATCAACAACGCCCTCCATTACACTGAAGCCGGGTCAATTACCCTCACCGTCGAGCAGCGTGGGCGTGTAGTGCGTACAACTGTTGCAGACACCGGCATTGGTATGTCAACAGACACTATTAAAAATCGGTTGTTCAAATTCTTCAGCACTGCCGAAAACTCTCGCATGTACAACCCCAAGTCAACCGGCGTGGGTATGTACATCTCCAAAGCGCACGTGGACGTGCACAAGGGCCGCTTGTGGGCCGAGTCAGAAGGAGAGGGGAAGGGCAGCCGCTTCATTATGGAGCTACCGCTTGCGTAATTTTCTTTCTTTGCTACACTACAGATATATGGCGAAAGTAAAAGCACTCGCACTTCGCGCTCCATGGTGGGTCCGCGCACTCTCTAACCTCTCGAAGCGGTGGCGTAGTTCTTAGTTCCTCCTTATACCAACCAACCCCGCTTTCCCGCGGGGTTTTTAGTTAATTAACCCTAAAAACTATGGAAGCAAATCATACCGACGGTTCTCGATTATTAGATACGGAAACCGCTCGGTACTTACAAGAAGTGTTAAGTACACGGAGGATGTTCCGTCCGAATCTTAACGATCTTTCTGACGTTGATCTTATTATCCTGGCTGTAACTCAATATAATTTTGGAAACTTGCCTGATCAGTCAGAATCAGCGTGGTAGCATATGACCATGAGCAAAAAGCGACTCTTGACCGGGCTCCAGCCGTCGGGGCAAATACACATTGGCAACTATTTCGCGGCGATTAAGCCCGTGGTCGATATGTACCAGGAATACGAAACCACACTGATGGTGGTTGACTACCACGCCATGACGACACTGCGGGATGGAAAGCTACTCCGCACATACACTATGGAACTGGTTAAGGACTATATAGCCGCAGGGGTTGATCCGACCAGGGTTATGCTTTTCAAGCAATCTGATATCTCTGAACACACTGAGCTAGCGTGGATATTCGACTGCCTCATCACTGTCCCGATGCTCATGCAGGGTACGGCGTACAAAGACAAAGTAGCAAACGGCAAAGAGGCTACCGTCGGCCTGTTTAACTATCCTGTCTTAATGGCCGCGGATATACTGCTCTATGACGTTGATGCCGTACCGGTGGGGGAGGACAACCGACAAAACATGGAGTACGCTCGAGAAATTGTTAAGAAGTTTAACAACACCTATGGTGAAACCTTTAGACTACCGAAAGAAATTATTCCTAAAGAGGTAGGCGTTGTACCCGGAACCGATGGAAGAAAAATGAGTAAGAGCTACGGCAACATTATTCCCGCTTTCGCAACACGCGAGGAGATACAAAAAGCGGTGATGAGTATTGTCACGGATTCATCTGCCGAACGACCGCAACATGTGTACGATATCCATAGTTTATACCGCAATGATATAGAACTTGAAGATCTGTACGCAGAGAAAAAAGGGCGCTACAAGGAACTCAAAGAGGCGCTTATCGAAGACATTGATGCGTACATCGCTCCGATGCGTGAACGGCGTGCATCAATTTCTGACGAAGAGGTAGTGAAAATCCTCAAAAGCGGAGGGGAGCGAGCGAAAGAAATCGCAAGCGCGAAAATGGCTGACGTTCGCCAGAAGGTGGGCGTTGCCTTGTATTAACCTGACTTGAATGTCATCTACGATCGTAAGCGATATTCAAGTGAGTTGAAAGTATTCGCGTAGGTATCGGTCAGACTCGAGCAGGTCTCCTGAAAAGTAATGGATTTCACCCCGAACATTTTTTAAGTGCGCTTTGATGATTGTTACTAATTCTCCGCAGGAATAGGGGTACACCCACACACTGTCGTGCAGGCGATACAACCCGGCCTTCTTGAGAAGAGTTCGTAGTTCATCACGAATACGCCGCCTCCTTTCAGCAACATCAAACATAACCACGTGCCACTTGCCGTCCCAGATTAACGGCTTGGGGATGGTGTAGGAGCCACCCTCGAGACGCTCAATGAGCTGCTCGCCTTTGGGAAGCAGCTCGACCCTTCCGCGAGATGTCGTCGGGAGGGTAATTAGACCATTCCGTTGCATACGCCACAAGGTTTCTTGGATTCGAGACCTGACATTCTTCTGTCGTGCCAGTGCAGGATCTAATTGACGAAGGGCACCTATAACGTTAGGCGCGATCGCTACGACGGTAAGGGCGCCTCCCATCACCAAAGCTCGAAGGATAAGCCTCTGCAGCGGCGCACGTCGGCCCCCTGTTTTCATACTTGAATATTTTATACGATCGTAACAGTTATTCAAGCGGCATCTGTATTTCGCTGGACGTGGCGGAAATAAAAAAGAGACGGTATGATAGGGCGATGAAAGACAGGGTATTAATTGGGGATTTGAAAGACCATGTGGGTAAGGACGTGATTATTGGCGCGTGGGTCGACGTGCGCCGCGACCAGGGGAAAATGGTCTTTTTCAATTTCCGCGACCGCTCAGGGGTCGTGCAGGGGGTGGTGCTACCTAATTCAGGGGCGATGGAGGTGGCGCACGGGTTACGGAGCGAGTACGTGGTGTCGGTCCAAGGCACCGTCAACCAGCGTCCGGAAAAAAATGTAAACTCCGCAGTCCAAAACGGCGACATTGAGTTGGAGATAAAGAAGATTGAAATTCTCAATGCGGCGCACGAAATTCCGTTTGAAAAGGACGCAGACATCAACCTCGACACCCGTTTTGACCACCGCCCGTTTACATTGAAAAGTGCTCGCGATCAGGACATTTTTAAAGTTCAGGCAACCATTACGCGCGCCTACCGCGACTCGCTTGCGCGTCAGGGCTTTCTCGACTTTCAGGCGCCGGCACTCGTCGGCGAAGACGCTGAAGGTGGCTCGGCCGTATTTAAGGTCCACTATTTCTACGACCAAACGGCGTACCTTGCTACCTCGCCCCAGTTGTACAAACAAATAATGGTTGGGTCCTTCGAACGGGCATTCACTATTGCAAAAATATTTCGTGCAGAAAAAAGCGCGACCACCCGCCACCTCTCTGAGCTCACACAAATGGACTTCGAGATGGGGTTCATTAACGACGAGTTTGACGTCATGGCAGTGTTAGAGACCGTGGTGAAAGACACTGTTGCCGCGACCGTCGCAGAGCATCAAGGCGTTTTTGATCGAATGAAAGTATCTGCGCCGTTGGTTCCGGCTGAATTTCCACGACTCACGCTCGCTGAAGCGCTCGCTATTGTCGGCGGTTCGGGCGACGACATGGAACCCGAACATGAGCGGGCAATTTGCGAGTGGTCAAAGAAGGAAAAAGGCTCGGATTTTGTATTTATCACCAAGTTTCCAACGAAGGCGCGTGCTTTTTACACTATGAGTGATACTGAACCTGGGCTCTCTCGTGGTTTTGACCTCTTATTCCGCGGCTTGGAAATAAACAGTGGCGCGCAACGTATTCATGACTACCAAACACTCGTTGACCGTATCAAAGATCGTAAGCTCGACCCGAACAAATTCTCTTTTTACCTTCAGGCGTTCCAATACGGTATTCCACCACACGGAGGGTGCTCAACGGGCTTAGAGCGTCTTACTGCGCGCATGCTCGAACTTCAAAATGTAAAAGAAGCTTCGGCCTTTCCCCGCGACATGAACCGCATCGACACACTCTTAAGGCGCGATGAAGACTAGCTCTGTACGACTTCCGACGTGGTTCAGCCCGACGCGCTATGAGCTGGTGTTGACGCCCAACCTCACAACCGCACGGTTTGACGGCTCAGTCATTATTCACTACACGCTCGCGAAGGCCACACGCGTCGTGACACTCCACGCCGCCGACCTGACGGTTGCGTGCGAGGGCGCTTCGGTCACCTACAATGACAAGGCAGAGACCGTGACTCTTGCCTTCGCGACACCACTCAAGAAGGGGAGTGGACGCCTCGCGCTGTCTTTCAAGGGAATATTGAACAATGACATGCGTGGCTTTTACAAAAGCACGTACACCCACCGAGGGAAGACCCGCACTATTGCCACCACTCAGTTTGAGGCTACTGACGCGCGGCGGGCGTTTCCCTGCGTTGACGAACCGGCAGTCAAGGCAGTCTTCGACGTGACCATCATCGCGCAAAAAGAGCTTGCCGTAGTCAGCAATACCACTGAGGCGAGCGTGACGAAGGTAGGGAAGGGACACAAGCGCGTTACCTTCACCCCCACACCGAAGATGTCGACGTATCTCCTTGCGTTCATTGTTGGCGACTTTGAGCACCTTGCAAAGAAAACCAAGCGCGGCACACTCGTGCGCGTACACACGACGCCGGGGAAGAAGCGCCATGGACACTTCGCGCTCGACACGGCGGTGCGGTGTCTCGAGTTTTATGAGCACTACTTCGGTATTCACTACCCGCTCCCCACACTCGACATGCTGGCGATTCCTGACTTCTCTGCGGGGGCTATGGAAAATTGGGGAGCGGTCACGTACCGTGAAGCACGACTCTTGGTTGATCCTAACCACTCCTCCGCAGCAACCCGACAAGATGTCGCGCTAGTCATTGCACACGAGTTGGCGCACCAATGGTTTGGCAATCTCGTGACGATGGAATGGTGGACACACCTGTGGTTAAACGAGGGCTTCGCATCCTACATGGAGTACGTTGCGGTTGACCACCTTTTCCCCGAGTGGGACATTTGGACACAGTTTGTGGTGGGAGATTTAACACCTGCACTCGAACTCGACTCGCTCCACCACACGCATGCAATTGAAATTCCGGTCGTCCACCCGTCAGAGATTCGCGAAATATTTGATGCGGTGTCGTACTCGAAAGGGTCATCAATTATCCGCATGCTCGTTCACTGGCTCGGTGAGACCACCTTTCGTAATGGCCTGCGCAGGTACTTGAAACTTCATGCGTACGGTAACGCAGTGACTGAAGATTTGTGGAGTGCCATGGAAGACGTGTCAGGGAAACCAGTGCGCAAAGCTATGAAAGACTGGACCTCCGCGCCGGGCTACCCGACCGTTCAAGTGGTTCAAAAGCCTCGAGGTCTCTCCCTCGTTCAGTCGCGCTTTTACCTCTCAGAGCGCTCACGCAAGGCTCAGCGCGACCAGCAGACGTGGATGATCCCCATTACCTACCGTCGGGAACACGATGCAGCAATGAAGCGACTTTTCTTAGACAAGCGGCGCGAGCACCTTGCCGTATCGCTCAAAGAAGGTGAGTGGCTGAAATTAAACGTTGGCGCGACCGGAATGTACCGTGTCGACTACCCGGCACCTATCTTGGCGCGGCTCACCGAACTTGTTGAGGATCGCTCACTCCCGCCTGCCGACCGCTTTTCTATCCTCTCTGATGCTTCAGCACTTGCCCGCTCGGGCGAGCTGCCGACGCGCGAGCTGCTGCGTCTCCTGTCTGCCTACCGGAATGAAGAGAGCTACAGTGTGTGGACAAACGTGGTACGCACACTCATAGTACTTGAGCAATTCGCTCACGGAGCGCACTGTGACGAAGCATTCCGAGCCTTTGCGCGCGAGTTGACGCAACCGATGGTCAAGCGGCTAGGGTGGAAAGAGGTGCGCGGCGAGCCTCATGCAACGACCTTGTTGCGCTCGCTCATGCTCCGCGAAGCAGGGAGGTACGGTAACGAAGAGGTGGTACGTGAAGCTCGACGACTGTTCGCTTCATATACACAAGGCCGAGCACTTACTCCTAACCTCCGCAGTCTGGTGTATAGCATCAGCGCGCAAACGGGTGGACAAGCTGAGTATGAACACCTGATTCAGCGGTACCGCTCTGAACAACTGTCAGAAGAGAAGAACAGGCTCGGTCACGCACTGACCCAACTTCGCGATCCACGTCTTTTGATGAAAACGCTTGCCTTTGCGCTCTCAAAGAGTGTTCGAGTTCAAGATGGGGCCTTCATGGTTGCCGCAGTGTTGAGAAACCCTGCCATAGGGGACGCAGGGTGGAAGTACATACGACATAAGTGGCCTATGCTCAAAAAGCGCTACGGCAGTGCAACTACTCTTCATAAGTTAGTACTGGCACTAGACTCGTCTTTTTCCGCGAAGCGCGCTCAGGAGGTAAAACAATTTTTCAAGAAAAATCGGGCGCCCGGTGCTGAACGCGCGGTGCGCCAAACAGTTGAGACTATTCAGGCTAACGCCGACTGGCTTGCGCGAGACGGCGCAGCAGTCAAGCAGTGGTTGAAACAACGGCAGAAAAGCTGATATTGTGAGGGCTATGGCGACGGCGTTTACTGTTTCGGTGGGGATGTTTCAAGGCCCCCTCGATCTCCTCCTGACGATGATTGAGGAGCGTAAAATGCTGGTCAACGACGTGTCGTTGGCAGGGGTCGCAGACGACTTCATTACGTTTGTAAAAAACCAGCCGTCGTTTCCCGCCGGAGAGGCGGCGCAATTTATTTTAACTGCGGCGACCCTCCTCCTCATTAAGTCACGCTCGCTCTTGCCAGTTCTCTCGCTTACCGGTGAGGAAGAGGAGAGTATCCACGACCTTGAAAAGCGCCTCGCGCTCCTCAAGATAATGCGCGATGCTGCGCGCGGTCTGGCTGGTCTTACTACACGTCTCTACTTCGGCGGGTTGCGGCGCGACACGACGCCCGTGTTTTCTCCAGCGTCTGATATGACCGCGGTACGCCTTCGCGAGGCGGTGGCAAATGCATTATCAAGCGCGCCAACACCTGAATTAAAAAAGGAAGTCTCTGTTGCCTCAGCTATTACGCTTGAAGAAATGATGGGGCGTCTGTCTGAACGCATTGAACGCGCCTTGTCAGTGACCTTCACCGACTTTGTCGGCACTCCTGAAGATAAACGGGAAATTGTGGTCGGCTTTCTCGCTATGCTTGAGCTGGTAAAACGCGGCATGGTACTGGTCGAGCAAGATGCACATTTTAGCGATATCACCATACACTACAGCGGCAAAGGCGACGCGCCGCGGTACGATTAACCTATGGACACCGAAACGCTCGCGAAGCAGCTTGAGGCGCTCCTCTTTTACAAAGGAGAACCGGTAACCAGTACGGCGTTGTCCGCGCTCCTAGGCGTTACCGTCGAAGAGGTGCAGGCTGCAGGAGTAGTTTTGAAAAAGACACTGGAGGGGAGGGGGCTCACCCTCGTTACTGAGGGCGAGTACCTTTCACTCGCCACCGCCTCTTCTCTGAGTGACCTGATACAACAAGTGAGAAAAGAGGAGCTTGAGGGGCCGCTCGGTAAGGCAGGGCTTGAGACGTTAGCCATTATCATCTACCGCGGCCCGGTGTCAAAGTCAGACATCGAGTACATTCGTGGTGTTAACTGTTCGTCGATCATCCGCTCGCTCATGATGCGCGGCCTCATAGAGCGAGTAGAAAACCCGAGTGACAAGCGGAGCTTCCTGTACCGACCAACCCCCGAACTCCCTGCAAGTCTCGGCCTCTCATCGACAACCGAAGTGCCCGACTACGAGGCGGTTCGCACTCGCGTGCAGGCTATTATCGACGCTCGCCCTCCTGAAGAAGCACCACACCCATGAAGCTCCCCATTCACTGGACAGTAGTAGTTACCCTCGGTGCAGTCGCATTGTTAGTTGCGCGAGTTGGCTTTGTCGCAAACCCGCTCGCCTTCTCTGTTCCGCACCAAGCGGCTGCAGCGGCAGCGGTGTGTGCTGACGCCCCCGTGGCACCATCGCTCGCTGCGCGTGCAGCGTACGTGTACGACGTGCGGCGTGACACCGCGCTTTTTGAAAAAGCTCCTGACGCGCAAATGCCTCTTGCGTCACTCACTAAAATGATGACGGCACTCGTGTCTCTTGAATTGCTTGGTGAAGAGGCGTCGGTCACCGTGTCAAAAGATGCGCTCCTGCCAGAAGGGGACAGTGGCCTTGTGGAGGGCGAAGTGTGGCGAGTGAGTGACCTGGTCGACTTTATGCTCATCACCTCATCAAACGACGGCGCACGGGCTCTGGGACTCACCACGCCTGACGTTGTCGCTGCTATGAACGCGAAGGCGCAAACGCTCGGGCTCACCCAAACTTATTTCCTCAACGAAACAGGACTCGACGTTTCGTCGACGACGGCAGGGGCCTATGGGTCGGCGCGTGATATGGCGACTCTGGCTGTACAACTCCCCAGACTTAATGACCGTGCTCGTCTGTTCACGTCATACACCGGGACCACCCACCAGGCGACCCACACGAGCACTCTCGCCGGGAGTGTGCCCGGTGGAATATTTTTCAAAACTGGCTTTACCGACCTCTCGGGGGGCAATCTCGCCCTTGTCGCTGAGCCTCTCGTTGGTACACCGGTCGTCGTGGTCGTGTTAGGTTCTTCACGGGAAGCGCGCGACGACGATGCGCTCGCCCTGTACGAATTTGCGAAGCAGAAGCTTCGTGCCTCGCCATGCCAGTAGACTCACCTCTTATTGACGTTATTAGCGTATTTGTTCCAGCGGTTGTTGCTTTTGCAATAGGTATTGGCATCACGCCTTTCATCACGCACTATCTGTACAAGCATCGTGCATGGAAGAAGCGTGGTGGGAGGCATGCTCTTGATGGAAGTGAGGCGACCGAGTTTGGGAAGATTCATGCTGACCTTGAAACGAAAGTACCGCGTATGGGTGGCATCGTCATATGGGCCAGTGTCATCTTAAGCTCAATACTCCTTATGAGTTTTGAGCAATTTAATTTTATTTCGAGAGGCCAAACGTGGGTACCCCTCACACTATTGTTCGTCGGGGCACTCATTGGCCTTTGCAACGACATACTTGAAATACGCGCCTCAGAAGGATTTTCTAAAGGCCTATCGCTCAAGACCCGCCTCGTCGCTGTGTCCGCGCTCGCACTCGTTGCTGGCCTTTGGTTTTACGACAAGCTCGACGTAGTCGGGGTGGGCATACCTTTTTCAGACCCGCTGTACCTCGGGTGGCTCGTCGTACCGCTGTTTGTTGCCTTCTCGCTTTTTATCTACGCGTCAGGAGTCATAGACGGCATAGATGGCCTGGCAGGAGGGGTGTTCGCAATTATTTTCAGCACGTACGCAGGTATTGCCTTTTTTCAAAATCAACTCGACCTCGCCGCCTTTGCTGCAGCCGTTGCTGGTGCGACACTTGCCTTCTTGTGGTTTAACATTCCTCCTGCGCGATTTTACATGACCGAAACCGGGACCATGGGGTTAACTGCAGCACTCGCCGCCGTGGTGTTCATGACCGACAGTCTTGGGGACGGGCACGGGCTGTTGGCCTTTGGACTCATTGGCCTGCCCTTGTCTGCGACGGTACTGTCTAATATTGTGCAAATAACTTCGAAAAAAGTGTTGAAGAAAAAAGTGTTCAAAGTCGCGCCACTCCACCACCACTTCGAGGCAGTGGGTTGGCCGTCGTACAAAGTGGTGATGCGTTACTGGGTCATCACCGCGGTCTGTGCGCTGGTTGGCTTCGCACTGGCTCTCATGGGGTAGAGTAGGGAAGTATGCGGACGATACGACGATTTGACGCGCTCATCTTTTTCTCAACCGTATTTCTCGTTATTGGCGGGTTCCTCATCTTCTTGTCGGCATCGTTGGGGCTCTTGGCGCGCGACGGCGCACAGTTTTCTGATATCGCCGTGTCGCAATTTTTCCTTGGCGTCGTTGGTGGTTTCATCATGCTCTACATCACCAGTCATATCCCGTACCGCCTGTACCGCAGCTACGCGTTGTATATTTTTCTCTTCGCGTGTGCGCTGTGCGTGCTTGTCTTCTTTCCACCGTTTGGTTTGTCGCTCAATGGTGCTCACAGTTGGCTTGACTTCGGCTTCACCACGTTTCAACCTGCTGAATTTTTAAAAATTGCGTACGTACTGTACCTTGCTGCGTGGCTGTCTGGACGACCAGCAGTGGGGAAGAAGTACCGACCATTCATTGAACGCACAGCTCCTTTTGTGCTGATTACTGGTTTGGTAGCCGTGCTCCTACTGTTGCAACCTGACACCGGCACATTCATGGTCGTTGCTCTTGCCGGTGGGGCCATGTACTTCGCTTCAGGAGCCAAGCTAAAAGATATGCTGATTCTGGGCGTCATCGGCCTTGTCTTGGTCCTTGGGCTCGTTGCAACCAGACCGTACGCGCTTGAACGTTTGCAGACGTACCTAAACCCTGCGCGCGACCCCTTAGGAGCCGGGTACCAAGTGCAGAAGTCTTTGATAGCGGTCGGCTCGGGCGAGCTGTTTGGACGCGGGTACGGTCAAAGCATTCAAAAATTTACGACACTCCCCGAGCCGACCGCGGACTCTATTTTCGGAGTTTTTGCTGAAGAGTTTGGCTTTGTTGGCAGTATGCTACTGATTCTGGCATTTCTTACCTTCGGGTTGCGCGCTCTCTTTGTCTCCGCACGAACGAGCGACCTGTACGGTGGACTCGTCATCGTCGGAGTTGCTATACTCATTGTTGTGCAGTCGTTCTTCAATATGGGGTCCATGGTCGGTGTATTCCCGCTGTCTGGGCTCCCGCTCATTTTCGTGTCTCATGGTGGGAGTGCACTCTTCATGGCACTCACCTCTGTTGGTATTGTCCTTAATATTTCGCGCACCGCGCGACACTGAGCTAGTATGAAAATCGTTTTTACCGGAGGTCAATCAGGGGGACACTTTTACCCCATCATTGCGGTTGCTGAAGAGTTGGCAGGGCTTGTTGCAGAGAAGAAAATTCTTGAGCCCGAACTCTTTTTCTTCGCGCCAGCACCGTTCGACGAACGTGCACTGTTTGAACACAACATCACGTTCGTCCAGACACCTGCCGGAAAAGTACGCCGCTACTTTTCTTTTCAAAATATTCCAGACGCATTCACCACTGCGTTCGGCTGTCTCGATACGCTTTTGAAACTGTACAAAATTTACCCTGACGTCGTCTTCTCTAAGGGGGGATACGGCTCGGTACCAACCACTATCGCAGCTCGCTTTCTTAAAATCCCGCTTATCATCCACGACTCAGACGCCATACCTGGCCGCGCCAACTTGATGGCGGCAACCCATGCGCAGAAAATAGGCATCGCCTTCCCTGAGTCGCACGACTACTACCCGGAAAAAGTGCGTGACCGCATTGCCCTCGTCGGAAACCCCGTGAGGAAGGAGGTGGCGACGCCGGCGCGCGAGGGCGCACACGAGTTTCTTGAGCTCGACACCACCATCCCCACCATCCTCATTTTAGGTGGCTCGTTAGGCTCGGAGCGAATTAACGACGTGGTACTGTCGGCACTTCCGCAGTTGGTCGCCAAGTACCAAGTGGTACACCAAACAGGGAACGCCTTGTACAAAAGCGTCCTCGAGACGTCAAAAGTTATTTTAGAAAAAAACGAGCGACGCTACCGGTACAAAGCGTACGAGTACCTGTCGTCTCTCGCATTGAAAATGGCGGCGGGTGTGGCCGATGTAGTAGTGTCGCGTGCCGGGTCAGGAACCATCGCTGAAATAGCCTCGTGGGGCAAAGCGGCTATTTTAATTCCCATCCCTGAAACGGTGAGCCGCGACCAGCGGCTCAACGCCTTCGCCTACGCACACGCGGGAGGCGCCTCAGTCATAGAAGAGGGAAACCTGACCCCCAACCTTCTGGTGGCTGAAATTGACCGCCTCTTCATTAACCCGAAGACACGCATGGACATGGCCGAGGCAGCGAAAAAGTTTGCCAGGCCCGACGCCGCACGCACGCTCGCCCAAGCCATCCTCGACACCGCGCTCGCCCACGAAACCTAGTACTATTCTTCACTGTCACGATCAGGAAGAAGAAGTTCGGGAAGTATAGGTTGCCAAAATAGTGAAAGTTCGCAGTCTTCGTCGATAGGTCGGACCACGGAACATCTGGGGTTTTCGCTGTACGTATTTTTAGCATCAAACAGTTCTCTTTGCATTTTTTGCATTTTTTCAAACATACACCACCCATGCTACGCCACGGCTCGACTTCCTCCAATACCCTTGCTACCATCAAGCAGTGGAAAACGAGAAACATTTTTCAACCTTAGCCGACTGGAGGGAAATAAGACGAAGAAATAGACACCGCCATAGGTTTCCTGAATCTGATAAAGACAAACCCGAGTCAGAGTGCGATATTTGCCCTCTTGGACGTAAGGCCAAGCGCGACGCCACCGGTCGGGTATACTATTGAACCATATGGACAAAGTCGTAACGCGGTTTCCACCATCACCCACGGGATACTTCCATATCGGGAGAGCACGAACTGCACTTTTTAATTCTCTGTTCGCCAAAAAACATAACGGAAAAATGGTGTTTCGATTTGAGGATACTGATAAAGAACGCTCGAAGAAAGAGTATGAGGACGACTTTATTGATGGTTTAGCTTGGCTCGGTATCGACTACGATGAAGGTCCTCACCGGCAATCTGAACGAACTGATGTCTACATTTCGTATATAGAGAAAATGATAGCCCAAAATAATGTGTACATTTCGAAGGAAACGGAAGGGGAGAGGGCGGAAGTGGTCCGATTCAAGAATCCTAACATAAAGATACGCTTCGATGATCTTATTCGAGGTGAAATTGAATTTGATACTTCTGAACTTGAAGATTTTATTATTGCCCGCTCAATGACTGAACCGCTGTATCACTTGAGTGTTGTCGTTGATGATTATGATATGGGAATCACACACATCATTAGAGGAGAAGATGGGATTTCAAATACCGCTCGACAAATTCTTATTCAAGAAGCGATAGGCGCCCCAAGACCGCAGTACGCTCACTTACCGCTTATTCTTGGGTCTGATCGTTCAAAACTTTCAGGTCGACATGGAGCAGTATCAGTTAACGAGTATCGCCGAGCAGGCTACCTCCCTGACGCGCTTATTAACTACCTTGCGCTCCTCGGTTGGCATCCCGCAACCGATCAGGAAATTTTTACTCGTGAAGAACTCATTCAGCATTTTGACCTCGAGCAAGTGCAGAAGGCTGGAGCCATTTTCGACGAAAAGAAATTGCGATGGGTAAATCGCCAGCATCTTATAAAGGTTGCCAGTGAACAGTTTGCGGAAGAGAGTAAGAAATTTTTTAAACCTGAAACACTGAAGAAACTTGAAGAAACTCAGAGACTCGACGCGGCTATGGGAATGGTGCGCGAGCGTATTGAAATATACAGCGACATTACGGCCATGGACGAGGCAGGGGAGTTTGACTACCTGACCGGCAGTCCGTCCTACGAGGCCGCGAAATTGGCCTGGAAGGGTGAGGGGCTGCCTGAGACCAAAGTGCGGCTACAGGCCGTTTTAGCCCTCCTGGAGGGCATTCCTGAGGCTTCGTGGAGCAAGGAGGGGGTGAAAGAAAAGGTGTGGCCGTACGCCGAACAAGAGGGGAGGGGGCAGGTCCTGTGGCCCATGCGCTACGCCCTCACTGGCCGCGACAAGTCTCCTGACCCTTTTGAGGTCGCTGGTATACTAGGAAAAGATGAAACCCTTTCGAGGATTCGCCTTGCTGTTGATCGTTTGTAGTCTGCTGGTTGCGTCGTTGGTACAGGCAGAAACGGTTGAAGAGCTGCGACTTAAAATTGACGAGCGGGCACTTGAGCTCTCGCGACTTGAGGCAGAAATAGCTAAGTACGAGGCTGAACTATTGAAGGTGGGCGCCGATCGCAAGACACTCGAAGCTGAAATTGCACGTCTGGACTTGTCAAGAAAAAAAATAGCGACGGACATAGCCGTCACAGAAAATAAAATAACAACGACCGGTCTCGAGTTGGACGAGTTGAGTGCTGAGATACAAGACAAAGAGCGGCGCATTGACGCAAGCATTGCGGTGATAAAAAAATCATTGCGCGAAATTATAAAAATCGGGGACGTCACGGTCGTTGAGCAATTTCTCTCTGGCGTGTCATTGTCCGCAGCGTGGGAGGTCGCTGACCACGAACGACAAATGCACTCGTCACTTCGCGACGAGGTGGGGGAGCTCACGGCGGTACGCGCGTCACTCGAAGCGGACTACGAAGCGACCGCCAAGAAGCAGGGGCAACTCGTGTCGTTTAAAAAGGAGCTGTCAGGGCAAAAGTACGTGTTAGACCAAAACCGCAAAGAGCAGAGTCAGGTCTTGGGCGTCACCAAGTCGAAGGAGACCGAGTACCAGAAACTCCTCGACGCCAAAAAAGCCGCGCGCGAGCAGCTGGAGAGTGAGTTGAGAGAGTTTGAAGCAAAACTTGAGTACACCCTCGACCCATCGAAACTTCCTGCAGTCGGGAGCGGTGTCTTGGCCTTTCCCCTCGACCCGGACTACATGAAGCGGTGCGTCGATCGAAAGAAAGCGTTCGGAAACATCTACTGCATCACGCAGTACTTTGGCAACACTGCCTTCGCCCAAAGTGGCGCGTACAACGGGAAGGGGCACAACGGCACTGACTTTGGCGCACCGGAAGGCACGACGGTCGTGTCGTCTCTCTCAGGCATCGTCGAAGCGTCAGGAAACACCGACCTTATACGCGGGTGCTACTCGTACGGGAAGTGGGTGTTGGTGAAGCACGGGAACGGTCTGTCGACGCTCTACGCGCACCTCTCACACATTAGTGTCGCTGACGGCGAGGCAGTGACCCGCGGTGGCCTCATCGGCTACTCAGGTAACACCGGGTACTCGACGGGGCCGCACCTGCACTACACCGTCTTTGCGTCAGACGCGGTGAAGGTCATGCGTCTCGGCGACCTCAGGACTAAAACCAACTGTGCCGAGGCGCGCATTCCTATCGCGCCTACCGAGGCTTACCTCAACCCTCTGTCATACCTCTAAACCAATCGAATTGAGTTTGGATTAGTATCAGCCTGAGCGGGCAGTGCCTTTTTTGAAAACTGAGAGGGGAGAGCACCTTTAATAAATTTGGGCGGCCTCTTTTGGTTACGAGCAATCTTCACTCCACCTTTCGTTACTTTCTTGTCGTAAAAGACGGGGTCTATGGCGGGACCCAACAGCTTGCGTGCCGTAGGTGTGCGGTGGAGCGTTGCAAGGTTGCGTGACCGGTCGTGAATATTCTTCACCACTTCACGCGAGGCCGGGCCTTCAAGCGAGGTCAGCTCCTGAGACAGTTTCTTGAGAATGCTCTTTTCTCCCATTTTGGGGCCGCCCTCAAATCGACTCGCCGCCGCCCGGTCGTGGTTAATCATAGATACATTATATCACAACATACACCGTATTTGTCAACAACTGTGGATAACTTCATAAAACAATAATAACATAATATGTCAATAGTAGGGGAGGGTAAATTCCCTAGCGAAATGCAACCGCTTTTG